>ERZ1740070.1059-NODE-1059-length-17735-cov-6.157183_pt1 | contig 17735 bp, 17 predicted proteins | sample MGYA00581734_ERZ1740070 | MGnify/ENA primary metagenome ERZ1740070 (study PRJEB43018, sample SAMN04849744) | marine metagenome | isolation source: floating plastic debris | place: Pacific Ocean | collected 2008-09-01 | study: EMG produced TPA metagenomics...
CATACGAGATCGGGACGGGTGACTGGAGTTCAGACGTGTGTCTTCCGCTTGACCCTCGCTTTCCATCAGCTTCTGGTGAAGGTCTTCGGCAATATCCGAGGCGGAGGGCAATCTGAAGCCCGGCAGATTGAAACAGGAGACCTGATTGTCATTCTGATCATAGCATTTGGCGGGTCCGAACACCGCGATATTCTCCCCCGTACTCTGCGCCAGCAGTGTTCGGTCGAAGGCCGCAATCCGCGCTGCAGCCCGGCGTCCATCCGGACTCTCATGCTCGAAAAACTCGTTCACGCCCATGTCCAAACTCTGAAACCGGGCGGCAGGGCGCAAGTCCGTGCGAAGCTTCAGCGCGTGTAGACCTTTTCGATTCCGCTCCTCATTCATCTTGGTCATAAAGGCCCGCTCGACAACTTCATCGAAGCGGAACCCCTCAGGTGGCGTTTCCAGACAGACGCGGCCCTCACGGACATAATCCACGATCTGCAACCGCGCCTGATCGCTGGCAATATTGCAGGCAAAAGCCGCGCTTGAGCAGGTCAGCACACCGAGACAGAGGATAAAAAGCCGCTTCATCGCGGCGAGTGTAACGCGAGATCGATTAAATCACAGCTTCTGATCTCATACGGTCCAGGATCGGGGCGAGCATGCGGGCAATGGCATCCTCACTCGCTCGCACCTGGCCATAGGCGGGCAGGCCTTCATCCGCGATCACAAGATCAGCTTCAAACATGGCTGGATAAGTATGCCGATAATGCGCAGCGCGGACCGTGCCGAGATATTGCGCCAGAACGCTCTCGACGCTGCGGCCACGCTCCACCACATCCCGGCGCAGGCGTCGCGCCAGACGCAGATCGTCCGGCGAATCAACATAGATGGACAAATCGATCAGCGGCTTCAATTCCGGCACGGACAGGGCGTGAATGCCTTCCAGAATGATGATCGGGGCTGGCTGAATTGTGCGGGTTTCTTCGCTGCGATCATGGCGGTCATAGTCATAGACCGGCTGCTCAATGGTTCGCCCCGCTTTGAGGTCTGCCAATTGACGGGCCATCAGCTGGGTTTCCTTGCTGATCGGGTCATCATAATTGACCCGGGCAATAATTGCCTGGCGCTGCGCGTCCGTGTCGGCCGGCCCGTAATGGCTCATCGGCCAGTAATAGCCATCCTCATTGAAAATGACGATGCCAGTTTGCTCGCAATGCTTATAGAGCGCTTCCGCAACCGTGGATTTGCCGGACCCGGACCCGCCGGTCATGGCAATCAGGAACGAGCTGGTGCGACTCACGAGATCCTAGTCTTCGCCATCTTTGAGTGGCACAGCATAGAGTTCGAGTCGGTGATCGACCAGTTTATAGCCGTGCGCCTTTGCTATCTCGATTTGCAGCCGTTCGATTTCCTCGTTGTGGAATTCGATGACCTTGCCGGATTTTACATCGATCAGGTGGTCATGATGCTCGTCCGGCACTTCCTCATAGCGGGCGCGGCCATCGCCAAAATCATGGCTTTCAATAATCCCATACTCTTCGAACAGTTTGACGGTTCGATAGACGGTGGCCAGAGAGATATTGCTGTCAACGGCATTCGAACGACGGTGCAGCTCTTCTGCATCCGGATGATCATCCGCAACAGACAGAATTCGGGCAATGACCTTGCGTTGCTCGGTCATGCGGAGGCCTTTTTCGGCGCAGAGTTTTTCCAAACGATCCATAAGCGATCCTGTAGCGTTTTATGTACTGATCTGTCCACCCACGGTCTTTGACATCAAAATGGCATCAATCGACCCGCCTTCAAGGCGTTTATAGTAGTTTCGGCGAAGGCTGTCTGTCTGAAATCCAAGGCTTTCATAGAATGCGAGGGCGGGTGCATTGTCCGCGGCGACATCCAATAGCCAATTTTGCAGACCCGAAGGCCGCAATTCCTGCTCCAGGTTTGCGACAAGCGTACGCGCGTGCCCACGTCGCTGCGCTTGCGGCGCGGTGGCAAGCGTCAGGATCTCCGCCTCGCCCTCAACCAATTGTATCAAGATGAACGCCACAAGCGTTTCATTGTCCCGAATACCCCGTGCCAGGGTCGCGGGCTGATTGAGCAAATCCCGGAACTCTGAGACGCGCCAGGCGGCTTCCCTTGAAAACGCCAACGCGTGAACCGAAGCCAGATCGTCCGCGGCGGTTCCAAGCAATTCAACGGGCCGGGTCATGCTTCAGGTCTGACTTTCGGAAGAGCCGCATCGGGCGCCCGCACATAGGTTGGATGAGCCGGACGCTCCTCCGGATCCAAAGTCATGGCAACCCGCGCAGCATGTCGCGCGGTCGGCATCGCGGCGTGGATCAAGCCAGGATCAAAAAAAGGCTCCAATGCCGGTACTTCCCCGTACAGCATATGGGGCCGTTCGCGCAGCAGATCCAATAAGTCCTCGACCCGCGTCTCGCGGGGCAGGCCGGTTGCAGACCCGGTCCGAAACGTCTGGGTCCAGAAGGTCACATCCGGCGGTCGTTTCTGCGCCGGCAAGGCAACCATGGCGGATCCTTGCTGTCCGCCCGGAAGTGCCGCTTCCATCGACGTGACACCGATACAGGGTTTGTCGACCGCCAGAGCCAGACCGCGGGCAAATGCAACGCCGACCCGAATGCCGGTGAATGAGCCGGGCCCCGTAATTACGGCGAAACGATCAATCTGCGCCAGCTCTACCTTTGCGTCATTGAGCAGATTTTCGACCAGACCCGGCAATCGCGCATCCTGGCCGCGAGCCATCGCTTCACGCTGCTCACCCAGTAAGTCTGTATCGCGCAGCAAGGCAATATCACATGCAGGTCCTGCCGTATGGATGGCCAGTACCAGCATCGACCAAGCCTTACAGGATCAGGCAGGCATCTTCGAATGCCAGACGCGGACTACGCTCAAAAATCGTCGAGTCGTCGCCATGGCCGATATTGCACAGCCAGTTGGAACGCCAGGTCCTGGTCGCTTCATTGGGCAGGAAGAATTCCTCGTCCACCCCGGCATTGTTGAATCCAGACATGGGTCCGCAATCAAGCCCGATCGCTCGGGCCGCCAGCATCAGATAAGCGCCCTGCAGCGTGCCGTTTCGAAACGCGGTGGTATGGCGGTTCTGCTCATCGGCAAACCAGTCCTTGGCCCCCGGATTGTGCGGGAAAAGTTCCGGGATCTTTTCGTGAAATTCCAGATCATGCGCAATGATAACGACCCACGGCGCGGCCAGGGTTTTCTCGACATTGCCTTCCATAAGATGTGGCTTCAGTCGTTCCTTCGCCTCGCTCGAGTGCAGGAAGACAAATCGAGCCGGCGAGCAATTAGCACTCGTCATTCCCATTTTCGTCAGATCATAGATCGCCCGGATCAAGGTTTCCGGGACGCTGTCCGAGGTCCAGCCATTGTAAGAGCGCCCATGCCGCCAGACCTGATCGAGGGCGTAATCGTTTACAGGATTCTTTGTCATGCCAGTTCCCACGCGAATTTGTTTTCATCGCGACATAGAACGGTTTTTGCAGAATTGAAAAGCAAACCGCCGCAGATCACGTCAGCCGGATCCGCGGCAGCTTACAATTTTATCAAGATCAGCTGGCCGGTACGATCGACTTGATCGACCATTGCACATCCATCTTGCAGACCTCTCGATCCTTGGAGTCTTTCAGGACAACGTCGACCATATAGTCGACTTTACCATCAGCATTGAACGTCGAGAGAATCTCCGCGCCAGATTGGCGAAGCTTGCCATCGGCAATGATCTCGCCGCGGGCAGAACGCAAATAAGTGATATTGGCTTCGACAATCGCGGCCTTAACCGTGGTTACCTTGTCGGCAAATAGGAACACTGATGCCGCCCCGGATGCGGCCTCGGCCAGGGTAAACAGCGCTCCGGCATGCTGCGTGCCCATATGATTGGTTGTTTCGGAGCGATCAGGAAGCTTCGCTGCGCCATGACCGTCTGCGATTTCAAGCAATTCAATCCCGGTATGCTTCGCATATGGAACATTCTGCTCAAAGAAGGTCTTCATCATTTCATAAATGACGTTCTGGTTTTCTGACATGGAGTTCTTCCTAATTCTTGAGAAAAATGACTTTAACAGCCATTCTCGATACGAATAGTGATATTATCGAAATTAAGCTATGACTTTTTATGGGTCCTGGTGCGCAGCAATGCAGGGGTCCGACGGGCTGATGGATCTGACGCCATTCTGACGCCAAGCCCCTTTCATATTTCTTACCGTTTCGAATTTCGCCTGCGCGATTTACGATTTGGAAAGCTTGATTGACTGTTCCTCAAGAAATTGAAATCAGATTTGCGAACAAGGCGACCGGTTTCTCAAGATCTCTGTGTCATGAAGCCAGAATGCGCATATCGACCAAGTCCGTATTCAACAGTATCGTACACGGTACCTTGGAACTGCCCGACGGCCGTTTGAAGCACGTCGTCATACGCGAACTCTTTGATCAACTGTCGGCCGTGATGAAGCCACTGGCCTTGATCACCGCGATCAACAGTACGGCGGTCACTCTGATCTTTATGCAATTCACTCAGTGGTGGCTTGCACTGATCTGGTGGTTCCCGATCCTCTTCTTCTCCTTCTACCAGTATAAGGGCGCCGTGATGATGGCGCGGGTGCCGAAGGATGTGAAACTGTCTGGCGGATTCCTGAAAAAGGGGGCGCGCAACAATTTCCTGTTCGGCGCCTGGTGGGCGTCCAGTTGTCTGATCTTTGCCGGTCCTGATCCGGCCGCCAATATCACATTGGCGGCGCTGTCGACCGGCATGTGTGCGGCCGCCGCCGCTTGTCTCGGTTCAAATGCCGGCATGTCAGCGCGCTTCCTGGCCGGGGCTTTGCCGGTCACCGTCTTCTCGCTCGTCTTCATTGATGGCGCAGCCGCAATTATCACCGCCGCCATGGGCGGCACGCTTGGCGTGACCATGGTCTATATGGCCCACCTGAAGTATCACGACACGGTCGAAATGCTACGCGTACGGCTGGGCCTCGAACTGTCCAAAGGCCGCCTGGAATCGGCGGTTAAGACGCTCGGCATCGGACTCGAAATCCAGGACAATACGGGTGAAGTGGTCTTCTCCAATTCAAACATGGTCGAGAACCGCGATGCGCTGGCGCATGGCAATGTGACCCGCGAGGGCTTCCATTTCTGGCAGGGCCGCTATTTCCGTCAGACCGAATTCAACGGCGTCGAAGGCGATCAGATCGAGTTGATCGAGGATGTCAGTTCGCTGGTCGAAAGCCAGCAAACCATTCTGCGCTCGCGCCAGCAGGCTGAAAAGGCCCTGCAAACCAAATCGGCTTTCTTTGAATCGATCTCGCGCGAAGTGATCTATCCGATCAAGACGATCATGAAATATGCACGTCTATTACAGCCGGATTCGCGCATAAGGTTTGACGATGAAGAGCTGGGGAATCTCGCCAATCTGATCATGAATGCGTCTAAAGATCTGGAGCGCCTGATGTCTTCCATGACGCGGCACTCTTTGGATGACAACGCACATCTGGTCGATGCGGAAATGGTCAAACTGCGCGAAATATTCGGCGAAGAACTGACCGAAATGGCGCAAACTGATATTGATGATCTGACACTGCATAATGTCGTGCAAGCCATTCCGGAAGACTTGCTGGTCAAGTCGTCTGCCAGTGGATCCCTGACACGCGCACTCGGACAAATGTGCCTCAAGGCGCACCGGACCGTGGGGCCGCAAGGCAAGCTGACCATGCATGTTCGCGCCATGCCAGACGGATCGGATGCGATTTGTTTCGTGGTCCGCGGCGTCCACGGTGGCAATGCGACGGCCAGCAATGCAAAGGGGGTCATCTCCCAGGAGCGCGATTCAGATGTGACGCTGGATGCCTATGCGTCTTACATGTCGGCGACGCATATCGAAAATCTTGGCGGGCAGTATCGCGAAGATCTCGACGGCGAGAAATCGGTCAATCTGGTGGCGGTCGTTCCGTCGGATCAGGTGCAAATTGACGGTGAGACGATCAAGTCATTGCCGATGCAAGCAAGCGCGCATTAAAGGTCGATATTGTCGATACCGCTTCATGTGAAAAACTCGAGCCGGTATGAAACGTGCGTTTTTCGCCCTGCATGGTGATCATGGTCTGCAACAGCCCTTCACGGATCTGATCTGGCGCATAAGTCGGCATGTATTTCCAGATGATTTGCTGAACCACATACGGATCCACAGCGCCTTTCTGCTCGGCACTGAACACTGCGAGCTCTTTCAATTCTTCCGCGCCATATGCCGCCGAGGATTGGCCGACGGAGAAGAATGACCGTCCGCCTTCATCTTCGCATTCATATCTGGAAAACAGCAACTGGCCATCCTTGCCATCATCAGCGCACGTATCACTCCAGGCATTGACCGGGGCGGTGTGTGCCCAGGCCTCAACCGAAACCAGCGTGGTGGTATAGCCCGCCCAGTTCACGGCAGTGGCAACCCGGGCCTCGTTAGGGGTCGCGTCGGTGAGTTGGCCAAACTCATCCATCGGAATCGTATTGATCAAGTAATCAGCCTGGTACTTGGTTCCGTCGTCGGTTTCCACGGTAACGCCATCGTCGCGGCGCGTGATGGATGCCACGTTCCGATTGAGATGCACGGTCAGATTGTCGGCGAACCGATCCCAGAAATGCTGCCAACCCCCTTCCGGCATAACCGTGAACTTGATCGCGCCCGTGATCAGCATGTCAATGTCGACCCAGCGCATGGCATGAACCAGCGGCGTCCGGTCGAGATAGCCATAACCGATCGATGTCACGACGCGGTGCATCATCCGCTCAATCTTGCCGAGATTGTTGGCCTTGAGCCAGGTCGCGGTCGGTTGGGCCAGCGTTTCATTAACGCCCGGATCGCCCTTCGCAGCGCGCCGCATCAGACGCCAGCGCATCCAGGCATATTTGATCGCCTGAACCGCAAATGGTGGACCAGCGCCATCGCGGATATAGTCCAGCAATTCACGATCATCGATCCGCTGCGCTTTCAGATAATTGCGGCGAATGCCGAGCTTCTTCATATGTTTGAGCACATAGCGATGCGACCAGATGGCGTAACACGTGCCGAACTCAACCACATGATCGCCAATCCCGCTGGTCAGGCACTTCCCGCCCACCTTGAATGAGGCTTCCAGGATTGTGACGTCTTCGACGCCGCGATCCTTCAACATCCGCGCCATGGTCAGCCCGGCTGGGCCGCCCCCGATAATGAGATACGATGCTTCCGCCATGTGATAGAAACTCTTTCTGAGTTTTCGCCTTGCAACGAAATCGTTTACGATCGGTGTGTTAACGCGCTAGTGAGTATTTGTACAAGCGCTCATTATTGTGGTTTTCGTAGAGTAATATGGATCTTTTCCTGACCCTTCTTTTGACAGTATTCCGAACCTTTCGCGGCCCACGTGACGCGAATGTCTGGGATGGCACACGTTATCGGTTCAAGTTGCGGCGGTCGGACCTCGATCGCGACGGCCACCTTCTGCCCTCGCGCGTGCCATCTTACATTGATGTCTCGCTGGTCAACTTTTTCATCCAGACGAAAATGTCAGACGTGGTGCGACGCCAGGGCTGGGTGCCGATGGTGTTGAGCTCGATTCAAACCCGCAAACAGCCACGCGTGCCGCAAGGCATGATTGAAATCCATACAAGGGTGGTCGGTTGGCGCGAACACTATGTTGAGATGTGGCATACCTGGTCAGACGAGTCCGGAGCCGAAATTCTGCGCTCCATCTATGTCACACGAGTGACCCAGAGGGGCCGGCAGAAAGTGACCGGCGAGGATATGTTGCGCGCGCTGGGTGAAGACATTGTCGATCGCCCACTCTCGCCAATGGCGGCGCGGCAACTGGACGAGTTTCTGGCCACCCGTGAAGCCAATCGCAAGGCCAAGGCCGCAAAGGCAGCTTAAGCCAATTCCATAAAATTCACCTATCAACTGTAACGGGATTCAAAGCTAGTTCCGGTAGGCCATACCTGTACCCAAAAGAGGCACATAATGGCTATTCTGACCCCTTCAAACGTCGCACTTTCTCCCCGTCCGCTCGTGGATCTCAATCCCGGGCGATTGCATGAAAAAATCCTGATCGCACAGGAGAATTATGCCGACTATCCCTTCCTGACCACGGCGCTACCAACCGGCCATGCCGAGACGACCGATTTCAGAACCGCTATTCAATCGGCTCAGAAACTGGCCAATTACCTGCGCCAGGACCTCGGCTATGCGCAGGGCGACGTCGTGGCGATTCAATCGCCGAATTGTACCTCTTACATTGTGAGCCTGCTCGGTGTTTTCCTCGCAGGCCTGACGGTCACGAACGTGAACCCGCTCTACACCGCGGCCGAAACCCGGCGACAGTTGAAAGACAGCCAGGCGCGTTGCCTGATCGGATCCACCATTTTCTCCGAAATGATGGAAGAGGCGGTCGAGGGCACACAAGTCGACCAGGTGATTGCGATTTCGGTGACCGATTTCTTCAAGCCGGTGACGCGCGGGGCGCTGAACTTCCTGCTGCGCAAGGTCAAGAAGCTTGATCGCGCCTTTGAAGGGTCGCACCGAACGTTGAATGACATTCTCGCAAAGGCGCCTAAGCCGGATCCGACAGCTTTTGACTATGTGGCAGATCTGGATCCGCAGCGGGATACGATTTATCAGTATTCTGGCGGCACGACCGGCGTCTCGAAAGGGGTTCGCCTGACCGAAAATGGTCTGATGAGCAATATCGCCCAATTTGCCGGCGCCTGCCCGACCCTGCTGACCACGCCGAACCAGTCCATGTTGCTGGCGCTACCCGTTTATCATGTCTTCGGTATGCTCGCATCGGTCATCGCCATCACCAATGGCGGTCATTTGGTCCTGATCCCGAATCCGCGCCCGCTGACCAATATGAAAGCGGCCTTCAAGAAGTTTCAGCCGGACATTTTCCCGGGCGTGAACACTTTGTTCGAGAAACTGCTCGAGGAAGACTGGTTTCAGGAATCTGGCAAGTGTATCAAAACGACGATTTCCGGCGCTGCTGCGCTGCATGACCATACGGCCAAATCCTGGATGCAGGCGACCGGGTCAAATATTGTCGAAGGCTATGGCATGACCGAAGCCACGACGCTGATTGCCGTGCGCGACCATTCTGTCAGCAAATCGCCTGGCTCTGCCGGCACACCGCTGCCCGGTACGGAAGTGCGCATCCTGCACAATGATGCCGTCACAACAGCGACCGACACGGTCGGTGAGATCCTGATCTCCGGTCCGCAAGTGATGCAAGGCTATTTGGGGCGTGACCAGGAGACTCAGAACGCCTATCACGGTGAATGGTTCAAGACGGGCGATATGGGCCGCTTCGATGCGCGCGGAGAGCTGCACATTGTCGATCGCTGCAAGGATATGGTTCTGGTCAGCGGATTTAATGTCTTTCCGAATGAGATTGACGGCATTCTGTCGACCTGTCCGGGCGTCGGCGAAGCGGCAAGCGCTGGTATTCGAGTCGCCAGCGGCGGCGAGGAATTGCACGCTTTTGTGGTCAAACAGGATGAAAACCTGACCGCTGAATCGGTTATGGCGCACTGTCGCAGCGAACTGACCGGCTACAAAGTGCCGCGCCGCGTCCACTTCATTGAAGAGCTGCCAAAGAATCCGATTGGCAAGATTTTGCGACGCAAATTGCAAGACTATTGCTAATTATTAAAGCGCTTTAGGCGTGACCCCGACAAGCTTTGGTCGTATTTTCTCCATGATTGGAAGCGAAATAAAAAGAGTCGCCAACCGTCAATGATTGGAGTATAGGCGCGCGGCTTGATGGTTAATATCGATTAACGGACCGTTGGTTGTTGGAGGAGAAGGCCCGCAACCGATCTAAAAAAGAACGGCCGATGAAGCGATCCGAGGTGGGGTTAGACACTCAACATGACTTGGCAAACACGGCTGGTCGCGTTTGTGCGGCATCCGAGCGCTTGGCTCATCGCGATCTGTGCGATCCTTTCGGTATGGCACCTGAACAGCGCGCCAACCCTGCTTAAACAGCTACGTGCCGTCACGATGTACGATTATTCGCTGTCGATGAGCTTTGTCGGCGATGATCGCGATGTCGACGTCACTACATTCCTTCCAGCCGCGGATGAACGACAGGACATCGTTCGCGAGAACATCCTTTCAGGCCAGCTTCAGTTCGACGATCAGACCGACCCATCCGGTCGCCGCGGCATGTGGTCAGGCGATCAGGGTCGCGACATTCGCTATCACGCGCTGATCACGTCCAAGGAACTGGTCTACGATCTCGACCCCGAGCTGCAAGTCCCGCAATTCCTGCCCGAACAATACGGGCAATATTTGATCGAAGAAGAAGACATCCAGGTTAATCACCCAGAAATCCGCGACCTTTGGTCGTCGATTCAGCCTGATGACAGCCGCGAATTGGTGCCGGTCCTCACCGCCATATATGATTATACGTATCAAGGCATTGAAGGCGCACCGTTTAAGGGGACAACCGACGCGCTCACAGCTTTGCGCCTAGGGCGCGCCAGCTGTAATGGCAAAGGCCGCCTGTTCGTCGCCCTGGCCCGGTCGAATGGCATTCCAGCTCGCCTGGTCGGCGGCGTGATCATGAATGAGGGCTCGAAAAAGACCTCCCACCAATGGTTGGAAGTTCTGATTGAAGGTCGCTGGGTGCCGTTTGACCCGACCAATGGCTATTTTGCCAGACTGCCTGAGAATTATCTGCGCCTCTATACCGGCGATCACGCGCTGTTCCGGCACACGCGCAACATCAATTTCGACTATCGCTTCACGATTTCGCCGATCAGTCAGTCGCCAGCCCTGTTTGAGTTTGAAGAGAATGAACCGGTGCTCAATCGTTTCAATGCGGCCCGGCTGATGCAGCTCACGGGACTGCCGGAAGAGATGATTGGCGTCTTTCTGATGTTTCCGCTTGCCGCGCTGGTCACGATTTTTCTGCGCAGCGTTGTCGGGATCCAGACCTTTGGTATTTTTATGCCCATGCTGATCGCCGCAGCCTGCGTAAATACAGGCTTGTGGCTCGGACTCGCGACGTTTTCAGGTATTGTCGCCTTCGCCGTCCTGATGCTGGCTTATTTCAACTCGTTCAATATTCTCAAAATCCCCAGACTTGCCGCCGTTATTACGATTTGTACCGTCCTGTTTATCGGCATTCTGCTCTGGCTGGGCGGCCGGTCCAGTCTGCAATTCGGCATTCTGGCGCTCTTCCCGGTGGTGATTATCTCATTCCTGGCAGAACGCATTCACAACATGCTGGATGAAAGCGACTGGAAAGGCATGACGAATACGGGGATTGGCACGCTGATCACGATTGTCGCCTGCTATATCGTTTTCTCGTCTGTAATGCTGCAAGGCCTGTTTGCGCTGATGCCGGAATTGCTCCTGCTCGTTCTGGCCGTACAGCTGGCCATTGGACAATGGTCCGGCATGCGGTTGCAGGAATATGTCCGATTCCGTTCGATTCTGGGCAATGGCCCGGTCCTGGGCATGAACTCGCGCAATCGCAATTACGTCAATCGCCTAAACTCCACCGAATTGCTGGACCTCGCGGCGGACAAGCTGCGCAGCAAGGACATATTGCAACAGGCCGGCGTCCCGGTCGCCAAGACTTATGCAGTTTGTCGCTCCTTCCGCGAGCTGCCAGAATTCGTCCAGACCATGTCAGACCTCGGCGCGTTCGCGCTGAAGCCGAATCGCGGATCGCAAGGCAATGGGATCATGATTATTCGCGGGCGCGACGAAAAGAACTTCGTTACGGCAGGCGGCAAGATCCGCACGCCAGAAGACATGTCCCGGCATGTCGGTGAAATCCTCAACGGATCCTTCTCGCAAAGCGGCGACGAGGATTATGCCTATGTCGAGCCTTTATTGAGTCAGCATTCTGAACTCAGCTCGCTTTCAGACTTCGGACTGTCCGACATTCGCGTCATTCTGCATAAGCAGCGCCCAGTTTCCGCAATGTTGCGCCTACCTACCGAAAAGTCAGGCGGCAAAGCCAACCTGCACCAGGGCGCCATCGGGCTCGCCATCGATATTGAGACGGGCAAGGTGACGAATGCGGCCCTGAAAGGCACTGTGACTCCGGAGCACCCGGATACAGGCGCTGAGCTGATCGGCTTCAAGATTCCGAAATGGCGACAGATTGTCGACATTTCCGTCGCCGCCGCAGACGCCATTCCACTTGGCTATATTGGCGTTGATATCTGTCTCGACCAGGATCGCGGACCCTTGGTTCTGGAGGTCAATGGTCGACCCGGCATTGAAATCCAGAACGTCCAGCAAAAAGGCCTGGTGGAGAGCCTGACGGACAGGGGACTGGCCCATGCATGAGCAATCACCTTTCTTTTCCGCACCCGTTCTGAGCGGACTCGCTTTGGCCCTGGCCGGGATCGCCCTGATCGCCGAGACTGTGGTCAGAACAGACGCACAGCGCGGCATCGTCCGCACCATCTCGTCGGATGACCAACAGGAAATCGAACAACTGGTCGAAAGCGATATCAATGAGGATTTCCAGGCTGATCTGATTGCAATTGTCCAGGACACATCGCTCGCGCCACTGACCTCGGACGGACTCCGCTCAACCCTTTTCTTCCGCACAGCAGACGATGCAGACCGTCCGAAATTCGAAGCCTATGTTGGCGGTTTGCTGGCCAAACGCAAACGCCATGAAGAAGCGCTCAGCGTTCTGTCAGCCCTCTCGCCTGAACAGCGTATCGAACACGGCAGCTCCTTCGCCTATGCTCAATCCTATCGCGGCGCCGGCAACACACCGGCCGCTATCAATGCCTATGCAATCCATGTCGCCGCCAATCCGAACCACAATCCCGGCTATGTAAATTATGGCATTCTGCTCGCTGAAACCGGTCAGCATGAAGAAGCGGTGCGCGTTTTTGAACGTTCGGTCGATATCACGAGCAGCTCACGCAAAGGCAAATCTCTTTCTCTGCTGGGACAGTCACAGATGGCGCTCGGCGCATATGAAGCTGCGATTGATTCCTTCGATAAATCCATTCAGTTCCGCCCGAATAGTGGCCCAACCTGGCGCCGGTTCGCCACCGCCAAGGCCCGCGCTGGAACGCATCTTCCAGGCGAAGTTGAGGCTGATTATCAGCGCGCCCTGGCATTGGCGCCGGACAGCGCCGCGACGATGAAGGAATGGGCCGAGTATAATTTCTCCTTTGGCCGATTCGAATCCGCCTTGCCGATGTTCCGCGCGGCCAGCGATGCCGCAGCGACGGATTTTGACATCCTGTTCTCCCGATCTGCCAATCTGCTCGCATCCGAGCGGCCACGCGCCGCGCGTCAGCTGATCCGACGCATGGAGAATATCGAAATGTCATCTGAGCAGCAGGTCCTGCTGCGTGCCTTACAGGAGGCCAGCGGCGTCATCCGTCCGCCGACTCTTGAAACGCGTGACGAGACTTGCGCGAACACCGCGAACAGTGAGCGGCGCGCTTATATGTGCCTGCTCTTGAATCTTGCGGTTGAAGATATGGATGCCGCTATAGAGATTTCTGAGACCCTGTCCGAAACATCGACCTTCACGCAACCAGCAGCGTTCGCACTGGCACGGTTTGAGTATCGCCAGGGCGCTCCCGAGTCAGCGTCGGAACGCCTCGATGTGTTGCTGACGAAAAACCCTCAAAGCCCGCTATTCTGGTTATACAAGGCCCGCGCACTAGCTTTGAGTGAAGCCAATGAGGAAGCGCTTCTGGCCTTCCAGTCGGCATTGAACCTAAATCCAGAAAGCCGCAAGATCACGCTCGAACTGAGCGACCATCTCTCCCGTATGGAAGCCTATGGCGATGCCGAGACGCTGTTGAACGGCTATGCCGCGCTGAAACCCAATGATGCCACGGTCTTGATGGCACTGGCGAGGATTCATGAGGCTGCCGGAGAGCCGGAAAAGGCTGAAGAGACCCTCCTACAGCTGATGGATATGAGTGAGGAGAATGACGCAGAACTGACGCAGCAGCTGGTATCAGTACAGGTGTCTCTGGAAAAATATGCAGACGCACTCGAAAATGCCGACAATTTACTGGAGCAGGACCCTGCCAATATCGCGGTCCGCGAGCTGCGAGTCGATGCGCTGATGGAATTGGATCGTGAAGACGAGGCCGAGGAAGAACGCGAGCGTATTGGCAAATTGCAGCCAGAACTCGCCGCGACGGGCGAGCCCGCTGCAACAGAGTTCGCTGAAGCCGCCCCGTAAACTGAGTGCTTCGTTAAGAGCTTCGATATTCTCAGGTTACGGTTGAGCCTATGCTCAGGATGACGCGATTCATCAGCCGCGATCGACCAAACTCTTGATAGTGTGCAAACACGCTGGCGGAGAGAGAGGGATTCGAACCCTCGGAACGCTTGCGCGCTCAACGGTTTTCGAGACCGTCCCGTTCAGCCACTCCGGCACCTCTCCGCGGGCCGATCAGGTAGCGTCAGCTATTATTCACTGCAAGCCCTGATTTTCATGCTTAAGAGGGTTTGACTCTGTCGACTGTTTGGTGTTTATCCGCGCCTTCATGCCCGCGCCGGCTTCGGCAGCGGCAAAAGTTTCATTTTTTGAGTTCTGAGAAGGACGAGCGCCATGTTCGCGGTCATTAAGACAGGTGGCAAACAGTATAAAGTTGCCGAAGGCGATAAGATCGTCATTGAAAAACTCGCCGCAGACGCAGGTGAGAACGTCACATTTGATGATGTTCTGATGCTCGGCGACGACAAGAAAGTAACCATTGGCGAGCCACTCGTTGCAGGAGCCAGCGTTGTTGGCACGGTCGATGAGCAGCGCAAAGGCGCCAAAGTGCTGATCATGAAAAAGCGGCAGCGCAACACTTACCGTCGTAAGAAAGGTCACCGCCAGCTGGAAACAGTTGTGACGATCGACTCAATCCTCGCGGACGGAAAGAAAGCACCAGCGAAGAAGAAAGCTGCGCCGAAAAAGGAAGAGGCTCCTAAAGCCGAAGCCGCTCCAAAGGCCGAGGCGAAGAAGCCAGCCGCGAAAAAGGCAGAGGCTGAAAAGCCCGCTGCAAAGAAAGCCGCAGCGCCTAAGAAGGCTGCCGCTCCAGCGAAAGCCGACGACCTGACGAAAATGAAGGGCCTCGGCAAAGTCTTCGCAGGCAAGCTAGAAGCTGAAGGCATCACCACTTTCGCGCAAATCGCGAAAATGAAGAAAGCAGACATCGACGCTCTCGAAGAGAAAATCGGCGCTGCAGGGAAATTTGAGAGCAATGACTGGGTCGCCCAGGCGAAAGAGCTCGCGAAAGGCTAACTAATCGGCTATAAGCTGATTTAGAGATTGGAGACCGGTTATGGCTCATAAGAAATCAGGCGGCTCGTCGAAGAACGGACGCGATTCAAATCCTAAGTACCTTGGCACCAAGAAATATGGTGGTGAGCACGTCATTCCAGGCAACATCATTATCCGTCAGCGCGGCACGAAGACCTATCCAGGTCGCGGCGTCGGCATGGGTAAGGACCACACGCTGTACGCGCTCGTCGAAGGCAAAGTGCAGTTTACGCGCAAGCGCAATAACCGTCAGTACGTGTCAGTGACACCGCTCGCGGACGCAGCAGAATAGCGCGGCCCCGTCCAGGCCGCTGAGGAGTGGCCAAAGAGTTCCAAAGGGAGGCAGGCCACTGCCTCCCTTTTTCTTTGCCTCCCTGATGGAGATTTCAAATGGCGCAATCGTTTGAATTCAGATCAGAGCGTTTCTTGATGCGCCCGCCCGAACCCCGGGATGCGCGGCAGATTGCCTGCTGTGTGAATGACATGACCATGGCGCGCAATCTTGCTCGCCTGCCCCATCCTTATGCCCCGAGCGACGCGCTTGACTGGATTGCGTATGCCGATAAGGCCCGTGCACAAGGGACAGAATTCGCCTTTGTTATTACCCACGAGGAAGCCGGTGTGATTGGATCGGTCGGCTTCAATCGCGCTCAGGGTGAGGCCTGGGAGATTGGCTATTGGGTCGATAAGGCTGTCCAGGGCAAGGGCGTCGCGAGCGAAGCGGCCCGAGCGCTGCTGACCTGGGCGGAACGCGAATTTGGCGTGACGAAATTCATCGCTGGCCATTTCCAGGACAATCCAGCCTCTGGTCGGGTCCTCGAAAAACTCGGCTTCGAACGGGTCGGCGAAAAGCAGCTGTATAGTTTAGCCCGCGGCGGAAAAGATCTAGCATGGCGTTATGCGCTGGGTGCTTCCCCGGAAGTCGCCATGGGTACGGCGCTCTGAGGGAAGAAGCATGGCTGATCCGATCATCTTGAAGACGCGGCGCATGCTATTGCGGCCGCCCTTTATGGACGATGCGCCGCAAATTGCGGAGCGGGTCGGCTTGAAGGAAGTGGCCTGGAATCTCGGCCGCGTCCCGCACCCGTATCAGGTTTCTGACGCCGAAGACTGGCTTCAGGATGTGCCCTCCAAGTGGGAAGAGGACACAGCCTATGTGCTCGCCATGACACGGCGGGGTGAAGGTGTCATGGGCTGTATCAGCCTGCGCCTGATGCCAATGGATGTCTGGGAAATCGGTTATTGGCTGGGCAAACCCTGGTGGGGCCAGGGTTATGCGACTGAAGCCGCCACGGCCCTGCTCGACTGGGCAGAGCGCGAACTCTCCATCTCGCGCTTTGCTTCAGGGCATTTCACGGATAATCCCGCCTCCGGCCGAATACTCACGAAACTCGGCTTCATCCGCGCGGGCGAGACCGAATTGTATGGCCCCGCGCGGGGCGGTAAGTATCCCTGCGTGCGTTATGCCAAGGGGATCGCGCCAGACCTGGCGGTGAAGCTCGCCGCGCATTAGGGCCAGTTGCGCAGAAGATATTCGGGATCGTAAAAAGAGCCAGCTGCCGACTCCGCGAGCTCGGCTTCAATTTCGAAAAGATCCGCGTCAAAACCATCTTGCGACGCGCCGGCCTGCAGCGCGCGACTGAATGCGATCAGTTTTTGCCTGAGGTCGGCGTTCTCTGAACCAGGAAACCGTTCGAAAACGCGCCCGGCCGCAGCGCGCATGGCATTGGTGTAGGCCGGCGTTTTTGGCGCGCCTCGAGCGAGACCGGCACGAATCAGATCGATCTCGCGCTGCCAGGAAACAGGCTCATTGAGGGTCGAATCGCAGACGGCATCATCCAAAGCCCGAATGTAAGCTGCGAGGTCCGAAACAACGTCGTTTTCCGGCGCCGTTCCCGAAAACTCCTCGATGATCTGCGCCGAGAGGAAAGACTCCAGTTCACCCGCACCACTGCGGTCAACGCGCGATCGTCCCTCAGACGTTGCAAGGTCAGGAATGGGAACCGGATTAAAAGTTTGATCCGCCCTAATTTTGGAGAAAAGGCCGTGCGTGACATCAGCCGTACCCGGTGGACCTGAAATCCCGGGAAAGACGAAATCCGGATTGCCGCGTCCATTGCGGTGGCAAGCGGCGCAGCTCAAACCTGCCTTCGCCGCCTGTCCGCCGAGAAGGGTCGGGCTTTCAAACAACAGCGCCCCTCTCTGCACAGCGGGCAAATTCGGTTCAGTCAGGCAGGTCGACGGGTGCTGCGTCAGGTGGAGCACTGGATCCGAGGCGGAATCGAGCCATTGCAGCGCCGTCAGGTCCAATGGCGATTGCACAGTATCCGGGGGAGCACCCTGGCAAGCGGCGAGCCCGACTAGCAAGCCCGCCAGGCTCAACTCTCTCATGTACGGGCGGCGACAATCCATTGCGAGAGTTCTTCGGTCTGCTCACAC
>ERZ1740070.1060-NODE-1060-length-17719-cov-5.118546_pt1 | contig 17719 bp, 21 predicted proteins | sample MGYA00581734_ERZ1740070 | MGnify/ENA primary metagenome ERZ1740070 (study PRJEB43018, sample SAMN04849744) | marine metagenome | isolation source: floating plastic debris | place: Pacific Ocean | collected 2008-09-01 | study: EMG produced TPA metagenomics...
TGGAATTGTCGACCATGATATCGTCGCTGATCAGCTTCATGACTGTTGCTCCGCTAACGTCCTTCAAATCCGGATCTCCCCATTGCGGGGCAAGGGGTTCAAGATTCGATTAATTTAGACGTGCTTGTCCTTGGGTCATTCAACTGAAAAATGACGCGCGCGTCAGGATTGACCAGTCTCGGTGCGGGAGCAGGGCGGGAATTCGCCGATTATTTCTGCGGGCGCAGACACTTCCAGGCGATCAGGGCGGGTACGATCATGGCGCCCCCGACGCCGATATAGAACAGGAAGAAGGCAAATTGATTGGTGATCGGACCGCCAAACTCCAGGCCACGACTGTCTGGGAAGATCGGGTCCAGCGCCGAAGCAATCACAATCGTCCAGGTGATAACCAGCATGGCATATGCGAGGCGTCTTTTTCCTTTTGTCTCAAACGGCATAAGCGGAAGGATGGCGGCGGTCAGCCAGAGCAGGAGGCCGTTGGTGATGCCTTCCATATGCGCCATGCGCCAGGCATCATATGTGCCCGGCAATTGATAATCGATTTCCCACGGGATCTGCCTCAATTCGATTCTTCCCTTCAGGAAGAATAAAAACCCGAAGCCCTGCATACCGGCGACAATGAGCAGCAGGGCGCCATGTCCGATCAGCATGCGCTGTATTCCTTTGGTCTCTGATGTCTCCGCCATGATTTCCTCCCGATCTGTTCTTGTTTTTTTGTCACGCAAATTGCGCCGGGATGTCTGGATCGTCTGTGTTCAGCAAAGGAATGCGATCTTCCGGCAAGTCCTGATAGGCATGCATCCACTGGGTGACCCAGGCAGGGGCGGTCACGCGCGACGGATGATGACCCGGCCGAGCTGACTGAATCAGCATTTTGCCGACATTCCAGGCGAAATTCATGCTGCGCTTGAACGTCGTCCAGCGACTGATCGGATTGGACCAGCGGCCATCTTTCTTAAGCGTTTGGACATAGGCTTTGCGGCTGAACTTCACGACGTGCCAGCTGCCGCAGACAATGCCCCAGACCCGCGCCCAGTAATCCGTATACAGATTCTGATACAGATCGAAGGCGACGGTTTTATGCTCCGTCTCCTCGACCATATGCCAGAGAATGAAAGACGTCACCGAAGAGTCGGCGCCAGAGAAGAGTTTCGTCCGTTGACTGATCAACCATTCTGTCACGCCCATCGTCATGGTTTCAAACCCGGCCGTATAGGCGAGGCGCCATTTCAGCGATTTCTTCTGTAGCCGCGCATAGTCTGCTTCCATTTCGGCTTCGATATCTGCGAGCTCGGCATAGCCATTGGCCTTGATGAGTTCATTGAAGCGTCGGTGATTCTGGTAATGCTGCCCTTCCTGGGCATTGAACGCTCTGGCGTCCTGGCGCAGGCCGGGCTCCTCGATCTGGGTCATGGCCTCCCGAACCGTGCGGATCAGGAACGGCTCGAGATAGGGCATGGTCAAGGAGGCGCCATTCAACATGTGGCTCCATTCCGGTTGGTCCGCGTGCCAGACAGGATTGATGCCTTCATCAAAGTCGAACGGGATTTTGCGAACCACGATCTCGTGGGCGGTATGCGGTTGGGTCATGCGATCTCCTCCTGCGTTCCCGGGGTGAAAGGAATAATCGTCCTGAACTGGGCGAGGTTTTCGGGCGCGAGGGCCGTGAGCGTTTCTTCGCACCAGGCCGCCCATTCCCGTTCATAGCGCAGACCAATCTCAAGTCCGCGCAGGCGCCCGATTGCGGCGACGGAATTTGGCTCTGTCGACTCGGCCAGCGCCTTGAACTTTGCCAATCGATCGCGATGACCTTCCAGACGCTGGGAGAGATGTTCGCGCAAGGCGTCAACATCCATATGTTCCAGACCATAGAGGCGTACCAGAAAATCATCCTTGACCGGATCCGGCGCACAGGGCTGGCGAGACCAGGCCCGCAAGGCTTCGTGCCCGGCGTCCGTGATCGAATAAAGGATGCGGTTTGGTTTGCCGCGTTGTGGCACGTCTTCGGCAGAGACATGCCCTTTATCCTTCAGCTTCGAGAGTTCCCGATAGATCTGCGAATGCGTGGCGCGCCAGAAGAAGCCGACCGTCTGATCGAAATGCTTGGCGAGGTCATAGCCCGACATCGGGCCATCGCTCAGGCTGACAAGGATTGCATCTCGAAGCGCCATTTATTCCTCCGTATGGATCACATATATGGTACTTTGCACATATGGTCAATGTGGAATTCATGCGAACCATGTGTGACGCACTGGTATGAAGCGGGTTTTACGCATATATCGCCTGCTCCAGACGGCTGGGCAGTCGCTGTCTCTGACTTGATCAGGGGTGGAGGAAAGTCCGGGCTCCATGGAGACATGGCGGTGGATAACGTCCACCCGGCGCAAGCCGAGGGAAAGTGCCACAGAAAGCAAACCGCCTCGAACCTGGTTCGGGGTAAGGGTGAAAGGGTGGGGTAAGAGCCCACCGGGGCTTCGGTGACGCGGCCCGCATGGTAAACCCCGCCAGGAGCAAGACCGAATAGGGGGCGTATATGGGCCGTCTTCTGCCCGCGCCCCGGGTGTGTCGCATCAGGTGCCTGGCAACAGGCATCGCAGAGGAATGACTGCTGAACCCGTAAAGGGGGAACAGAACCCGGCTTACAGGCCGTCTGGACTTTTACGTTTGCATCAGCGTCGGCAAGATTGGCGCCACGCGCGTTTCCATGAATTCCGTTTCATAAGCGTCTTCCGGGCAGTCGCGAACCGCCTGGTCCAGCGCTTGTGCATCGGGACCAACCAGGATGCGCCATCGTTCATCGCGGACGCCTTGCAGGATGATGTCCGCGGCTTCTGCCGGGTCGAGGCCATTGTCGCGGAAGGCTTCGCCGCGGGCTTGTTGATCATCACCCAGTTCGGGGTCCATGGCCGGGATATCGTCGGCGGCGAGCTCACCGAATTCGCGCATTGTGTTGAGCGCGATATTGGTGCCGATATGACCCGGCATGACCACACTGGCCTTGAGGTGCGGCGCGTTGAGACGGAAATCATTGACCAGGGCTTCGGTAAACCCCTTCACGGCGAACTTTGCGGCCGAGTAAGCCGTATGCGCCGTCTCGGGGCCGAGGCTGGCCCAGAAGCCATTCACTGAGCTGACATTGATCATATGACCTTCATCGGCGCGCTGGAGAGCGGGCAGAAAGGCGCGGGCGGAATAATAGACGCCATACCAGCAGACCCCGAAGGTTCGTTCCCAGACATCGCGTGACATGTTCACGAAGCTGCCACCGCCCGCAATGCCGGCATTGTTGAACAGAAGATGGATGTGGTCGGTATCATGCTGGTCCAGCGTATCGTCCCGGAACGCGATCAGTTGCTCTTCGATCGCGACATCGGCGCGAAATCCCGTGACCCGAACGCCCTGAGGGGCGCCCTCCATCGCATGGGCGCAGCTTTCCGCCATGTCTTCCTCAGAGATATCGCACATGGCGACACTGCAGCCTTCCGAGGCCAGCTGTTTCGCAAGCGCCCGGCCAATCCCGGTGCCGCCGCCCGTAATTACGGCGAGTTTCCCGCTAAAATCCTGCATATCTGATCCTCCCATCCATCTGTTTGCGCAAAGCGTAGGAGGTCGATCCGGGCTTGCCAATCCGGACGCGAGGGCAAGGATCAAAGGCTAGCTCGACCGGACGATGTTCACGCGTTCGACCTTGGCATCGTAGACCGCATCGCGCAGCAGAATGATTGTGCCGGTATGCGCCTCCGGGTGCGCCTGTATGATGACTGCAGCGTCTGGGGATTCGGCGCGTCTGCGCTCAATGCCAGACCTGGCTGCGCTGATATCATAGAGATCGCCGCCAATTCGAACCGTGTTGCGGGCATCCACATAGATGAGAATGGCCTGCGTTTCAGGTGTCGGACAGTTTGGACAGGCTGGCGGTGGCGGCTCAAGCGCAATCGCGTCTTCCTGAATGAAGGTGGATGTGACGATGAAAAAGATCAGCAGGATGAAGACCACATCCAGCATCGGTGTCAGATCGACCGTCGCTTCGTCTGACAGTTTGAGTTTACGACCACGCATATTTGACCCTCCAGGAGGATCATTATGTCATAATATGACAATATGTAAACTTGTTACATTATCTGGCGTTCATGCGCGCGCTCAGCTTTTGCAGTTTTGCGTTTTGTCCATGACGCCGAGCTGGTTCACGCGGCCGGTGCCATTGTCGACATCGAAATAGATATCGCCATAATCATAAATGGTCGCGCTGCCTTTGGTGACCACGCAATCCGGGACGCCGAACGCAGCGCGCGCACGGATCTGTTCGCTGCCTTTGGCTATTCCGTTCGGTGTCTGGAACCGGCTGTCATGCACAATGATCCAATAGACCTTGTCATGTGCTGCGACGGTTAATCCTTCAAACGCATAAGTTGTCGCCGCTGTGCCCGGGATCGGTGTGGTCCGCGTTGGAACGCCCTTGAGCGCCAGGAGCTGATCCAGGGGCATACCAATCTCGACATCTCCGACGCGTTCGCCGGGAATGATCCGGTTGTCATTCAGGGTGAGGGGGTTGCTGGCGCAGGCGGCAAAGATGGACAAACTCGCCAGCAGAGCGATGGATCGAAAAGAACTCATACAGATATGCTTTCAACTGCTCGCCCCCGCAGCATTTGCGATTCCAAACACCGCAAATCATTGATTTTGTCGAGATGCTGGCGCGTGAACTCTCTGTCAGGTTTGGCTCAAGCCGAGACCGGTACGGTCACATCGCCCCAGACAATGAAGTGTGGATTGTCATAACCCCGCGCCGTCTTGCCATAAAGCAGCGGCGCCCCGTCGGTTTCAGTGACCCGCGCGCCGGCGGCTTCGGCAACGGCTTGGCCTGCGGCCGTATCCCATTCCATGGTTCGCCCATGCCGGGGATACAAATCGGCCTCGCCAGCGGCAATCAGGCAAAATTTCAGCGATGAACCGGCCGAGATAATGTCTGTCACAGGCTGGGTTTCGAGAAAGGCATTGGTCTCATCGCTGCGATGGGACTTGGAGGCGATGGCGGTGAGCCCGGCCTCTGGCGCCCGGCGGATCTGCAAGGCCTTGCGATCAGCAGGGGCGGGCACGGCGCCGCCAGGCTTGGCCGTGGCCTGCCAGGCTGAAAAGCGGCTGTCGGCCACGAATAGGCGATCCAGCGCCGGCGCATAGACCACGCCCATCACGGGCACGCCATTCTCGATAATCCCAATATTGACGGTAAACTCGCCGCGCTTGTTGATGAATTCCCGGGTGCCATCCAGCGGATCAACCAGGGCAAAACGGTTGCCATGTTCGGGAATATTGCCCGCCGCAACAGATTCCTCAGCGATGACGGGCAAGGCTGGGTCCGCTTCTGCAAGTGCCGCCAGGATCAAGGCCTCGGCCTTCTCATCGGCTTCCGTCACTGGCGAGTCGTCCCCTTTGCGCTCGACATCGAAATCGGTCGCGTAGACCTGCATGATCAGCGCTCCGGCATCGAGGGCGATGCGGGCAAGAATATCCCCAGTGAGACTCATGAAGCGTGCCTTTCTTCTATCGGCGCAAAGATTGGATCAGCGGCAAGGATTCGCTGCAATGTGTTCAGGACGTCGAAGGCTTGCGCACTGGTCCCTGTTGTGGTGCTGCCCGGTGCGCTCAATCGATCGAGAAATGCTTCTAGCGACCGTTTCGCGCCCTGGCTCTGATCAAACCGGTCGACGGTCTCGTGACTCACGCGGGTGCCATCTGTCCGCGCATATACGAGGACTTCCTGACCAAAATCATGGCGCTTTGTGTTCAGGCCTTCCAGCCACATGAAGCCGCGCTCGAAACCCAATTCGAGGCGGAAGGTTGGGCGCCATTGCGTCGCTGACAGATGTAGACTGGCCAGGGTCCCGGAATGGGTGCGCAAAGTGGCGAAGACATTGGTCTCGCTGCCGGGTTCAACCGAACGATCCAGATCCGAAAAGCCCGAGACCTCCTGGAAAGGGCCCGCAAACAGGTTGAGCAGATCCAGTAATTGCGGCCCGGGATCAAACGCGACGCCCTCGGTCGAGTCCATCACGGGGCATCCGCAGACACCGCGCAAGGTCAGCAGGCGTCCAAATTCGCCGGACTCGCGTTTTGCCAGGGCCGACTGAACCGACTCATGATGGCGCGCGGTCAGTCCAAATTGCAGGACGGCATCCGGACGCGACTGTTCGGCCCGGCGAATTTCAACCATGTCTTCGACCGAAGCCGGAATTGCATGCGTACAATAGACGGGCCAGCCCTGCTCGAGCGCAAACACGGCCCACTCGCGCAGCTTGTCGCGCGCGCCGGTCAGCATAATCGCATCCAGAGCATCGCTCTGCATTGCGGTTTGCAGAATCTGGAACCCGGACTCGTCAGCGTCGGCATCCAGCGCGAAGGCGGAGACCCGCTCCATTTCCGACAATTGATTCAAGGCCAGATGATGATCGGGATCGAGTTGATCAGCGCCGATCACTGCGATGCGAACAATGGACATACTCTACCGGCTCCCAACCTTGAGAAAATCGATAGCGGTTCGCTTCTGTCGTCACAAGAACTACTGACAGACTGTTCACAAAAAAAGTCGTCGCGCCGGTTAGGGGGCCAGGGACTTGAGCAGCAATTGTGCTTGTGTCTGAGAGAAATTTTCCGGTAGCGGCGCCCGCATGATCATGACGCGGGACCAGATCTGTCCGGTTAGCCCGTCAACGGCTTCGTCGAGATCGAAATCCCGCCGGACAATTTTCTTGGCCGCGATCTCAGCCAGGATCAACCGCAAGGGCGCCCGAACGTGTTCCTTGAGCCAGGCCCGCCAGGTGTCGCCCGCGGCCGGATCGTCGCTGGCGGCGATCATCGCGACGCGCAAGACGGCATGGCCGGAGCCAATCCGGGTCGCATCCTCGATCGACTGGATAAGCGCCGAAATTCGCTCAATCGGGTCACGCCCCGATTTGGATCGCTCCGACACCAGATCCATGGCGGCTTCAACACACATGTTACCGATCGCCGGCCACCAGCGATAAATCGTTTGTTTTGACGCCTTGGCTTTGCGCGACACCTTGTCGACGCTGAACTTGCGCCAGCCATTCTCCGCCATTTCCTCGCGCGTGGCTTGCAGGATCGCAGCGCGCGATTGTTCGCTGCTGCGTTGGCCCTTGCGGGGTGAAGAAGTCGTTTGCGTCATGATGTCCGATCGGCTGGTTTTGCTACAGATCGCGTTAGCATGGAACGATGCGTTTGTCTTTCAGGACTTGCACCTCTCTGCGCGCCTTTAGCGAGTCACCCAAGCCCTGGTTTGCCGAGATGTTGTGCCGTGTGGACGTTGCAGCGCGACAAAAAGACCGGAAGTTTTTCATTCTTGTAGGCACTCGCGTATCGCGACCTATATTGGAGGTCGAACTTCCTTTGATTGCATCCGGGGCTGCTATGGACGTTGCGATTTCGACGCTCTTGTCACCGATTATCCTGTTCTTTGCGCTCGGCATGGCGGCTGCGTTGTTGCGCTCTCAGATGAGCGTGCCGGAAGCGGTTGCTAAAGGCATGGCCATCTATCTGATGATGGCGATAGGCCTCAAGGGCGGGGTCGAAATGTCGAAAAACCCGCTAACCACAGAAGTGATACTGGTGCTCGTGGCGGGGATTGTGCTGTCTTTTCTGATTCCAGCCATCGCCTTTATGCTGCTGCGCCTGACAACGCGGTTGAATCGGATCGATGCCGCCGCCACAGCGGCGCATTATGGGTCGATCTCCATCGTCACTTTTGTTGCCGCAACCGAGGCGGTGCGCCTCTCGGGACTGGACAGTGGCGGGCATCTGGTCGCCGTTGCGGCCTTGATGGAAACGCCCGCCATTATCACGGCGCTGGTGCTTGCCGCGCGCGGGCAGGCCAGGCGCGAAACGCCGATTGCCGGCTCAGAACAGGGCGAATTGGTGCGCGAAGTGTTTCTCAATGCCTCGATCGTTGTTCTGGTCGGGGCTCTGATCATTGGCTGGGTCGCGGGCGAGGAGGGGACGGCGACAGTGGAGCCATTCTTCGTCGATCTGTTCCAGGGCGTCTTGTGTCTGTTCCTGCTGGATATGGGGCTGTCAGCGGGTCGCGGCCTGCGGCAGGGCTGGCGCCAGCTCAGCGTCATGACCGTCGGGTTTGGATTGTATATGCCACTTATATCCGCGGCGATTGCGGCGGCGATTGCTGCGCTGATTGGCATGCCGGCCGGCGATGCGGCTCTATTGATCACCTTGACGGCGTCGGCATCCTATATCGCCGTTCCGGCGGCGATGCGCCTTGCCCTGCCGGAGGCGAAACCGTCCATCTATTTGACCTTGTCACTGGGCGTGACATTTCCGTTCAATGTCACCATTGGCATCCCCATCTATATCTATCTGGCATTGCTTATCACGGGACAGGCCTGATCCATGACCAAACATCTTCGCATTGAACTGATCATAGAACGCATGGCCCATAAGCGCGCATGCCGCGTCCTGGAAGCGGCTGGAATGACGGGCTATACCGTGCTGCCGGCGATGGCGGGCTATGGCAATTCCAAGCGCTGGAGCCGTGACACTGACCTGTCCGCGAGCGGCGATATGGTCGTCATCATCTCTGTCGGAGACGAAGAGAAAGTGCGCGCGACCATGACCGAGATCAGCAATCTGCTCGGCGCGCATATCGGCATTGTAACGGTCACCGAGGTGGAGGTGCTGAGACCCGGCCGGTTCTAGCCTGCGGCCGCGTCTGACGCCCCGCGTTCAACCGCCTCAGCAGTCAGCTCCCGCGCTTTCTCGACACCGGACCAGCCATCGCCCTGGCTCCACTTGCCGGGTTCCAGATACTTATAGTGCGTGAAGAAGTGCGTGATCTTCTGGACCAGAATGTCCGGCAGATCATGATAAGTTGCGATCTTGTCGTAATAGGCGGTGAGCTTTGGATGCGGCACAGCCAGGATCTTCTCATCCGGGCCTTTATCATCGGTCATCATCAGGACGCCAACTGGACGTGCGCGCACGACACTGCCAGGCACCAGGGGCCGGTTTCCAACCACCATGACATCGATCGGGTCTCCGTCCAGACTCAGCGTGTGTGGGACAAATCCATAATTACAGGGATAGCGCATCTCGGTATAGAGATAGCGATCGACGAACATCGCACCGGAATCCTTGTCGATCTCATATTTGATCGGGTCCCCGCCAAGCGGTACTTCGACAATCACGTTCAGGTCGTCTGGCGGGTTTTGTCCGGAGATGATTTTGGAGATGTCCATGGGAGGAAGCCCTTTTGCGTAAGCTCTATTGGCGCTGCCCGTGCAGGATTGTTGCCAAAACGTCAAGCGGTCATTCTGACTTGGCCTGAGCCCAGAGCGGTGCTTAAATTGGTGGCAATTGAAGAAGTGTGAGTACAAAAATGAAAATGCTTGGAAAATCGGCCAGCTTATTGGTTTCGTTCGGCCTGCTCGCGGTTCCGGCCGTGGCGCAGGATATGCGGACTGCGTCAGAAAAAGTTGTTGCGTGCCAAGCCATTGAAGACGGTGCTGCCCGGCTTGAGTGCTTTGAGACGGCAGCTATGGAATTGTCTGCGATTCTCGCACAGCCCGTCCCGCAAGTGGCCACGGCGCCTGAACCGGCCACAGTTCCGGCCGCGCCAACCGAGGTTGCGGCCGTTGCGAGCCCTGCGCCTGTCGCTGAAACGCCGGCCCCCATCCAGGTGGCGAGTGCGACCGCGGCTGCGCCAGAAGCCGCGACAGAAGCCCCGACCGAAGCCGACGGGCCGACAGGGTCACGTCTGCCGTCATGGATCCCGCGCATCACCTTCGGCGGCGATCGCGATGTTGAAAAAGAGCCGGACGAATTCCGAACCACGATTACGCGCATACAGCGGAACAATCTTGGACGGCATTTCTTTACGACGGCGGAAGGACAGGTCTGGCGACAGACAGATATCGGCGATATTCGCGCGCCGAAAACCTTACCTGCGGAAGTGATCTTGTCTCAGAACATTATGGGCGGCATTCGCCTGAAGATTGTTGGAATCAACCGACTATACAGCGTCACACGCGTCGAATAGCGGCATCAAACCAGAGCGTAGTTAAAGCTTATGGAGACCCGCGCATCTTCTGTGCGACTGGCCATGACTTCATGGCGCAGCCAGCTTTCCCACATCAAGACGTCCCCCGCGGCTGGTGCCATGTAGAAGAACCGCCCGGAATTTGCCGGAGAGTCCGCTTTCAGCGGCGGTGCAGCCATTAGCATTGGCAAGCGCGGGTCTTCGAATTTAATCCGTCCGGCGCCATCTGGCACGGTCACGTAACAGGTGCCTGAGATCACGCTGTTCGGGTGGATATGGCCGGAATGGTGGCCGCCTTCGCCCAAGATGTTGATCCAGAGACTGTCACATTGCAACCGGCCGCGTCCCAGATCCCAATGCTGGCCCTCCGCAAACATCGCCGCTTTTTGATCGAGGACCGTCACCAGATCTGAAAAGGCCGGCGCGCGATCTGGTAAATCGTCCAGCGAGGCATAGGAGGTGTCACCCGGGTAACCTTCGCGGTCGCACCAGTCATGGCCTGCTTGATCCCCGTCCTCAATCATCCAGCAAGCGGCCTCCAGATCGTCCAGGAGCGACGCATTTTCGATCTGGCTCTGGTCAATTCGTGTGGCGAAGAGGGAATGATGGGTCATCTGCTCCTCTTATCGTGGTCTCCCGCTCTGGCAATGCTCGCGATGATTGAGCGATCGCGCAAAAACTGGGTGATGGGCCGAGATTTTTGCTTTTCGGGATCGTCAAACCTGTGTACTGAATAGTATACAAATCATTCAGCGCTAAGGAGGCGACCATGGCGAACACCAGATTCACTGTGAATGGAGAGGAAAAAGCCGTCGACATGGACCCGACAACGCCCTTGCTCTGGGTGTTGCGCGAACAACTGAAACTCACCGGCACGAAATTTGGCTGCGGGATCGCGCAATGCGGTGCTTGTACCATCCATCTCGACGGGGCTCCGGTTCGGTCCTGTTCAACGCCGCTGGCGCTTGCGGACGGCGCGGCCCTGACCACGATTGAAGGCGTGGCGGACGAAGATGGATCACGCCATCCGCTTCAGGAGGCCTGGGTTGAATACCAGGTGCCGCAATGTGGATATTGTCAGTCCGGACAGATCATGTCGGCCGTGGCCTTGCTGCGCGATGTCCCGAATCCAACAGATGCGGATATCGACGCCGCGATGAGCGGAAACATTTGTCGATGCGGCGCCTATGGCCGTATCCGCGCCGCTATCAAATCAGCTGCCAGCGCATAGTCGCACGCCTGCAAGGAGATCAGATCATGGGAAAATGGACTCGAAGAGGTTTTATCGCAGCCGGCGTCGTCAGTGGCGGAGTATTGATGGTCGGGGTCGGCATTCGCGAAGGTCATCGCGCCCCGAAACTGGCGGAGATGATGACCGAAGATGGCGAAACGCTGGTCAATGTCTGGGTCAAGCTGGCGCCGGACAATACGATCACCGCCATCGTCCCGCACAGTGAAATGGGCCAGGGCGTCTTCACCTCGATGGCGCAAATGTTGGCGGATGAAATGGATGCCGACTGGCAAACCGTCACGTTTGAACAGGCGCCTGCGCATGAAGCCTACGCCAATTACCCGCTCGGGCGGGAATTCTTGATGGGCGATACGAAGGTTCCCGGCTTTGTTCAGGACTCGTTGAATGGCGGGTTTTTGCGAATTGCCCAGTCCATGGGGCTGCAGATTACGGGCGGCAGTACAGCGGTCCGGTTCACTGGCATGGGCGGCATGCGGATCGCTGGCGCGGCGGCGCGTGAAATGCTCGTCAAGGCGGCGGCCAAAGCCTGGGATGTGCCGGCGCGCGAATTGCGCACCGCGAACAGTTTCGTCCACCACGATGCCAGCGGGCGATCTGAGCCCTATGCCAGTTTTGCCGAACAGGCGGGCAAATATTCACCGCCCACACAGCCGACGTTGAAGACGCCAGACCAGTACACGCTGATGGGTAAGTCGCTGCCGCGTTTTGATATTCCCGCCAAAACGGACGGCACTGCCGAGTTTGGCATTGATGTCGACCTGCCCGGCATGAAATATGCCGCGGTAATGGGTCCGCCCGTCCTGGGCGCAGAGATTGTGTCGGTCGATGACACGTATGCGCGTGATATGCCGGGCAATATAAAAGTGCTGGATAAGGGCAGTTTCGTGGCTGTGGTCGCCGATGGGTATTGGCAGGCGGAGAATGCCATTCGACAACTCGATGTGACCTGGTCAGAAACCGGCGCTGAAAGTCTCAGCCAGGCCGATATTTTCACGCAATTGCGCGCGGCCATGACGGATGCGGGCGAGAAAGGCGAGGAAGATGTCGCGATGGGCAATGTGCGCCAGGCGACCGAGTCGGCTGCGCGCGTCTACGAAGCGGAATACTCTGTTCCATTCCTGGCGCATGCGGCGATGGAACCGCTCAATGCCACAGCCTGGGTGCGCGAGGGCAAAGTCGATCTCTGGTCCGGCCTGCAAAATCCGCTGGCGGTGCGAGACGAGATTGCCGGCGCGACCGGCGTCAAGAAACATGATGTGACGGTTCACAATGTGATGCTGGGCGGTGGCTTTGGTCGCCGGTCAAATCCCGACTATCCCCTGATGGCGGTCGAGATTGCCAGCGCGTTTGATCATCCGGTGAAGATGATCTGGTCACGGGAGCAGGATACACAACAGGACTGGTATCGCCCTGCCTCGGTCAGCCGCTTCCGGGCGGGTCTGGACGAAGACGGTATGCCAGTCTCCTGGGACAATTTGTTCACCCAGAAACATGATCCGCCAGAAGCCTCTCACATCCCGTACAAGATCGACAATCAGCTGATCCATTATGCGCATGTCGACCATCATGTCCGGTTCGGGCCATGGCGATCCGTCGATCATACCCAGCATGGCTTTTTCATTGAGAGCTTCATTGATGAACTGGCCGATCAGGCCGACATGGATGGCTATCAGTATCGCCGCAACTTGCTGGAACACTCACCGCGCTATCTGGCTGTGCTCGATGCGGCGGCCAAGGCGGCAAACTGGGGCCGCACCGTCCCGGAAGGGCGCGGGCTGGGCATCGCGCTGGTCGATTCCTTCGGAACCGTCGTCGCGCAAGTGGTTGAGGTGGATGTCACCGGACCAGAGCCAAAAGTCTTGCATGTCTGGTGCGCGGCGGATCCCGGCTTTGCGATGAATCCGGATGGCTTCATCGCCCAGATTGAAAGCGGCATCATCTATGGTCTGACCGCGGCTCTGTATGGCGACATCACGATTGAAGAGGGCGCTGTCGTACAATCCAACTTCCATGACTATCCCATGTTGCGGATGTCAGAAGCGCCGGAGATTTCCGTTCAAGTGATCAATAGCGGCGCCAAAGTCGGCGGTGGCGGCGAGCCAGGAACGCCGCCCATTGCGCCTGCTTTGGCCAATGCGGTGTTTGCCGCGACGGGCGTCCGCGTCCGTAGCCAGCCTATTGCGAATTTCAAGGAAGGGCTGACCTAAGCCCGCCGTCGACGCCGTCGCTCGAACGGTCTGCTAATCGTCTTCCGGACAGGCGCGACGAGCGGCAAAGATCTGCCGCGAGTCGACGCTGCTGCCGGCATCGCTCAGCATGTTGCGACCAATCAGAAGCGGGTAATTAAACCCGGATCGATCTGCCAGATTCACCTCGCCCCGGACCCGGACACCCGCGATACAAAGATCCATCATCACGACCGGGCGGACAATGAATCCGCCGCCGCGCCGACGAATGGAGACCCAGCGCACGACGGGTTCGGTATAGATGACTTCCTTGCAGACGCGACAGGTCAGCCGGAAGGTGATCATTTCCGGCATCTCGCCCGTCTCGAGCGCATCTTCCAGCGGCGATATTTCCAGCGCCGGTGGATCATCCGGCGCGGGGCCTTCCATCATCTGGATGCTCAGCATCGCACGGGCATCGGATTCTGTATCGGCCAGCTGTTCAGCCAGACTCTGATCTTCAAGCACCTGATCGGCGCTGCCGGCGGCGAGTATCTCGGCGTGGACCGAGGTGGTCTGAGCGCCGCTATCGAGCTTGGCCGACATCAATAATCGGTCCGGCATGATTCGGGCATGCTCGACCCAACCTCGTGTATAGGTCTCCTGGACGCCGACGGTCGCGGCCAGGAATGTGAAGAGAGAAAATAGAAGCATCGATAGGCTCTGAAGCGTCTGCAATTTGAAATTCGACACCGCGCGTAACAGGGTTCGCGGGAATGGTCACTATCCCAGATTGCACAAGTTCAAATGAATTTTCGGCGCGCCAATCTGGCTTACATTTGCATCGTCCAGCCTTCGACGCCCATCGCCGCCTGACGGACCGCTTCGGACATGGTCGGATGGGCATGACACGTGCGTGCGACATCCTCGGACGAGGCGCCAAATTCCATGGCAATACAGACCTCGTGGATCAACTCACCGACGCCAACGCCAATCATGTGCGCGCCGAGAATACGATCTGTGCCTTCCTCTGCGAGGATTTTCACAAAGCCCGTCGTTTCATGATTGGTGCGCGCCCGCGAATTGGCCATGAAGGGGAATTTGCCCTTCTTGTACTTGATGCCAGCTTCCTTCAACTGCTCTTCGGTTTGTCCGACCGTGGCGATTTCCGGATTTGTATAGACCACGCCCGGCACCAGATTGTAGTCGACATGCCCCGCTTTGCCGGCGATCAACTCGGCGACCGCTGCGCCATCATCTTCCGCCTTGTGGGCCAGCATCGGACCGGCAATGCAGTCGCCAATCGCCCACACGCCCGGGGCGACCTTGAAATGATCTGTGGTCTCAATGACGCCGCGACGGTCGGTCGTGCCGCCCACATTTTCTAGGCCGAGCCCATCTGTATAAGGCCGGCGCCCGACCGCCACGATGACAATGTCAGCGTCCATGCTTTCCGCTTCGCCGCCGGCGGCGGGTTCCATAGTCAGTTTGAGTTTGGTCTTGAGCTTTTCAACACTGGTGACCTTGGTGCCAAGCTTGAAAGTCAGGCCCTGTTTCTTGAACGTGCGCTGGGCTTCCTTGGCGATTTCATTATCCGTGCCGGGCAGGATCCGGTCGAGATATTCGATAACCGTGACCTCGGATCCGAGCCGTGACCAGACACAGCCCATTTCGAGACCGATCACGCCCGCCCCGATTAGGACCAGCTTCTTCGGAATGGCTTTCAGGCTGAGCGCGCCGGTATTGGACACGATCCGCTCTTCATCAATCTCGATGCCGGGCAGGGTGGACGGTTCGGACCCCGTGGCGATGACGATATTCTTGGTGGTTAGTGTTTGAGTCTTGCCGTCTGGTCCTGTCACTTCGACCTGGCCCGGGCCCTTGATCTGGCCCTTGCCATGAATGTGATCGACCTTGTTCTTCTTGAGCAGGAAGGCCACGCCCTTGGGCAGGCCGTCCACAGCATCTGCCTTCTGCGCCATCATCTGTTCCAGGTCGACCTCTAGCTTACCGGTCTTGATGCCCATGCTGGCGAAATCATTCTTTGCGGCGTCATAGAATTCCGACGCATGCAGCAAAGCCTTGGATGGAATGCAGCCCACATTCAGGCAGGTGCCGCCCAATTTATCGTGCATTTCGATACAGGCGGTCTTCAGCCCCAATTGTCCTGCCCGGATTGCGCAATTGTAGCCGCCTGGGCCACCGCCGATGATCACGACGTCATAAGTCTCTGCCATGGATTGTTTGCCTGTTTCAGCTCGCCAGTAGAATGTGGCGGCAACCTAGTGTGGTCTTCGGCAATTGCAATCCGAGAAACGCCTAAGGGCGACGTAATGTCAGCAACAAGACCGACAGGGCAATGGCAGCAAGACCAAAGATCACCTCATCCATCCAGAGTCCGGAATCTGCGCCGGCGATCGCCATCAATCCACCGAGTATGGCGAAGAAGATCGATCCGACCGTTGCAATGGTGGCGCCCAGTCGCACATTCGCGATGATGATAAGTCCGCCCAGCGACATCAAGGCCGTGCTGACCACGCGGATAATGCCTGTCGGCGGTTCGAGCAGGGCGCTGGCGACGCTGCCGCCGCGGCTGGTGAAGGCCAGGATCGCTTCAAGCGCGCCCCAGCCGAGCCACAGCCCCAAGCCAAGCATGACCAATCCGGCAACTTGTCTGATCATGTCTTAATTCTCCATCAATCCTCTATGTGACGGATTTGGCAGAGATTTGCAAACACGTCGGAAACGAGTCGCGGTATTTTCGCGGCGCAATTGTGGCAGATCAGTGGCGACGCTGACGCGCCATCATTTTTCGCCCTTCCGCGGCGAAGTGCGCGCGTTGCCGTACGATCGCCGCCGGGACCGGTTTGCGATAGCGACGACGCGGCTTGCGCTCAGGGTCCGGCTCCGGTTCGGGCGAGACGATAATCTGCGGATCCGGTTCCACGCTTTGGGTCGGACGTTTGGGCGGTTTCGGGTTGCGGCACAATTCCCAGACGGCCATGCCCAGCAGTATCGCGCCAGCCGCTGCGCCTGCCACAGCGCCTTCGCCAGCGCTCGGATCACGCCACCAACCGGCTTCGAAGTCGACCAGGAAAACACAGGGGAAACCTGCGACGGCCCCCATCATATACCAAAGGCGGGCGGCTTTCTGTTTGTTGCCGAGGCTGAGCGCCGCAGCATAGAAGCATAGCGCGGCCAGAAAATATGGCGCGCCATAGGCAATTCCGAGTTCCCGCCAGTCGATTCCGGTCAGGCCGGCCATCGCCTCTTCTTCCAGCATGAAGCTGGCCAGCATCATCAAACTCGGCCAGCGGATCGCGGCCATTGCTCCAAATGCAAAGGCGATTGCATAGAGCGCAATCAGTAAGGCGATCAGTCGTCGTGGCATATTTTCTTAATAGACCCGTAAAATTGATATGCGATGAACATCTTCGAAGGAATTGCGTTATGTTTCGATCTGCTCCTCCCCAAGTGCCCATGGCACTTATGTTTGCCGGTGTTATCCCGTTCGTTGCGACCTCGGGTCTGATGTTCGTTTGGCGCAACGATCCGGCCCTGAAAGTGACCATGGCGCCATGGCTTTTGGTTTATGCCGCCGTCATTCTGAGTTTCCTTGGCGGGGTTCGCTGGGGCGCTGAAATCGCCAAACGCGAACGTCCGCGATTTGCCGAACTCGGACCAGCGACATTAGGCGCCCTGATAGGCTGGGGCCTGGTCATGGCCTCGTTCCGGTATGGCGCCTTGCCGTCTATCTTTGGCGCGATGGCGGGGGCCATGGTGTTGCATTATGTCTATGACAGCATCTCGCCCGAACTGCCGATCTGGTATCGCAAGATGCGGTTCTGGCCGACGCTTGGCGCGGTTTTGTCGCTGCTGCTTGCTTTTTTCCTACTCGGCGGGGCTTAGCGTTCTCGGCGTTGGCAGGCTGACGCCGGCTGCGCGGAAGCTGATCGCTGCGAGCATCAGGGAAAAGACCGCATTCCACCCCGCCATTGACAGGCCATACTGCCCCTTCCATGGGTCGTCAGTACACGAAGGCACGCCCTGGCGTTGATTGAGATTGGACAAATCAATCGCATCCATATCGATTTGAACCGTCGTACAGCCACTGGGCGCTGGCCAGAATCCATATTCCACCCCGGCATGGTTAGCGGCCACGACGGCACCGGGCAGAAAGACCAGACCCAGCATGATGTTATAGGCCAGGTTAAAGCGCGGATTCTGCCGAATTTGCCA
>ERZ1740070.1062-NODE-1062-length-17687-cov-5.589440_pt1 | contig 17687 bp, 15 predicted proteins | sample MGYA00581734_ERZ1740070 | MGnify/ENA primary metagenome ERZ1740070 (study PRJEB43018, sample SAMN04849744) | marine metagenome | isolation source: floating plastic debris | place: Pacific Ocean | collected 2008-09-01 | study: EMG produced TPA metagenomics...
TCCACGAACTTCTGGCGCAGTTCGTCATTGGAATTCATTTTGATTTTCCATTTCATCGACTGCTCGGAATGCACGCTGTCTTTGTCGGAGGGGCCGAACATCATCAGCGCGGGATACCACATCCGGTTGAGCGCATCCTGACACATGCGTTTTTGCGCGGGCGTGCCTTTCACCATGTGCATCAACAAGTGATAGCCTTGGCGTTGGTGAAAGCTTTCTTCCTTGCAGATGCGCACCATGGCGCGGGCATAGGGCCCATAGGATGTCCGTTGAAGTGGGACCTGATTCATGATCGCCGCGCCATCGACCAACCAACCGACCGCGCCCATATCCGCCCAGGTCAGCGTGGGGTAGTTGAAGATTGAGGAATATTTCATGCGCCCGTCGAGCAACATTTCTGTCATCTCATCGCGGCTCACGCCAAGTGTTTCGGCCGCGCAATACAGATAGAGCCCATGGCCCGCCTCATCCTGCACCTTCGCCAACAGGTTTGCCTTGCGCTCAAGGGACGGGGCACGGGTGATCCAGTTTCCCTCAGGCAGCTGACCCACAATTTCGGAATGGGCGTGTTGCCCGATCTGACGGATCAGCGTCTTGCGATACCCCTCGGGCATCCAGTCTTTCGGCTCAATCTTTTCGCCGCGGTCGATGCGCTCTTGGAACGCGGCGAGCATTTCGGGATCGTCTTGCGTGGCTTCTGATTTGACCATCTGTGCATACATAAGAGGGGTCCTTTCTAGCTACGTTCCAATATCATCGCGACGCCCTGTCCGACGCCAACACACATTGTGCACAGCGCGTAACGCCCACCGGTGCGCCGCAGCTGATAGGCGGCGGTCATCACCAGGCGCGCGCCCGACATGCCCAACGGGTGACCAAGGGCGATGGCGCCGCCATTGGGGTTCACGTGATCTGCATCATCAGGCAGGCCAAGGTCACGCAAGACGGCAAGACCCTGCGCCGCGAAGGCCTCATTGAGTTCGATGACATCCATCTGGTCGAGCGTCATGCCTGTGCGCTCCAACACCTTACGCACGGCGGGAACTGGGCCGATGCCCATAACGCGCGGCGCGACACCTGCGGCGGACATACCGACGATGCGGGCCAGCGGTTGGGTGCCCTTTGCCATGTCTTCGTTGCCCAAAAGCAGGGCTGCGGCACCGTCATTGACGCCGCTGGCATTGCCCGCCGTGACGGTCTTGTCCGGCCCGTTCACACCGCGCAATTTGGCCAGTTTGGCGGCATCCGTGCCTGGGCGGGGATGTTCGTCCAAATCAAAGAGCATCGGCTCCGCTTTGCGTTGTGGAACCATGACCGGGATCAATTCATCATCGAAATGCCCAGCCTCAGCCGCCGCGGCATAGCGCGCCTGAGAGCGGGCGGCGAACGCATCCTGATCTTCGCGCGAAATGCCATAGTCTTGCGCCACGTTATCCGCTGTCTGCGGCATGGAATCCGTCCCGTAGGAGGCCTCCATCTTGGGGTTCACAAAGCGCCAGCCGATGGTCGTGTCATAGACCGCATTGGCACGGGACAGGGCCGTTTCCGCCTTGGGCATCACGAAGGGTGCCCGGCTCATGCTTTCGACACCGCCGGCGAAGGCAAGGTGGTAATCCCCCGCCTTGATCCCGCGCGCCGCCATGCCGACCGCATCCATGCCAGACCCGCAAAGCCGGTTGATCGTCGTGCCCGGCACTGTCTCTGGCAACCCCGCCAAAAGGGCTGCCATGCGTGCCACATTGCGATTGTCTTCGCCCGCCTGGTTGGCATCCCCCAAAATCACGTCATCGACCTGTGCAAAATCGATATCGGCGTTGCGATCGACCAACGCGGTAATCGGCAGAGCGGCCAGATCATCGGCCCGAATTGTCGACAACGCCCCGCCGTAGCGGCCAATGGGTGTGCGGACTGCATCGAGAATAAATGCGGGCATCGAGTCACTCTTCCTGTTCTTGGGTTCGATGTAACACGTTACGGAATTTTATATCAACATGTTTTTCGTAACATATTTTGTCCGAAACCATCTATTCTTCGAGTGTTTCCCTTAGGTGTCTTGATGTTTGGGTCTGATGCGGTCGGTGTCACGCAGCACGTCAGTGATCGCGCGTTGGCACTGCGCCATGGTTCCATCGGGCATGATGCCAATATGGGCCCAGGTGCCCAATCGAAGCGCCATCTTGCGCCAGTAATGCAGGAACAAAAGCCGCGCGGTGATCGTGTCACCCGCGGGCCCCGTGGCGAGGAACGCTTTGGCCAGCCCCGTCAGCGTGACAGCCTGATCGCGCAGGTGGCGGGGCACCATTGCATCCTCCACCCACACCGGGATGGGATCGGACATTGTCAGCTCAAGCGCCGCGTCAGGCACTGCCGCCTGTTGCGGGACCAAGATGAGCGCCTTGTCCAGCACGACGTGCGGCCCATTGATCGGATCGCTGCCCGGGGCCAACATCACCAAACGCCATCCCGCATCAAATTTCGGGTCCGGCCGGTAGACATCCAACCGCGCGGCTTGCGTCTCAGCCCTGGCCTGATCGGACAAACGATAGATCACTTCGCGACCCGCCTTCTGGGACACGATCCAGCCGTCTTTTTTCAACCGGTGCAGCGCCACGCGCATGGCTTCGGGCTTGATGCCCAATGGCTCCAACACGGACCAGATTGCCTTGCCGGACAACTCATCCCCGTCCAGATCGCCAAAGAGCGTCGCAATCAGCGACCATGTTTTGGTGCTTTCGAGGCCGAGCAATTGGGCCGTGACGGGGGGATCGGGCGCGTGCGTCATCGCGCCCGACAATAGCGCCATGTCCACCGCCCACAAGTCAGGCTGTCGCGTAGGCGTTCATTGTCAGGAGCTCATACTCTGCCACCCGGTCATCATCCTGGTTGGTCAGCGTCACGTGCCAGCGCACTTCGCCATAGTCGGCGTTGCGCGAGGTCTTGTGCTTGACCGTCAGACGCACTTTGAGCGCATCCCCGGGAACGACCGGCTTCATGAAACGCAGGTTGTCCAGCCCCGTATTGGCCAAAACCGGGCCTTCATCGGGCTGCACGAAAAGCCCGGCGGCAAAGCTCAGAAGCAAATACCCATGGGCGACCCGGCCCGGGAAAAACGGGTTCCGGGCGGCGGCGGCGTCATCCATATGCGCGTAGAACTTATCACCGGTAAACTCCGCGAAATGGGCGACATCGTCGCTGGTGATGACGCGCGACGGGGTGTGAAAGGTCTCTCCGATGTGCAGGTCATGGAAGCTGCGGGTGAAAGGGTGATCAGTATGGGTGATCTCTTGCGCGCCGGGCACCCATTTGTCACCAATGGCGGTCAGGATATCGGGGCTGCCTTGAATGGCCGTGCGTTGCATGTAGTGCAGAACGCCGCGCACGCCGCCCATCTCCTCTCCGCCGCCGGCCCGCCCGGGGCCACCATGCACCATATGCGGCAAGGGGGAGCCATGTCCGGTGCTTTCGGCCATGGATGTTGCGTTGTTGAAGTAAAGCCTGCCGTGGAACGCGCCCGCGCCAAGGGCGACGCGGCGGGCCACGTCACCGTCATTGGTGATGACAGAGGCCACAAGGCTGCCTTGCCCGCGATTGGTCAAGGCGATGGCATGGTCAAGATCCGAATAAGGCATGATGGTCGCCACCGGGCCAAACGCCTCCACCTCATGCACAGTGTGTGCCGCGTCGGGATTGGCACAGTGAAACAGCATCGGCGGCAGGAACGCCCCATCGGGCCCCGCGCCATTGAGATCAAAATTCTCCGGGTCGCCGATCACGCGCTCTGCCTCTTGGCCGATCTGCGCGGCCTTTTCCAGGACATCCGCCCTTTGGGAATGAGAGACCAATGCCCCCATCCGCGTCGCCGGGTCCTTGGGATCGCCGATGGTTGTTTTTGACAGGCTGACCCGCAACGCCTCAATGACCGCATCGACATGCACCTGGGGCGCGAAAATCCGGCGAATGGCGGTGCACTTTTGCCCGGCTTTCGTTGTCATCTCGCGCATCACTTCTTTTACAAAGAGATCAAACTCTGGCGTGCCCGGCGCGGCATCCGGGCCAAGGATAGAGGCGTTGAGGCTGTCTTGTTCCGCGATGAAACTGACGGAGTTGCGCAGAATATTAGGGTTGGAGCGCAGCTTGAATGCAGTGTCGGCCGAGCCTGTGAAGCTGACCACATCTTGCGTACCAAGCCGGTCGAGCATGTCACCCAAACCACCTGACACAAGCTGCAATGTGCCCTCTGGCAAAAGACCGCTGGATAGCATGATATCGACGGCCAGTTCGGTGACATAACAGCTGGACGTGGCGGGTTTCACAATGGCAGGCACGCCCGCCAGAAGGGTCGGGGCAAGCTTTTCCAGCATCCCCCAGACGGGAAAGTTGAAGGCGTTGATATGCACGGCCACACCCTGTCGCGGGGTGCAGATATGCTGGCCCAGGAAGGTGCCGTTGCGCGACAGCTGTTCCACCTCGCCATCCAGATAGACATGGCCATCGGGCATTTCCCGACGACCCTTGGAGGCAAAGACAAACATCGTGCCAATGCCGCCATCAATGTCGATCAAATGGTCCTTTTGTGTGGCGCCAGTGGCAAAGGAGGCATCATAAAGCGGCTGTTTGTGCTCTCCGAGATGGGAGGCCAGCGCCTTGAGCAACTTGGCCCTTTGGTGGAACGTCATCGCGCGCAGGTTAGGCCCGCCCACATCCCGCGCGTGGTCCAGCATCGCCGCCACATCAAGCGCGCTGTTGCCTGCGCGCGCGATGATCTGCCCGGTCACAGCGGAATGAATGGCTCGGGCTGCGTCGTCGGTTCTGATCCAGTGACCTGCGGCAAAGCTTCTGACGTCATGGACCATTTTTCCGTCGAATTCTCGGGGCGATATTTCAGTCATGACAAAATACTCCTGCGCGGATCCAGGACCCGGGGCTTGCGATCTCTAGGGTGGTGAGGGCGGATGTGACGGCATCATGGCCCACGGTATCGGCCCAATGCATCGGACCTCCGCGCCATCTGGGAAAGCCGTATCCAGCGCATTTTACGACGTCGACGACGGCGGCGCATTCGGCGATGCCCTCTTCGACAATCCGCGCGCCTTCATTGGCCATGGCGGCCAGAAGCTGCGTCTGAATGTCGGTTTCTGTGAAAGACCCGCGCGTGAGACCCGCGTCGCGCGCATATGACACGATCACGTCTTCGACGATTGGATCGCGCACACCTGTTTTGGCCCCGTCAGGATAGGCGTACCACCCCGCGCCCGTGCGTTTGCCCAAGCGCCCCAACGCGCAAATCCGGTCTGCGATGTCGACGTAGCGCTCATCCGGGTCGCGGGTCGCATCCTGTCTGCGCCGGTTGGCCATAGCGATTTGCAAACCGCCCTGATCTTGCGCCTCAAACGGGCCCATTGCCATGCCAAAGCTGCGCATCGCGGCGTCGACCTGATGCGGCAAGGCACCATCGGCCAAAAGATACTCTGCCGCGCGGCGATAGGCGGCGAGGATCCGGTTGCCGATAAACCCGTCGCAAATCCCGGCCAGAACCGGCGTTTTGCGCAGCCGTGAGGCAAAGGTGAAGGCGGTGGCGAGGGCGGCATCAGATGTGCCCGAGGCGCGCACGACCTCAACCAGTTTCATGATATGTGCGGGCGAAAAGAAATGGATGCCGAGGCAACGCTCAGGCCCTGGAATGCCGTCGAAAATCTCATCGGGATTGAGATAAGAGGTGTTGGTCGCCAAGAGGGTATCAGCGCGGACAGTTTGAGCCAGGTTTTCAAAGACAGAGCGTTTGATATCCAGGTCCTCAAACACGGCTTCGATCGCCAAATCAGCCTCTGCGGCGAGGCTGTAGGTGTCGGCAGTCCTAAAGACCTGCAGATGCGAATTGAGTTGGGCGTCGCTGATTTTTCCGCGCGCCACGGCCCCTTGCAACAGCGATGTCACGCTGCGCTTCGCGGTATCGGCGGCCTCTGTATCGCGCTCAATGAGGGTGACGCTGAGACCGGCCATCAAACACGCCATCGCGATCCCGCAGCCCATGAGGCCACCGCCGACAATGGCAACTTGGGCAATTTTTCCACGCGGGACGTCTTGGAGGCGTGCAGGCTTCGTCACAGCGCGCTCGGCGAAAAACACGTGTCGCAGTGCAATGCTTTCCTCAGATTGGCGCAGCTGCAGATGCAGGGCCCGCTCCTTCGGTTGGGCCGCAGCGAAGGGGCGCGATGCCCAGGTCAGCGCATCAAAGTTGTGCAAAGGCGCCTGCCGCCCCTTGGCGAAGGTCAGCGCGCGGTCCCTGAAGCGCGTTTCGTCGTCTTTGGTCATCGGGGCGATGGTTTGGTCGGACAGGCGCGGCTTGGCGCGGTTTTTGAACTGCGTGACGGCAGCCTCAAGATCTTCGGTCACCATGTCCAGCGCACCAAGGTCAAGAAGCTCTTGGGCGGATTTCATCTGTCCCAGACATGCCATCTCAAACGCTGCCTGCCACCCCAAGAGACGGGGCGCGCGTTGGGTTCCGCCGGCCCCTGGGATGAGGCCCAGATTGACCTCTGGCAGCCCGAACCGTGTGTCCGGCCGGGCCACGCGCCAGGCGCAGGCCATGGCAATCTCAAACCCACCGCCCAGCACAGTACCATGCAGCAAGGCGACAAAAGGGACGGCGCTGTTTTCAATCGCGGCTACGACATCGGGCAAATGGGGCTCCTGCGGCGGGGCGTCAAATTCTGACATATCGCCACCGGCCACAAAGGTGGTCCCGGCACAGGACAACACAGCCAACGCGCAGCCCTGTACCTGTTCTACAGCCTGCAAAAGGCCTGCGCGCACAGCGGTGGAGGTCGCATTGACCGGGGGGTTATCGATCCGCACCCACGCGATTTCACCTGTCACATCGATTTGAACGATTTTGGGCAAGCAGTGACTTTCTAAGATTGACCAACCGGTCGGTTTATGTAATCAAGGATCACACTGAATGCAAGGAAGACTTCGATGCCCGACGCGATTTTGTCAGATACGATCCTATCTGAAGATCACGGCACCTGGGTTGAGATCACACTCAACCGGCCTGACAAGATTAACAGCTTTAATGACGAAATGCATCTTGCATTGCGCGCCACGCTGGAGCGCGCCATCGCAGACGGAAAGCGCGCGATCCTGTTGACGGGTGCGGGGCGCGGGTTTTGTGCGGGTCAAGATCTTGGCGATCGTGACCCTGCGAAAATGGATGGCCCGCCCGACCTCGGTCATACGCTTCGGACATACTACAACCCGTTGGTGCGTCTGATCCGCAATGCAGAACTGCCCGTGATCTGTGCGGTCAATGGCGTGGCGGCGGGTGCGGGTGCGAACCTGGCCTTGGCCTGTGATATTGTTCTGGCCACTAGCACCGCAAAGTTCATCCAATCCTTCGCCAAGGTCGGTCTGGTGCCGGATGCCGGGGGCACATGGTCTTTGACCCATCTGTTGGGCCCGGCCCGCGCCAAGGCCGTTGCGATGACCGCAGAGCCGATCACAGCAGAGCAGGCCGTTGCATGGGGCATGATCTGGAAAGCGTTGCCAGCAGAGGATTTGATGCCATCCGCCCGGGACCTGGCCCAGCAGCTGTCAACGGGGCCGACCCTTGGTTTGGCGCACATGAAGAAAGCGATGAACGCGGCCCTGACGAATACGTTTGAAGAGCAGCTGGAGGTGGAGGCCACCTATCAAGAAACCTGCGGCGCATCGGACGATTACGCCGAAGGGGTCTCTGCCTTTCTCAACAAGCGCGCGGCAAAGTTTCAGGGGACATGACCATGACACCCAAAGACCGCGCCAAACGGGCCGCCGAAGCCATGTGGTCAAACGATCGGGCCAGTGCATGGGTCGGACTGAAAATAGAGGATGTGGATGAAGGGCAGGCAACGCTGTCTCTGACGGTAGAGACGCAGCACACAAACGGCCATGGCATGTGCCATGGCGGGGTGACATTTACCTTGGCAGACAGCGCATTCGCCTTTGCCTGCAACAGCAGAAATCAGGCGACGGTGGCGCAGCACAACACCATCACCTACCTCGCCCCGGCGCAATTGGGTGATCGGCTGGTGGCCGTGGCGCGGGAGGTCAGCCTGATCGGGCGCAATGGTGTCTATGACGTGACCGTCACCAACCAGGATGGTCAGCGCATCGCTGAGTTCAGGGGCTGTTCGCGCGCCGTGCGTGGGCACCTCTTTGAAGAATGACTGGGAGGACAAGATGAAAGACCTGACACCGGACCGCGCCACGCTTGACCCCATTGAAGTCGCCTCTGTCGATGAGATCCGCGCGTTGCAGCTTGATCGCATGAAATGGTCGCTGCGCCATGCCTATGACAACGTGCCCATGTACAAGACCCGGTTTGATGAGGCCGGCGTGCACCCTGATGACCTGCAGTCCTTGGACGATCTTGCGAAATTTCCATTCACGTACAAAGACGATTTGCGCGCAAATTATCCCTTTGGGCTTTTCGCGGTTCCGCGCGAAGAGATTGTGCGCATTCATGCCTCCTCTGGGACGACGGGCAAACCCACCGTGGTGGGGTATACGCGCAACGACATCAGCATGTGGGCGGATATGGTGGCCCGCTCGATGCGGGCGTCCGGCACCAAACCCGGCGATATCGTGCACATTGCCTATGGCTATGGCCTGTTCACCGGCGGGCTGGGGGCGCATTACGGGGCGGAGCGGCTGGGCTGTTCGGTTGTGCCCGTGTCCGGCGGTATGACAGAGCGACAGTTGACCCTGATCCAAGATTTCAAACCGACCACGATCATGGTCACGCCGTCCTACATGCTCAATATCCTGGAGGCCTATCGGAACGCAGGACTGGACCCAAGAGACAGCGCGCTGGAGGTTGGAATTTTCGGGGCTGAGCCATGGACCAATGCGATGCGGTCCGAGGTCGAAGAGGCCTTTGATATGCACGCCGTGGACATCTATGGGCTGTCCGAAATCCTTGGCCCCGGTGTTGCCAACGAATGCGTGGAAACCAAGGATGGTCTGCATATCTGGGAAGATCACTTTTACCCCGAGATCATCGATCCAGACACCGGTGAGGTCTTACCCGATGGCGAAATGGGAGAGCTTGTCTTCACCACCATCACCAAAGAGGGGCTGCCGATGATCCGCTATCGCACACGCGATCTTTCGCGGCTTTTGCCTGGCACGGCGCGATCGATGCGGCGCATGGAAAAGATCACAGGCCGAAGCGATGACATGATCATACTGCGCGGCGTCAATGTGTTTCCAACGCAGGTGGAAGAACAGGTGCTGGCCATTCCCGAACTGGCCCCCTATTTCCAGATTGAGCTGACACGGGATGGGCGCATGGATGCCATGGCCGTTTTCGCAGAGGCCACACTGGGTGCCAGCTCCGATGAGGCGCGGGAGCACGCGGGCAAAACCTTGACCAAGCGGATCAAGGACGTGATCGGCGTGTCAGCCAAGGTGACAGTCGGCCCGCCCGGCACCGTAGAACGCAGCCAGGGCAAAGCCCGGCGCGTGATAGACAATCGTCCAAAGGCGTAAATCAATGGTTCGCACAATTGCCAAAGACTATGACGACAAACGGCGACACATTCTAACGGTCGCGGCCGAGGTGTTTGCCCGGGAAGGGATCGCACGGGCCTCCATGAACGAGGTGGCGCGGGCCTGTGGCATCTCAAAGGCGAACATCTATCACTATTATTCGAGCAAGGATGACATCATCTTTGACATTCTTGATCGCTATTTGTCGGAGCTGCGCGATCTGATCCTTGGCATCGATCTTGCTGGCCTGTCCCCCCAAGAGCAGCTTCACGCCTTAACGCGTGGCTTTTTGTTGGCCTATGAGGGGATGGACAATGAGCACAAAATCCAAGGGGAGGGCCTGCCTCTTTTGTCGTCGGAAAAGCAGGACGTTCTGAAAGGGTATCAGAGGGAGCTTGTGGGACTTGTATCTGACGTTTTGCAAAGCTGCGCACCGGATAAACTGAGCCTCGATAAGACACGGCACCGGAATGTGACGATGTCGGTCTTTGGCATGTTGAACTGGTTTTACATGTGGAATCCAAACGCGACAGAGACGGCACGAATCGACTATGCCGCTTCCGTTGCTGACCTCACTCTGAACGGGCTCAACGGAAAATAACTCCGTCAATTCAAGTTTTTAGATCGGGCTGGTGCTTTGCCATCAAAATTATTGACCAACCGGTCGGTTTATGTAACGGTCAATGCGAAGTAGAGTATCAGGGAGGATAAAATGAGACTGACAGCTTTGGCCTTGGCCGCCGTAACAACCCTTTCCAGCGCATCTATGGTGCTTGCGGAAAAGGAAATGGTCGTGTCATCGTGGTTGCCGCCCAGCCATGTCATGAATGAGATTGTATGGCCTGAATTCATCAACCGGATCGAAACCGCCACAGAGGGGCGCGTGACCGGAAAGATCGAGTATCAGCTCGCCTCACCACCCTCGCAGGCGGACCTGATTGAGGATGGTGGCGCGGATGCGGCATGGATTTTTCATGGCTATAATCCTGGCCGGTTTGTCACCACGAAACTGATTGAAATCCCGGGGCTCGACGGGGACAGCGCCGCCGCGTCCGCCGCCCATTGGCGTGCCCATGAGGCGGTGCTGGGGGCGGCCGATGAACATGACGGCGTGGTCCCTGTGGCGATGATGGTGCATGCGCCCGGCATGTTGCACCTGTCCACTGAGATTGCCTCTTTGGAGGAGGTCGAAGGCCTCAAGATCCGGTCCGGCGGGGGCGTCATGGGGGATGTTTTGGCAGGTCTCGGCATGGCGGGCGTGCAGGTGTCAGCGCCCAAAGTGTATGAAACCGTCGCCAATGGTGTGGCCGATGGCACGTTCTTTCCAGGCGACACAATCGCGATCCTGCGCTTGACTGAGGTGCTGCCCTATACCTACCGCGTTCCGGGCGGGTTTTACCGTGGGTCTTTTTCCATCGTCATGAGTGAAGAGTTCCTCGACAGTGTCGGTGAGGAAGATGCCGCTGCGATCAAGGCGGCTCTGGGAGAGGACTTTTCTGCCTTTGCCGGACAAGCCTGGGACGAGGGCAATGCCCGTGGTCTCGCCGCGCAAGCCAGCACGGGTCAGGTCATTGACCTGACAGGTGATGCAGCCGCCAAGTTCGACGCGCTCGTCCCCGGCATTCAGGCGTCTGTTCTGGACGAGGTCAATGGCACGGGTGTGGACGCGAATGCGGCCCTTGAGATCATTCGGTCCACCATGTCCGAATACAGCGCGCAATAGGCTAAGCTGCTTTCGATGTGGGCCTTTATCAAAAGGGCGGGCCATCGGCTCGCCCAAATCAGTTTGGCGCTCAGCGCGGTGTGCCTTGTGGCGCTCATGTGCCTTACGGTGGCGGAGGTGATCGGGCGCTATGGGTTCAACGCCCCAATTTTCGGGCGTCAGGACATCGCGCAGATCTTGCTCGCGGCATCCTTGTTTCTTGCCTTTCCGGTCGTGACCCTGCGCAACGAGCAGATCGACGTCGATCTTCTTGACGGCTGGTTTTCCACCAGAGCCGCCTTTTGGCGCGATCTGGGCATCACCGTTCTGACATCGGTGTCGCTGACCACTATCGGTTATTGGCTGTTTCTAAGGGCCGACAAAGCGCACAGCCGCGGGATCACCAGTGAACTTTTGTTCTTGCCCAAGTATCCCCTGATCTACTTCATCGCCTTCGTCGTTTTGATCAGTGGTGCGCTGCTTGGCCTGCGCGCGATGGGCCAATTTGTGCGAGGACGCGCCGAATGACCGTCGCGCTGATCGCGTTTGCCATAGTGATCGGGCTGGTACTGGTGCGCGTGCCCATCGGTATTGCGATGGGAACGGTGGGCGCGCTCGGGTTTGTTTATCTGCGGGATGGGCGTTGGTCAGCGGGCTTGGGCCCAGCGGCGGATTCTGTTCTCGACGTGGCCCAGAATGACGCGCTTTCGGTCATCCCCTTGTTCATTCTGATGGGGATGCTGATTGCGCAAAGCGGTATGGCGCATGACCTCTACCGCGCCGCCTATGCTGCGGTGGGGCGGCTTCCCGGCGGTCTTGCCATGTCCACCATCCTGGCCTGCGGCGGGTTCTCGGCGGTCTCGGGCTCTTCCCTGGCCACTGCCGCGATCATGTCGCAAGTTGCCCTGCCCTCGATGCGCAAGTTTGGCTATCACGATACGCTTTCAACGGCCTCCGTGGCGGCAGGCGGTTCATTGGGCATCTTGATCCCGCCCAGCATTATCCTGATCATCTACGGCTTTCTGACCGGTCAATCGATTGGGAAGCTCTTTTTGGCGGGTATCCTGCCCGGGGTCTTGGGCATTGTCCTGTATCTCTTCGCTGTGGCCTTTGTGGTCTGGCGCAAGCCGGACGCGGGGCCAGCGGGCCCGCCGATGGACCGGGGCGAGGCCAAGCGCAGCATCATCCGGGTGATCCCGATCCTGCTTCTTTTCCTGATCATCATTGGCGGCATCTACGGCCAGGTTTTTACTGCAGATGAGGCCGCAGGCGTCGGCGCATTTGGCGCCATTGTGATCTCTATCGCCATTGGCCGGTTCAGTTGGTCGGGGTTGATCCGCGCGTTGTCCCAGACCGTCAAAACATCCGTGGGCCTGTTTGTTCTGTTGATCGGTGCCGACATCTTCAACCGCCTGATCACACGCGCCGGTCTGCCCGATGATTTGCTGGCACTGGTGCAGGGCAACGGGTTCGGCCCCTTTACCGTGTTGGCGATCATGATGGTGATCTACCTCATCCTCGGGGCGGTTTTTGAGAGCCTCTCGATGATCACGCTCACCGTGCCGGTCTTTGCGCCCCTCATCGCGTCGCTGGGGTTTTTCGAAGGCGATGTCACAGGAGAGATGGCCCTCATCTGGTTTGGGATCATCGTGGTGGTCGTGACCGAGATTTCATTGATAACGCCACCCATCGGGCTGAATGTGTTTGTACTCCGCTCAGTTGTGACGGACGTGTCCACCGGAACAATTTTTCGCGGCGTGACGCCGTTTTGGGTGGCCGACATCGTGCGATTGATCGTGCTGATTTGCCTGCCAGCGCTGTCACTTTTGCTGCCGATGGGTATCCTGTCCTTCGGGGGCGGTTAGGCCGGTGTCGCGGATCAAGTGGTCGGTGATCTGACCCGCATAGGGGCCACGTTTCGCGCGAATTCCGTTCGTCTCATTGGGTCTGAAAACCGCGTCAGATAGTGCAGGAATGCCACGATTGTGACGCTCCGTCATAAGCGCTCAGACACTCTTGCTGGACCCAACATGTTCAAATTAAACGTAAATCAAACAAAAAACCTGACGTGTCGCTTTTACCAAGACATCACGGCTCATTGCGATACTGTCATTCAAAGCCTGTTCGGTATCCAATTGGGGGAATCATGTTCAATCCGACAGCCGTTACGGCGGATGCTTTTGGCGACCACCTCTCCGAGACATACATGACCTACTTTGCCGGGCGTGCTCCGCAGCATGCGGCCTACCTCAAAGGTGCGGCGCGACTGGTGTTGGAGCGGTTGGCAAATTCAGACGCGCTCTATCACAATGCCGAGCACACCATGATGGTGACGCTGGTGGGACAACAGATCCTGCGCGGTCGGCTTTTGACAGAGGCGCTGCATCCTGATGACTGGCTGCATTTTATTTTGGCGCTGCTCGTGCATGACATCGGGTATTCCCGGGGCGCGTGTCCGGGCGACACAGACACCGCGTTTATCATCGATCAGGACGGCAACACGATCACGCCGCCGCGCGGGGCGTCCGATGCATTTTTGACGAACTATCACGTCGATCGCGGCATCATGTATATCCGCAACCGCTTTGGCCCGTCGCACACGATTGACGAAGAACGCATCGTGCGCGCGGTGGATTACACGCGCTTTCCGGTGCCAGATGACCCCGCCTATCACGACACCGCCAGTGAACCGGCGCTGGTGCGGGCGGCCGACCTGATCGGGCAAATGGCTGACCCGTTCTATCACCGCAAGATCAACGCGCTGTTCCATGAGTTTCAAGAAACGGGCGCGGCAGAGAAGCTGGGCTATGACAACCCGATGGACCTGATGGAAAAGTACCCAGATTTCTTTTGGTCGCAGGTGTCACCCCTGATCCAACCCGCGCTGGGCATGCTGGAGCTGACCATGGAAGGAAAGGAATGGGTGGCGCAGCTTTACAACCAAGTGTTCCAGGTTGAGCGGCAAACAGCGTTTCTCGGCCCGTTCCCCGGCGGAGAATAACCCAAGCACGCCCGGCTTATTTCGAAACTTGCCAGACGATCATCTGCGTGCAAACGTGTCGCGCCAGCACGGAATCATATCGTGCAAGCCAAACACCAGGGATGTGAATGCTTTCATCGATTACACCAGAGATGATTTATCTGTGGGCGGGCTACCTCGGTGTGGCGTTCTATATTGGATCCTACATTGGTCTTCAGACCGGGTTTATTCCGGGCGTCGGGTATCTGTATGCACTGTGCAACCTCACAGGCGCCTCGCTTGTCTTGATCAGCCTTATCCATGAATGGAACCGGGCCTCTGCCATGATCAGCGTGGCGTGGATCGTGATCAGCCTGGTGGGGATCACACGCACGTTTTTGATCAAGCGCAGGCTGTATTTCACCAATGAAGAGGAGTTGTTCCTCAAGGCGGGCCTGCCCGGCGTGCCGCGCGAAGTGGCGCGCAAGATCCTGGATGCGGGCAATTGGCTGACACTGCCGCCAGACACATTCCTGACTAATGAAGGGCAGCCCGTGGATCACCTGTATTTCATCTCGCATGGAACGGCAGGTGTTTTTGTCATGGGCAATGAGGTGGCGGAGCTGCACGAAGGGTTTGTCGGGGAGTTGAATGTCATGGAAGGGGGGGCTGCCTCGGCCTCTGTCAGAACACTGAAAGACACGCGGGTGTTTTGCGTGTCAGGTGATGCGCTGCGACGGATGACCAAGGTCGACACGCAAACCAGCCTGTATCTTGAGACGCATCTATCGACCGCGACAAAGCAGAAACTGATGCAGGCCAATCTGCAATTGTCCGCATCAAAAGGCGCCTAACACCGTCGACCTAGGTGCCTGAAATGATTAGGTTTCAGCGAACAATCCACAGGTAGTTGTGATTTCTGTCGCACAGTGAGACGTGAAATACTCAATTTCTTGTCCGCAAGTCACCAAATCGTTGACTCGCGAGGCGCATCTCATCAGGGTTTCGTTGAATGATTGTTGGGGTAATTTTATGCGATATTTCCGCAAGCTAGGGTCGCTTTTGGCCACGGTAAGCAGTGTTGGACTGCTTGGCCTGTCAGGTGCGGCCCATGCCATCACGTTGGACGAGGCCGTCCGCGCGGCCGTCACCACGAACCCCGCCTCTCGCGCAGCCGACGCCAATGTGCAGGCCTCCGCGATGGAACTGCTGCAGCTGGAACGCGAATACATGCCGAGTGTGAGCGTTTATGGTGAGGTCGGTGGCACGTATTTTGACGATGCGGACCGGCTCAACGTGATCGATCAGCGGGACACCAAGATTTACCGCGAAGTGGGCATTGTGGGCGAGCTGACGCTGTTTGACGGATATCGGCGCGCCAACCTTGTGTATCAGAATGCCGCCGCGCTGGATGGGGCGATTTTCCGTCTGCTCGACGCGTCCGAGACGATGGCGCTCAACGCGGTTGAGGCCTATATCGACGTGCTGCGTCACCGCAGTCTTTTGAGCGTGACAGAACAAAACATCGCGCGCCACCGCCAGATCATTCGCCAAGTCAAAGAGCTGATTGATGCCGGCCGCTTGCCGGCCTCGACCGGGTTTGAGGCGGATGAACGTCTTTTGGCCGCCCAGATGAGCAAGGTTGAGGTGCGTCAGGCCCTGTTTGACGCCAATTCCCGATTTCTGGCTGTGGTGGGCAAGGACCCCGATGGGCACATGAACGTGCCCTTTGTGCACAACATCCCGCTCAACAAGCAGGAATTCGTGATCCGCTCCGTGCGCAACAATTTCCGGCTGAAACAGTTCGAAAGCAACATCCAGGCGGTGGAGTTTGACGAAGGCGTTCAGACCGCGGATGAAAAGCCGCAAGTGCGTTTGCAAGCGGGTGCACGCCACGGGCGCGAGGTCAGCGGCACGTCTGGAAGCGAGTCGGACGTGTTCGTTGGGCTGCGCGTGGATTGGGAATTTTACGCGGGCGGTAGGGATGCACGCGAACGCGCGCTCAAGCACCGCACATCTGAGGCGCGGGCCGAGCGCGACGTGGTGCGCCGCGAGGTGTTTGAACTGGCCGAACGCACCTGGCACGCCTATGACGCCAATATCGAACGCACAGTGTTGCTGAGCCGTCGGTTGTCCGCCGCACGAGAGACATCGCGCCAGTATCAGGAACAGTTCCAGACCGGATCGCGCAGCTTGATCGACGTGCTGGATGCCGAGGCCACGATTTTCAACGTACAGTTCGAAAAGGTCAGCGCAGAGGCGTCATTCACCTTTAGCCAATACCGGATTTTGGCCTCTCAAGGCCTGCTGGCCAAACGGTTCAACGTGACGGCCGCGAATGTGCCGCTGAACCCGGATTTCGTGGCGCGGGCCACCTCTTCGGGCCGTCCGCAGGCAATCTTCAACACTGAGATCAAGGCTTTGGAATGAACCCTCCGCAGACGACCAGTTTCAAAGCTGCGTCGTCTGGGGCGTTCCGATCCCGCAGGGCGGCCCCTGATCTGGGCTTGGGTGCTGTGGCGTGGATGGCCAAGTTTCACGGACAGCCCTGGAGCGATGAGGCGGTCAGGTCGCGCATGGTCGCCGGCTTTGATCCACGCGATCCGGTGAGCCTGTCGCGGGCCTTGGCAGCGGTCGGGCTGAAATCCCGGATTGTGCTGCGCCGGATCGGGTCAATTGACCCTGCCGTCCTGCCTTGCGTGATTTTTCGTGACACGGGCGCGCCGCTGATCCTCGTGGGGTTTTCGCCAGACAAACGCAATGCCCGGGTGATTGACCCTGATCGAGATGAGCCGGAGCAAGAGACCTCAATCCGCGATCTGAAAAAACGGATGCGGCGGGAGGTGATGCTGGTCACGCCCGAGGGTGCGCTGGCGGATCGACGGCTAAGCGAGACACCCGACAAAGGGCGCGAGCATTGGTTTTGGGGGCCGATCCGGGAAAACCGCAGCGGTTGGCTGCAGGTTCTGTTTTCCGCGCTCTGCATCAATGTGCTGGGCCTCGCGCTGCCGATTTTTGTGATGAATGTCTATGACCGGGTGATCCCGAACCTGGCCTTTGTCACGCTTTGGACGCTGGCTTTGGGCGTGATCATCGCGCTCGTGCTGGACCTGGCGCTGCGCAGTTTGCGCGCACGGGCGTTGGAAACCGTGGGGCGGCGGCTGGACACCGGGATTGCGGCCTCACTGTTTAGCCATGCCATGGCGCTCAGACCCTTGGCGCGGAAAAATGGAACATCCGTTCTGGCCAGTCACATCCGCGATTTTGAAACGGTGCGGGAATTCTTCAGCTCCGCCAGTTTCGTGTCGCTGATCGATCTGATGTTCATCGGGGTGTTCATTTTCGTGCTGTACGTGTTGGTGGGGCCGCTGGCACTTGTGCCGCTCTTGGCGCTTCCGGCGGTGTTTGCGCTGGCCATCATAGCGCAGCTGGCCATGGGCCGGATCGCGGCTGAGGCGCATGAGCTGGCCGGGCGGCGGCAGGCGGTTCTGATCGAAA
>ERZ1740070.1066-NODE-1066-length-17659-cov-6.502897_pt1 | contig 17659 bp, 14 predicted proteins | sample MGYA00581734_ERZ1740070 | MGnify/ENA primary metagenome ERZ1740070 (study PRJEB43018, sample SAMN04849744) | marine metagenome | isolation source: floating plastic debris | place: Pacific Ocean | collected 2008-09-01 | study: EMG produced TPA metagenomics...
CCTGGCCAGGGTGCTGCGGTAGAAACACCCGATTTTGAAGAGCAGCTCTAGCTTTACCTGCGAGTGGTAAACGGTCAGACAACACCTCAGCCGCCACGTTCTCTGACCAGCTTCTCAACCAAACACTCATTTATAAACTAGACGGGGATAGCTTAGGCCATCCCCGTTTGTCTTATAGAAAAAATTAAACCCGATACAGCACGAGCCCTGCCGGACTTTCCGGTTATGGCCTAACATTATTGAGTTAGCCAGTAATATCGCGTTTTTACCACCAAAGCACCCCTCAAGGCAATGACCGCAACTGTCCCTACTCTATCGAGCCAGTACGATCCTTCCCAAACCGAATCCAAGTGGCAGGCCGCTTGGGAAGACAACGCTGTATTTAAGGCCGATCCAGACCATACTGGGGACCCATTTTGCGTAGTGATTCCACCGCCGAATGTGACCGGTAGCCTCCACATGGGCCATGCCTTTGAGAATGCACTGATTGACACACTGGTGCGCTATCAGCGCATGAATGGGCGCAATACCCTATGGCTACCAGGGACTGACCACGCCAGTATTGCCGTTCAAACCATTCTTGAACGAGAGCTAAAAGAACAGGGCAAAAACCGCCAAGACATTGGTCGTGAAAAGTTTTTAGAACGGGCCTGGGAATGGAAGGAAGAATCCGGCGGCACCATCGTTAATCAGCTACGCAAACTTGGTGTATCTGTAGACTGGACCCGTGAGCGGTTCACGATGGATGAAGGACTGTCTAAGGCCGTACTCAAAGCCTTTACTCAGCTCTACGAAGAAGGGCTAATCTACCGTGGTAACTACATGGTGAACTGGTGCCCTGCCAGTCAGTCAGCGGTATCCGATGTTGAAGTCGAGAACAAAGAAGTTGACGGTAGTTTATGGCATTTCCGCTATCCACTGACCGATGGCTCCGGGCATGTGGAAGTTGCTACCACCCGGCCTGAAACCATGCTGGGGGATACTGCTGTCGCCGTTAACCCAGATGATGAGCGCTATCAGGAGATGGTGGGTAAAACCCTAACGCTGCCGTTGGTTGGGCGTGAGATTCCCATCATTGCCGATAGCTATGTAGACAAAGAGTTTGGTACCGGCTGCGTCAAGATCACCCCAGCCCACGACCCCAACGACTTTGCCATGGGCGAGCGCCATAGCCTACCCATGATCAACATCATGAATAAAGACGGGTCGATGAACGAAAATGCAGGCCGCTTTGAGGGTCTAGATCGGTTTGAAGCCCGTAAACAGGTCGTCGCTGCACTGGATGAAGTCGGGGCCTTAGTCCGGATTGAAGACTACAAGCACAGCGTTCCCTTTAGCGATCGCGGCAAAGTTCCAATAGAGCCGCTGCTGTCCACCCAGTGGTTTGTCAAAATTCGACCCCTGGCCGACAGCGCCTTAGCGGCCCTGGACAACCATCAGTCCCCTAAGTTTGTGCCCGAACGCTGGACTAAAGTGTATCGCGACTGGCTAGTAAACCTGCGCGACTGGTGTATCTCACGTCAGCTGTGGTGGGGGCACCAGATCCCGGCCTGGTATGCCGTCAGCCAAACCGATGGAGAGATTATCGACTCCACACCATTTTTTGTTGCCGAGTCTGAAGCAGAAGCCCGTGCTAAAGCAGTGGCCCAATTTGGTGACAGTGTGGAGCTGCAGCAAGACCCTGATGTTTTAGACACCTGGTTTTCGTCTGGTCTGTGGCCTTTTTCTACCATGGGCTGGCCCGATGAGAATGCCAAAGACTTTCAGGCTTACTACCCGACGACAACGCTAGTCACCGGTTTTGACATTATTTTCTTCTGGGTCGCCCGCATGACCATGATGGCCGGACACTTTACTGACACCATGCCCTTTGAGACTGTCTATATTCACGGTCTGGTGCGCGATGAGAAAAACCAAAAAATGTCGAAGTCTAAGGGCAATGGTATTGACCCATTGGTGCTGATTAACAAGTACGGCACTGACGCCCTGCGCTATACGCTCATTCGTGAGGTCGCCGGAGCCGGTCAAGATGTTCGTCTAGATTACAACCGCAAGACCGATGAATCTTCCTCGGTAGAAGCGTCTCGTAACTTTACCAACAAGCTGTGGAACGCTTCTCGGTTTGTAATGATGAATCTGGGGGGCAAAACTCCAGCAGACTTGGGTGAGCCCGACACGGCCAAGCTAGAGCTAGCCGATCAGTGGATTCTCTCTAAGTTTAATCAGACTGTTGCGATCGCACGGGAGTATCTCGACAAATACGGCATGGGTGAAGCCGCTAAAGTACTATACGAATTTACCTGGGGAGACTTTTGCGACTGGTATATTGAACTGGTCAAACCCCGTCTGTATGGGGAAGATGAAGCCTCTAAACTAGTGGCGCAACAGACGTTAGCCTTTGTGCTAGACGGTATTCTTAAACTGCTGCATCCATTTACCCCACACATCACTGAAGAGGTCTGGCATACCCTGACTCAAGCAGATGAAGGCAGCTATCTAGCAGTGCAGCCCTACCCCACTGTTCGACCTGAACGGGTGAATGCTGAACTAGAGAAAGACTTTGATCTGCTAATTGGCACCATCCGCACCATCCGTAATTTGCGGGCGGCGGCGGGTGTCAAACCCTCAGCTAAGATTGAAGCGATTCTCAAAACAGATGATGCGAACGAAAAACGTGTCCTTCAAGCAACAAAGACTTATCTGAAGGGCGCCGCCAAAGTTGAGACATTGACCATTGGCGGTACACCAAAAACCCCTGAAGAAAAGCAGTCGGGACTTTCATACACTGTAGACAGTACAGACGTTACCTCTGAATCTGAGAAATCCGACAGTACAGAAGAAACTGAAGTAGCCTCTGACAAGGCCGGTGGACTCCCTGAAATTGATTGGGGCGATGGTATAGATGCGATTCAAACCCTTCTAAAACATCCTTTGGGTTATGCGGGGCAAGCTTACAAAGCGGCTAAAAAGCCAGCGTCTGTTTTATTATTTTTAGGATTGAGTACTCTGGGACTAAGGTTAGCGGCGGCTGTAGTTTCTGGAATCAATACAGTGCCATTTATTGGTCGCTTTTTCCAAATGATTGGTGTCGGCTATACCACCTGGTTTGGTAGTCGTTATTTGCTAAAAGCATCCAATCGTCAACAGCTTTGGAGTGATACCGCTGGCTTCTGGGATGAAGTCGTAGGTACCTTTAGAAAGGGTGAGAACATTCCAGAATATGAGGTTGAGGGTACGCTAGAGCTTATGGGCATGCGAGATGACAGACAAATGTTTGCAGGTGTATTTGGCACAGTTGAGGTACTCATCCCGCTGACGGGTCTGGTTGATATCGACGCTCTAAAACAGAAACTAGAAAAATCTCTCGCTAAAGTAGAAGGCGAAATTAAATCGATTAACGGTCGCTTGAGCAATAAGGGCTTTGTGGACAAAGCTCCTGAGCGGGTAGTTCAAGAGACCCGAGATTCGCTGGCTGAAGCAGAAATCCAGGCAAAGCTGCTGCGAGAGCGGTTGGCTATGCTGTAGTAAGTCATGCTTTTCTAACTGTTGTTGGTGTCAAGGCAGAAAGTCATGGTGCACTTTCCAAGGTTTAAACACGGTGTGCTTTTGCTCATTATGGCGCTATTGGGCAGCTGTGCGCCCTCTGGCCCTAGTGGGGTTCAAGAAAGTATTGAGCCAGCAGCCGATGCAGCCCCAAATGGGCTGATTCAGCAGAATGGAAACCCTAACACCTCTGTCGCTGAGACAGAAATCACACCTGCAACAACCTCCAGTCGCATTATTGCCCAAGCCACAGAATCACCAACGGTCTCCGACCCCGGTATACTGTTCTCTTGCCGCACAGCTCAAGATAAACTCATTGCTCTGTACGATCAGGGCAGCACCATTCAATATTTGTTTGGCCCAGAAGAACAGCTGGAGCTTGTACTCGATGTGCCTCGCGAGGCAGCGTCCACCTTTCAGTGGCAGGGAATTGGTCGGTATGAAAATTATTCTGTCAGCATTCCCAATCAGGACACGGTTTATTATGTATCCTGGTCACGCGATCACTTAGAAATTGATCAGCCCGTCGAGGCGGGTGTGAGTGTTGAAATCAATGGAGAATATGTCACCACCGTTGACTGCGCCGCCGATATTATCCACAATCTGATCGGTGTGGATTTACCCCCTACCCAGCTTTAATCGGGTCGCCCATGGCCAGCTCAAATGTCTTGGCATTGCTGATCTTTGAGGTGGTTTTAGCTGTGAGAGGGTGTTAGACTGCCGCTGCACTGGTTTGTGCGATCGCAACTTAAACCACTGCCAAAATAAAATCAAACGTCGCTCTTTTAGCGCTCTCTTTATCATCTACAGACATTACCAACGCTGGGTTAAATAGAAAGTCACCTTGATTGGCAGATTCTTCTGGAAAATAAAGCTGAGTGGTGAGTACCGGCTGATTGGGAGCCTGTACTTTAATGTGGAAATGGCGGGTACGCCCTGAATAGATACCCGGCACAATCGTCTCAATCCGATAGCGTCCCTCTGCATCCGTAAACTGATGACCGCGAAAAGTATAGCCGCGATTATCGTACTCACCCTGATTATTGGTATGCCAGCAGTCCACTAACGCACCTGCAATCGGCACACACTGCGACGACAGCACCTGGCCCGTAAGCACCATCGGTGTGCCCGATAGCCCTGGTTCTAGCAAAGACTGACGTTCAGGAGAATTAGGCGTAAAAAAAGGCCCTGCCGTCTGGGACAATGTGGCCTCATCAGTACCGCAGGCAGGTGTGGGAGAAAGCGCCTGGGCTGTTGAATTAGAGCCTTTTTGGGTAAGCCCTCGGCTACAGGTAGCTGATAGAAATGAGACAAGGGTCGCCGGTCCAAGTTGTAATAAAGTACGACGATTTAACCATTGTCCAAACATGAGGGGTTACCTGACAGAGTCTGGCTTTATGGTAAACCGCTGCTTTCAAAATCGGCCACTGCCACCAGCGATACCTATCAATTCGTTTGGCTACTCAGGTCGACAAATAGGGGGGATAAGAGTGCACAACAGCTGCTCTGACCACATCCACGGTTCTACGTTGCCGTCTGCTGTTCTACACTATCTGCTGCTGTTGTCTCCTCAGCCTTTGAGTCAGTGCTTATCTCAGCTATTGCTACTTGATCTTTCTGGAAAAAATTCTCTACGCCACCTTTCCAACCTTGATATGAGTTACCAATGCGGGTTCTCCATTTTTCACGATTCTGTTCTGCTTTTTGTGGAAACCAGGAGAACACCAGCAGGTCAAGCACAAGCTCGACACTTCTGACCGTGGCTACCAAAAACCCTGTCAGCAACTTATAGTGGATTAAATAGTAGGGCGTAAAGAGAATTGCAGAGAACCAAAGGAGATTATCAAAAACTTCTTTATCAAGATTAAAAGAGATACTGACGTGAACTCGCAGTAGGGTGTACCACAGAGACACAACAACCAGGGTGCTAACGACAAACCCAACAACTCCCTCAATTTTTTGCCACACAGACCGTACTAAATTCTTTACGGTCGTCCAAACGATACCCGCTAGCGCCAAGGCGAGTACACCGTAGGTGGCCAGATTAGTCCAGTCAAGGTCATTCAGGTCACCGAGCATTGAGGTGTCGATCTGCTGTAGCCAATCAATTAGAGATTCCATAATTTTTCACTCCTTGGCAGGAATATTTTAGTTACCAGATAAGAAATTTTCAATGGTGCCTTTTGCTGATAGCGTAACGTCTACATACTGGTCTGTGACGTACGGATTTCCCTATCTATCTGGGCTGTACCTACAGCATCATCTGAGTAGATTCCTGTTTTGATGGATTGGAGGATGGTTATCGCACCTTAGCAGGTCACAATAACCATCCCTGCGTAGGGATGGTTTGAAACGATTCGCACAGGCCGCCCCTAGCCTTGAAATTCTTCGATCATTTCTCTGATCATCAAAGCAAGATTAGGAATGTCATTGCAAGTCTAAAACCTGACCACGTTCAGGTATTTTTGCTCCAGTCATCCTGTCAACTCCATATCCAGCATTGTACTGCGTCTGACTCAATTGTGAAGACAGCTAACAGATGGGTTAATCGCGTGAAGTTTCCTTGAAGATAAGCTTCTCTTAAAAGAGAAAGGTCCAGTTAATCAACTTCAATTAATCTTTTATTAAAGTTCTTTTCATTTAATCCTCATTACCAGCGTATTTTTTCGCTTGCTGAGAAGCCGCCTTCCAGCCTTTACTGCTGCTGATTTAGAGGATGAAACGATCTGGAAGATGCCTTATTTAAAGGTGTTTTTCAGCTGAAATCATACCGGAGATCAGCAATGCCTCTTATTTAAGGAACATCAAATCTATTTCTTGAGCTTATGTCCTCAAATCGTTTCAAGCTGTTTAGCAGTGCTCTACTAGCAACGCTAAGCACTAGCCTAATGGCTGTCTTGCCTGCCCAGGCAGCTACCTTTCGTGTAAACCCTTATTTGCAACAACCGTCTGCCGATGGCATGTACTTCACTTGGTTCACTGAAGAAGACGTTGTCGGTACCCTCACGATTACTGGAGCTGATCTCACGACACCCCTCACATTCACCAGCAATCCTTCCTTAGAATCAGTTTTGACTTACACCAATACCGAAAAGGCTCAAGAAATTGGTGCTCTAGAGCCGGGATCCTGGCTACTGGGTGACAATAACTACAAACACACAATTGATGTCAGTGGTTTAGCACCCAACACCGCCTACGATTACACCGTTGCTCTGGATGACAATGTATTCAACTCTACGTTCAAAACAGCACCCACTGCAGATGCTTGGGACAGCATTCGCTTTATTACCTTTGCTGACAGTGAAACTCAACCGGCAGGTCGTCTAATTGGTCGTGATTGGCAGCAGGGTGCTTTGGCAGCAGGGTCAGCAGATCGTCCAGATCCAGAGAATAGCCTGTGGGCTGAAACTTTTGGTACAACAGGTACTCGCCTCCGCTATGCCCTAACTGAAACAGAAGGCTATGAGGCCAACCTTGCGATTGTCAACGATCGTCAGCCTGACTTCTTAATGATGCCTGGAGACCTGATGCAGGGTGGCGGCTATCAGCCTGGCTGGGATGAGTTTTTCCGTCACAATGCAGGTGAGTTTGATAGTGGGTTGTCTGAGTATCCATTGCTGCCGGCCCTAGGCAACTGGGAGAACTTTGGTGCGCTTAATGGTGGCTATGGTGTTGATGCTGATGGTCGCTTTGGGCCTAAGTTTGGTCGCGATAAGTTCCATACGTACTTTGATGCACCCGACAACGGTACCCCCGAGCACCAGGACAACTACTACCGCATTGACTACGGCCCGATTACGATTCTCACCTTAGACAGTTCTAATGGTGAGCCTGACGATACCCGCGATAACTATGGTGGTGAAGGTCAGCCCCCAAAAATCAGCAATCTGGAACTTACTGGCACCGGTACCGATACTCAGCAAAACTATACTCGTGAGCAGTATGAAGCGGCGGGTGGCACTGACCTGGCTGACTTTAACCCTGGCAGCCCCCAATGGAATTGGGTGATTGAACAGCTTGAAGATGCCCGTGCTCAAGGACAAATTATCTTTGCACAGTTTCACCATGCACCTTACTCTAGCGGTACCCATGGTTTTGCCATGAACCATGAGCTTTCTAGTGGTCAGGGGGGCACACCCTTGCGTCAGTACCATCCTCTCTTTGAAGAGTATGGTGTTGTTGCTGTTTTCTCAGGCCATAGCGAAATGTTTGAGCGCAGCTTTGTTGACGAAGATGGCGATGGTGTTGGTGTGCAATACTACGATGTTGGTGTTGCAGGCGACGGTCTGCGTGGTGAAGTTCGCACAGAAGATGGCCAACCCTTAGGGTATAACGCTTTTAGCAAATGGACGGCTGATCAGGATGCCCCCGAGCTGTGGCAAGAGGTTGATGGTGTTTTACAAATTGTTGAAGGGGGTAAGCACTACGGCCATCTTGAAGTGAACCTTGAGCGTCATGGCAAAAACACCGAAGTCACCTTTACTCCGGTGTACAGTTTCCCGCTACTCGACAGTGACTACAATGTGCTAGGCACTGAGCGCCGTGTATACAATGATGAAATTTCATTGTTGCTCACCCCAGAAGGGACTGTTGTCCCGGTTCCTGAACCAGGCATTGTGTCTGCGTTGGCGTTGTTTGGACTATCTGCCCTAGGGCTTAGAAAGCGTCCTAACTAACACTTAAAATCGGGCAAAACAAGCGAGGGTATAGTAAATTCCTACCCTCGCAGCTGTTACTCTTCTGGTCGAAGTTTTCCTTTTCGCTAGGTAAGTAAAGCCGGCCTCAACCCGTACCACACGTTGCTCACCAACAGGCTGTGGCACAGGTTGTTTCACTAAAGGAGCTGCACTAACCATAACGAAACGCGACTACAGAATTAACACCATTCTAACTCTCGAAAATGACGACCACTTCGATCGCTACGAATTTGAGCATCGCTCGTGTAGTTCCTTAACTCAAAGCTGATCAGCCCGGAGAAAAATCCGTCCCGATAAGTTCGGCAACCCGCACTTCTTAAAGACTTGTCGAGGTCAGGTTTTCGGCTTTAAATTAGCAAATAAAGGCTGGGATCTAATAATAATGGAATGAGCCCTAAAATTTGATTGTATACAGTCGGCCTGCAGGTGATAATCAAATACACTCTACTGCCTAACTCATCTTCCTTTTTTTAATCAAATTCCGTTGTACGCAAAGAGTAATTCACTATGTTACTGTGCCAGGTTGAAATGAAGGCTTTAGACAATGTCGCCCAGGAGCCGACATACTATATTGTTGGTCGCTATGGTTTTGACCCAGATCTACAAGAACAGGAAGAGATTTGGGTCAACTGGCAAGTATGGGATAAAAAGTTTGAGATTAAGTCAAAAGTTGTTGGCCGCCGTAAAGAGATTTATGTCGACGGGAAGAGTATCGTTTTAGAAATGAACGATACTGAAAGAGAAAAGTTTTCAGCCATCTATCCTGACGGCATCGAAACGCTGTCTAACGGTGCGAGCCTACTGTTACTTAGGATTTTTGTAGAAGCAATCGATAAAAATCAGCTTTTTGAAATTCAAAAGGCCCTTTCTCAAGGTAAGAAAATGCTGAAACCCCAAGGACAGCTACCTGAAATGTCTGTGGGTAAGCAAAACTAGCATGGCAGCCGCCATACTGCAGTTCAAACCTGCTGCCAAATTTTGATCGTTTTGTCAGCGCTGCCGCTTGCTAGCACCTTGCCATCATAGCTACAAGCAACAGAGCATACGGCCGATTGATGCCCAGCTAACGTATCAATAGTTTTACCAGTATGAACGTTCCACAGTTTGACGGTTGTGTCGTGACTACCGCTGACTAAAATCTGGCTATCGGTATTAAACACTAAAGAACTAACCGTCTCAGCATGACCGTGTAGCTCAAATAGTTTTTTCTGGTAGTGGCGATTCCATAGGGTAATCTTTGGACCACTAGCCGCGGCCAATAAGGAGCCCTGACGGCTTAACGCCAGCGCCTGATTAGGCATGCCTGGAAAAGACCGCAGTTGCTTACCGGTCTTAATGTGGCGCGTACTCAGCTGATTGTCTCCTCCACCATAAAAAATCGATTTTCCATCCGAGCTGATGGCCAACGCTAAAACCGCTTTTGACGAATCCTTAAAGGTATAAATCTCTTTTCCAGACTTCATTGACCACAAACGCACTGTCTTATCTCGACTGGCGCTGGCTAAAATCTGACTGTTTGGGCTAAACGCCAGAGCAGTTACCGTATCTGAATGCCCCAACAGCACATTGCCAAACGAACGGAGTAATTCTCCTGTGCGCAGATCCCAGATTTTGATGGTTCGATCAGCACTGCCGCTGGCGATATATTTTCCATCCCCACTCACTGTCACACAGTGAATTTCTTTGCTGTGATCATTAAATGTCTTAAGTAAGCTTCCTGTTTTAGTGCTCCATAGCCTCAGAGTTTTATCGTAGCTACCGGTGACTAACTTTTTGCCATCTCGAGTCACCGCCACTGCAGAAACAGTCGCTGTATGACGAGACAAGGTATACGTACAGTGCCATATGGCAGAAACTTCACTGGCAACAGACGATTTATAGGTCGCTCTAGAAGCCGTCTGTTGAGTTGGTGATGCCAAATCACGCATGTGTTTGAAATCTGCATCGGCCTGCTGATCATATCCACGACGAAAATACGCCTGACTCCGATAGCGATAGGCTTCTTTGTGGTTTGGATTAATCTCAATTGCTTTAGAGAGATTTATAATAGCAGCGCCGTACTTACGCGACTTAAACTGCGCCAGCCCACGCTGAAAGAAAATCTCAGCATCAATAGACGAGTTAGCATCCTCATTAACGCTGGCTGTTCGCCCGTCTCGTTTTAGCTCAGCAATCTTCTCAAAGTCGGCCTTCGCCTGCAAATCTAACCCTAGCTGTTCTAGAGTAAATGCCCGCGCCTGATAGGCTTGTAAATAGTCAGTTTTTTTACGCACTGCCTGGGTAAAGCTATCAACAGCTAGTTTGTGCTGCCCTTGTTGAAGATAACCAATACCCTTTTCATAGTGTTTTTCGGCGCTGACCGCTCTAACTGAAACTCGGTGACCTGTCGTATGTCTGTCTACGCGGGAAACGCGGATAAGCGTATCGTAGGCCTCTTTAATTTGCTCAAACTTTGCTCGCGCTTTCTGCAGCTGGTCAGGTTGCTTTGAAAACTTGTCTGGGTGCCACTGTTGGGCTAATCTCCGACAGGCCCGTTTAATATCTTCTTTAGTACTGCCAGGCTCCAGGTTGAGCACACCATAGTAATAATTTAAGCTTGCCATGAGCGCAGACAATAACCAGTTGCTTGTTAGCTAATAAATCGAGTTCGCAGGGATACTTCCTAGCTCTCTGATTCGTAGACACAACATGCTAATCCTATGCTAGCAAATATTCTAATTGACTGAATTAGTCACTATACCCAGTACAAGAAACCCACGGTTAACTGAATCAGACCGCTACGAACCTGCGCTTTAATCTCTCAGACTCACTGAGGCTGCAATTTCTTCAACGGCTGGCAATACGTCCATCAGCGCGCTACGTTCTCCTGTCGCCAAGAGTCGAATATATCGTCCATTGGCTGGCACATAGGCATACTGTAAAACAGTTAGTCCGTCTAGTTCTGCTTCTATCAGGTAACCGCTGCCGCCCGAAAACTCCACAGCCTCTTGTCTAACGATTTCAGCCAATGAGAACCCTCGGGTACCCCGCAGTAGATCGTCTGATATATCCGCTGCATCCTGACCGTAGATAATATTTTGCCCTCTGGCAATGATGACCACGGGTGCCATGCCGGACGGATCGGTCCCTTCAAAAGTAGTCAGTAGAGCGCTCGAACCTCCTAAGACATCATTAACTCTAAAAGGCTCTGCAGATTGAAATGAAAACGATAGTTGTTCAATTTTCTCGTCTATTGTTGGTGCTGTGGCTAGCGTAATTGAAGCAACGGTCGCCTCTATCGTCTCTTGTGTTGTTTGATTAGGGTCAGCAATATTAAACGTTACTAGAACTGTTGTCTCCCCTTTGAGCAGGGTTAAATACTTGGTAAATTCACCAGCAGCCGTTTGCTGAACTCCCCGTAATAAGGGAACTTGATCTTGACCAACAGTAATTAGAGTGTGTTCATCAATGGTAATCCCCTGTCTTAGTAAGCCCTCTCGGGCAGATTCCGCTGTACTAAAGATTGTTGCAACCTCTGTGTAAGCTTCGGGGGGTAGCTCGTTGATGGTAATGCTGGAACCACTCTCGGCATTCTCCAAACCGGCAAAGTTTTCAGCAACGGCAAACCCAGCAGGCGGCTCTAGGGAAACACTGGTACCCGGTATCGCAATCGGAGCGGCCTTAACCCCGGTAACAGACAGCAAGATACCCGCCATCAGCATGGCTATGGTTTTGAGCCGTCGTTTTAGTGCCTGCATAGATTAAGACTCCTCAATAGGGTCGATGCCCCAGCGGCTACTGTTTGCTGCTTAGCTCATACATCTTGGCATTAAACGCTTCAAACGTGGACTTTAATTTAGGCTGTAGGTTAGGAAATGGGCTGACGGCTAGCAGTAAGGCAGATTTAACAGACGTTCTCAATGCTTGTTTTGCACGGGCACTCAAGGGCCGTTTGCCCACCTCACCCACTAGCCGTGTATGGGTGGCGTAGTACCATTTGTAAGATTCATCGCCAATCAAAAAGTCAAACTCTTTATGATCGCGCTTAAAGCTTTCTTCGAGTAAGAACAACAACAATAAGCGCCCTGGTGCATAGGCACCATACTGGGTGTCGTAGGCCGGAATCCATAGACCCAGTCGGTCATTGGCAAGGATATCAATTTCGGCAGCTATTAGCTGATCACCGCAGTTTAGGCTAGATACGACAGTCACCCCACGATTAGCCATTTCTCGAAAGAACTGAACATGTTCATCAAAAGAGAAGGTGTCAACAAACCCGCTTCGGCGATATTGCTCAGATTTCCACCGTATACAGGTCTCTAAAACCTCAGGTCTCTGGTCATCATAGATAAATTCTACCGGGCCCACTTCTCGACCTAGTTTACGACAGCGCCGCCGCGAGTCGGAGAACATGTTGGAGCGCTTGGTTCTGACATGGTTAACAAAATCGTCCCAAGTGGCAAAGTTGTCCCACAAAATTGTCGGAGCTGGCTCATAGATATCGCCTAAACTGCTTTGATGCCATTTATCAGCACTAATAAGATCGTGAGAAACACGAGGAATGTAGCCAATAGCTTTGGCGCTGTGGTTAACAGCTGAGTCTCTCTCTGGTATGTATGGCTCGTAAAAATCTATATAAGAAGACTGGAACGGAAATTCGCTAATGGGTTTAATACCGTCTACCGCTGGAATTTTCCATAGGCTATCACCATGCTTAAACAGAGTGGGTTTAACTTTCTGCTCTGGGAAGTAGGCTGCAGCAAATGCTTCGCAAAATACATCGCCTGAGTAGTAGTTCATTATCTTTCCCTAGACTTTGAGCTTATCTCTTAATAAGAACCCAAAGCATCACCAAAGGTTCCATGGCGATCTACGTTTTTAAGGTGACTAGCTCAGAGATCGTTTTAAACTGATATCCCTTTGCATGCAGCTGTTCCACAATCATTTTCGTAGCTATCACCGTTCGAGATCGATTGCCACCACCGTCGTGTAAAAGAATAATCGACCCAGGTTTGACATTATGAGCAACAAAGTTGGCAATCTGATCTGGGGACTGCTCTTTATAATCTTGGGGGTCAACGTCCCACAGTATGTTTGTCTTATTTCTACGGGCTAGCTCCCACGGCAAACGGATACGTTTTAGCCCCAACGGTGCACGAAAATGGATATTTGAATTGACACCCAGCGCACTTATTATTTCATCTGTCTTGGTAATTTCTGAACGAATGACGGAGAGCTTTTGGTTGATCAGCTTAGTATGGGAATAGCTGTGATTTCCCAACTCATGGCCTTCTGCAAGCATACGCTGGGCAGTGGCCAGATTCCGTTCTAGTTGTTTACCAATTACAAAAAAAGTTGCCTTTACCTGAACGTCTTTGAGAACATTCAATAGCTTTTCAGTATAGGGAGAGTTTGGGCCGTCATCATAGGTGAGGGCAACGACCTTGTCACCTGTTTTTACACGGGTGAGCATCTTACCAAACAGCTGAATTGTGTAGGATGTCGCTAATTTTTTGTAGAAATATTTACTAATAAAACCGATAAAAGAGCATAGAAAAACAGTGAGTGCATATGCATAAAAATTATTATTAATAGATAACATAGACTAAATTTATCTATTTATAAGGAACACCAGCCAATACTACTTGAGTACAGTGTGTAAGATTGTATGTCCATCAATTTTTTTTGATGTACAAGATCGTACATTTCAATCCCCCTTAGACCCTAATTATGGAAAAGGGATCGTTAGTTTTATATGAATTTTTAGTTAACTCGCTTACTGATGAGGTAATGATTTTATCGCCGTATTTTGAGGGATATATTTAGGCCCTATTTGCTAACGTGCAAATATACTATAGGTCTCCACGGTGGTAGTAACGTGCTATGGAAATAGTGCATGCTGTTTTTGTCGACCCAGTAGCTGATAAAGTCGCCAGCCAAAGAGGATAGCAACCGTTGCGATCGCAACCGACTGGCCAATCCACAAGCCTCGGCTACCCAAGCCCAAATTAAACCCTAGACCATAGCCCACCGATAGTCCCACCCCCCAAAAACCCAGCACATTTAGCACCATCGGCATCCGTGTATCTTGGACTCCTTGAAGCGCACCATACATTGCCTTTTGCAACCCATCTAACACCATGGTGATTGCAGCAATGGTCAGTAACGGCATGGCCAGAGCAACAATGTTTGCATTCTCAGGACTGTTCACATCTAGATAGATACCAATCAGCTGTTTCGGAAACAACAAAAATGCTAACGACCCGACTATCATGGAAACTGTTGTCAGCCCCATACTTACCCAGGTAGCCTGTTGCATACCGGCTAAATCTCGTTTACCAAACCACTGACCCACCCGTACTGTTGTGGCAAATGAAATCCCTAGTGGCACCATAAACACCACCACAATAGTTTGCAAAACAACCTGGTGAGCGGCTAATGCATCCGTCCCTAATCGGCCCATTAACAACATAATGGTTAGAAAAAAACCAGACTCAAGACCCGAAAAAATGCCGATGGGCACCCCCACCCAGGCTAGCTGCTTCAGCAGCTGCAATCGGGGCCAACGCAGATTGTTGAGAATTTGATAATTTCGAACAGCAGGATGCAGACGCACATATAGCGCCAGCGCAATAAACATGCCCCACCAGGCAAGCATAGTAGCCCAAGCCAGACCTGACAGACCCAAAGCCGGAAATCCCAGTTTGCCAAATCCCAAAACATAGTTGCCCAAAATATTAAACAAAGTGCCCACTACGATAGTGACCATAATGGGTTTCGCCTGGGATAGCGCTGACACAGTAGAACGCAGAGCCGTAAACCCAGCGACGGGCAAAAAACTCCAGAGGATAATATCTAAATAGGTATCAGTTAGTTCAACAACAATAGGGTCTTGCCCCGCACGCAACATCCAGACATCCAAATGCCCAGTCAGCATCATGGCGGGGATAGCCACCAGCAATGCCAACCACAGTCCCTGACGAGCCACCTGCTGAATCCGCCCTTTTTGTTCAGCCCCATAAGCTGCAGCTACCAGCGGGCTCACCCCCATGACCACCCCTGTAAAAGCAGTCATAATCACAATGTAGATAATAGCGGCTAGACCACCCGCAGCTAGTACCTCTGGCCCCATGCGGCCCATCATAATGGTGTCGGCAAAACCGGTTGCTGACTGCGCCACCTGGGCACTAATTAGAGGCACCGCTAAGTTAAAAAATTCTTGTACTTCAGAACGCAGAGAATTCTGACGAATTGTTATGGGGGAAGTCATGATAAAAAGCGTCTCAATATAACCACTGTAAAGAATTCAGGTGACTGTAAGTATCTATGGCTTGCAACAGATCTATCAAAGCTTTAGGATTTAAGAATTAAATCGCCCCAGAGCGGGCCTCATCTACCTTAAGAGTGGTGCCCGAAATAAACTTGGCATCGTCTGACAGTAGAAAACTGACGGCTTTGGCCAGCTCTTGATAGGTAGCGGGGCGACCCCACATGAGATCATCTGGCACATCCCAACCATCTAGCTCAGCCATGTCATCGGCCACAAAGTAGGGGGCGATAGAGTTGATGCGGATGCGATCGCGCCGATATCGTTTGGCATACAGCATCTGTGCTTTTCTAGAAGAGAGGACCCGCTATTGGCACATCACCTGTGCCTGTTAAGAATAAATGCTGAGTCATTTAAATCAACTGCCCGAGCTGATAGCCTTTGTGGAAAGTGTTGAAATAGGCAGCTTTAGTGCCGCTGCTCGTTCGCTTGGCACCACACCCTCTGCCATCAGTAAGCGCATTACCAAGTTGGAAGATCGGCTAGGCATACGGCTGTTGCAGCGCACCACACGCTCCCTTAGCCTAACGGCTGAAGGCACTATTTACTACGAACGTGTAGCACGGTTGCTTCAAGAATTAGACGATGTCAATGACAGCATTATTTCAGGCGGGAAACCCAGAGGCAAACTTACAGTCAACACATCCCTTGATTTTGGCCAACGGTTTCTGGTAAAACGGCTGCCGATTTTTCTGGCCCAGTATCCAGAGATCGAGGTTAATTTGCAACTGACCGAGCGGATAGTCGATCTGGTGACTGAGGGGGTTGATGTGGCCATTCGCCTCGGAGATTTGAAAGATTCTAGTTTGATCCGCAGACATCTGGGAACAGCGGCATTTGTTTTATGTGTCTCTCCTAACTATCTTGAGACCCATGGCCAACCAGCAACACCGGCAGATTTAATGAACCACAACTGCATGTGTTACAACTTTGATGGTCAGCCCCTAGCCTGGGAATTTCTGATTGATGGCATCTGGCAAACAGTGCCGATTAGCGGCTCCTTTAATTCGGATAGTGGTGAATCTCTAAAAAATGCGGTGCTCAACGGTCTGGGTTTCGCCCGTTTGTTGAGTTTTCATGTGCAAGAGGAGCTGGAAAATGGTCAGCTGGTGTCGCTATTTGCCGACCAAATGCCGCCAGGACTAATTACTCAGGCAGTATTTACTCATCGTCGTAATTTATCGCCACGGGTTCAGGTGTTTCTTGAGTTTTTGAGTACTCATTGCACTGTTTCTTAAAAAGGATAATAGAGCAGGAAAGCTGATTTAAACTCTCATAGCTGTCTCAAAGACAGAGAGAGTACCCCATCTGCGATTTAGACCTGTTATGGCAGCCTGGGCTCAGGTGACCTTGGTCATGGCTAAAGGTCACTTAACTGAGATCTTGCACCAGACTCAGTAGGGGTTGGCAAAAGGGCAAAAGTCTGAGTCATGCGGTCAAACGAACCACGACTTGGCTAGCGACCTCTGGAGAGACGATTCCATCCTCCGATACCGGTGGGTACAGCAAGGCAAGAAAACGATTACCCTTTTCGGTTCTCCCTCCGCTTCTGGCGCACACGGCCAACGGCTTGCATGGGTCACTTCCTGCTGAGCAGTTGTGGTGTGGTCGACGCGTGAAAGCGTTTGATGGGACCGGGATACAGATGAGCGATACGGAAGAGAATCAAGCAGAGTACCCCCAACACAGCAGTCAGAAGCCAGGCTGTGGCTTTCCTATCGCCAAGCTGGTGGTGTGGTTTTGCGTGACCACAGGTGCAGTACTTGACGCCGCGATGGCTTCATTTAACACCAGTGAGTGGCAGTTGTCTCGACTTCGCTGGGAGGCCACTGAGGTGAATCTCAGACATCTCAAGACCACCTTGACCATGGAGATGATTGCCGCCAAAACACCCGAGATGGTTCGCAAAGACCTATGGGTCCATCTACTAGCTTACAATCCCTAACTCTGCCGTAGCTAGCATAGAATGCGATCGCACAGTCTCTCACCGCTAGCCAAGAAAATCGCGTTTACTTTGCCACCTACGCCAAATGGAATGACCTTAATGGTCCTACAGGGAATGAGCTGGTGCTAGAGCAGCTAGGTCAGTTTTTTGCCGAGTGATTGCTGCGTC
>ERZ1740070.1067-NODE-1067-length-17655-cov-5.746136_pt1 | contig 17655 bp, 11 predicted proteins | sample MGYA00581734_ERZ1740070 | MGnify/ENA primary metagenome ERZ1740070 (study PRJEB43018, sample SAMN04849744) | marine metagenome | isolation source: floating plastic debris | place: Pacific Ocean | collected 2008-09-01 | study: EMG produced TPA metagenomics...
TCAAGCGGCTGAAGATTTGCAGATTGAGCTGGAGTCTGTGAAGAATGTGCGAGAAGTCAATTTGGCTGGTCGGCGTGAGGACGTGGTTCATGTTCAAATGATTCCGAGTCGTCTGACCTCGTTAGGGATTTCTGGGACTCAAGTGAGCAGCGCTATCGAGGGGAGCAATCTTGATACTTCTTTAGATTTGGTTCGCGACGATGAAATTGGAGCGCAGGTGCGTTTATATGGCCGGTTTCGTACGCTTGAGGATTTGAAGAATCTGCCTGTTGCGAGATTCAATGATACTCGGGTTGTGCGCTTATCAGAAGTGGCAGATGTTTACCAAGGATTAGAAAGAGAGACAAATCGGGCGGCGTTGAGCTGGCAGGGAGCCCCCTTTGCACAGTCGGTAACGCTGAATGTGGTAAAGGTAGCCGGTAGTGACACCATTCAGGTGGTGAAAGATACCTTGGCTGCGATGGAGGCGGCCCGTGAAGATCCTGAAATTTGGCCATACGGGATGGACTATCAGGTGCTCAATAGCAATGCCGATAAGATTCGCACTGAGCTAAATGACTTGGGAAGCAATGTGCTTCAAGCTTCGCTGTGCGTGTTTGTGATTTTGTTGGTGGCACTAACTTGGCGAGAAGCGCTCATCGCGGGACTGGCGATTCCGCTGACCTTTGCGGGTGCCATTTTTGTGTTGTGGACGATGGGCTATACGCTTAACAGCATGGTTATGATCGGGATGATCTTAGCTTTAGGGCTGTTGGTGGATGTGTTTATCCTTATGTTGGAAGGGATGCATGAGGGCTTGTATCTCCAAGGACTCACCTTTTCTGAGGCCGCGATTAAAACGGTGAAAGCCTACGCCGCGCCGTCATTTGCGGGGCAGCTGACCACGATTCTAGCCATGGTGCCTTTGATGGCGATTTCAGGCACCATGGGCAAGTTTATTCGACTGATTCCCATTAGTGCAATTACTTGTTTGGTGCTGAGCTACGGCGTTGCACTGTTGGTGGTGATTCCCTTATCGAAATTTTTGTTGGATAGGGGGCCAAAGAACAACTCAGATAAAGATTCCTCTAACGAAATATCCAAAACATTTGTAGACAGATTGACTGAGACCTTGTCTGCTCGGTTTGCTCAATGGAGCTTAAAAGTAACGATTCCAAATCGCCCTGTGGCCCGCCTTTGGACGTTGGGAACGATTGGGCTGTTCGTATGTTCTATCGTGCTCTTTACCCATCTGCCATCTGCGCTATTTCCCGATATAGAAGATCGCAAGTTCAGTATTAATGTAGAATTACCGCCCTCGGCAACGTTAGCACGGTCTCAAGAAGTGAGCGATCGCATGGGTGAATTTTTGCGCAACTACAGCGATGGCGAGGCTGGGCCGGAAGGTCAAAAAGTCTTTAGCAATATTGTGAAGCTGGTGGGTCAGCGTAGCAATTTGGTAGCCTCCAGTGAAATTAAGCCTGTGAATGCCGATTACTTTGTTGGGCTATCGGCCATTATGGTAGAGCGCTCTCAGCGGGAACGAGATTCTTTTGAATATATCTATGACTTACAACAGACCTTAGAAGAGAGTATTATTCGAGACTACCCTGGCGCTGTTTTAGCCATTCAATTTGAGCGGATGGGCGGTGGAGAAGATCCGATTCAGGTAGAACTCTACGGGGACGACTTGACAACGCTGAGAGAGGTTTCTGCCCAGGTTCAGCAGGCGCTGCGAGAGATTCCAGGCACCATGGATGTGCGAGATGATTTGGGTAATTTGCGCGAAGATTACAAACTGGTGCCCAAACGGGAAGCCTTAGATTTTTATGGCATGAGTCAGGAAGATTTGGGCGATCAAGGCCGCTACCTGATGATTGACAATGGCGTGGGCAACTTTCCTGTGGGCAGTGGTGAGGAAGACTTAGAAATTCGCCTCAGTACCCAGTGGCCTTCGCGTCAAGGTGAGGTAGGCGGACCCTCACGCCTAGATGAATTTGCCACGATGCGTTTTATCACCCCAGATGGCGAAGCTTTGCCTGCTGAGGCGCTCATGGAATCGGTGCAGGGCGCGGTACCCCTTTCGATTACTCACCGCAATACCGAGCGTAGCGTAACCGTACTGTCCAAGGTCATTCCAGGTCAAGGCTATTTGGATGCTGAAATTTTGGCTGAACTCACGCCAAAGCTGGCAGCTATGCAGTTTGATCCTGCCGATGCAGAAAATTCTAATCGCTGGCCACGGGGATACACCTATCGCTTTGGCGGTGATGCAGATACCAGCAGTGAAACCTTCGGCTCTGCAGGGTTAATGTTGATAGTGGCGATTTTCCTGGTATTTGCAGTGTTAGTGTTGCAATTTGGCTCCTACACGCAGCCACTGATTATTATCCTAACGATTCCGTTTGCTCTGATTGGCACAATCTTTGGCTATGTTTTATTGAATCTTCCGTTCTCTTTTCCGTCTGCAATTGGCATTATTTCTCTTACTGGCATCGTCGTTAATAACGCCATTGTCATGGTCGATACGATGAACGAACGCCGTAAGGAGGGGCTGGATGTCCGTCATGCGGCGGCGCTGGGGGCGAGCGATCGCCTACGCCCCATTGTCACTACTTCACTCACCACCATCATTGGCCTCATGCCCTTAGCGCTCAGCGATGCCCAATGGTTCCCGCTGTGCATGGCCATTATTTTCGGCCTGATGTCAGCCACGCTGATTGCTTTGCTAGTCGTTCCGGGCCTCTATCTACAGCTAACGCCTAATCACCCATCAATTGGATCTACCTAGAGGCCTTTGTCTAGATCCCTTTCCTGAACTCGCTGAAGATCAGGGATATCCAGCCGCCAGCCTGAAAAAGATGTTCAGCATCAGAACAAAAGTTGGAACAAAAACCTGTATTTCCTGTTGACAAACATGAACTAAACTCATATATTAAAAACATGAGTTTAGTTCATGTTTAAAAGATTCAGCTCATTCACATGAGCACCTATACTCACAAAATTGGAGAAAATAATGGTTGCTCAATTAGAATATTCGACGGGTTCGCTCACTGCAACACAGCAGACAACACAGCGAAGAAAAAACAAGAACGCAACACTCCAACTATTTAGAAATGAGACTTTTTCTCTAACTTCTTTTCTTTGGTTCAGTTTCTCTAACTCAACTTTTCTGACTGCTTGTTGACACTTCACTGAGGATTAATTAAGCATCATACGCCGCCCTTTTTACATCGTCTAGACGTATTCCCTTCAACACTGAGCGTTAAGAACATGTTGCTATCTACAGTTTTCTTTCATCCTCCGTTTCTCGATAGTTTCAGTCCGTTTCTACTATCTTCTACAACTAGCCTCCTCGCCGTGGCTGGGGGCGCTGAGGGAGGACACGAGACGAAGACACTGGCTGTGGCGATCGCGCTAATGATTATTTGCATTTTCCTCGTTGCTCAAGTCTTTGGTGAATTGGCCGCTCGAATTGGCCTGCCAGCAGTTCTCGGTGAACTCATCGCTGGACTAGTTATCGGGGTTTCTGGCGCTAAGCTGCTGATTCTAGGCAATGGCGATCAAGTCGCGCCGTGGGCAGTGGCGGCTGTGCAGTTGTTTTCGGGTAGTGATACTGCGACCATTCAAGAGATTTTTAGAGGGCCTATAAAAATCTTGATCAATGACTATGCCGCGACGGGTGTAGGGGTATTGTTGTTTAAGATTGGTCTAGAGGCCGATCTGAAAGAACTGATTAAGGTAGGGCCACAGGCTGCAACGGTAGCGATCGCAGGCGTTGTACTGCCCATGGTCGGTGGCTTTATCGGACTCACGTCTATATTTCATCTTTCAACAATTCCAGCGCTATTTGCCGCTGCAGCGCTCACCGCAACCAGTATCGGCATTACCTCTCGCATTATGCAAGATATGGGCGTGCTCAATACAAAAGAAGGCCAAATTATTTTGGGTGCGGCGGTGCTTGATGATATTTTGGGAATCGCTATTTTAGCGGTAGCGATAGGCATTGCAGAACATGGCACGTTAGAAATCTCCAGTGTATTGAGCACGATCATCAGTGCAACTGTTTTTGTCGGGGCTGCGATTGTTCTCAACAAAACATTTGGCCCCTGGTACATCAACTTTCTGCGCAAGCTCAAAAATCCTTACAGCGTACTCATTGGGGCTATTATCTTTTTGTCAGTGATGGCGATAATTTCTCATGCCATTGGGTTAGAAGAAATTCTGGGCTGTTTTGCAGCGGGTATTATTCTTAGCGATACACAAGAAACCCACGCCCTAGAAAAAGCCTGTGACTCGCTGGTTGCTCTATTCGCAACGGTATTCTTTGTCACGATTGGAGCCAAAACTGATTTAACGGTGCTGAATCTGGCGAATCCAGAAAGCCGAGAAGGGCTGGTGATTGCGGCCTTTTTGATTGTGGTGGCGATCGCCGGTAAACTCGCCGCCGGATATTGCCTATTCACCAAAGACAGCGTTAACCGCTTAGCGATTGGCACTGGCATGGTTCCCAGGGGAGAAGTAGGGCTTGTTTTTGCTGGGCTAGGTGCTGCGGCTGGAGCCGTGACGGGTGCCCTTAATGTTGCAATTGTGCTGATGGTGATTGCGACCACTTTTATTGCACCGCCAATGCTACGAGTCGTGTTTGCGAACAAACGCAAGTCTCTAGAGGTCAAACCGTAAAGCAATGAATTGGAAAGATCTGTTCAACTCAGCCTGCACTGTTCTGCAAGTGACTGCAATATCCTTACTCTATAGCAGTTTATTTACTTCCCCAGCTCGCTCAGCCGAAAAAGTCTTTTTAGACTATGGGTTTATAGGTCGCTCAGTACCTACAACTTCCCTAGAAGCCTTTGCTCAAAACGGAACTCTAGACGCTGAGCTAGCGCCCTACCTTAGTGACGTTTCTTTAGAGGAGCAACAGAGCTTACAACGGCTTCTAGGGACACCTTTAACCTCGTTAAGTCCAGAAATGGCAGAGACTGTTGGCAATCCGTTTGTGCTTTCTCAATGGCTGTACTCGCCTATCGGTGAAATTCTATTAGGCACAGCCGGGCAACTGGTGCAAACAGAAAGTCGTCAGTCTAGTCCACAGGCGGTCCGTGCCGCGATGATACTGGCGGCTGCCGATATGGAGGGCCTCTCTTTGCTCAACGTGATTCGCTTCTACCCGACTGAGGGCATACGATTAAATCTGCCTCAGATTTTAGCCTTCTCTGGTGCTATCGAAGCCAATATTGAAACCACAGAGCAATTGGTCGAGGTGACTCGGCAGCAGTCAGAAGCCGCTGCCAACAATGAACCTGCATTAAACTATGCTGCCTTGCCAATGCTGGCAGATGAGCCTCAGTTTGAAGTGGAAGTGCGATCGCTCATACTAAATGACCCGGAGCGCGATCGCACCTATCCAGTCGATTTGTACCTACCCGAAGACCTCAGTACCTTGCCAGGCCCGCTTCCTGTGATGATTTTTTCCCACGGGTACGCAGATACCCGTAGTCATCCTGAAACGGTCGCTGCTGCTCGTAGCTTGGCAGCAAACGGGTTTGTCGTCGCGGTGCCAGAGCATATCGGCAGCAACCAGACCTATCAGGAGAATCTAGAGAAAGGACTAGTTGATGAATCCTTCGACGTGATGGAATTTATCGATCGTCCGCAAGACATTCGATTTTTGCTCGATACGCTAACGCAAAAGAATAACAGTGAGTTTCAAGGACGACTAAAACTTGATCGTGTTGGCATTGTAGGCCACTCATTTGGTGGCTATACAGCCTTAGCCCTAGCAGGGGCCACTGTTGATGTTGACTTGCTAAAAGAACAATGTGCAGTGGACGCTGACTTTACCCCAGCCAATGTCAATATTGCCCTCTTACTCCAGTGTAGGCTACTAGAGCTAGAAACATCGCCTCAGCTCATGCAACAGCTAACTGACGGCACATTAGCCGACGACCGAGTAGGATTCGTCTTTGCGATGTCTCCCTTGAGCAACCTGTTCGGCGAAGAAGGTGTAAGTCACATCCAAGTTCCCGTCGCCATTCTCGGTGGGGGCTATGACATTGCAACGCCTGTTATGCAAGAACAGCTAACTATGTTCCAAGGTTTAGAGACTCCCCAAAAATACTTTTATTTAGGAGATAATCTTTCCCATACGACTGAACTCACTAGAGCAATACTACAGCTCGTCCATCCTAGAAGTGACGTGGCAGATCAGTTTCGTGATAGCGAACAGTGGCTGTTTAACCTGGTAGTCACGCTTGTAATTGCCCATGGGAAAACGAGTCTGCTAGCAGATGAAACGTACCAACCTTACCTCAGTGCAGCTTACGTTGAGTCAAACAGCGTAGCGCCCACCAGGGTTCATTTACTGCGATCGCTCACTGCGATCTCAGAGTTTTAATCGCTAATAACATCTTCTAAACAACGCTATAACTATACTGCTATAACTATACCGGCTCATCAGGAATGTGATCGCGCCCCACGGCAAAGAAGCCAAAGCTCCCTGCGATGCCCACTCCTGGCTACAATCTACTCAATAGTTTTCATTTACAACAATCTGCTAAGTGCATTCAACAGATTGTTGACTAGCCACACTGTATCAATCTAAACAGTTCTATTAAACAACCTAATCAACAGACAACACCAACCAGATACAATGCCATATGAACTTTTCTATCTCAATGACCCACAAAGCATAAACTTTTCCAACGCTCACCGCTGAGAACAACAACCTAAGCGCTAGGCTAAACCTATATTCAGTAGCAGTTCAAAGTTTGGATTTCTTGTAGCTTGGACCCGTGAAAAAGCTCTGCTCCCTAATAGAATCGCTCGCCTTACCTCATCCACTGCTCGCAACTGCTATCTCACCTAGCCGCACACACTGCGGGAGAGATCGCACCATGACTCATAGCAACTCGTCTGGCAGGGCTCCGTCTGAAAGGGTTTCAGGCAATAAGGCCTCACGCACAGCTACACCCACAGTTTCGCTCAGCAAAAGAAACATCGCCATCGTCGGGCCTTATTCCAGCGGAAAAACAACATTATTAGAAAGCTTGCTCTCGGTAACCGGTGCCATTGACCGCAAAGGTTCCACCGCTAAAGGCTCTGCCATCGGCGATAGCGCCCCCGAAGCCAAAAACCGCCACATGACCGTCGAGATAAATGCCGCCTACACCGAGTATGGCGGCATTTCTTTTAACTTTTTAGACTGCCCCGGCTCCGTAGAACTCCTCCAAGAAACCACCAACGCCCTCATCGGTATAGACGCGGCCATCGTCGTCTGCGATCCAGACCCTAGCCGTGCCCTCACCGTCGCCCCCATCCTCCAATTCCTCGACACCTGGGAAATCCCCCACATCATTTGGATCAACAAAGCCGACAAAGCCAACAACAGCTTCCGCACCGTCTTAGACGCTCTCAAAAGCCTCTCCACCCGCCCGCTGGTGCCTCATCAATACCCCATCGGCTACGGCAGCGATCTAGTAGGTTTCATCGATCTCGTCAGCGAGCAAGCCTATCACTACCACCCAGAAGCGCCTGCCGACCCAGTCCCGCTACCCGCCGAGCTCGCCGCCGAAGAAAAAGTCGCCCGCAACGAAATGCTAGAAACCCTAGCCGACTTTGACGATCACCTGCTCGAAGAACTGCTCGAAGAGATTGAACCGCCCGCACCAGAGATTGTTCAAGATCTTAAAATGGAGCTCGGTGCTGACCTGGTCGTGCCTGTCTTTATCGGCGTTGCGGAAGCAGACTATGGCGTACGCCCACTGTTGGATGCACTGGTGCAAGAAGCCCCAGAACCAGAACAAACGGCCAAGCATCGCAAAATTAACGCTGTAGGCGACCCCATCGCACAGGTACTCAAAACTTACTACACCCCCCAAGGCGGGAAGCTATCGCTCGTACGACTAAGGCGCGGCACCCTTCAAGAAAACGACACGATTAATGGTGATAGAGCGGGTGGATTCTATCGCCTCATGGGCCATCACCAGGCCCGACTGCAAACCGCTCACGCGGGCGACATTTTCGCCATCTCACGGCTAGAGCATGCCAGCACAGGCGATACGCTGACGCTAAACGACCACAAACCCTCTGAAGGACTCGCTACCGCAGCTGTACTAAACCCGATGTATGCACTGGCGATCGCACCCACACGCCGCAGCGACGAAGTCAAACTCAGCAGCGCCCTCAGCAAACTCTTACAAGAAGACCCCGGCCTCCACTGGGAACAGCACGGCGACACCCACGAAGTCATCCTGTGGGGCCAGGGCGACGTGCACCTACAGCTTGCCCTAGAGCGCCTCGCCAGCAAATACCACCTCCCCATGGGCACCCATATGCCTCAAGTCCCCTACAAAGAAACCATCCGCCGCTCAGCCAACGCCGTGCATGGCAAATACAAACACCAGAGCGGTGGCCACGGCCAGTTTGGCGATGTCTATATCAACATTCAGCCGCTTCCTAGGGGCGAAGGCTTCAACTTCCAACAGAAAATTGTGGGTGGCGTCGTCCCCAAGCAGTACGTCCCCGGCGTAGAGATGGGCGTACGTGAAGCCCTAGATCACGGACCCCTCGGCTTCCCGGTTGTCGATGTTTCGGTCACGCTCACCAACGGCTCTTACCACAGTGTCGACAGCTCCGAACAAGCCTTCAAGCAAGCTGCCCGCATTGCCATGCAGTCTGGCATGAGTGATTGTGAGCCCGCCCTGCTAGAACCCATTGCTGATATCGAAATCTCGGTACCCACGAGCTTCACCTCTAACGTGCTGCGACTCATCAGCGGTCGGCGCGGGCAGATACTCGGCTACGAGGGAAAAGAGAATTGGGCTGGGTGGGATGTGATTGCCTCTCAGCTGCCAATTTCTGAGATGCAGACGTTGGTGTTGGAGCTGCGATCGCTCACACTCGGCGTCGGTTTCTTCAGCTGGCAATACGCTCACCTCGCCCCCGTCCCCGAGAAAATCACTAGCCAAATCTTGGCTCGCTCAGCGGCTGACTAGGCGACTCCAAAAGCTGAAATAGTTAACAATAGAAGGCTTCTTTCTTTTACCAAGGAAGCCTTTTCTCATGTAGCACAGTCTTTAAACTCAGCAAACCACAGCGCTTTGACACCCACCAAAGCGCCAAAGCACTTTCAGGCAATCTATCGGAGGAAGCGCTACTGTAGAAACAACACACCATTGAATCAAAGTTATCAGGCTAAGGCGGTGACTAAACGTGATGACAAATCGACGATTGTTTTTACAGATGGGTCCACCTGCGGCTGCGTCGTTTGCACTAGCAACCTGTAGTCGCACACTCACAAACTCATCACTCAACTCACCGCCAAATCAGCCAACCCAGTCACAAGCACTCTCTCCTACGCCTTCCTGTACAGGAGACGAGACTACCCCACCTCAAACGGCAGGCCCCTTTTACACCCCAAAGTCACCAGAGCGCGCTTCCCTACGCGAACCAGGCATTACCGGAACACCTATAGTCTTAGCCGGTCGAGTCCTCTCACGCAGCTGCGAACCCGTTGCCAATGCTCTACTAGATTTTTGGCATACAGACGACCAAGGCCAATACGACAACAGCGGCTATAAACTCCGTGGCCACCAGTTTACCGATACTCAAGGTCGCTACCGCCTAGAGACCATCATTCCAGGCATTTATCCTGGGCGAACCCGCCACTTTCACGTAAAAGTGCAAGTGGCCAACCAAACACCGATAACCACACAGCTGTATTTTCCAGAAGAAGCTTTAAACGGTCGGGACGGTCTTTTTCAGCCGGAGCTGCTCATAGCGATGAACAACCCACAAGCAGCTGAACAAACCGAACAACAAGCTGAGTTTGACTTTGTTGTATAAATGAAAGCCGTTAAAAATAATCATGCTCAGGTCGTTTGTGCGATCGCTCAGCGCACGACTCAGCCAACGACGGAACCTGAGAACTCTCTGCAAGCCTAAGCGTAGGCGGCACATAGCGCTCTAGCATTTTGATCACAACGATCAGCATACCGAGCATAGCTGCTGAATATAAATCACCGCCCCAGCTATCGTGTAGCCATTCAAAGGCCGCCGTCATTTGGGCTCCGTGAAAGTAAGTCAAAGTCGCATTGCGAATAATATTACCCACCACACTCACCCCAACAATGCCCACAAAAAACAAACCCGTTCTCAGCCGGGAACAGCTCAGCCCTGTCCAGTAGGTCAAAATGAGCCCCATAAACAAACTAGTGAAGAGCATCTTCAGCCCTGCACAGTGCGGAGCCACCTCAACAAGCTGATCATTCACAGATAAATAGATACCATCTACCTGCACAGGAACATCAAACTGTAACAGAATAAATCCAGCCGCAGACGCAATAAAGCTCTGCAAAGGAAGTATGTAAGGCTCAATCAGGTAAGGCAGCTGAGTAGGTGTAGAAAGAACAAGCAGTATCCACGGAAACAAAAACAATCGAAAGCCAGCACCCCCCTTTAGCACCAGCAAAAGACCCATCAACAGAAGCGGCAAAGATAGATTCATTGAATCAGGCAATCCGCTGCCATACAAGAGTGCCGACAGCAGAAGAAGGGGAATCGCAAGCCAATGGACTTGGTGAGAAAGAGACTGCCACTGCGATCGCCCCTCCCACACCAAAAAGCAAGCAAAGGGAATCCCCAACAGTCCGTGGCTAAAGTATTCATGCTGAATGCTAATAGACTTACTCAGCCAACCATCCACCCAGTGCCACAGCAAAGGAACATACAATACCCCAAGTAAGCCAACTATTAGCCCTTCAGGCGACAGGTGAAATCTATTTTTAGAAAGCAGCATACGATAAATTCAGGTGACGAAATTCAGGTGACGAAATCCAAAAATCACTAAAATCGATGACTCAACAAATAGAGTCATCGATGAAGCCGTTAATTAGCCGGCATCTGATTGGTAAAATCTTTAGGTCCGCTGTAGCCAGAAAGATCTGCCAACACATCTAAGGACTTCACACCAGGGTAAAGCTCTCCATTGATCTCCCAGGTAGGATAGCTATTAACCCCAACAGACTGACAAGTACGAGGCTGAGGATTCACCCCTTCCTCGTCGCACTCTACATAGGGCACATAGTCAAAAGCTTCCTTGCCGAAAAGCGTTTGCTGAGCATGACAATGAGGACACCACCAAGCGCCGTACTTTTTGGCATCGATACTCTTTAAATGTTGAGCTAACCCAATCTCTGAAGATCCAGACGTTGTTTGAACAGCGCGCGGCGGATTTCCTGCCGTAAAGCTATCGGGGTTTTGTGCATAGGCATGCATGCCAGCCGTCGTCACCAGCGCAATCATCACAACAGAAATACCCGGCAGCAGTAGCTGACCAATCCCCTTGCGATCGCTATCCAAAAGCGTCAGCACCCAAAGCCCCAAACTCAACCCCGCAGAAAGAAGGCAAGGCACGCAGGGATCTCCTAACACGCCAAACATCACATACATGACATAGCTACTAAAAACAGTCATTGCTGTACTAAGCATAAAAAGGCCCAGCCACGTAGGCCCTTCTAGCTTCTTGTTTTTAGTGAGTTTTGGGGCGAGAGAAAGTATCATCACCAGTACATAGGCGATCGCACCTAGCAAGGGAATAGGCACCGGGCCCAGCTGTAGGTAAGCGCTGCCGCTAATGGGTGAATTCCCCTTAGCCAAACAGCCCACAGAAAGAAGCACGCCCGCCGCTGCGACACCCGCGCTAAGGTAGCGGCTATAGCGCTGAAAACCTGTTGTTTGTTGTTTGTGTTTACGTACCATGGTTTTTTAGAGAACTTGTTTTTTTAGTAAAAGTTATAAAGTGAGCTGAGAAATCAAATCTGACCAACAGAATGCGCCAACCGATCCAAATCAGCCGACGGCAGCTCTGCGACTAGCGCGTAGAGATAAGACTCCTCACGCCAAAGAACAATACTGGTACCGTCGCTCTGCCGCAGCGTAATTGTGCTAGAGACAAACTGCGGAAACTGATCGCCTTCAAGATCTAGCTGATAGGCCGACACAATTTGAGCCTTATCAGGATGATCTTTCATTTGAAAAGAAAGCCGTAGACCTGAGGTTTTGCCAAACTGGCAATCGCTTGCACCTAGCAGCTTTGCCTGCGACTCAGGCAGCATCGGAAGAGCTGCTTCAGTCGTCTGAAAATCTTTTAGCTGGGTAAGCACACGTTCAGGCTGCCACGTCATAAAATCTGCGGGGCCTTCAGGATTGTCTATCGCACTGTGATGATCTTCTAACAGCTGGCGAAACCCAGCCCAAACCTGTTCTACTTGAGCCGTCTCTGTAGGCTGTTGTGCATATTTCACCGGCTGTTGCAATACGCCAATGCCAAGTACCATCAACACTCCCGCCGCAATACCACCCAATACCCAGCGCTGCTTTCGAAATATCTGCGGCTTGATAGGACCAGAAGGTACTGCCCCCTCCTCTGTAGCCCGTATTGCTGCGGACTGAACAGCCGTGATTGTTCGCGATCGCAGCTCCGCATTTGGCCACTGCTCAGCCAAACCGTAAGGCATCATATGCAACGCTGCCTGCAGCGCTGCAACCTCAATACTCAGCGCAGGCACTTGTTTCACCAGCTGATGAAACTGTTCTGCTTCTTCAGAACTCAAATCACCCAGCACATAGCCAGCGGCCAGCTCTTTCAACGTTTCAGAATCCAAAGGTTCACTCATAAGACACTGTCATCCTCCAATTGACCGAGTAACTGCGACTTGAGCTGTAGTAGCCCTCGCCGTGCCCAACTTTTCACCGTACCTAGCGGCACATTCAATCGCTTAGCAATGTCACTTTGCGACTGACCTTCGTAGTAGCTCAGCTCAAGCACTTCCCGCTGACGATCGCTCAGCTTGCTAAGCGCGGCTCTCACCACCGTTCGCCGCTCCTGCTGCACAGCATCATTCATCGGCGACGCCGCTTCTGTAGACATTTGCAGTTGATTCCATTGAGTCAAATACTTTTGCTGAGTCGCACGGGCCCGCAGCCGATCAATTGCGCGCGATCGCGTTAACGTCGTCAAATATTTAGCCAGTGCACCCCGCTGAGGATCGTATGTGTGCGATCGCGCCAAAATCATAAACACCTCCTGCGTCAAATCCTCCGCCTCCGCCACACTGCGAAGCGCCTTCAGCGCAATACTGTAAACCAAGCCAGAATACTGGTCATACAGCATACCCAGCGCAGCAAAATCTCCCTGCCAAACTCTGTCCACAAGGGCACTATCGGCCTCGCGTTCTGTCACGGGTCTATTCGGTTCCTCTGCAATCGGCTTCACAATCGGCTAGCAAGTACTCGCAGCAAGGAGTACTAAAAGGACGGTTTCATAAGACATACGGCGCTCAACCCAAAACGGATGCAGCCACGAGCAAAAGACGCGCTCATATCTTCAATTTTTCCTCAGTTATCTCTGACGGTAGAACAGATTATCGCAGCCGGACAAGAAAGCTAGAGCAATTGCCAAAACCGGCAAAAACACTTGCCTGCTAAAGTATTTTCGCCCACAGCCAAACGATATAGCATGATTCCCGACGCCTCCGAGCGGCGACCTTCTCAGCGACATCCTTGGTGAACTCCCATGGTCGAAATCAACTTCAACCCCGCAGGCGAATTTCGAGGCATTAGCGGTAACAACAACCTCATCACCAACCCCACGACCCTTCAGTTTGGCCCAGACGGACGGCTGTACGTCACCGAGCAAGACGGCACCATCAACGCCTTCACTATCACCCGGCAAAACGGCACCTACACAGCTACCGCTGTAGAAGAAATTGACCTTGTCAAAAAAATCAGAAACCACAACGACGATGGCAGCCTCAGCAACCTAAAAGACCGCCAAGTCACCGGCCTCGTCACCGCAGGTACCGCCACCAACCCCATTCTCTACGTCTCCTCCAGCGATCCACGCATTGCCTTCAACCGAGATGCCAACCTCGACACCAACTCCGGCGTCATCACTCGCCTTACCCTCGGCAACAACGGTCAGTGGGAAGCCATCGACCTCATCCGTGGCCTCCCCCGCTCCGAACAAAGCCACGCTACCAATGGCCTTACCCTCAGCCCCGACGGCAGAAGGCTCTACATCGCCCAAGGCGGCAACACCAACAACGGAGCCCCTTCTAGTCTGTTTGCCTATGCCAGCGAATCCGCCCTCTCTGGCACCGTCCTAGAAGTCAACCTCAACGCCCTCAACCGCCTTCCTATCCGCACAGACCCCAACGGCGGCCAAAACAACACCGCCCGCCGCTACCTTTACGACCTACCGACCCTTGACGACCCCACTGTAGAAAACGGCGGCCCCAGAGAAAACACCAGAGAAAATAACAGAGGTCTAGACATTGCTGGGCCCTGGGGCGGTAACGACGGCTTCAACATGCCCATCCTGCCAGCTACCGCCCCCATCAAAATCTACGCCGATGGCTTCCGTAACCACTTCGATCTTGTTTTTACCCGCAGAGGCAAACTCTACACCGTCGACAACGGCTCCAATAGCGACAACGGTGGCGACCCCATTGTGGACAGCAACGGCAAAGCAACAAACCAGCCAAATGACGGTGGCATCGGCAACGCAGAACCGCTTTTCCTGATCAAAAGAGGCGGCTACTACGGCCATCCAAATCCTACCCGTGCCAATCAAACCCTGCCTTGGACGGTCTACGACAACAACGGCAATCCCGACGCTAGCCTAGCTATTAACACCGTCCCCGACTTATCGGCGCTCGTGCCCAATGGAGTGCCTATCCCAGAGGGGTTTCTCATTGCGCCGGGTAAATTTTCACGTGATGCCAATCGGCTCAAGCAAAGCGGCGATCGCATCCCCTACGACAGCCCCCTCAGCCCCGCTATCACCACCCTCGGCTCCTCCAGCAACGGCCTGGTCGAATACACCAGCGACGCTTTCGATGGCGCACTCAAAGGCGCACTCCTCGTGGCCCAGTTCAACGGCAACGTCACCTTGCTAAATCTCAACAACGCCGGTACAGACCTAGAACCCCTCATCGGTCCCGGCAGCGACGGCAAACTCGGCACCGCCGATGACATAATCGTCGACGAAAACGGCGTATACACCTTACTCACCGGCTTCAGCACTGCCCTAGATGTCACCGTGGGCCCAGAAGGCAGCATTTGGGTCGCAGAAATTGGCGGCGACCTCATCAAAGCTTTCTCACCCTCCGAGATTTTAAGCGAAGTAAACACCGACTTCGACGATGACGGCCTCACCAACAAACTCGACCCCTTCATCCGCGATGCCAGCAACGGCACGGCACTCTCCCTACTCCCCGGCCAAACGCTCCTGTGGGACTTTGACGCCAACCAAGACAACAACCTGCCCGGCACCAACGGCTACGGCGGTGGCCTCACCGGCGTCATGGTCAACGGACGCACAGACTTTGAAGAATTTTTCCGCACCCCTGCCGACCTGCCAGGGCAAAACGTAAAACTCGACAACGTCAAATTCCTCACCGCATCTGGCGGCGGCACCACCGTCATTGAAAATGTCTCCAATGGCTCACCGCTCACCAAGAACAACAGCGCCGAATATCTGTTCCATACCGGCGTTAGCATCGACGAGAGCGTCGACAACTTCACCATAAAGTGGACCACCTTTAACCCCGGCAGAAACCTAACCGGCCCCAATCAACAAATTGGTGGCTACATTGGCACAGGCGACCAGCGAAACTACCTCAAAGTAGTCGCCACCCCCTCTCCTGAGGGCGAAATCCAGTTTTTACTAGAAGACGGCAACCGGATAAAAAGCAGCGGTAGCCTGCAAGCAAACGACTTGTTCCGCTTTCCCAGAAACCAAACTCGAAAAATCTTCTTTGAGCTGGCAATAGACGTCAAAGCAGCGCTGGCGACGCCCACCATCACCTACGAAACCCGCAACGGTCGCAAAACTGTAGAAGGTGGCCCCATCGACATCAACCGAACCGGAGTCTATAGAGCGATCAAGGGCCGCAACAAAATACGTGGCCAACAAACTGGTCTCGCCGTCGGCTTATTTTCTAGAAACCTCGGCCAATCAGCAGACGACACCTTTCAAGCTATCTTCGACGATATCGAAATCACGGCTAACAGCCCCGTTAACAATCCAGCAGTCAGCGCGATCGCTAGCGCCCAAAGGTTCAACAATCAAGACGCTCTCCTGTTCGGAGGCCAGCAGCCTAGCGCACAGTCAAAAGCATCCAATACTGCTTTCAGCAACCAGCCCATTCCCTCATCTATTTCCGAGAGTATTACTTCTTCAGATGCTTTCTCTCTAGGGGCTGCTTCGCCTATTACAAACGATTCTGGCAGCATAAGCGATCGCGCCCTTACATCCCAACCCTCTCTACAGGCCAAGTCGTCGTCCTTCTTCGACCATAGCGAGCAAGACTGGACGTTCTCTAGCAAGATTTTTTGAGCTGTGAGCAGTTGATAGCAGCGGAAGCAGCTTTTTATTGACGGCCATTTGGCCCAACGTCAATGATGCGAACAAATGCAAACCAAAGGTGACAACAACAACAACAACCGTCCCTGAGTCTGGAAAATTTGGCAGCTGCGGATCATTAAGAACGACATCCCCTAAAGTTCCTACACCCAAAGCAAACTGACATAAATGATCTTCGCCCACGAGGTGCAGCACCAGGTCCGGATTACGGGCAAGAGCGTTCAGGTCCAAGCTGTCATGCTGGTGCGTCACGAACGAGTTTGATCGAGGGCAAAGCCAACCTGGCCACAAAGATTCTCTGGAAACTGCTCTCTCCTTTGGCACAATCCGCCAAGAAGGGCTTCTGGCCCGAAGTGATGTGCGCAACGGCAGAGGGGCTAAAGTCCGCAAGGTATTATGGCCCGACAAGATTCGAGGTGGTCGGCCCCATCGGTAAGTGTCCGTTAGAGGCGTTCGCCCTGAACCAGGCGATGGCAACCAAACTGTAGACGATCTCCGAGCAGAAGACATCTCTGAGCTGGTCGCTATAGTTCAACTAGAAAAGAAAGGAATGAATCGCAACATGATTTTTTTCAAGCGGGATAACGTTCGTGCTCAGCGGCTGCCGATCAATCTTGCCACATCGCCAATGACTTGCAACAGTCCGCTGCAGCACGATTGTTAGCTAGCTTATATGTTGTAGTGTATTTGACATTCACTCTCAATCTCTACATATCTTTAAGGAATGCCCTAGTTTTTCGATTTTAAAGATAGTAGAGTAAATCTCGGAAGCATTTTTATGAGGACTTAAAGGTTTTTCATCAGCTTCTTGAGACCATGCTCTCATTCTTGCCTGCATTTTTTCCTTCACTAGCTTCTCCATAGCTTCAGAACCTACATATCCTTCAATCAAGTGACCACGCTGAAAGGCTTCAGGAGAGAGACTATATTTGACATCTGGTGTTTTATGGCGGTGTCGTGCCCAAAACTCATTCTTTTGAAGTTTAAATGAGAGTTCATGAATTTCGTTCAGAATCTCATGTGCACGTACAAGGTGCCCTTGTAGTAAAGCCTCTACATGGCTTGCATGAAGTTGATCAAATTGATTCAGAAATTCTTGTACAGGAGTATAGTTAAAATGCTGTGCTAATTCAGCTTTTATACGAGCTGCTCTGTCCTCTAAAATACTTGCTAGCTCTTCTGGTCTATCTGGCAAACGCGCATGATTAATTAGTTGTCACTGAAAAACCCAACTCAGCACTGCGCGG
>ERZ1740070.1068-NODE-1068-length-17643-cov-6.551512_pt1 | contig 17643 bp, 17 predicted proteins | sample MGYA00581734_ERZ1740070 | MGnify/ENA primary metagenome ERZ1740070 (study PRJEB43018, sample SAMN04849744) | marine metagenome | isolation source: floating plastic debris | place: Pacific Ocean | collected 2008-09-01 | study: EMG produced TPA metagenomics...
TGGTTGGGAGCCAGTCCTATTTCTTCTGCAAAAGGCAACGCGTCTTCGGTGAAATCTAGCTCTAACGTAGTAATTACGTTTGGCGTAGGATTCGGAATCAGCGTATGGGCATAGGCACCGTCACCGTGGCAGGCATTGGCAGCTTTTAGCCCAGCTTCGAGCGATCGCTTGACTTCAGCTGTTGGCCCACGCACCACAACGTACTGATGACCGCTGTCAGCAGGCGCGATTTTTATCAAGGTGACTCGCCCGGCTTTTACCATGGCATCTGCGGCTGCAAGGGAAGCAGGAAATCCATGGGTTTCGATGGTCACAACGGCAATAGGCATAGGTTAGGTTGAGTTAAGGTCTGCCGAAACCCAACAGCGCAGAGCATTGCAGAGCTTCTTCATAGCCTCGCAATTATACAGCGATATCTACACGGTTCTGAGGCACGGTTCTGAGGCACAGTTCTAAGGCACGGTGCTGGAGCCTACACCTTAATGCCGCTGGGCTGACCTGGGGCAGCAATGACGCGATCGCACCCCGACTCCGGATACGCCCACGCGTAATAGCTCTCCTTTGGGTTTCCCCAGCACAGCAGCAAGTACAGCTCACTGCGAGTCGCTTCTACGTCTGCCCATTCAGCGTGCTCAATCAGGGTTTCTATTTTTGAGGGTGTAATCGGATCCGGTGGATTGCCAGCGCGCCAAAGCGTTAGGCCCTCGACCGCTTGTTTCCAAAAGGAAATCACTGCGCCCTTTGCCGCGCCAAGTCTGAGCTTGTCTTCAGCGGTGGCTGCTAGCTGGGGATGAATTTCGGGAAAGCGAACAGTATGTGTTTGTCCATTGTTTTTAAAGTGGCACTCGCGCCAGACAATGCCCGATACGCCTTCGGCGAGCTGGTACTGATGAATTTGGTCGCGAAAGTCGCGGAAGGCGTAGATTTGGCTGAGCTTTTGTGGGCCGATGGCTTTGGCGATGACGGGGTCGTCTATACGGCTGTCGGTGCTCAGGAGGAGGCGATCTCCTCGTACGGCAGCTTTCATTTCCGCATCGAGAATATCTAATAGCTGCGCGGTGGTGTAGGCCATGGCTCGCTGTTTCTCGTAAGGTGCGTGAAAGACCGAATCTCTGTCATATTACCTCACGAGAAACGACTCAGCGAGTCTATCAGCAGCTGGTATAGGCCATCTGCATCTACCGATTCGGCGACCTGAATCGTTGAGTTTTGGCCTTTGCCGTACCAGTCGATAACGGTGCGACCTAGGGTGCGATCGCCCATCGTTTCAACCGCGACATCCACTTTTCGAGTCGTAAACAAATCAGGATTGTGCAGGTACGCCAACACGCAAGGATCGTGCAAGGGGCCACCAGGAAGATCGTAAAGCGCAGAGTCTTGCTGGCCGTAGAAATCGAGCATGCCTGCCGCCGCTGCGCTTACATCATTGCCGATGGCACGGATACGGTTCAGACGCTCGGGCGTGGTCAGCACCTGATGGGTGACATCTAGCGTAATTAGCGTGGTCGGAATGTCTGCACTCAGTACCACATGAGCCGCATGAGGATCTACATATATATTGAACTCGGCAGAAGGGGTGATGTTGCCCTGGCCCCTCGCACCACCCATAATCACGAGCTGTTCTATATGGTCTGCAATCTGCGGACACTGGATCAGGGCCACGGCTAGATTCGTAAGCGGGCCAAGTGCAGCGATGCGCAATGGCTCTGAAGCGTTCAGCAGTTGTTGAATGAGAAAGTCTACGCTGTGTTGGGAGATGTCGGTAGGCGGTGGGTCTGGAAAGTCGGCACCTTGCAAACCGGTCGCGCCGTGCACTTCTTCGGCAGTGGCCAGCGGCCTGAGTAAGGGGCGCGGGCAGCCAGCAAAAACGGGAACCTCTGAACGGCTAGCCAGTGCGCAAATTTTTCTGGCGTTGGGATAGGTGAGTGAGAGGGGGACGTTGCCTGCAACGGTGGTAATACCGGCGATGGGCATGTCTAGTCCGAAGGCGAGGAGAAGTGCGATCGCGTCATCTACCCCCGGATCGCAGTCGACAATAATAGGTGAGATCATAGTTTGTAGCGGCGCGTGCACCAGCGGCTAAACAGTAAGCGTAAAAGGATAGTTACAAAACAGGGACAGTTTTACGCTAGTTTAAGAGCCATATTGTCAGGTCAATTTATTTACGTAACGATTGTTTTGTCTTTGTGAGAGTAGAACTGGTAATGACTCGGACTTCTGTAAATAATCTAGTCAATCATCTGGGGCGCAGAGTTCTACAGCGTTCACTAATCTGTAATGTGCTTTTCTCAAGTGCGCTCATCTCAGGTGCGCTGCTTTTATCTGGCTGTGAAGGCAGCCAGATAGGCGACAATCTGGGTAAAAGCCTAGAGTCAGATCCTCAGCTAGCTGGAGAAGCCGCAGCGACAGAAAACAACAGCGACAGCACATCTAACAGCAGCGCCACCAATTCCTCTGGAACCACCAGCAACCCTGAGTCCGAAGACGAAACGGACAACGCCGACGACCAGGAAACTGACAGTAACACCACAGAAGCACCCACAGAAGCAGCCCCACCCGCCGTTATTGCAGGCGACTACAGAGATATTGGCAAAGCGCCCGAAGAAATTCAGCCTTTCCTCGTAGATCTAATTGAACTCGGGCTCTTGGAAGTACGAGCGCCAGAAGCACCCGCACCTACCCCTACCCCAGCACCCACAGACTCATCAGACGATTCCACCGACGATTCACCCGCCGAAACAACGACCGCACCACCTGCAGCGGCTCCAGCGAACCTACCCGCAGCCGACGAGTTTCGTCCAAATCAGGCGATGACCCGCCGAGAATACGCCCGGTGGCTACTCGCAACCAACAACAAATTTTATGCGGGCGAACGCACCCGCAAAATTCGCCCCGGCGTCAACAGCTCCCAGCCTGTTTTTCAAGACGTTCCCATCACAGATAAAGACTTTGCCTCCATTCAGGGCCTTGCCGAGGCTGGGATTATTCCTAGCCCACTCACCGGCAGCACCACCACCATCACTTTCCGACCAAATGCACCGCTTACCCGCAAAGACTTACTTCTGTGGAAAGTGCCGCTAGACACGCGCCAAGCTCTCCCCGAGGCCAGCATCAGCGCTGTTGCGCAGGCCTGGGGCTTTCAAGACGCCGACAAAATAGAGCCTCGCACCCTGCAAGCCGTCTTAGCCGACTATCAAAACGGCGACTTTGCCAACATTCGCCGCGCCTTTAATTACACAACGCTCTTCCAGCCAGACAAAGCCGCTACTCGCGCCGAAGGTGCTGCTGTACTGTGGCGCTTTGGCAAGTCTGCTGAGGGCATTACCGCCGCTGAGATTCGTAACCCTAACAGCAGCGAAGCCAACAACAACACAGAAGAAAACAGTACAGAAGAGAATACATCTACTGATGACTGAAGCCATTTCAGAGAATGCAGAAGTCTGGCCTGAAGATCGCTTTTTCGACGTGATTAGCGAGCTAGTCATGCAACATTCTCCTAGCGGCGTAGAAACAGAAGTCAATGAGTATTTACTCAACCGATTAGAAGCGTTGGATGTAGAGCATTGGCAGGATGAAGCCGACAATATCATCATCCGCATCAGAGGTGTTGAGACAGAACAGGACCGTAGGGGCACTAGCACCGCTATGCCCTCCGACCCGCAAGAAATTCCGAAAGGTGCGATCGCTATCACCGCCCACAAAGACGAAATTGGCGGCATCGTCAAAAGAATAAAACCGCAGGGCCGCGTATCTGTGCGAGCGCTAGGCGGTGCGTATCCCTGGGTATATGGCGAGGGAATCGTAGATTTGCTAGGAGACTATGCCACGGTCAGCGGGGTGCTGAGCTTTGGCTCGCGGCATGTGTCGCACGAGTCCCCGCAAAAGGTGCAGCAAGAAGGTAAAGCCGTAGAGTGGCCGATGGCCTGGGTAGAAACCAAGCTTTCTGACCATGAGCTCCGCCAGGCAGGGGTACGGCCTGGAACGCGAATGGTGGTGGGCAAGCATCGCAAAAAGCCGTTTCGATTAGGCGATCACATTGCTAGCTACACGCTAGATAACAAGGCGTCTTTGGCCATATTGCTAGCGCTGGCAGAAACGGTAGAAGCGCCGCCGGTCGATGTGTATTTGGTCGCGTCTGCCAAAGAAGAGGTGGGCGCTATCGGCGCACTTTATTTCACCCAAAGGCAAAAGTTTGACCAGCTAATTGCACTGGAGATTTGTCCGCTGTCTCGGGAGTATCCGATTGTCGATGGCCCTGCGCCTGCGCTGTTTTCGCAGGATAGCTACGGGCTGTATGACGAAGGGCTAAATCGAGAGATTATGAGTGCGGCAGAGCGATCGCACATTCCTATCCAAATCGCAGCCATCAGCGGCTTTGGCAGTGACGCCTCCATCGCCATGAAATTTGGTCATGTTGCCAAAGGAGCCTGCCTTGCCTTCCCCACCGAAAACACCCACGGCTACGAAATCGCCCACCTTAGCGCCATCCGCAACTGCTACCGCATCTTGAAGACAGTCATTGCTTCAGCGTAGGATCAATACAATTCCCTGCAAGCCTATATAGCTCAATAGTCTACTGTTTGTTCAGAGTGAAGAACATACTGTAGTTCTTAATTCACTAAAGTCCAACGCAGCATTGCTTGCGATCACATTATCATTTCTGTGAACGACCAAACTTCAGAAAGCCAGAGACGGGCAGGAAAAGTAGCAGAGAGTTTTCTCTTGTTCCTTCAAATCCGTACTGCTCATAATATTTTTTTGCTGAGGAATCCTTTGCATCTACAAACAAGCCAATTACACCGGCATTCTCTGCAATGATCGAAGCTTTCGCCATTGCCTCTACCAACAAGATTTCTCCAATACCTTGTCTTTGGTATTCAAGAGAAACAGCTAACCGAGCTAGCTTCACGCCCGGTACAACGGAAGGATACTTCTTCATCCATTTTTCAGGGAGCGATTCAGCACTGAGTTCACAGAGTACGAGCGTAAAAAACCCAACAATTACGAAAGGTTGTTGGCTATCGACAAGAACAAACGTGCGAGAGAGACCTTTTTGAATATGCTGTCTCGCCGTGCGCCGTAAAAACTGATTGAGATTCGGTTCACCACAGTCAAAAAGCTTCCGATCGTGCGTTTTATTCAGCAGCTCAATTCGCTTCACTGAAAAACTCCTGATGCCGTTGAATAGCTTGCTTCAAGCGACTGTTAGGTTCAGGTGGATTTTCAATCAGCTCAAAGAGTCGATCTGTATCTTGAGCCGTTAGATGGATGACTTGCGACTGAGCCAGGATGCTTTGAGCTTCTTTCACAGCTGCTTGAATCATGAACTGATTCAGTGATGCTCCTGTGAGATCTGCGGCTTTCTGCAAGGTATCTTTCACTGACTGAGGCAATCTGGCAGTCACTTGGCTGTCGCTTGGTAGAGAGCTTGTCATTTGAGAGAACCTATCATGTGACGTGAACTATCTTAATTGTATATTGATGCCAAAATAACGCGCTAACAATGCGATTGCTTATCTTCACCCTGGCAATCGCTGCTCTCTGTCTACTACCGCTCGCTGCAAGGCTTGGGCTAGCGCCTCGCGCTTGATGGGCTTGCGTAGGTAGTCGTTCATGCCAGCGGCGAAGCATTGTTTGCGATCGCGTGCCATAGAGTTTGCCGTCATCGCAATAATCCAAGTCTCCCCGTGCTGAGACATCTGACGAATCTGTCTGGTGGTTTCTAGCCCATCCATATCCGGCATCCGCATATCCATCAAAATCACATCGTACCGCTGACGACTCAGCGCCGATATCACCTCAGCACCAGAGACCACGGCGTCTGCTTCATAGCCCAACAGTTCTAGCAGCCTTAGTGCCACTCGCTGATTGGTCCGGTTGTCTTCTGCTACCAAAATCTTCAGGACTGGTCGACGCATATCTACAGCAGGCAGTGCAGGCTTTTCACCGCCTGCTGCAGTCAGCGTGAAGGGGCGAATAGATCGCAGCGCCTGGTACAGAGACGCCTGCTTAATTGGCTTCCACAGCACAGTGGCCTCGCCAGCCAAAGACTGCAAGTCACTGTTGAGCAAGCTCATCAAAATAATGGGAAACTGTTCATTGTTAATTGCTTGGCGCAGTGTTCTGATCGCTTCTGTTGTATCGCCAAACCGCTGCGCCACCGACTGGTCCAAAATCACACCGTCAAATGTTGGCGTGTTGTGCATGAACACGACTGCTTCTGCCAAAGAGGTTGCTTGCACCAGCGAAATATCGAGCCGCTGTAGCTCTCGGCTCAGGTGCTCACAGCGCGTTTTGTTACGGTCGATTAGCAACAGGTGCGTTCCCTTGAGCGCACTCAAATAGTCAGGGGCCGTACTGCGGTCTTCCGCCGCTTCCGCTTGAAACGTAAAGTAAAAAGTGCTGCCCTTACCCAAGGTGCTTTTCACCCATAAGTCTCCTCCCATCCGTTCGCTTAAGCGCTTACTGATAGAAAGCCCTAGCCCCGTTCCGCCATACTTTCGTGTGGTTGAAGCATTTACCTGGCTAAAAGGCTCAAACAGCTTTTTCATCCGCTCAGTCGGAATCCCAATGCCGGTATCACTCACCTCAAAACAAATCTCGTAAAGTGGCGCTCGCTCTGCGTACACTTCAGATATCTGACCGTCAGAAGACTGCTTGCCAGTAGATTGTGCTGGCAAAGAGCCTCCCCGAGAAAGTGTTGGCGAGAGCCGTTGCAACAAAGGCTTTTTTGGCTTCACTGGCCTGGCCCGTACTCGCACAGAAACCTCTCCAATCTCTGTGAACTTCACCGCATTGCTGAGCAAATTAATCAAAATTTGCTGTAGCCGTACTGGATCATTCACAATCATGCTAGGTGCACTATGGTCGACGGCGTACACTAGCTCTATCCCTTTTTCCGCAGCCCTAGATGCCAACAATTCAATGCTGCGTTCAATCGTTTCACCTAGGCTAACAGGGTAGTCCTCTAACGTTAGCCGACCCGATTCAATTTTCGAGAAATCCAAGACATCGTTGATTAGCGCCATTAGGGTTTGGCTGCTGCTATAGAGCGTTTCGGCATACTCTCGCTGATGATTGTTCAGGGAAGTCTCCTGAAGCATCTCCGACAAATTCACAATGGCATTGAGCGGCGTACGAATCTCGTGGCTCATGGTGCTCAAAAAAGCGGAGCGGACCTGCAACAGCGCGTTGGATTGCAGGCGGCTCCATACAATGACGCTTGTTCCTGTGCTGAGTAGCAGCGCTAAGGGCGGCACTAGGGGCAGTAAATAACCTAGCTGCAAAGCCGACACGCAGCTCAGCAGCAATCCAGCAGAAAACAGCGCGCTAATGAGCATCTGTACCCAGACGGCTCGCCGATACAGCAGCCAGCTGAATAAAGGGCCCGCTGCTAACAATGCCAAAATAATGGTGGTGTTCGAAATGGAGCGCAGCCAGCTTTGGTTGAGCAAGTTGTCGATGACGGCGGCGTGAATGTAGCCGCCAGGAACTGGCCACTTGTGGTCGAAGGGTGTGCGCATAGACGACAGTCCAGAGGTCGCTCCATAGCCCACTATGACGATTTTGCCGTCGAACATTTCGGCGGGGACTTTGCCGTTAATGACGTCGATTAGGCTGAGGTTTGGCAGAGTGGTGACAGAGCTAGGCCAATTTAGCCGCAGCTGACTGAGGTCTGCGGGGATAGTGACCAGTTCCTCTTCTAGGCTGTAAGCCTGAATGGCCGCGACCCCTAGGGCCGGAGACTGTTGGTAGGTGATCTCGGCCAGTCGAGTGTAGCCGTCTGGGTCGAGCATTAGGCGCATGTGTCCGGTTGCGATCGCAGTTTCCGACAGCACCGGCACCGGTTCTATAACATCGCCATCTGGGCTCCAGATTTGACCAATCACCACCCGCCCGTGAATGGCCATCTCCCTTGCCATGCGAGTGGTTGCCGAGCGAGCGGTCGGTGAGGCATTTCCCCCTTCCAGCAGGTTGTCGGCTATGGGGCTGTTATCAGACAAAATAAGGTTGAAAACCACCACGCTGGCATCATCTTTGCGCAGTCGTTCAACCAGCTGAGCATAGTAGTCGCGGGAGATGGGAAACTGACCTAGCGCATTCAGCGTTTTATCGTCGATGTTGACCATCACGATGCGACTATCCCAGCGGTTTTCGCCTCGCCAGCGCACCACCTGGTTGTGCACCATCCGCTCCATGGGGTCCCACACGCGCATTTCCATGAGGCCGATCACCGCGACACTCATGAGGAGCCCTGGCACCATGCGGGTCAAAAAACCCAGTCGTCTACGCAGCATAGAAATCATGGCACTACCAACTCATACTGCTGATTTGTTCCAAGAGGCGTCGTAATCGAGACCGAAATACGTCGGTTTTCTGGCAGCGGAACGGTCACCTCGAACCGACCATTACGCGATAGGATCTGAGACTCATAATCTACCGTTAATAGGTTTGCTGGGTCTGTATAACCTGCCACTTGAACCAAGGCGCGGCCTTGCTCATCACGACTGTCTGGAAGTGGACTCAATATCTCTATTAATAAGTCAGGGTCATCGCGTAGAGGGGCCGGCGGGGTCGGCGGTTCGCCGACTCGCATGGTAGTCTGCTGCAAAGCGTCTACAGATACCGTTTGCCCCTGCGCACTAGAGATCACACGGCCCTCTAAGGTAGCAACCCCCGTTTGGCCATCGGGGCCCACAGTCACGCCGAACTCTGTCCCACGGACGCCGCTAACCCCGGCAGGGGTATAGATTTCAATGCGAGTAGCCGGATTGGTGAGCGGGCGAATTCGCAGCCTCACCTGACCTTGCACCACAAACAGTTCAGTGATCCGCCCGCCGGTGTCCGTTACGCTCAGGGTTCTAATTTGTAGCTGAGAGTTCTGTGCCATCGAAACAAAACCAGTGGCTAAATCTACTTCTAAACGGACCGAGGCATCTGGCCCTGTAATCAAAACGTCGCCTACATGGGAGAGCCTGTCGCCGATGCGCGCCTGTCGCCGCTGCCCTTGATAGGGCACAATCTCGACACTGCCGCTGAGGGCTGCAATAGTGAGCCAGCGATCGCCCCGAATCGTCCGCGACTGGCCGTGGGCAGCAGGCACACCCACCGATACGCCCAGCAGTAGCGACAGAAAAACCGAGCGACGCACCTTCGGCATTTTTTATACATAAGAAGAATTACCATCCCTCACTATGCCATGACGATTAGAGCAAGTACCAATAAAACTTGAACTACTCAATAGGTCACTATCTAAAGGGGCGATCTGTGAGTCATAGATGAAGGAGTTATGGATGAAGCGGTCGCAAAAGACTTATCGGTGGTAGGTTACTCGGGCGCGGTAGCCCGAACGATTCAGAATCCGCCTGATCACCTCAGCATCACTGCGGCGGCTAAAGCTACCGACCTGGATATAGGGACCAAAGCGAGAACGAGTGACAAAAGCATCTAGTACACAAGCGCGAATTTCAGTGAGCGTATTTGGATCTTCTGTCAGTACGACCACCCGGTAAGACTTTCCAGGCTGGTGCCCAATGACGATGACATCCTCTGCCACTTGAGTATTGAATCGCTGAGGCAGCGAAAAAAACTCACAGGCTGCCTGGCTAGGCACTGCCGTCGACATCCAGGCGATGATGCCTGCGGCTAGCCCAACTCCTAGGAAGTTATGTGGAGAGAGCTTACTGCTCATACAGCCTCTAAACGAATTGAAGAATTATCACTTAGCCGTCTGCTCACTTTTGAAATGGGCGCTACTGAGACAGTCACTACGTCACCTCACATAAACTAGGTGCGGTTAATCACACCGATAGTATTAAAACCAGAGTGAAGACACCGAGTCTGTGAGCGAGGACATATGTTTTTAAATTGATGGCTCCTTAAGCTATTGGTTTTAAGCTGGCGGTACAGACAGCCTTGCACTCGTCAGCCGATGAGCCGTCATCTTTGAATGCAGCAGCCGGTGAGGTCGCAAAGGCAGGGTAGTCGACGCCGAAGACTGCTGAACGGTAGTAGCGGTTGCGCTCAGAGGGCTCAAGGTGGCAGCGGTGGAAGGTATTTGTGGCTTTACTTTGGCTGAAGGCTTGCCCAGAGAAGATACTAGCGACGATGTCAATGAATTCGTAGTCACAGGGATGTCTTGAGGTGTAAACGTATTGGCAACCGGAGTCCGGCCAGCAATGTTCAAAATCAAGATTAGAGACATCAGACCCAGCCCTACAGGCCGCAGCGTACCGCTTACGAAGCGTCTGAGCGCTAGTAGTGCGGGGGATGAAGGGTAGTCAAACAAATCGTCGTTAACCACAGCAAAGAAAGGAAAGCGTGCTCTATATAAACTTCGCTAGCTATGAGGCTTGTTCTGCAATAAATCTGGCTATGCCGCAAACAGTGCTACGCAATTCGTAGCAAGTCAGGCAATTTTGCAAGCTCTCATATAAGTAACGTTTGTTTACAATATCAGGTAATCTGATACAAAAGTTAACTTTTTCAATTCTTTCTATCGCGTATTTTTAGGCTGCTCGTGCTTACTCCTAGCTAGTAGCGAATGCGCGGGTCGACGTAGGCATTCAAAATATCAATCGCGATACTGACCATAGCGACAATCCCAGCGAAGAACACCATCAGCCCTTGCACAACGGGGTAGTCCCGCTGGCTAATGGCCTCGTACAGGCGGTTGGCTAGCCCTGGCCAAGAGAAGGTCACTTCTGTGAGCACCGCGCCCCCCAGCAAAGAAGCAAACGTAAGGCCCAAGATCGTAATCACCGGAATCATGGCGTTCTTCAGCGCATGGGCAGTAATAATCCGAAACTCTGAAATGCCTCTGGCTCTAGCTGCTTCGACATAGTCAGCTTTTAGCGTTTGTCGCAAATTCACGCGCACGATGCGTTCAAATACGCCGCTGATTAAGATGCCTAACGTGAGGCTCGGCAAGGCCAAATAATACAGTGTCGTTCCAAACTGGTAGAAATCTGCGTGCAACAGACTATCTAATAGATAGAGGCCTGTCGGCCCCTGTGGTGCAATTTCACTCAGTGGAAAACGGGTACCAATCGGAAACCAGTTCAGCTGCACGGCAAATATCAGCTGCAAAATCATGCCAAACCAATACATCGGCACCGCGTAGGTAACAATGCCAAACACGCGCCCACCCGCGTCAAACACCGTATTTGGTCGAGAGGCCGCAATCGAGCCAACGGTGAGCCCTGCCAGTGAGGCAATAATCATGCCGCACAAAGTAAGCTCTACCGTTGCGGGGAAGTGGTCACCGATGATTTGCCATACCGTTTGGCCTTGGCTGGCTAAGGAGCTGCCTAGGTCGAAAGTCAACAGCTGACCCAGATAGTCGAGATACTGTTTAATCAAAGACTGGTCGAGCCCCAGCTTGGCGCGCATGACGGCTTTGGCGGCTTCGGGAGCCCGAGGGCCGAGCAGTGCATCTACTGGGTCACCAGGGGTTGCTCTCATGAGCAAGAATACGACGGTTGTAATCGTCCAAATCATCAGTGGGGCTAGCATTAGCCGGGAGATGACGTAGAGGCGGAGGGAGCTAGTGCGAGACATTTTTAGCCTTCTCCGCCTTTTTCGATTTGCCACAGTAAGAACTGCTGATTGGGCTCGATGGCAACATTGCCGACATCAGCGGTGGTGAAGACGTAGTCCTTGGTCTGCCAGAGGGGAATGTAGGGGACATCTTCGATGGTGAGCTGCTGAATTTCTTCGAAGATGCTGTCTCGTTTGGTGGTGTCTTGCTCGGCGTTTTGCTGGGTGACGAGGGTGTTGGCTTTGTCGCTGTAGTAGAAGGAGCCATTGGCCTGGGTAGAGCCAGCTTCGCAGAGTGTTTCTGCATTGCCTTCGTCGCAGGTGAGGAAGGGCTGAACAAAGTTTTCAGGGTCGAAGTAGTCGGCGTACCAGTTTGAGAGCACGCTGTTGTAAGCGCCGCTTTCTACGTTCTCCCAAAGGGTGGCTGATTCGGCGGTGCTGACTGTGACGTTGACCAGGCCTGGCAGCTCTTGCTCAATGGCTTGCTTGATGGTGTTGGCGGCGACCTGCCTTGGGGTAGATGCAGAGGGGTACCAAATCTCGAATTCGAGGGGGTTTGCTTCGGTAATGCCAGCCGCTTCTAGATAATTGCGGGCTTCGTCGTAGTTACCGTCGCCGTAGGCTTCTTCGAAGACGGGGTTGTAGACGGAGAAGCTTTTGGGGATGAGGCTGTAGAGGGGTTCGGCTTGGCCTTTGAAAGCGCGATCGCTAATCAACTGCCGGTCCATCATCGCCGCCACAGCCTTACGCACGTTCAGGTCATCGAATGGCGCAATCTTTTGGTTCAGTGATAGATAGTTAATAACAGTAGTACCTGCCTCAATCACCTGCCAATTGTTGCCGGGAGCGTCTTCTTCCAGCTTTGAAATTTGGTCCGGGTCGAGGGTTTGGTAGGCCACATCTAGCCCACCAGAGGAGAAGGTGTTGTACAGGTTCACCGCGCTGGTAAACACCTGAATATCGATACCATTGTTGGTGGGTTTCACGCCCCAGTAGTCTTCGTTGACATCCAGCTTGATGACGTCGCTACTGAAAGACGCCAGCTTATAAGGGCCAGAGCCTATGAATGTGTTGGGATTGAAGCTACCCGCGCCGACTTCGTAAGACTCAGGGGAAACGGGCGTGACGCCCGAAAAGGTCAGTAAGGAGGGGAAGGCGGCGAAGGGAGCTTTGAGGGTAATTGTTAGCTCATTGGGCCCGGTGGCAGCAGCGGACTCGATTTTGCCGGTGAGTAAGGATGCGGGGCGGCCATTGTTTTCGAGGATGCGCTGGATAGAAAACGCCATGACTTCGGCGGTGAAAGGCGTCCCGTCGTGGAGGGTGACGTCGTCGCGCAGTGGGATGGTGTAGGAAAGGCCGTCGTCGCTGACGGTGGGCAAGTCGGTAGCGAGCTGTGGGGTGAGGTCGGTGGTGCCAGGGGCGTAGGTGTAGAGGCGATCGCCCATGTTGTAGAGCAAAATGCCGGGGAAAATTTCGTAGGCGTCGGCAGGGTCTAGGGTGCGGGCGCTGAGGGTGGTGCCGATAGAGACGCGATCGCTCGTCCCTACAGTGCCCCCAGTTGCACCACCACCTGCCGAATTCGAGCCATTCCGACAGCTCACCGCCAGCAAAAAGCAAAGGCTAAACAAGCCAGCATATTGACCAATCTTCAAAAATCGCCGCCTAGTAACTGGCCCGGCAGATGACCCGCTGAACAGTTGCCGCAAACGAAGCAAAGAGGAAACAACCATGGGATGCCCGAATAACCTATATATGTGACCTACAACACGTCATTATGAGTGATGGCCTGTAGGTTAGCACCAAAAGCCCGTGACAGTTTATTTTGTTCCGTCAACTGTCTTCAAGTTAGAGGTGGCCGTTAGCTCAACATTTCTGTTCCGCTGACATCCGCCAACCCAAACACCCGCTCTTGCAGCTGCGTCGTTACCAGATGCGACAGCAAACCAACAGGCCCTGCAAACAGGCAAAGCACCAAAGAATGCCGCGTCCAAATGCCTTTCTCCTGTCCTTGCAAATAGATCCACCGGCCCACGAATAAGTCCATCACAATATAGTGAATCCAGCCAGTTGCCATCACTCGCTCATCGGCAAAGAGCCCTGCCAATGCACTCAGCGTAGGATTCGCAAACGCTTCTACAGACGCTGGATCAAGGCTATTGGCAAAGCAATAGATATAAGCCAGCGCCAGCGGCACAAACATCAGCGTAGAGCCCATCACCCGACGCGTCAGGCTCCAGCCGGGCAGCAGCACCATCAGCGCCCAAAACGGCAGCGCAAACAAATTAGCGCCATCATACAGATACTCAATAAACATCATTCAAACGCCCTCAGGAGGTTGTGGTGGTAGCTGTGAATCTATGTACAATAAGGCGGATCACGCGCACTCCAAGACTACACACTCTAAAATTGCACACACTATGATGATTTTGCCGGGTTCTCCCGTTCGTATCACCAATGTAGACGACACCTACTACGGATTTGAAGGCCAAGTTCAGCGCGTCACCGATGGCAAAGTTGCCGTCCTATTTGAAGGCGGTAACTGGGACAAGCTCATCACCTTCAAGCCAGCCGATCTCGAAGTTGTAAAGCCCAAGCGAGGCAAAAAGTAAGCGATGCGCCTGCCGCTCCCGCAATACGACATCACCAAACGTCGCCCCGGCCATATCGCCGAGGTGATAGAAACTTCTACTACCGAATTTCTTGCCCAGTGCTTGGAACCCGAAGATCTGAGCTTTCCAGCGATGCCGCCTTTTGGCAGCTGGGTAAAGGCATATGACGAAGAAGCCGCCAACCAAATCTACGGCGTGGTGTATCACGCAACCACAAGCCCGCTAGATTCGGTGCATCGTGCCCGCGCGCTCGGCATGTCACTTGACGAACTACGTGAGCAGCAGCCGCAAATTTTCGCCATGCTCAAAACTGAGTTCCGCGTTGCGATTGTGGGCTTTGTGCCCATGGAAGCGAGCCGTCGAAAGAAAGATGAAATGGTGCTAGGAAAGCGCTCTTATCAGCATTTACCACCACGCCCACCCCAGGTGCATCAGGCCGTGCATCGCTGCGAACCCAAAGAAGTCGTGCAGTTTACTGAAGAACTCGACTGGCTGCGCACCCTATTGCAAGTGAGCGGCGTACCCACAGAAAGCTTAGCCGCTGCCGCCATCCGCGAAGTGTATAACCTAAGAGATCTCGATCGAGACTGGTTAGTCAATGCAGGCAGAATGGTCAGCGTACTGCTGAAAGACGACTACGATCGACTGCGGATGATTCTCTCTCAAATCCATCCATAGTTTATGCAAACCTACGACACCATCGTCATCGGCAACGGCATCACAGGTGCGGCCATCAGCTACGAACTCGCCAAAACCGGCCAATCCGTTCTCCTGATGGACGACGGTAACCCACACAGTGGCACACGCTACAGCTACGGCGGTATCGGTTACTGGGCCGGGACCACAGACCTTACAGAAACTCTCTTCCGAGCGGGCATTGCGCGCCACCGAGAACTTTCCGATGAGCTAGGCGCAGACACGCAGCTAAGAGAATTAGATCTGTTGTTGACGGTAGAGAAAGGTGCAGATATTGACGCGCTCAAAGCCGGGTACGAGAGTTTTCGCACACCGCCCAAATTCGTTCCCACGCAGACAGCTTGTGAACTAGAGCCCCAGCTAAACCCTGACAGCATCGACGGTGCATTCGTAACACCTCACGCCCACGTTGACCCGATGTCAGTGGTCGCTGCCTACAATCAGGCCTTCCGACGCCTCGGTGGTCATCACAATATTTCGGCAGTTACTGGCCTTGTGCGCATCGGCAACAAAGTCACAGGCATCACCACAGAATCGCAGGCCTACCCTGCCAAAACTGTCATCGTCGCCGCAGGTGCCTATAGCCAACAGCTGCTCCAATCGGCCAATATCCAAGTGCCGCTTTACTTCACCCATGCCGAAATCGTTGAAACCGAATCGCTTGACTTCGATGTTCGCACTTTCGTGATGCCCGCTACCAATGCCCGCATTGTCATCGAAAATAAGGCCACCGACTTCAGCGAATGGCAACAGCCGAATCATCAGGTTATGCCCCCAGTACTAGAAGCAGGCATCATTCAGTTCAAAGATAAAACTGCCCGCATTGGCCAAATCAGTCGATTCCACACGGCTTATACACACCCTGAAGATCCCACCATTAGCGAAGCGAAAATGCGCGAAGCAATGGAACAGAAAATACCAAAACTGACAAACGTCATTGGTATATGGCGGCACTGCCTAGTCACCTTCACCCAAGATGGGCTACCGCTTCTTGGTGCGGTGCCAAATGTTGAAAATCTACACCTTTTCAGCGGATTCACAGGGCCTTTCGCATTGGTGCCACCCGTTGCACAGCGGTATGCAGAATATATGACTCACTCATTAGATAAATGTTCATCAGACAATTTGCTAGAGCAGATGTTTATTGATCGCTTTCCCGTACTAGAGAAAAGAAGTAACCTTTGAAACGTAATAGGTAAAACTCGACTTATCACACGGCTCAATCGAGGAAATGATATCAGTGCTATCATTTTAATGCTTTGATAAACACCGAATGTGAGCAAACTAAATTTGAGAAAAAATAGTTATGGCTAGTTTGATTGTGCGGAATATCGACGAGTCTATTGTTAAGGCGCTGAAGGCTAGAGCTAGCGAACGGGGTACTAGTGCGGAAGCTGAACATCGCCGAATTTTAGAGCAAGTACTGACTCGTCCCAGAAGAAAAACTTTTGCAGAGGTGCTCTTGGAAATTCCCTCTGTTGGTGAAGATGAAGACTTCGAGAGAGTAGACGATAGCCAGGATAGAGATGTATTTACTTGACACCAATGTCATTAGCGAGCTCCGTAAAACGACCAGAGCTAATTCTGGTGTCATCCGCTTTTTTGAAGAATCTTCTGAGAAAGAAGAACAACTATTTCTTAGCGCTGTAACGATAGGAGAAATAAGGCGAGGGGTTGACCGTATTCAATATAGGGGCGATAAATTACAGGCCGAAAAATTAGAAGCGTGGCTGCAGACGGTGGTAATAGACTACGCAGATAACATTTTGAACTTTTCAAGAACTGAAGCACAGGTTTGGGGGAAGTTGCGCGTACCTCATGCGGAGAATGCTATTGATAAGCAGATTGCAGCTACGGCGCTGACACACGATTTGACGCTTGTCACTCGCAACATAAAAGATTTCAAAAGTACGGGTGTCATTCTTCTCAATCCATTCGAGTGAGTTTAAGAATGCTCGAAGTCTCTAAGCTGTTAGCCATAGTTATGCAATGTCGTATCGGCCACCTTTCGAAATTAGCGCAAAGATAGTGAACCAAATTAGCGCTATCTCAGAGTTGATTGGGCGGTTAGATAGTCAGAACATGCAGCTGTCGCCTCAACTGCGAAAGCAGAACCGCATTCAGACGATTCAGGGGACGTTGGCGATTGAAGGAAACACTTTATCGGTGGAACAGGTAACGGCTATTCTCGAAGGTAAGCGAGTACTAGGACAACCGCGAGAAATTGCAGAAGTGCAGGGCGCTATTCGAGCATATGAGGCCTTACCTCGTTTGAATCCGGTGTCTGTAAAAGATTTTCGACTAGCACATCAAACACTGATGTCAGATGTTTTGGTCAATGCAGGAAAGTTTCGCAAAAGTGCGGTAGGTATTCACAAAGGCACTCAGGTGGTTCATGTTGCTCCACCAGCCAAACGTGTCCCTCAGCTTATGGATGATTTGATGAGCTGGATGCGCAGTACTGAGGAGCACGCTTTGCTTAAGAGCTGTGTTTTTCACTACGAGCTGGAATTTATTCATCCGTTTGCAGATGGAAATGGGCGAATGGGAAGGCTCTGGCAGACGTTGATATTAGGGCAGTGGAATGCACTTTTTTATCTGCTGCCGATCGAAAGCGTGGTGAATGCACAGCAAGAAAGTTACTATCAGGCGTTAGAAGAGGCAGATAAGGCAGCTAGCAGCACTGTATTCATTGAGTTTATGCTCGATATCATTGGGGAGGTGTTGCGCCAGAACCAAGGCGTACAAGCCTTTACAGCGACAGGCGATCAAGTAAGCGATCAAGTAAGCGATCAAGTAA
>ERZ1740070.1069-NODE-1069-length-17622-cov-29.077247_pt1 | contig 17622 bp, 21 predicted proteins | sample MGYA00581734_ERZ1740070 | MGnify/ENA primary metagenome ERZ1740070 (study PRJEB43018, sample SAMN04849744) | marine metagenome | isolation source: floating plastic debris | place: Pacific Ocean | collected 2008-09-01 | study: EMG produced TPA metagenomics...
GCCGCCGCGACCTCGCCCTCGCGGCCATGTGCAACATCGGCGAGGAACCTGTCGGTCTCATCCGCGCCGGGCGCGCTCTGCATTGCATCGCGCTGGGCAAAAAACGACGCTAGGCTACGCCAGCTGGAAAACCCGTGCTCCCGCGCGATCTCAAATTGCGCATCGGACAGTTGGACCGCGCGCCCTGACGCAATCATCTCTTTCTTGCGCCGCTTTGCGCGCTTCTTGAGCCATTCGATATTGGCGTGATCAGGTAGGATATCTGTCATGTGACACCGTCTTTCCAAAAACCCGATGTCCGCATCTTCGGGAGGAAAAAAGGTGCATAGATGCAACTTCGACAGGTGGGTTGAACCCTTTACGCGGACCGAGTGCCTCCGTAAGGCGCTTTCATAATCCCATTAAAAGGCCAGATTTTCAAGGCGTCGCTTGGCACTGAGATGTCGTCTGATCACATGCCCGCGGCACGCCTTGATGTCAGATGAGGTGTCGGGTCAGAGCACCGATGCCAAGACATGTTCCGAGTTTTGATCCAGCATCAGCATATGGCTGTGACCTGCGCCCAGATCAGCGGGGCCCAAAAGCGTGGATTTGGGAAAAGATGCCAGCGTCGTCCACGCGCGCAACCGGCTGTCCCAGAATTCATCGCTGTCGAGGAAATCTCCGACAAGCACGCTGAGCGGCGTTTCATGGAGCGCGTCACTGTCATCGGGGGTATAGGATGGCTCCACCGCAATGATCCGTTCAAAGAGGGCAGGGCTCTGCGCGAGCGCGTCAAATGTCACCTCCGCCCCCTGGCTGTGACAGATCACGGTGGCCGGGCCAGTACCATTCAGCACCGCCAGAAGTCCGCTCACCTGAAGCGGCGTTGTCGCCAGCCAGCGCGGCACAAAGCTTCGGCAAAAGCTTTCAAACTTCGCCACGGGAAACCGCTGGCGGGCAAAGGGCTGCCGCGCGGCAAACGCCTCCTTCGGGCCGATGCGAAAGAGATACCACGCTTCCTCAAGGCTGCGCAGGATCGGCTCGCCCTCCCACAGGCCCGGGGCAAAGCCCGCGCGACCGCGCTCAACCGCGTCAACCACATGCACTTCGTATCCCATCTGCAGCAGGTGATGCAGCCAGCCCTTGCGCCCGTCGGGCGTGGTCTCCCAACAGCTGCCCGTCATGCCACCGCCATGCACCAGCACCACGGGCGGCGCATCCCGACGCGCCTCGGGAATGAAATACTGCACATAGGCGTGCTCCACCGCGAAATGCCCGCGAGGATCCACCTCAAAGCTGGCAGACCGGGTGAACTGAACCGTGTAGGGCGCGCCTTCGGTCACCTCGATCACCCGGCCCCCGGCCGTGTAGGATCCGAAATCGCGCAGACTGTAGCTCATGGTGGGCGGCCTTGGATGGGCCCCGCGCAGATGGCAGGGCCCGTTTTCTCAGTTGAGATCAGAGAGCGCCTGATACTCGTTGTAGTCCGCCGCATAGGCCCGGTAGCTTTCGATCACCTTGCGAAATGTCTCATCCTCGGCGGACTTCTCTGCATAGACCTCGTCTGCCGCCGTGCGCAGGGCGTCCATCACGCTGTCGGGGAAGCGTTTGACCTCCACACCACTGGCACGGAACTCCTCCAGAACAGCGCTTTGCGCGCCCGCCGCCACGCCCATCGCATAGAGGTTGGCATCCGCACAGGACACTTCAATCGCGGTGCGCTGGGCGTCAGAGAGGGCGTCCCACTTGTCCTTGTTCATGTAGAACTCGATGAAGCCCGCAGGCTGGTGCCAACCGGGGAAATAGTAATGCTTGGCCACCTTGTCGAAGCCCAAGAGCTTGTCCACCAGAGGAAAGCTCAGCTCGGTCGCATCCAGCCGCCCGGTTTCCAGCGAGGTCGAGATTTCCGCCACCGGAATGCTCGTCGCGTTGGCCCCCAGCTTGGACAGGATCGCACCGCCCAGCCCGCCAATGCGGATGTTGAGACCTTGCAGATCTTCGGGGCTGTTGATCTCTTTGGTGTACCAGCCACCCGCTTCTGACAAGATCACGCCGCAGGCCATGGGCACCAGGTTGTAGGGCGCGTACATCTCCTGCCACATCTCAAGTCCGCCGCCGTGATGCAGCCAGCTGACGTAAGAGAGCGGATCACCCCCGAACGGCACAGACCCAAAGAGCGCCGCCGCCGGTTCCTTGCCCGCCGCATAGGCCGCATAGGACCACGCCGCATCAATGGCGCCCACGCCGACATTGTCGAAGATTTCCGTGGGCGGCGACAGCTCACCGGCCAGCAGATAGTCAAAGTCTACCGTGCCACCGGTCAGGGCCGTCACGTTTTCGACAAAGCGCTTCGCCGTCGGATCCAGCACCGGCAGGCCCGGAAACGCGCTTTGCAGCGTATAGCCGTCTGCCATTGCACTGGTCGTTGTGATGGCGGCCACAGCAGCCGCTGTCAGGATCGATTTCATGTGATGTCCTCCCATTTTAAATCAGCCCGGTGATCAACCCGGGAAAAACGATCAGAAGCGCCAGCACCAAAAGCTGGAGCAGGATGAACGGCAGAACGCCGCGGTAAATGTCTGTGGTTGCGATGCGATCCCCGATGGCACTGCGCAGGTAAAACAGTGAAAAGCCGAAGGGCGGCGTCAGAAACGAAGTCTGCAGATTGACGGCCACAAGAATGCCAAACCAGATCATGAGCTCCGGACCGGCAAGCCCATTGCCAAAGTCGAGCCCGGCCACAATGGGCGCAAAAATGGGCATTAGGATCAGCGTGATCTCAAGCCAGTCGAGCACGAAGCCAAGCACGAAGATGGCCACCATCACCACCGTCAAAACGATGAATGGCCCATCGCCAAAGGCCATGATCCCCGCCTCGACCATGTCATCTCCGCCCACGCCCTTGAAGACGGCCGAAAAGCACGTCGCTCCAATCATCAAAAAGAGCACGGTTGAGGTCGTGATCACCGTTTGCCTGGCGGCTGTCATCAGCATGGCAAAGCTGAACTTGCCATAGAGAAGCGTGATAAAGACGGCCCCCAAGGCGCCAACGCCGCTGGCTTCTGTGGGGGTCGCAAACCCGCTGATGATTGAGCCAAGGACCGACAAAACCAGCACCAAGAGCGGGCCGAGATCCAAAAGAAGCCTCAGGGGCGATGTCTCCTCCTGCGTTGCAGTGCGCGGCAATCCTCGTGCCCGCCACAGCACGAAACCGCCATAGACCGCGACCAGCAAAAGCCCCGGCCCGATGGCGCCTGCGAACATGGACGGCACCGGCGTCTTGAGCTGATCGCCCAGAATGATCAGCATCACAGAGGGCGGGATGAGAATGGCCAGGGTGCCAGAGGCGGTGACAAGCCCCGCGCTCATGCGGTCGCCATAGCCCGCCTCGATCAAACGCGGCAAAGCCAGCAGCGACAAAAGCACGACCGAAGCCCCGACAATGCCGGACGATGCCGCCAGCAGGATGCCAATCACCAGAACGGAAAACCCCATGCCCGCCGCGCTGCCGCCCAAGGCACGCTGCGCCGCTTTGAGCGATCTTTCCGCCGTGCCCGACACCTCCAGGACCAGCCCCATGAAAATGAACATCGGGATCGCGACCAAAAGCCAGTTCGACAGCACATTTGCATAGATCCGGCTCACCAGTAGATTAAAAAACGCCGTTGGCAGGTCAGAGACCAGAATGAAAATCGCCGCCGATCCGGCCAGCACCATGCCAACGCGGTAGCCCGCCAGAATGCCCGCCAGCGTGAGGATCGCCATGGCAAGGGGCAGGGCCATCTCGCTCATCGGATTTGCCGCACCAACCGGATCGTTTCAACCACGATGGCCAGCGCCAAAAGACCCAGCCCAAGCGGCAAGATGGCTTTGATGAGCCACAGGTCGTTTAACCCGCCAGAGGCTGATCCTTCATCTGAGGCCCAAGCCCGCATCATGAATGTCCAGGCCGCAGGCAGCATCAACACGAAAAAGGGGGCAGCAAACACCAGATTTCCCAGAAGATTAACGCGCGCCTGCCCCCGCTGCGACATCTTGTTGTAGATGAAATCGACCCGCACATGCCGCCCAAGCGCCCATACCAGCCCGACCGGCAGCAACCCGATGATCACCAGCAGATGCCACTGCAGATCAAGCAGGGAATTCAGCGTGATCGCCTTGCCCAAGACCGGGTATTCGCGGTCAAACGCCACGATTGGATTGATGTCGAACGCGCTGAAGACGACCTGAAGCCCGATCGCACACATCAGAATGATCAAGGCCACAGACAGCAGCCAAAGTCCCGGTGATCGATGCTGTTTCAGAACGCAAATCCCTCAATTTGCTCCACATGGAACAATATAATTCCATCTGGAGCAATCTCTTTTTTTTCGCTAGCCTTCGGGCATGAAACTGATCGATATCCTCGACGCAACGCCATTCCCAATTGGCTACCGTCTCGCATTTCTCACCAATTTCTGGCGAGAGCCGATCCTGCGCAAGATGGAAAAGGACTTTGGGCTCATTCGGCCCGAACTGACGGTTTTGATGTGCCTGAGTTTCCAAAGCGACGTGCATGCCCGCGATATCTGTGAGGTCACCGAGCAGCCCTCAAACACAGTGAGCCGAGGCGTGTCGTCCTTGGAAAAAAAGGGATTGATCACGCGGTCGCGCGACAAGATCGACACTCGCCGTCAGGTGCTCAATATCACGCCAGAGGGTCAAAAGCTCCATGACCAAATCATGGCCCTCTTCAAGGCAGGCGAAGACCGCATGTTGGCCACGTTGGATGCGGGTGAATTGGCGCAACTAGAAAAACTGCTCTCGAAAGTGGCGCGTGATGTGGAGGCCTGGCGCCTCTAAGCGTGTATGTTTCGGAGGATGTTTCCCTTACTGATCAGACAGGGAAAAATCCCGTTTGCGCGGGGCAGCAGATGGCGGGATCAGAGGCAAGTTAGGTCTTTTTATCGTTTTCTATGACTGCGCGTCTTCCAAGACGGCGATCATCTTGGATAATTTCAAGTGGATTTCTTTGATGTCCAAAGCCAACCCATAATTGTCGCGCTCGGACAGTCTTAATACCGCAAGACAAACCTCTTCTGAGCGGCGCATCAATTCGATTAGGTGCTGGCCTGCAGGGCCATGAGAACCTGCCAACCAGTTCTTTGCGGTGCGCTCTGACACGCCTGTCCATCGCATCGTGGTTTTGATGGCCTGATGCGATCCGCCAAGTTCGCGTTTCAACGCGGAGGCAATAGCCATTTGGTATGTTGGTCGATCGCGCTTCCAGTCGTCACCACTTGGAAAAGTCTTGCCCATCTTAGGAAACATTTTTCCGAACCTCTGCGTCTATCCTTTGGCCTCATGGAATCGCAGACAGTCCAACTGATCTGAACAAAGCGATGATGGAAAAGCGCGGTGTTTGAGTTTGAGTGACATTCAGAACCAGGGCCCAGAGGTTTCCAGGGTAGCGCCGCCTCGGCGCGCGGCTCAATACGTCCGCATGTCCACTGAGCACCAACGCTATTCGACCGAAAACCAGTCGGATGCGATTGCGCACTATGCTGTGCAACGCGGGATCGAGATCGTCCGCACCTATTCGGATGAGGGCAAGAGCGGCCTGAGGATCCAGGGCCGCGATGGGCTCAAGCAGCTCATCGACGATATTCAATCCAGCCGCGCGGAGTACGAGGCCGTTCTGGTGTACGACATCAGCCGTTGGGGCCGGTTTCAGGATGCAGACGAAAGCGCCTATTACGAATACATCTGCAAGCGCGCCGGGATCTCGGTCATCTACTGTGCCGAGCAGTTTGAGAACGATGGCAGCCCGGTCTCCACGATCGTTAAAGGCGTCAAGCGCGCCATGGCGGGTGAATACAGTCGCGAGCTCTCGCAGAAGGTCTTCACAGGCCAATGCCGCCTGATCGAGCTCGGCTATCGCCAAGGCGGTCCGCCTGGCTTTGGCCTGCGACGCATGCTGATAGACGAGCACAGAATGGCGAAAGGCATCCTGGAGCGCGGCGAGCACAAGAGCATTCAGACGGATCGCGTCACCCTTGTCCCGGGCCCAGCAGAAGAGATCGCCATCGTGCAAGAGATCTTCCAAGCCTTCGTGGAAGATCGAAAACCCGAGACCGAAATTGCCGAGGCTTTGAATGCCCGCGGCATTCTAACGGACCTTGACCGCGCCTGGACCCGCGGGACCGTCCATCAAATTCTGATCAACGAGAAATACATCGGCAACAATGTCTGGAATCGCAGCTCCTTCAAACTGAAAAAGCGACGGGTCCAAAACGATCCCAACACCTGGGTCCGAGCCGAGGGCGCTTTCGAGGGGATCGTCGATCTTGATCTCTTTGCCGCCGCAAACGCCATCATCAATGCGCGATCGAGCAAGCTCACCGACGACGAAATGCTCGAGGGTTTGAAAGAGGTCTTCGAGGCTCAGGGCTTTCTCTCCGGCCTCGTCATAGATGAAGCCGAAGCGCTGCCTTCTAGCGGCGCGTATCGAGCACGTTTTGGAAGCCTGCTGCGCGCCTACCGGCTGGTTGGGTTCAAGCCGGATCGTGATTACAGATACATCGAGATCAATCGTCGCCTGCGCGAGCTTCATCCGGATGTTGTCGCCGAGACGATTGCCGGCATAGAAGCTTCTGGCGGCAAAGTAGAACGGCATCGCCAAACAGATCTGCTCACCATCAACGGCGAATTCACCGCATCTCTTGTCATCGTCCGATGCAGCCAAACCAATGCCGGGTCTCTGCGGTGGAACATCCGCCTCGACACAAGCCTCAAGCCCGACATTACGATCGCCGTGCGCATGGATCGGTCAAACCAACGGCCGCTTGACTACTATGTGCTCCCAAGCCTCGACATGACCCTTCCCCGCATCCGCCTGGCTGAGCACAATGGCTTGTCGCTCGATGCGTATCGCTTCGAGACGCTGGACCCACTGTTTCACATGGCGGTTCCCGTCCCTGTTCCGGAGGTGGCCTGATGGCAGACCCGCAACCCCAAACCGCCGCATTGATCCCGATGGACCGCATTACCGTTGTGAACCCTCGCGTGCGGAACCCAAAAGCCTTCAGAGAGATCGTCGACAATATCGCCGAGCTTGGGCTGAAACGGCCAATCACCGTCGCGGCCCGTATGAGCGAGGATGGATTGAGATTTGATCTGGTCTGCGGCCAGGGCAGGCTTGAGGCCTACCGCGAACTCGGACAAACCGAAATTCCCGCAATCGTGATCGACGCAAGTCGCGAAGACTGTTTGGTGATGAGCCTCGTCGAGAACCTGGCGCGCCGTCAGCATCGGGCCTTGGACCTTTTGCGCGATATCAAAAGGTTGAAGGAACGGGGGTACTCGGGGCCAGAGATTGCACGCAAGACCCAGCTTTCCCTTAAATACGTCAGAGGCGTTCTGAGGTTGCTTGAAAGCGGTGAGCACAGACTGTTACGGGCCGTTGAAAGCGGAAAGCTCCCGGTCAGTGTCGCGGTCGATATCGCAGAGGCAACAGACACGGACGTTCAAGATATTCTGCACCAGGCCTATGAAACCAATCAGTTGCGCGGCGGGAAACTCATGGCTGCCAAGCGACTGGTCCAAGCGCGGCTGCAATATGGAAAGGGTGCTCCAAGCGTCGACCGCAAGTCGCGGCGATCGCTATCTGTCGAAAGCTTGATCCGAACCTATCAGAACGATGTCGAGAAAAAGCAGGTCTTGCTGCGAAAAGCGACGGCGACACGAAACGAATTGATGTTCATCACCGAAGCCCTGCGCAAACTCCTGAATGACGAAAACTTTGTCACGCTTCTCAGGGCCGAAGGTTTGGCGACAATCCCAAAGAACCTCACTGACCGCCTGGCGGCGCAAAGGGGAGAAACCTGATGGCGCGATCGCGACGCTCCGGATCGATTAACATGGCCTTCGAGAAAGACCTCATTCAGGTGCCTATTGAGCAGATCTGCCCGCTATACGCCATTCGGAAAGAAACCAAGGATACGGTGAAGTACCGCCAGGTCGTCGCGTCCATCAAAGACGTCGGGCTTGTCGAGCCTCTCGTTGTTATGCGCGAACAATCCGACCCAGAAAAATACATACTGCTTGATGGACACATTCGCCTTGCGATCTTATCCGACCTTGGCGAGCAGAATGCGCCGTGTCAGATTTCGACGGACGACGAAGCTTTCACCTATAACAAGCGCATCAGTCGCCTCGCCACAATTCAAGAACACAAGATGATCCTAAGGGCGCTCAAGCGTGGCGTGCCAGAGGAGCGGCTGGCGCGAGCCCTAAACGTGAATGTCAAATCACTGCAGGACAAGAAGCGGCTGCTCGATGGGATCTGCCCCGAAGCAGCAGAACTTCTGAAGGATAAACAGGTTGCCCAGACAGGGTTTCAGATCCTCAAGAAGATGATGCCGATGCGTCAGATCGAGGCGGCAGAGCTGATGGTGACAATGAACAAGTACACTGTGAGCTATGCCCGCTCTCTTTTGGCTGCAACACCCGCCAGCCGGTTAAAGGATCCCGAGACGCCGAAGGCGATAAAGGGAATGTCGCGGCAGCAGCTGGAGCTCATGGAGCGTGAATCGGCAAACCTTGAGCGAGAGTTACGCTTGGTTGAAAATACCTATGGCCGCGATCATCTCGATCTCGTTCTTGCGCGTGGTTACGTCTCAAAACTGATCACCAGTGCACGCATCACGCGGTATCTCGAGAAGTATCACTCAGAGTTTCTGCCTGAGTTCGAGAAGATCAAAGAGACAAAGGCTTAGGTCTCGTGATCTGAGCACTGCCGCCATTTTCAGCAAAGCTGCTTTTGGGAACCCGGACCCCTAAGATGCATGTTACCCGTGGAAGACGCCGCCCGGCGGGGCCTCTTAAGAGCGGCCTTGGGGATGCTGACGATCCTGCACGTGGCGGCCAAGCCGGAATTATCCGTTTGGCATCGTCGGGGAATATTTTCCGCAGACGTGGCGATCGCCGCAAGGTGCGGTTCCAGAATTTTAGAAGCCTATGAGAATGGATGTGCGTCGTCGTGGGTCCCAAGGGCCTAAAGGCTTGGATCATTCTTTGACTGCGTCTAGCCTTGCGGCATGGGACAGGTGACATCTCTTTTTGCCCGAAAGGTCGTTAGTGTCGCGGGCGATGCGATCCATGCCAAGTCTGTCCTGGCATCGGTCGGTCTGGATGTGGACGGGGAATGGGACCCCAAGCACATGCTCGAAGAAGATGACTATTACGGCATGATCGAGTTGATGTCGGAGCAGATGGACATAACACCCCTGCCACTCATCGTGGGGGAGGCGATGCGTCCCGACGAATACGGGGCCCTTGGTCTTGCCTGGAAAGCCGCCCCAAATTTGCTTGGCTCATTTTCTCGTGTGGAAAGATATTGGCGCCTATGGACCAGTTTTTCTCAATACGAGCTTGTCGACACCGACGAAGGCACGTTGTTCGTCGAGCACCGAGCCGGTGTTCGGCGGCTCGGCATGCGCATCTCGATCGAGGCTGACTTAGCAAGTGGCGTATCCCTCAGCCGTCAGGTGTCGCCTCGGGGTTTCGCGCCGCTGGAAGTTTATTTTAGGCACGCAGCTCCCGGGACAACTGAACACCATGAAGCGTATTTTGGCTGTCCGGTTCACTTCGGGGCAGACATGGATGCGATGCTCCTTTCGCGCCAATCCCTGACTGAGCCCAACCTGTTGGGAGACGAAGGTATCACGCAGTTTCTCGTCTCGCACCTGGACGTTGAGCTTGCTGAGATAGACGATGCACCACCGCTCAAGGCAAAGACCAAGGGCGAGATTGCGCGCGCGCTCAGCGAAGGCCTGCCGAAGATGTCAGACATTGCACTCAGTTTGGGGCTCAGTGCCCGTTCATTGCACCGCCGTCTCGCCGAACAAGGGCTGAGTTTTCACACGTTGACCGAAGAGACCCGTCAAGACATCGCGGTCAACATGTTGCGCGAGGATCAATATGCCTTGTCGGAGATTGCGTTCCTCACGGGGTATTCAGAGCAAAGCGCCTTTAACCGGGCCTTCAAGAGATGGACGGGTTCGACACCGGCCAATTACCGCAAGACACTGAAGTAAAATCGCTTTGGCAGGTGCTGTCAAAACTCTGGCCGCAAAGGTCAATCGTTCTCGTCAACCCGCCTCTAACGTGTCGTCGCACATGAAACACACCGATTGAAGGAGAGAAAAATGACTGCACTACTTGTTGCGCGTTTTGACGTTAAAAATGCCGAGAAAATGGACGCTTATGCCTCTGCCGCAGGCCCAACCGTGTCAGCGCACGGTGGGGAATTTGTGGCGATGGGCCAAAATGTCGGAGCTCTTGTGGGCGAAGACGACAAACAGGGCGTTGCCATGGTGCGTTTCCCGGATGTCTTATCAGCGAAGACCTGGTTTTCCTCGCCAGAGTACATGGCCTGTAAATCCCTTCGGGAGGCAGCCGCAGATATGCAGTTCACGCTCTATCAAACTGAATAACCACACCATTTAGAAATGATCGACTTTGGCGGCGTTGGGTAAACCAGCGCCGCTATTTTGCGCGGTATTGCCCAACTCAGGACCCGGTTGGCTTCGAATGTCAAAACCATGGCATCTGCGGTCAAGACCTGCACCCACTGGTCTTTTTAAACCTTGCTCATCACTTTGAAACAAGGAGAAAGATAATGTCCATCCAACCTATCCTCGTCATTGGCGCAACTGGCAAAACCGGCGCACGCGTCGCGGCAAAGCTTGAGCGTAAAGGCCTGCCTGTTCGCCGTGGTGCGCGGCGCTCGGAAACCCCATTCGACTGGGACGATCCGCAAACCTGGGCCCCCATTCTGCGCGGCGTCTCGAAAGCCTACGTGACCTATTTTCCCGATTTGGCGTTTCCAGGCGCGGTGGAAAAACTTGAAGCATTCACGAACGTCGCCAAAGACGCAGGGCTTGAACACATGGTGCTGCTCTCGGGCCGGGGTGAGCATTTCGCAGGCTTGGGCGAAGAGGTGGTCCGCAATTCCGGGCTTGGCTTTACCATTGTGCGCTCTGCATGGTTCGCGCAAAATTTCAGCGAAGGCTACTTGCGCGATCCGATCCTCGGTGGCGTGCTGCCGATGCCGGGCGGAGATGTTGTCGAGCCGATCATCGATATTGACGACATTGCCGATGTGGTGGTCGCGGCGCTGACCGAAGACGGGCATATGGGAGAGCGCTACGAGGTCACGGGTCCGCGTCTCATGACATTCGCAGAGATGGCTGAAGTGCTGTCGAACGCGTTGGGTCGGCCAATCCAGCATGTCCCGATCACTTTTGAAGACTTCCACGCGAATGTCGCGGCGGCAGGCGATGAATTTGTGGCCGATGTCTTCACCAAGATTGCCCGCGAAACGCTGGATGGTCGCAACGCGCATATCGCCGACGGTGTCGAGCGTGCGTTGGGCCGTAAACCCCGCGACTTTGCCGAGTTTGCACAATCCGCAATGACTGCAGGCGCCTGGTCTAGCGCGGCCTGATCGACCCAAAGCCAAACGGCGGGAGGTACATCCCGCCGCCAAACCCATCTCGGAGCGTATGACATGTCGACTGTTTTCTTCTTTCTTATCCAAATCACAATTCTGGCCTATGCCTTTGTCGGAGGTGTGTTCCTCGCGTTCTCCGACTTCATCATGCGCTCGCTTGCCTCAACGGGTGGTCATGGTGGGGTCGAAGCCATGCAGGTGATCAACCGCGAGGTGTTTCGCTGGGTCTTCATGCTGCTCTTTCTCGGTATGGCACCTGTTTCACTGGCTATTGCAGCTTACGGCATCTTTGGGCTCTCTGGTCCTGCCGGGACGCTGATCATGTTCGCCGGATTGGTCTATTTGATCGGCTGTTTTGGTGTCACCGTGTTTTGCAACGTCCCCATGAATGAGGCGTTGGCGGGTATGGATGTGTCCAACGAGGCTACTCGAGACTATTGGCTCAAGACATATGTGCCCCGCTGGACGTTCTGGAACTCTGTCCGAACCATTGCTTGTGCCGTCGCTGCTGCGTCGCTGCTATTCGGATTGCTTTGGCTCATCCAGGACCAAATCCGCACTGCGTAATGCATTGTTGGATCTTGCTTTGCCTTTTCTGATTTGGGCAGTCTGGGAAGACGGCCCTTATCGGTCGGCAGAGGCGTTTGTGGACTGCTCCAATAAACCCATGCGCGCCGTACTGGGCCATTTCGACAGCACCTGCAGCAGGAGCGGCGCCAGCTTGCACTACCACATGCCATTGTGACGGATTTTGAATTACATATTTACATATAGCTTTATAACTATGTAAATAGCGTCTCATGACAGATCGCTTGGATCAATCAAAGGCGCTGGCGAGTGATGCACGGCTTTCCATTATGGAATGGCTGTCCCAGCCCGACGTCCATTTTTCAACGCAGGTAACCGGCAAACCATCCGAAATCGGTGTGTGCGTCACTCTGATCACAGAACGGCTGAACATGGCGCAGCCAACCGTCAGCCGACATTTGGAATTGCTGCGGCGCGCGGGGTTCCTGTCAGTTCACAAAATCGGTCGGTGGTCATTCTTCAAACGCGACGAGGCGGCGATCTCAGACTACAAGGCGTGGATCAATGACCATCTTTGAAGACGCAGATCAAATGCTTCTTCCGGGGTTCAAGCGGCAGTTTGTTGATATCGACGGACAGTGCATTCTGACCCTCTCGGCCGGCAGTGGCCCCGCGGTCTTGATGTTGCATGGCGATCCGCAAACGCATCTGTGCTGGCATCATCTCGCACCCGCGCTGACAAAAGATTTTACCGTTATCCTCACCGATATTCGCGGCCGGGGTGAGACGCATAAACCGGCGCATAACGCCCAGGAAAACGCCTACACCAAGCGCGCCATGGCCAAGGAACAGCTCGCCGTGATGCGTGCTCTGGGGCACGAAAGATTTGCCCTTATTGCACATGACCGAGGCGCTCGCGTGGCCAGACGACTGACACTAGATCACCCAGACGCTGTCGGCCAACTCATTGTCATGGATATCATCCCGGAGCTTGATTTCTACGAGGCATCCAACGCACGGATCGCGCAGGACTATTTTTATTTTTCGTTCCTCACTCAGGATCATCCGATACCCGAACGCCTCATCGCGGGCGATCCGGAAGGTTTTTTGAGGTTAATCCTGAACGGGCTGTCGGATGCGCAGGTTGCCTACGATCCTCTGGCCCTCTCTGCCTACATGGCGGCGAACACGACGCCAAAAGCCATCACCGCCATGTGCGAGTGTTTCAGAGCGGGGTTTCACATTGACCTCAGACACGATGCTGAGGATCGCAAAAATGGACGAAAGATCACCTGTCCGACGCTTGTGATGTGGGGCGAAAAGGGTGTGGTGGGCAAGCATTTCGACGTGGAAAACGTATGGCGCGGGTGGTGTACGGATCCCAGTTTCGCGCCAATGCCAAGCGGGCATTTCATTCCAGAAGAAGCGCCGGAAAACGCTTTGAGCGCAATCGTTGCGTTTCTGATGCCTCAGCCCGTCAAACAGGCCCGCACGGGCGGCGCGCCAAACACGCGGGCGACGACTGGATCGTGTTCTTAGCTCCACCGCCGCCATGCTCGATTTGTCCCAGCCCGGCTTCGGTCAAGGGGAGGATCAGATCTTCACCAACGACCGGAGACAAACCAGGGCCACTAGTCAGGACGTGTTCGCGATTGTCCGGAAAAAAGAAAACGTCAACGGCCTTTGCGAGGTGCTGTTCAAGGATACCCTCGGCGTCGCCAACAGAAAAATGAAACGATCCTTCGACGACCACGTGATAGGCGATCACCTGTCGCGGTATAGTCATGAAGGACCGTCAATCATCCTGTGTGACGTGCGCCGTAATGGCCTAAGGTGACGTGAATTCGGCTTGCAAGAACGCCGCGCTTGTCAGGTCCAGTGATTTGACAATGTCGGTCAATGGATCTTGTGTCATCGAACGCCCGTGTTGCCCGCTCAGGTTTTCTAAGTTTGCACGACATTCGACATCCGCGTCTAGAAATGGAAAGACACAACGACGAAATCAGCCAGCGCTTTGAGTTGAAAAGCAGCTTTAATGCAGGGGTTCAGCCGGTCGCCTGCCATCGCGATCAAGCGCCGTTCACTTTCACGCCGAAATAGGGCCCCATTCTGAGCGTGCGGCGTTTGAATGGCTCCGGCTGTGACCGGGCGATCAAAGACAGAATGGCTGGCATGTCGGTTGAGCCGCGTCGTTCAAACTGGCCCTCTGATAGGTGGGAGAGAGGGCCGCTTGGGATCATTTGCACACCGGGTAGGCTATCCAAAAAACGCGCGCCCTTCACCGCTGGCAAGCGGTCGGCCTGCATGAAGGCGATGGTTTTGCCGACTGCCGCCAGGGTGACAAGGCCGCTGCAATCATGCGGAACATCCGGATCTGTCGCTGCAAACTGTGAGATGTTCGCAAAGAGCGCCCGCGCGCGACCAGCCAATTGGCTTAGATGCGATTGACGCGATGACAGGGCTGCCCAGATGGGTCGGTACAAGACGCGCAGGTCCTGTGGGGCAACGGTTTGCATCAACATCACGCGTTTTCCTCTTTCTGCGCGGTAGGTCGACGGACCGATTTGGGAAGAAACCGCATCGGGTCATCGACCTGCCGGGCGAGGACAGGGTCTTTCAATTTCGAAAGCCTTGCCTGCAGCTTTCCGGTTTCAAACTCTCTGAGGACCTCCGTGGCACAGCCCACCAAATCGCCGTCACCAAGCGGCCCAATATTGCCGCTGAATACGAAGGGCGCTTGCCTTTCATGTTCGGCACGAAGTTGCAACCAGCAGCTTGATGGTCATGGCATTTGCGCTGGCCGTTTTTTGTGAGATCGCCCGAAGGGAACGGCCGTTCTGGTTGTCATAAGCCTGCCGGATCATAGTTGTCCGCTAAGAAGCGAACGAACAGCAGCGCCAGGCTTTCGCGACGCGATTTGTCTGGCCAGACAGCATAAAAACCCAATGGTTTAAGGTGCCAATCCGGCAAAAGCTCTACGAGCGTTCCAGTGTCTATGCCTCGTTGGGCGACGTGATTGGGCATTGCTGTGACGCCTAAGTTCTGCACGGCGAACGTGTACATTGCATCCACACTGTCGACACGAAGATGCGAATTGCCTTTGACGCTTTCGGTTTCGTCATTTCGGGCAAACTCAATTGTGTCTTGGCGTTGGTCGTAGCCAATCCAGTCCCAGTTTTCGAGATCCTGAGGCCGAGTGGGTTTGGTCCTCGCCGCGGCGTAGTCTCTTCCCGCCACCAGCATTCTGCCTTCTTCGCCCAATTTTCGGGACATCATTGCGCTGTCATCCAACCACCCCACGCGGATGTTCACATCGAACCCGGCTTCGATCAATCCGACGGGCCGGTCGGAGAAGTTCACCGACAGGACGACAAGCGGATGCTCTCTAGCAAATTCTCCAATGGCGCGCGCCAGACCAGAGGAAGACATAAACGCGGGGACTGAGACCTTGAGCGCGCCGACAGGTTCAATGGAGAGCGCGTTGAGATCGTTGAGCCCGGCCTCGGCGCTGCGGATCATATCGACGACGCGAGAGTGGAAAATCCGGCCTTCGCTGGTCAGCGCGATCTTTCGCGTCGATCGGTTCAGCAGCGTTACACCAAGATATGTCTCCAGATCAGAAGTGGTCTCAGACACCCGCGAGGGGGCAACGCCGAGCGCGCGCGCAGCGGCCCGAAACGACCCTTCATCGACCACCCGGGCGAACACGGCCATATGTCGGAGATATTCGATCATTGGTCCGTTTATCGGAATTATCATTTCTAAAATCAATATATTTTGGAACAATATGCTCTTAAATACAGTCCCCTCGTGGCTGGCGAGCTCACGGCATGTGCTGCTGACCTGACGCCGCTCTGACCAGACAAGGAGAAGACAATGAATTTCCCAAAACGACTGACATCCGCTGCTGCGGCGGCTTTGATCGCCACTGCGACATCCGTTGCCGCGGGCGACAAAGAGACTGTGGCCGTGTTTTATGAATTGCTGAGCAATCCAGGCTCTGCCGAGCTCGCGGCGGAATTCCAAGACGTCACGCTCGAAAGCTGGGAGAGCATCGGCAATTACACAGGTGAGAACAAAACCCGCGAGGCGTTTCTGGGCCAAATGGGCGGGTTCGCGCAACTGATGCCTGACTTGGATTGGGACGTCCAGGCGATGCATCAGGATGGCAATTTCATCACCGTGCGCAGCCGCGCGACCGGTACGCCTGTTGCGCCGTTCTTTGGTGTCGACGGTGAGGGCCGCAGCTTCGACATCCTGACCATCGACATTCATGAGTTGGAAGACGGCAAGATTGCACGGACCTATCACGTGGAAGACTGGGCCACTGCGTTGCAACAGCTGGCCGGCAATTGAGACAGGAGGCCCGTGAGATGGACCGTAGAACGATACTCAAAACCACCGTGGCGAGCGCGCTTTTGGCGATGCTTGGCACACATGCAGGAGCGCAGGACATGGACGCGAAAAGCCAGGCCTCTTTTGACACAGTGATGGCCTTTATGGGGGCCATGGGCAGCGGCGATATGGACGCGATGGACAAGCTGATGGCCGATGACATGGTGTGGCACAACGAAGGTGACACCAGCCTTCCGTGGATCGGCGAAACGGTCGGGAAGGAGAACATCTTTGAATTCCTCGGTGTTTTCTCATCCAATCTTCAGGTGACTGAGTGGGAGAACGAAGATGCTTTTGCTTCAGGTGATACCGTCGCAGTCTTCGGACGTATGAACGGGATCACGACCCATTCTGGTCAGGAAACCGGTGAATTCACCTTCGCCCTGCGCGCCAAAGTGCGGGATGGCCAGGTCGTGCTTTGGAACTGGCTCGAAGACAGCTTTGCCTTGAGCCAAGCCTACCACGGCAAATGAAACAGTGAGCGGCCTGTCTCTGGCGGGTCGCTCCCCAACAAGGAGAGAATACATGGGAAACGGATTGGACAATGTCCGCCGCATCTATCTGGAGGGGATTGCGGGGGGTAACGCGCGTGAGGCAGTGATGAAATACACGGGCCATCGCTACACGCAGCACTCCACGGGCGTCGGCGACGGCGCGGAAGGGTTTCTGACATTCTTTGAGCCATTTGTTGAGCGCAATCCGAAGCGCGATATCGAGATTGTCCGCATTCTCGAAGATGGGCGCTGGGTCTTTTGCAATGCCTATCAATCGCTCAATGATGGTGCTGCGCAGTGGGTGACGATGGATATGTTTTACACCGATGCCGACGGTTTGATCCTGGAGCATTGGGATACCATTGCGCCCTATGTGGCCGCGACGGCATCGGGCGAAGACATGGTGCGCGGGGCGACAGAGGTGGACAGCGCGGCTGATACGCAAGCCAGCAAGGATCTTGTTCTCGAATACACCAAACAGGTGCTGCAAGAAGGCAATCACGGCAAGCTTGGCGATTTTGTCGCTCCGGATCTGATCCAACGCGCCCCCAATATTGCGGCCGGAGGTGTGGGGCTTGAGGCCTGGCTCACGTCTGATGATGCTGGCAGCTACGAGATGATGTTTCAGCTCATTGGCCAGGGCGACCTCGTCGTGACTTATGGAAAACGCCATGCCCGCGGCAAAGACATCGCCGTCTTTGACCTCTACCGCGTGGCGGATGGCCTCAT
>ERZ1740070.1071-NODE-1071-length-17587-cov-4.930185_pt1 | contig 17587 bp, 15 predicted proteins | sample MGYA00581734_ERZ1740070 | MGnify/ENA primary metagenome ERZ1740070 (study PRJEB43018, sample SAMN04849744) | marine metagenome | isolation source: floating plastic debris | place: Pacific Ocean | collected 2008-09-01 | study: EMG produced TPA metagenomics...
AGCCCATATTCGCCTGTTTCCAACGGATCATGCCATAGGCGTCATCGCGCAGGATCAGGACGGTCAGATTAAGGCCGAGGCGCACCGCGGTCTCCATCTCCTGGCTGTTCATCATAAAGCCGCCATCGCCGCAGATCGCCATGACCTTGCGATCGGGGTACAACATCGCGCTCATCATCGCGGATGGCAGGCCTGCTCCCATCGTGGCGAGCGCGTTGTCGAGTAGCACGGTGTTGGGCAGATAAGCGGTGTAACCGCGCGCGAACCAGATTTTGTAGACCCCGTTATCGAGGCAGATGATGCCATCATGCGGCATCGCGTCGCGCACCTGTTTTACAAGGTGTGGCGGGAAGATCGGGAAACGGTCATCGTCCGCAAGCTTGCCGGTGTGATCGAGTTCCGCCTGGTGGAAGGACAGCATCTGGTCAAAGTTCCAGCTGCGGTTCGGGCTGATATCCTGTTTGATCTGCCAGATCGCGTTGCCGATATCGCCGATAACTTCGATTTGCGGGAAGTAGACCGGATCGACTTCCGCCGTCTTGGTCGAGACGTGGATTACGGTGACGCCATTATCCTTCATAAAGAAGGGCGGCTTCTCAATCACGTCGTGACCAACATTGATGATGCAGTCCGCAGCTTCGACCGCGCGGTGGACGAAGTCCCCGGCGGAAAGCGCCGCGCAGCCCAGGAATTTGGGGGGGCGCTCATCGATCACGCCTTTGCCCATCTGTGTGGTGAGAAACGGGATGCCGGTTTTCTCAACCAGCTGCTCCAGCATGCGACCCGCCATTTTGCGGTTAGCGCCCGCCCCGATGACGATGACCGGGTTCTTGGCCTTTTCGATAGCTTCCACCGCCGCGCGGACCGCTTTGGGCTCGGCGGACGGGCGGCGTGCGATGCTTTTGGGCAACGGTTTGAAATCGGTCGCCTGTTCTTCGGCGATGTCTTCTGGCAGTTCAATCAGGGTTGCGCCCGGCTTTTCTTCTTCGGCCAGACGATAGGCCTCGCGCACGCGGCTAGGGATGTTGTCGCCCGCGGCGATCTGGATTGCGTATTTGGTCACCGGCCCCATCAGTTGCACGATGTCGACGATCTGAAAGCGGCCTTGCTTGGACTTCTTGATCGGCTTTTGCCCCGTGATCATCAGCACCGGCATGCCGCCCAATTGGGCGTAGGCGGCGCTGGTCACGAAGTTGGTTGCACCCGGTCCAAGCGTTGCCACACACACGCCGGTCTTTCCGGTGTGACGGCCATAGGTGGCGGCCATGAAGCCGGCGCCTTGTTCGTGGCGGGTAAGAATCAGTTTGATTTTGTCGGACTTGCCCAGCGAGTCGAGGAAATCGAGGTTCTCTTCGCCCGGAACGCCGAAGATGTACTCACAGCCTTCGGCCTCAAGGCATTCGATGAAGACGTCAGACGCTTTTTTCGACTCGGTCATTTGATCAATTCCCCCATTCAAACACGCCACAATCGGCCTCAAGGCGCCGCGCGGGCGGCTCCCGATTCAATTTGTGTTCGACCCCAATTCCACACAACGCGTAATCGCGCCGTGTGGCAACAGTGAGATGGCTGTCATGTTTGGCGGTGTATTGCAAGAATTCGCCAAAGTTGGGCGAGTACGGGCAGGAAGGTCTTTTAGTATCCACGTCTTGGATCAAAGATCGGGGCAACCGGCTCACCGCGGCGATACCTTGCCAGATTGTCGAGAAAGCGCGCGGCGCTGCGATAGAACATCTGATCTTGCGCGCGGCCGGACAGGTGCATGGTGATATGCGCGTTCTCGAGGTTCCATAGCGGGTTGTCCGCTGGCAGCGGCTCAGGCTCGGTCACGTCAAGAAACGCAGCGCCGATGGACTTCTTTTCCAAAGCGGTGATGAGCGCGGGCTGGTCCACCACCGCGCCGCGCGCGATGTTGACGAGGACCGCATCCGATTTCATCGCGGCCAGCTCAGCCTCCCCGATCATCGCGTCCGTTTCGGGCGTGGCGGGCACCGCAAGGATGACCCAGTCGAACTCTTCCAGCTTGGCGCGCCATTCATTGGGGGTGAGGACGCCCTCACCCGGTGTTCGGCGCACGACGGTGACATCTACATCAAACGCTTCAAGCCGCGGCTCGATCAGCTTTCCAATCGCGCCATAACCGAGAAGCAATGCCTTGGAGCCCGCCAGCTCGCGCTTGCCGGGCGAATCCATCAGCCATTCATGGCGCTCCTGTGCGCGCACTACGTCGCGATAGCCCTTCGCGATGTTCAGCATGCCCATCACGACATATTCCGCGATGGTGATCGCGTTAATACCCGCGCCGTTCGTCACCGTAATCCCGCGCTCAATCAGCACATCCATGTCGAGAAAATCGAGGCCGGCGTAGATCGAGTTGAGCCACTTCAGCTTCTTCGCGGCCAATAGCGTTTCGGCCATCACCTCTTTTTCGTTCATGTCGAACCAGCCGATTTCTGCGTCGACGACCGCTTCAAGCGCCTCGTCCTTGTTCATGAACCAGCGCACGTCGAGGTCGCTGGGAAGTTGGGGTTCGAGGAGCGGCCGGATCAGGCCAGAGGCGGCTAAGATAGTCATGGTTCTTTTTTCTCTCCCTTCGTGACTGGGATCTAGACGCTAAGCTTCCATTCCCAACCCAGCGGATCGCCGTCCATCACTTCGACGCCCTTGGCCACAAGCTCATCACGGATGGCGTCGGACTTGGCAAAGTCCTTCTCGGCGCGTGCGGCCTTGCGGTCAGCCAGCGCGGCTTCGATTTCCGCTTCGGTGATATCAGCGGTTTTGGGACGGATGCGCATCGCCTCACGGGTCAGGTCGAACAGGCCGAGCCCCAAAACCGCGTCCATGCTTTCGACCACAACGCGCTTGATCCCGGCGTCAACCTTTTTGACCGCCAGCGCGTCTTCTAGAGCGGTCAGCGCAATCGGCGTGTTGAGGTCATCCGACATCGCCTCTTCGAACTTGGCGAGCGGCGCGGCGAATTTGTGATGTTCGGCGACGGGGCTGGCCTGTGCTTCCAACAGGCGCGCGGCGGACATCACCATGCGTTTGAGGCGCGTGAGAGCCGCTTCCAACCCGTCCCAGCTGAACTCCAGCTCGCTGCGGTAATGCGCCTGCAGGCACATCAGTCGGTAGGCAATCGGGTGAAAGCCCTTGTCGATCAACAGCTGCAACCGAAGGAACTCGCCCGAGGATTTCGACATCTTGCCAGAACGCTCAACCAGGAAGTTGTTGTGCATCCAGATATTGGCACCGGAATTGGTCGGGTTGGAAAGATCGCCCCCATTCATACCGCAGCACGAGCCATGATCCATCTGCGCGAACGCCTGGTTCTGCGCGATCTCGTTGGGGTGGTGGATCTCGCGGTGGTCGATCCCGCCGGTGTGGATGTCGAATGGAAAGCCCAGTAGCTTCTGGCCCATGACCGAGCATTCCAGGTGCCATCCAGGAGCGCCGGGGCCCCAGGGGCTATCCCATTCCATCTGGCGCGTCTCACCGGCTGGCGTCTTGCGCCAGATCGCAAAGTCAGCCGCGTTGCGCTTGCCTTCGACCGTGTCGATCCGGCCTTCCCCATCTTCGGTGACCGCGCGCGCGAGACGACCATAATCCTCAATCGAGGAGACGTCGAAATAGAGGCCGCTTTCGAGTTCGTAGCAATGCTTGTCCGCGATGCCTTTGGCGAACTCGATCATCTCGGGCACGTAGTCGGTGGCGATTGACCATTTGGCCGGTTGGCGAATGTTCAGCGCTTTGACGTCGTCCCAATACGCCTCGGTGTAATGCCTAGCGATGTCCCAGATGGACTGCGCCTTTTCCGCCGCCATCTTTTCCATCTTGTCCTCGCCCTCATCCGCATCATCGGTCAGGTGGCCGACATCGGTGATGTTGATGATGTGTGTCAGCTTAAGGCCATGAAACGACAAGGTGCGCCCCAGAATGTCCGCAAAGACATAAGCGCGCATATTGCCGATATGCGGGTAATTGTAGACCGTTGGCCCGCAGGTGTATACGCGCGCCTCGCCTTCGTGGACGGGAGTAAAGGTTTCGAGCTCGCGGGTGAGCGAGTTGAAGAGCTTGAGGTCGGTCATGGCGCGTGTGCCTTTGCCACGCTGGCCGCGCCCGTCAATGAAAACTGGCGTCAATCAAATCCCAGGAATTTGACCTGTTCGCCCAGCGGCACGCGCTCGCGCTCGAAATTGTTTACCGGCGCGTCCGGGTCGCGGTAGCCGATCGCCATGCCGCAGAAGAACATATAGCGCTCGTGATCCAGCCCCAGAAAATCGCGGATGACGTTGGCGTAGAACGCCATGAATTCCTGGTAGCAGCTGTCGAGCCCTTCCTCGCGCAGCAGCAGCGCAATCGTTTGCAGCCACATGCCGGTGTCGGACCATTGCGGCGCTTTCATGAAGCGCGGGAAGTAGACGAACATCACCGCCGGCGCGTCAAAGCTGGTGGCGTTGCGCCCCATCGCGGCCATGCGCGCCGCACCATCATCGCGCGCAATGCCCAGCGCGTCGAACATGCCTTTAGAGATGCCGTGGAGACGCTCCTTATACGCGTCCTCCTGCTTGGGCGCGTCCCAATCGTATTCGAGCTCTTGCGGAGGCGTGGTGGTGATCTTGGCTTGCAAATCCTTGAGCGGCTGGCCGGTAAGGATCGTCGCTTCCCAAGGCTGATAATTGCAGCCTGAAGCGGCCCAGCGAGCCTTGTCCATAACGCGCTGGATGGTTTCGAGATCGACCGGTGTGTCGAGAAACTCCCGAACAGAGCGGCGGCTGGTAACGGCTTCGGTGACGTTCATCCTGTCAGTCCTTGGTAAAGGGAGAGCACTCCCAGAAAAGCGCCGAACCCGCCCAGTCGGCGAATTGTAGGCGCATCAAAATCAAACCGTGGGGCATAGGCTTCAAGCTCACGGCGTTCTTCGAAGTAGGCCTCGGGCGCACCGTTTCTGAGTTCGTCCAACCGTCGTTTGTGGTTGCGCGCGGATTCGCGGATCATCAAGTCGGGGCGCATCATGGCCGGTATCCCAACCGCCAGCGCGGAGAAGCCCGCTCCGATCAGTAACCCGTCCATACCGCCTATCGCCGCCCCCTGCCTGCGCCCTTCTCGTCCTCAAACAACTCTGCCAGCTGCTCCATGATTGTGCCGCCCAATTGCTCGACATCCATGATGGTCACCGCACGCCTGTAATACCGCGTAACATCATGTCCGATACCAATGGCGACGAGTTGAACCGGGCTCGCTTTTTCGATCCATTCGATCACCCCACGAAGGTGGGCTTCGAGATAGCCGGCTGAGTTCACGCTCAGCGTTGAGTCATCGACGGGGGCACCATCGGAAATCACCATAAGGATGCGGCGTTCTTCGGGGCGGTAGATAAGGCGGCTGTGCGCCCAGAGCAGCGCTTCGCCGTAGATGATTTCCTTCAGCAGTCCCTCGCGCATCATCAGGCCAAGGTTCCGGCGCGCGCGGCGCCACGGCTCGTCGGCCTGTTTGTAGATGATGTGGCGCAGATCGTTGAGGCGGCCTGGCCCTTGCGGCTTGCCATCGGCGAGCCACGCCTCTCGGCTTTGCCCGCCCTTCCAAGCGCGGGTGGTGAAACCGAGGATTTCGGTCTTGACCCCGCACCGCTCCAGCGTGCGCGCGAGAATGTCCGCGCTGATCGCCGCAATGCTGATCGGACGCCCGCGCATGGAGCCTGAATTGTCGATCAGCAGCGTAACGATCGTGTCTTTGAACTCGATATCGCGCTCAACCTTGTAAGAGAGCGCCGTGCCCGGAGAGACGACCACGCGGCTGAGACGGGCTGCGTCGAGTACGCCTTCTTCCTGGTCGAAATCCCAACTGCGGTTCTGCTGCGCCATCAGGCGGCGCTGCAAGCGGTTGGCGAGCCGTGTGACGACGCCCTGCAGGCCGGTCAGTTGGCTGTCGAGATAGGCGCGCAGGCGGTCCAGCTCTTCGCTGTCGCACAGTTCGGGGGCCTCGATCTCTTCGTCGAAGTTTTCGGTGAAGGCCTTGTAATCGAGGCCATCGGGAATGTCGGTTTGCGGACGGTTGGGCCGCACAGGAGCGTTGGAGGCGTCGCCATCGTCGCCCGCTTCGGCGTCCTCCATCTCTTGCTCGGCGGTCATATCGCTGTCCGCCTCACCGTCGCCATCGCCCTCGGCTACGTCGCCCGCGACTTCGGCGCTTTGCGGGTCGTCCTGGCTGTCCTGCTGCTCGTCGCCCTGATCCTCGTCGTCCTGGCCGTCATCCTCGTCGCTGTCGTCCTGATCGGTCTCTTCCGGCTGCTCGGTCGGCCGGGTGAGATCAAGGTCTCGCAAGAGGTCGAGCGAGAGTTTCTGGAAGGCTTCCTGATCATCGAGGCTTTCGACAAGGCCTGCGATGTTGCCGCCGATTTTATCTTCGATGTCGGGACGCACGAGGCTGACGCCGCGTTCCGCCTTTTCGGGCACGGGCTCACCGGTCAACGCCTCGCGCACCATCAGCGCGAGTGCGGTCTGCAGAGGCACTTCGGCGGCGTTGTACGCGCGCACGATGGAATCGCCCGAGGTGCGCATTTCGGTCGCCGCGTCGAGGTTGTCCTTGATCCCATCAAAACGGTTCGCGCCAATCGCTTCGTAGCGGGCCTGCTCACTCGCGTCGTAACACGCTCGCGCCACGGGCTCGGGCGGCGCAGAGGTAGCGTGCAGCCCCGCGTCGTGGTGGCGCAGTTTAAGCGCAAAGCTGTCAGCGAAACCGCGCGCTTCGGTGACCTGTTCAGCCGGCAAATCGCGCCCGGGTAGAGGCACGCGGAACCGGTTGCCCGCAGCGCCGGGCACATCCGCGCTCCACGCGACTTCGACTTCGGCGTCATGCGCAATCGCGCGCGCGGCGCCGGTCAAAGCTTGCTTAAACTGATCTAGGGGGGATTCTTCGGCCATATCGGGGGTTAACGTTTGAGAGACTCAAAGGATGCTCTGCCCCGTCTTTTCCCAATCCGCAAGGAAGGCTTCGATGCCCTTGTCAGTCAGCACATGTTTGAACAGACCGTGGATGACTTTGGGCGGTGCGGTCATCACGTCCGCGCCAATCTTGGCGCTTTCGAGCACGTGGGTGACGTGGCGCACCGAGGCAACGAGGATCTCGGTTTCGTATCCATAATTGCCATAGATGAGGCGGATGTCTTCGATGAGGTCCATCCCGTCAAAACCGTTATCATCGTGGCGGCCTACAAAGGGCGAGATAAAGGTCGCGCCCGCTTTCGCTGCCAGCAACGCCTGGTTTGCCGAGAAGCACAGAGTCACGTTCACCTGAGTGCCCTCGCTCGTCAGCGCCTTGCAGGTTTTGAGGCCATCGACCGTGAGCGGCACCTTGATGCAGACATTGTCGGCGATCTTACGCAGAACCTCGGCCTCTTTCATCATTGTCGCGTGATCCAGGGCGACCACTTCGGCGCTAACCGGGCCATCGACGATCCCGCAAATTTCCTTGGTCACTTCCATAAAGTCGCGGCCCGACTTGTGAATCAGCGAGGGATTGGTGGTGACGCCATCTAGAAGACCGGTAGCGGCCAGTTCCTTGATGTCGTCAATCTCGGCGGTGTCGACGAAGAATTTCATGATCGCGCTTTCCCTAAGCCAGTGCCTTTGATTCGGTTGAGAGACCCGATGGCATAGCCCTGCGTGAGAGGCCAGCGTGGCTGTGGACGTTCGCGAGCGCTGGGCGCCTCTCGCATCACAGGATAGGCTCCATGATCCGTTTTTTGCCTTTGCTTTGGCTTGCCGTTTTCGCCGCAAGTCCAGCCAGCGCCAACGAAGACGATTTCAACATCTGGACCGGTCAATTCGCATCGGTCGATATCAGCGATGACGTTTATATCCGCGGCGAAGCGCAAGAGCGTTTCAACAACGGAGCGGATCGGCTGGGTCAGCTGTTGCTGCGCAGCTTCGTTGGGTATCGCATCTCCAAACGCGTCAATCTGGGCGGTGGTTACGCCTATGTCCTGACCGATCCCATCGGGCCGGCCAAGGTGAACGAGCATCGCTTTTACCAAGAGCTCAACATTCGGCTAATTGATAGCGGCGGGCTTACGCTTGATTCGCGCACCCGGCTGGAGCAGCGCACTTTTGAAGAAGATGGCGAGCTGGCGTGGCGCTTTCGCAACTTCGTTCAGTTGAGAGTTCCAATTAGCAAGAGCAACAAGCTGGTGGCCTACACCGAGCCCTTCATCACGCTCAACGAAACACCGATCCAGCGCCGCAGCGGCGTGGCGGTGTGGCGAAATTTTCTCGGCGTCTCTGTCCCGGTGGCCAACGGCGTCGACATGGTGCCCGGATATCTCAATCAGCACGTGGTGCGCAATGGGCGCGACCGCTCGGACCATGTCGCCAACGTCAACCTGTTTATGAACTTCTAGAGCGCGCCAAGCAGCGAATTGGACAGCGAAGCCGATCCGGCTCATATCTTGGCGTATGCGTTGGGGGGTGTTCAAACAAAGCGCTTGTGGGCTGGTTATCGGCGTGATCGCCGCCCCGACGCTTGCGCAAGAGGAAGACACCCAGTTGTGGGTCTACGCCGTGGGCAAGACCGAACTTAGAAAAAACACCAGCTTGACCGTGGATTTTACCCAGCGTTGGCGCGAAGAGCGGCGCGGCGATGAACAGCACACTGCGCGCTTTACCGTACTTCATGAAGTGACGCAGGGCGTGCGGCTGGGCGGTGGTGGCGGCGCGTTTGAAACCGAAGGCGGGCGCACCGAATTGCGCCCGCATCAAGAGATTGATCTCAAATTGGGGCGCTTCTCCGCGCGTACCCGACTTGAACAGCGTTTCTTCGATGGCGCAGACCGCATGGAAGTGCGCGTGCGCCAACTGGTGCGCTACACTCAGCCGTTTGGTCGCGATCTAAAGCTGGCGGTGGACGGCGAATATCTTGGCATCGCACAACCGCGCGAGCGGGGCGGCGACCGTCCGCGCGATCAGTGGCGCGCCCGCGCCATCCTGAGCGCCAAGGTGAATGAACGGCTGTCGCTGGGCGGGGGCTATATGGCCATTTACACCCCGCGCGAGGGCCGCCGCGATCGGCTGAACCACGTGCCCGAAGCTTACATCACGCTGGCCTTTTAGACGTTCAGATCCCCGCCCCGCTACATTCCGGCGACGCCGAACACGCCGATTAACACCGGATCGCCGGTGGATTGCGGATTGGCGCGAATGTCCGCTTCGGAAAGGCCGATCTGATCCCAGATCGCATCGTCAACATTGCCCGCCAGGCGCTGGGCGATACCGCCCACATCAGTTCCAGTCGCCGCGGTGATCAATTGCGCCACCAGCGGGTCTGAGGCGACGCGGATCGCTTCGCCCAATTCGGGCACCATCGCGTCGATCAGACGCCCGCCCATTTCGCCGCGCAACGCTTGGGTGGCCGCGCGCGGGCCGCCCCGGATCAACTCCGCCGCGTTGGCAAGGCCTATGGTGCGCACCGCTTCGGTCACAAGCGGCGCGGCGCGGAAGGATCCCTCAATCGCGATGTCGGCGAACACGCCTTCAAGCCGGTTCTTGAACAGGCTCGACGTCAGCACGCGGCTGACCACATCGCCGCGCGTTCCCAGCAAGGTGCCAAGGCCTAGGCGCGCGACCTGTTCGTCCCAGAATCCGTCCGGCGCGGTCAGGCGCGCGAAAGCGTTTTCAGTCGAAAGCAAAAGCAACCGCCGCACCGCTTCAGTCAGGCTTAGACCGGGCACTGAGGCGCAGCCCGATGTCGCCAGCGCGGCCAGTCCTGCCCCGCTTCCCAACACCACCGCGCGCCGGTCCAGCGGTGTTTTGATCAAACCGGTCATATCCTTGCCCTTCTTGCTTGTTTTATCGAGTAACACGCTCTCCTATGTTTGGGCCATCATGAACCGCGTCCGTCTTCTTGTCCTCAACGCCGCCTTGGGCCCGCTGGATTACACGGTGCCAGACACGCTGAGCGTGGAGTCGGGCAGCGTCGTTATTGTCCCATTGGGCCCGCGCAAGGTGACCGGGATCGTGTGGGATGAAGGGCGATTGCCGGGAGCGCAGGTGCCGGCGGCCAAGCTGCGCCCGATCCTTGAGGTTGTCGAGGTTCCGCCTCTTTCCCAACCGCTTCGTCGCCTGATCGAATGGACCGCCGATTATTACTGCGCCGCCTTGGCCAGCGTAGCGCGCATGGTCTTATCGAGCGGAGGCGCGCTTGGCGGGCCCAGCACCACCACCGAATACCGCTTGTCGGGCGGAACGCCCGAACGAATGACCCCGCAGCGGGCCGCTGCCAATGAAGCGCTGGAGGGGGAACAAGCGACCATTCGCGAGCTTTCCGAGATCGCTGGCGTGTCCACAGGGGTGCTGCGCGGGCTCGTCAACCAAGGGGTTATTGAGCCTGTATCCGTAGCGATCGACCGCCCCTACCCGCCCGCCGATCCCGATTTCCATCAGCCCGCTTTGTCCGAAGATCAGCTGCGCGTCGCCAAAAGATTGGTGAGCGCGGTGGAAGCGGGCGAATACGCGCCCTTCCTGCTCGACGGGGTGACCGGCTCTGGCAAGACCGAGACCTATTTCGAGCCCGTCGCCGAGGCGATCCGACTGGGGCGACAGGTTCTGGTGCTGCTGCCCGAAATTGCGCTGACCGAGAATTTTCTAACCCGCTTTGAACAGCGCTTTGGCGTGCCACCAGTGCTGTGGCATTCCTCGCTCAAATCCACCGAGCGCAGGCGGGCCTGGCGGGCGATATCCGAAGGATCGGCGCAGGTCGTCGTGGGCGCACGCTCAGCGCTGTTCCTGCCTTACGCGCAGCTGGGATTAATCGTGGTAGATGAAGCGCACGAGATCAGCTTCAAGCAGGATGATGGCGTGAGGTACAACGCGCGCGACGTGTCTGTGATGCGCGCGCGCTTTGAAGGTTTTCCGATCATTTTGGCTAGCGCCACGCCCGCGCTGGAAAGCCTCCACATGGCGACAAGCGGCATTTACGAAAAGCTTGACCTGCCCAGCCGTTTTGGCGGCGCGCAATTGCCCGATATCAAGCTGGTGGACCTGACGGTTGAAAAACCCGGTGCGCAGCGATGGCTGGCCGCGCCTTTGATCAACGGGATCGAGGAACGCCTGTCGCGCGGTGAGCAATCGTTGTTGTTCCTCAATCGTCGCGGCTACGCGCCGCTGACCTTGTGCCGCAACTGCGGACACCGCTTCAAATGCCCAAGTTGTTCGGCCTGGCTGGTCGAACATCGGCTGTCGGCGCGCCTCGCTTGCCACCATTGCGGCTTTGAAACGCAGGTTCCCAGCGCGTGCCCCGAGTGCGGCGAGCCCGATTGCCTGGTCGCTTGCGGACCGGGGGTGGAACGGATTGCGGATGAGGTCGCCGATCTCTTTCCCGAAGCGCGCGTCGCCATCGCGACCTCGGACACTCTAAATTCGCCGGAAAAGGCCGCGCTGTTTCTCAGCCAAGTCCAAAACAAGGCGGTCGATGTGATCGTCGGCACGCAATTGGTCACTAAGGGCTTTCACTTTCCCGAATTGACGCTGGTGGGCGTGGTTGACGCGGATCTGGGCCTCGAAGGCGGTGACCTGCGCGCTGCCGAGCGCACCTATCAACAGGTTGCGCAGGTCGCCGGGCGCGCAGGACGCGGCTCCAAACCGGGCGAAGTGCTGATCCAGACACGCCACACCGACGCACCGGTGATTGCCGCGCTCGCTAACGGTGACCGCGACGCGTTCTACCACGCCGAAACAGAAGCGCGGCGTGATGCGGGCGCCCCGCCCTTTGGGCGCTGGGCCTCAATCATCCTGTCTTCGGAAGAAGACCGCGAGGCGCGCGAGGCTGCCACACGGTTGGGAGACACGCGACCACGCGCCGATGATCTGTATATCCTTGGCCCCGCGCCCGCGCCGATGGCGATGCTGCGAGGGCGGTATCGCTATCGCTTTCTCATCAACGCGCGGCGCAGCGCGGGCTTGCAAGAGACAATCCGACGCTGGCTGAATGCCCATGACTTTCCTCCCGGTGTGCGGGTGGGCGTTGATATCGATCCCTACAGTTTTGTGTGATTTCCGGGAGCGCACAGGCCGCACATGCGTTTGAGCGGCATGGCAAATTCTCCAGTCCTCGTGCCCATACTGGGCGACCAGCTTACCCGCACCATCTCTTCCATCCGTGGCCGCTCAAAAGACGACACGATCGTTCTGATGATGGAGGTTTGGGACGAGGCCACTTACGTCAAACACCATAAGCAAAAGATCGTCCTGCTGTTCTCCGCCATGCGCCATTTCGCCGAGGAACTGCGTGCTGATGGGTGGACGGTCGATTATGTGAAGCTTGATGATGACGGCAACGCGGGCAGCTTCACCGGCGAAGTCGCGCGCGCGATTGAGCGTCACTCACCGCGCGCCGTGCAGATCACCGAGGCCAGCGAATGGCGCGTGCAGCAAGCGTTGGAGGAATGGGCCGACAAGTTTTCCTGCGAGGTCGAGATTCGACCCGACGATCGCTTTCTTTGCGACCACGCCACCTTCAGCAAATGGGCCGAGGGTCGCAAGCACCTGACGATGGAGCATTTCTATCGCGAGATGCGCAAACGCACCGGCCTACTGATGACCGATGATGGCAAGCCTAAAGGTGGAGACTGGAACTACGACAAGGACAATCGCGAGCCGCCCAAGGGTGATCTAAACCCGCCGCCAGTGCCGAAGTTCGAGCCCGATGCCATTACGCAAAAGGTGATCGAACTCGTTAAGGAGCGCTTTTCCGATCATTTCGGCAATCTCGACACCTTTCTGTGGCCGGTGACGCGCGATGAAGCCCTCGAGGCGGCTGACGCTTTCTTCAAGGAACGCATCGAGAAATTTGGCCCCTATCAGGACGCCATGGTTTACGGATCGGACGACATGTTCCACTCGATGCTATCGACCAGCCTCAATTGCGGGCTCCTTGATCCGCTTGAACTGTGCGAGCGAGCCGAGCAAGCATATGAGAAAGGCAGCGCGCCGATCAATTCGGTCGAAGGGTTCATTCGCCAGATAATCGGTTGGCGCGAATATATCCGCGGCTTCTACTGGCTGCACATGCCCGGCCTTGAGACCGACAACGAGATGAACGCGACACGCCCACTTCCCGAGTTTTTCTGGACGGGCGAGACCGATATGCGCTGCCTGTCCGACTGCATCCGATCTACGCACGAGAACGCTCACGCGCACCATATCCAACGTCTGATGGTGCTGGGCAATTTCTGCCTTATCGCCGGGATCGATCCGCAGGAGGTGCAAGACTGGTATCTGGCCGTCTACGCCGACGCCTATCAATGGGTGGAACTGCCCAATGTTTCAGGAATGATCCTTTACGCCGATGGCGGAAAGCTGGCGACCAAACCCTACGCGGCGAGCGGCAATTACATCAACAAGATGTCCGATTACTGCAAAGAGTGCGCGTACTCTGTCAGCAAAAAGACCGGCGAAGGCGCGTGCCCGTTCAACCCGCTCTACTGGCATTTCATGGACACGCATCGCGAAACCCTGTCCAAAAACCACCGCATCGGGCGCATCTACGCCACGTGGGACCGGATGGGCGATGTGAAGAAACAGGATTATCTCGACAGCGCGCAAGGCTTCCTCGATTCCCTCGAACCGGCGCGTCCCGGCTGGGCACGCACGGTCGAGGAAGACGAAGCCGAGGCCGCCGAATAGCGCTTTCTACGCGGGCAACGCCGCCGGTTTATCGCGCTTCACCCAAAGGGGCCGGACGATCTCGCCACGCTTGGCCGCCATGCGAAGCATCACGAGCCCCGCCGAGGTGGCAATCACCAGCGCAATAACCGAGGCTTCCAGCCCGAACGCGCCGCCGCTTAGCCAGTCCGGCCCGCTCATCTGCGCTTCAACCATGCCGTTCATCTCGAAGCCGGACACCGCAACATCGAAGACCAGACCCTGCGTCAGATTCCACCCCGCGTGGATGCCAACCGCCAACCATAAAGACCGCGTCAGCATGTAGGCTGCGCCCAACAGAACCCCCGCTTCAATCGCAATCGCAACCGACGAGAACAGGGTCGCGTTGTCGTTCCCTGCATGAGCGAAACCAAACAACAAAGCGCTGACCATCAGCGCCGCCCAACTGCCCGCCAGCTCTTCCACCCAGCGAAAGATGATGCCGCGAAACGCGACTTCTTCGACAAAGCCCGCGACCACGCCCGCGGACATCAAAACGCCCAGCCAGCCTTCAAGCGTGCCCCACCCCGTGATCCGGTAGACGCCAAGTACTGCGGCCACCGCGACCACCAAAGCGAAGATCACAAAGCCAAGGCCGAGGCCAAGCGCCAAATGCACTGGACCTATCGCTAGCGGCAGATCATCGCGCGGCTCGCGGCCCAGACGGCTTACGCCCAACTTCATAACCGCGAAAACAAGGCCGACCACCAAAACTGCAGGCAGAACGTCCTGCATCGCCGGGCTCAACGCGTCGCGTCCGATGGCTTCTATGATCGCCCCTGTGGCAAACACCGCTGCCACCACCAGCGCCAACGCCACGATCAGCGCGAAAAGCGGAAACTCCCATATTTTGCGCCACAAAGACTGCGGCGCGGCTTGGTCTTGTGCGTCTTCCGTGACCGCTGTCGTCATCGCTATCTCACCGCTTTAAACGTCACCAGATCGCGATAGCGCTCTCGCCCGTGATCGGATAGAGCCGCGCCAGTTCAATCCGGGGAGAGCCGATCACCATGCTGACCATCCATCACCTGCGCATCTCGCAATCCGAGCGTATTGTCTGGCTGTGCGAAGAATTGGGGCTCGACTACGACCTTAAACTCTACAACCGCGACCCCGAAACGCGGCTCGCGCCGCCCGAATTGAAAGCGCTACACCCGATGGAGATCGCGCCGCTGATCGAAGACGGAGACGTTCTGCTGGGCGAGAGCGGCGCTATTGTGGAGTACATCGTCGGCAAATACGCGCCCGACACGCCTCTAGTGCCCGGCCCCGATCACCCCGATTTCGCTGATCACCTCTACTGGTTCCACTTCGCCAACGCGACCTTCATGACCAACGGCATGATGCAAATCGCGGTCGCTTTTGCGGGCGCTGAAATGCCGCCACCCATGGCCAAGCGCGTCGCAAACGCCTGGGATCAGGTCGAGCGGCGCTTGGGCGAGGCGGACTATTTCGGCGGATCGCAGCTGACCACGGCTGACATTATGATGGTCTTCCAACTGACCACCAGCCGCGCTTTCCGCGACCAGCCGATCGACGACAAGCCGAACCTGCAAGCCTACCTCAAACGCATCGGCGCGCGCGACGCTTATCAGCGCGCAATGGCCAAGGCCGAACCGGGCTTTCCCCCCAAGCTGGATTGACCGGACGCGGGGTCAGTCCTTGCCAAGGGCTGACCAGATTTCACGCACGATATCGCCCGCCTTGGTCGTCGATCCGTTGTCGAGGAAGATAACCACATCGCCATCAGGGGCTGTGTCTTCGAACCCAAGATAGGTGCGCGCGCCGAGCCATCCTCCGGTGTGCTCAACCCGGTCGCCCGACCGGTTCCAGCCGAAGTGATAGGCGTCCTCTCCGCCCAGCCCCGTTGCGCGGTCTTTGAGCGGCGCTGAGAGCAAGCGATCATCGCGCCAGAAACGCGCCCAGTTCGCCAGATCATCGAGAGTGGAAAACACCGCGCCATCCCCGGCGACCCCGTCCACATTGGTGGGCACCAGCTTGCCTTGCGCGTCGAAGGTAATGGCCCGATCGGCAAAGTCATCGCCGCTCACCAAGTTCCAGACGCGTGTGCTTTCAAGTTCAAGCGGGGCAAGAACTTCCCTGGCGAGATAGCTTTCAAAGCTTTGCTCCGAGACCCGCTCAACCAGCCCGGCCAGAAACACATAGCCGGTGTTGTTGTACGAAAATTCGCCGGGCGCTTCGTAGTTTCGCGAACCCTCGCACACCTGGTCAAAAACCATCGGCACTGTCGTCAATTGTTCGGGGTCCGCCTTGTCTAGATAATCGTCCGGGATGCCTGAGATATGGCGCAGCAATTGCGCGGGCGTTGCGTTGACGGTGCAGCCTTCGATCTGATCAGCCACAGGCGAATCAAGCGCGAGCCGTTCATCCTGCGCCAGTTTCAGGATCGCGGAGGCGGTGAAGGCTTTGGAGACCGAAGCGAGGCGAAACTTCGAGGTGGGCGTTAGCGCGCGGCCCTCGCCGTCCTTGCCCCAGGCCTTGCGAATGATCACTTCGCCGTCGTTGATGACCAGAATCGCCCCGTTGAAAGCCACCTCAGGCTGGGCGTGACGATCATCAAGCCACGCCTCGATCGCCTGGCCGAGGTCTTCGCCGCTTGTGTCGATAGGCGGCACCCGGCCCGAGCCCGAAAACGCGAAGAACAGGCCGGCGGCCACAACGACAAGCCCGACAAGCCCCAAAGCGAGTGTGCGCATAAATCGATCCCCTTGAATTGTGGTGTGAGGATTAAGGCACCCCCTGTCCAAGTCAACGCTCGCAAGGGGTTTGCGAGGCGCACGGCGCTCGGTACAAACTCTCTCAAAGGGAGAGGACATCGCATGGAACCTTACAAGGATCTCAGCCGCTCAATCGCAGGGCACACCGCACTTGTGACCGGAGCGGCCAGCGGCATGGGCCGCGCCACCGCGCATCTGTTTGCGCAGCAAGGCGCAAACGTCGCGGTGACCGATCTTGATCAGGACAAGTGCGACGCCGTTACGGGAGAAATTGCCGATGCGGGCCATCCCGGCAAAGCGCTTGCCATGGCGCTGGATGTCACCGATCTGGCCGCCATCGAAAGCGTCATCGCCGCCACCGCTGAAGAATTCGGCGGGCTCGATATCGTCGTGAACAACGCGGGGTTCGCGCGGCACGCCATGATCGAGGACGAACACTACCCCGAAGTCTGGGGCGCCAGCCTTGAAGCGATGCTTACCGCGCACCAGCGCATCATCCGCGCCGCCATGCCGCATCTGCGCCAGTCCAAGCACCCGCGCATCGTCAACATCGCCTCGACCGAAGGGCTTGGAGCGACACCGGGCAACTCGCCCTATGTCGCCGCCAAGCACGGCGTGATCGGGCTTACACGCGGTATGGCGGTCGATCTGGGGCGCGACGGGATCACCTGCAATTGCGTGTGCCCCGGCCCGATCCGCACCGGCATCACCGATGCAATCCCCGAAGAGCACAAGACGATCTACGCCAAACGCCGCGTGCCGCTGCGCCGCTATGGTTTTCCTGAGGAAGTTGCGCAGATGACGCTCAACCTTGCGCTGCCCGCGTCGAGCTTTGTGACCGGGGCGGTGATCCCGGTCGATGGCGGCATGTCGATCAAAAACGCCTAGACTCTCAGCGCTCTCAGCCAAGAGCTTGCAATTTGTTGCGCAGCTTTCGTGTAATTTCCCACAAGGCCCAATTTTGGGTGACAAAGGTTACACCCTGTCACTTTTGCCTCGCGCGCTAAGCTTCGCATTTTTCAGCGGAAATAGGAAGTCCGCCAGCCGGACGGACACGGAGACGCCAGCCCTTTTTCAAAGCGAGCCTAAACGAAGAAAACGTGGAACCTGACAGTTTGAAAGAGCCGCCGCGACGTTAGCCAACACTTGCCGAGTAGG
>ERZ1740070.1072-NODE-1072-length-17585-cov-5.797319_pt1 | contig 17585 bp, 18 predicted proteins | sample MGYA00581734_ERZ1740070 | MGnify/ENA primary metagenome ERZ1740070 (study PRJEB43018, sample SAMN04849744) | marine metagenome | isolation source: floating plastic debris | place: Pacific Ocean | collected 2008-09-01 | study: EMG produced TPA metagenomics...
CGCCATCCGCGCCGCGGGTCTAAAGCTGGTCATTTCCACACATGACGATGCGGAGCTGGAACGCGCGCTGGCCCTAAACCCTGAATACGTGGCGCGTGGCCCGATCTACCCCACGATCCTGAAAAAGATGAAATGGCATCAACAAGGCGTCGAGAAACTGACCGATTGGAAGGCGCGCATTGGCGACATCCCTTTGGTGGCCATCGGCGGTATGTCGGTGGACCGCGCGCCGGGTGCGCTGGCGGCGGGGGCCGATATCGTCTCTGCCGTGACGGATATTACGCTCAACGATGACCCCGAGGCGCGGGTGCGCGCGTGGCTGGAGGTCTTTGCATGACCCGTTACAGCCGACAGATTTCTGTAGAGGGTTTTGGCCCGCAAGGACAGGCGCGCTTGCAAGCGGCCTCGGTCCTTGTGATCGGCGCAGGCGGGTTGGCAGCGCCCGTGCTGCAATATCTGGTGGGTGCGGGTGTGGGTCAGGTGCGGATTGTGGACCCGGATGTTGTGGCCCTGTCGAACCTGCATCGCCAGACCCTGTTCCGCATGGGCGATATCGGCGAGCCCAAGGTCGAGATCGCCGCCAAGGCCATGAGTGCGCTCAACCCCGAAACTCAGGTGACCCCGCTCCAGCAAGCCTTTGATCCGGGCAATGCTCGTGCGCTTGCCCATGGGATGGATCTGATCCTGGACTGTGCGGATAGTTTTGCCGCCAGCTACATCGCGTCCGATCTTTGCCTCACCACCGGGCAACCGCTGATCAGTGCCAGCATTGTGGGTCGATCAGGCTATGCTGGCGGGTTCTGCGGCGGGGTCGCACCGGGGTTGCGCGCCATTTTCCCCGATTTGCCCGACCACATGGGATCGTGCGCCACAGATGGCGTGCTTGGTCCCTCGGTGGGCGTGGTGGGCGCTTTGCAAGCTGAAATGGCCATCGCCGTGCTGACCGGGGCCACCCCATCGCCGTTGGGCCAGTTGGTCACATATGATGCCGACGGCACACGCTTTGGCGGCTTCCGCTTTGATAGCGCCGCGAACCCGGCACCCGACCCCGCCTTTATCGCCATGAGTGATGTCAGGCCCGATGACTTCCTGATTGACCTGCGTGCCGAGAATGAGACCGGACCGGCCCTGCCCGCGCAGGCCACGCGCCACGGCGTGGACAGTTTCAATGCCGGTGGCCTGAGCCCAGCGACAAATCAACGTGCCGTTCTGGCCTGCCGGTCGGGTCTGCGGGCCTGGCGCGCGGCAGAGCGGCTATCAACCTATTGGGCCGGTGAGATCAAACTCATCGCGCTTGGAGACACACAAGGAGACACCCCATGAAATACTTGATCACGGCGGCGACGCTGTTGCTGGCAACCCCGGCCATTGCGCAGGACAAGATGACGATCCTGCTGGATTGGTTCATAAACCCCGACCACGGCCCGATCATCCTGGCCCAAGAGCTGGGATACTTCGCCGATCAAGGTCTTGAGGTTGAGATCATTCCCCCGGCGGACCCATCCGCTCCGCCTCGCCTTGTCGCGGCGGGTCAAGGTGATCTCGCCGTGAGCTATCAGCCCAGCCTGCATTTGCAGGTTGCCGAAGGCTTGCCGTTGGTGCGCGTGGGCACTTTGGTGGCCACCCCCCTGAATTGCTTGCTGGTGCTTGAGGACGGCCCGATCAAGGAGATCGGCGATCTCAAGGGCGCTAAGATCGGATTTTCCGTGGCCGGGGTCGAAGAGGCCGTGCTGACCGCGATGCTGTCGCGCTATGACGTGGCGCTGGACGATGTGGAACTGGTCAATGTGAACTTCTCCCTGTCGCCATCTTTGATGTCCGGTCAGGTCGATGCGGTGATCGGCGCCTACCGGAATTTTGAACTGAACCAGATGGATATCGAAGGCGTGCCCGGAAAATGTTTCTATGTCGAGGAAGAGGGCGTGCCGACCTATGATGAACTGATCTATGTGGCCAATCCTGACCTGATGGACCGTGACGCACTGCGCCGGTTCATGCGCGCGACCGAGTTGGCCACGCAGTATATCGTGAACAATCCGGAGGCGAGCTGGGAGGTCTTCAAAGGCTACTCCAGCGAGTTGGATGACGAACTGAACGCACGCGCCTGGGTTGACACGCTGCCCCGGTTTGCCCTGCGGCCAGAGGCGCTCGATGCCGGGCGCTACACGCGGTTTGAGGCGTTTTTGGCCGAGTCCGGACTGATCGAAGGCACCCGCAGCGTGCCGGAACTGGCCATCGATCTGGGGGCAGAATGACCTACGGCACCACATTCACCGCCTTGCGTGACGGCGCGGGGGAGGTCTGGCCGGCCTATACAGAACACGCGTTTGTCCAGGGCCTTGGCGATGGCAGCCTGTCGCGGGCGTGCTTTCTGCATTACCTCGTCCAGGATTACGTTTTCCTCGTTCATTTCTCCCGCGCTTGGGCGCTGGCCGTGACCAAGGCGGATACGGTCGAAGAAATGCGCCTGGCCGCAGGCACCGTGAACGGGCTGATCAATGATGAGATCGCTCTGCATATCGGTCTGTGCGCAGAGGCAGGGATTTCTGAGGAAGCGCTGTTTGCGGCCGAAGAACGGCCCGAAAACCTCGCCTATACGCGGTATGTGCTGGATGCCGGGCATTCGGGCGATTTCCTCGATCTTCTGGCCGCACTTGCGCCATGTGTCATGGGCTATGGGGTCATCGGCGAGACGTTGTCGCGCACCGCTGGGTCCGACACATATCGCGACTGGATCAACACCTATGCCGGGGCAGAGTATCAGGCGCTCTGCGTCGATGTGGGCAAGTTGATGGACGGTGCGGTGGCGCGGCGTTTGGGTGATGATCCACAAACCAGTCCGCGTTGGGCAGCCCTGCAAAAGCGGTTCACCACTGCCACGCGGTTGGAGGTGGGGTTTTGGGACATGGGCCTGACACCGTGAGCGCCGCCCCTGCCCTACATCTGTCAGGACGTGCCTCCATCGCGGGCACGCCGGTTTTCAGCGGGCTTGATCTGACCGCAGAGGCGGGTGAATGGACGGTGCTTCTGGGGGCCAGCGGGGTGGGCAAGTCAACGGTGTTGAAGCTCTTTGCCGGATTGGCGGATGGGATTGACCTGCAAGGGACGCTCGCCGCTGACCGCGGCTCGCTCACGGACAATGTCGCACTGATGGCGCAGGATGATCTCTTGATGCCGTGGCTGAGCGCGCTGGACAACGTGCTGATCGGTGCACGTCTGCGCGGAGAAAGACCCGACAAGACGCGCGCGCTGGAACGACTGGCGCAGGTGGGGTTGGAAGACAAAGCGCATGCGCCCCCATCCCAGTTGTCAGGCGGGCAGCGTCAACGCGTGGCCCTCGCCCGAACCTTGATGGAAGATCGCCCTGTCGTATTGCTGGATGAGCCGTTCTCAGCCCTTGATGCGTTGACCCGCGCCCAGATGCAGGAACTGAGCGCGGATTTGCTGACCGGGCGCACAGTCTTGCTCGTCACCCATGACCCGGTTGAGGCGGTGCGCCTGGGGCATCGCATCTTCATCATGACGCCCACGGGGCTGCGCCCTGTCCCCACGCCCGATGGCCCCACACCGCGTCCGCTGGATGCGCCAGACATCCTGACCGCGCAAGCCCGCCTTTTGACCCAACTCAGAGAGCCGACCCAATGAGCATCACCGAAACCTTGCGCGCCAGCGTGCAATCCGATTGGGACGCCGCGACGCGCCATCCTTTCACCAATGCGCTGGTGGATGGCAGCCTAGATCCCAGGCTGATGGCGGGGTATCTGCAGCAAGATTACCATTTCATCGATGGCTTTGTGCGGCTTTTGGCGTCCTCCATTGCCCATGCACCGACACTGGCCGATAGCGTGCCGGCGGCGCAGTTTCTGGGCCTCGTGACCGGCCCGGAGAACACTTATTTCCTGCGCAGTTTCGAGGCGCTGAGTGTCTCCGCCGAGGCACCCCCCGCGCCCGAGACCGTGGCCTTTCAAGATTTGATGACCCGCGCGCGTCAGTCTGGGCGCTATGAGGTCATGATCGCGGTGCTGGTCGTGGCCGAATGGGTGTACCTGGACTGGGCCGATCCCCACGCGGACCGGGCCGCCGATCTGCCTTTCTGGCTGGGCGAGTGGATCACGTTACATGCAGGCGACGGCTTCGCTGGTGTGGTGGCGTATTTGCGCGACCAGCTGGATCAGGTGTGGGACGGTCTTGATGCCACAGCCCAAGACGACGTGACGGAGACCTTTCAAGAAGCGGTCCGGCTGGAGCGCGCTTTCTTTGATGCCGCCTGGGCCGGGTTTGGGTCTGCCCCGTGACAGGCTGGCGCGCAGCCCTTGTGTCCTTTGTCGGGGTCATTGCGGCCTGGCAGATGCTGGTGACCGTCACGGACCTGCCGCGCTTTATCCTGCCTGGGCCGATGTTGGTGGCCGAAACGATCTGGACAAGCCGCGTCGTGCTGGCAGAAAACGCCTGGATCACGATCCTCGAAGTGTTGATCGGGTTGGTCCTGGGGGCCTGCCTTGGCGCGCTTTCAGCGATTGGGCTGGCCGCCTCGCCCATGGCGCGTGCACTGATCCGGCCCATGCTTGTCTTTAGCCAGGCTGTGCCGGTTTTTGCCTTGGCGCCGATCCTGACACTGTGGCTGGGGTTCGGGCTTTGGTCCAAGATCACCATGGCGCTGATCATCATCTACTTTCCCGTCACCTCCGCCTTTTTCGACGCGCTGATGCGCACCAACCGGGATTGGCTCGGGATGGCCAAGGTCATGGGGGCCACGCCCGCGCGCATCATGTGGCATATCCGCATTCCCGCGGCCCTGCCCGGTCTGGCCTCTGGTCTGCGTCTGGCTGCGGTGTATGCGCCCATTGGCGCGGTGATCGGGGAATGGGTCGGGGCGTCCCGGGGCTTGGGATACCTGATGCTCCTGGCCAATGGGCGCGCCAAGACCGATCTGATGTTTGCCGCGCTGATCGTGCTCGCCGTGTTCACGATCTTGCTGCACACAGGCGTGCATCACCTTTGTCGGCGCTACCTGGATCGGCACGGCGCGTAGGCGTACGGCCTAACCCTTTGGGGTCGACAGGCCGCGTCGGGCTATGCCAAACACCGCTGAGCTTTGCCCTCATGGAGACCGCTGTGGCGCACCCGCATTCTGTGACCCTGATTTTCGCGTCGCAACGCAGTGGATCCAAGCTTTTGTGCGATGATGTGGCCAGCCTAGGCGGCATGGGCCGCCCGAGAGAGCAGTTCAACTATATCTTGCCGTGGCAAGACACGCGCGGAGAGCAGGATGTGTTCGACGCGATTGCGAGTGGTGCCACGCGCCGCAATCCGGACGTCGGATCAGTGAAAGTGATGGTCAGTCAGGTCCGGCCTATCAACCGATATCTGACCGGCCAGACCTCCGTTCCGGAACCCGAGGCGATGCAGAACATCATCGAGTGGAGCAAAGCCCGCTTTGAGCGTGTGATGGTTCTGGTTATCACCCGCGATGGTCAGCTGGATCAGGCAATCTCCCGCATCGTGGCGCGCACGACCCAGATCTACCACAGCCCCAAAGGCACCCATGAGGACACCGACCTGCTCAATGTGATGCAAAGCGTGGATGCCAATTTTAGATGGAAAATCCTGCATGAGGTGTGCCTCATCAAATCCGAAACGGACATGCTGCGGACCCTGGCGCAGGACAATCCCAATCTGGCGCTTTTGGTGCGCTACGAGGATCTGACCGCGTCGGTTGAGAACACGTCTTTGCGGTTGGTGGATCATGCCAGATCGCTTGGCTTTTCGCCGGACCACGAGGTTGCGACGCGCAAGTTGAGCAAAATGATTGACCGCGCGCAGATCACGGCGATCAAACAAGATTTCGTCGCGTTCCTGCACGATCAGATAGGCGAATGGGTGCCCGAAGAGCTTTAGCCCATGCGGGCCCAGAGCGTGTCACAGAGTGGCGGTATGCGGGCCTCAATCGCCTCCATCGCATCCACGATCAAATCTTCGCGCCAGCGTCGCCCGGCGATTTGCACGCCAATGGGCTGTGGGCCATGGGGGAGGTCGACCACTTGCGTCGGAAGATTGCCCGCAGGCAGGCCGAGGAAGTTCATGATGAATGACCAATGCGCCCCGCCCAACGCATCCCGCACGCCCTCGCCCCCTTCGGCATCCCGGCCCGGTGCAAAGAACGGTTTGAGCATGAACGGGCTAAGAACGAGCGGGTATTCCTCAAGGAACTCTGACCAGGCACGAGCGTAGAATGACCGTTGCGCCAGAGTGCGGATCAAATCGGCCCCCTCCAGCGGGGGGAACTGCCGGTAATATTCTTCGAAGATCGCGTTGAGTGTCGCGGAGCCATGGGCCTGAATGTCGCGATCCAGCATCACCTTCACTTCGCCCAACAGGGCGCGATAGCCGATCTCACCGGTGTCTCGGGCCAGCGGAGGCTCCACCGCGTCGACGGCATAGCCCGCGTCCGATAGGGCAGAGGCCGCCGCTTCAATCGCCACGCGCACCTCGGGGTCCAGCCCAAAGCCGAAATCATCAAAAGAGACCGCGACGCGGATCGGCCCGTCGATCTTGGGACCACGCCATGGCAGCGGCACATGGAACGGATCACGCGGATCAGGGGCCACACAAACCGGCATCGACAGGTGCAAATCCGCGGCATTGCGCGCGATCAGGCCTTGCACCGACATCGATTGCGCCAAGAGGCCCCGTTCGGAGGTTTGACTTGGGTTCCAGGCGGGCACGCGGCCGAGCCCAGGTTTGACGGTCACCGCGCCGTTCGCAGCCGCCGGAAACCGCAAAGAACCACCGATATCATTGCCATGACCCAACGCACCAATCCCCGCCATCACGGCCGAGCCTGCCCCGCCAGAGGATCCTCCGGCGGAGATATGCGGCCCCCACGGGTTGTGGGTGCGGCCAAAGAGCGGGTTATCGGTGTCGGCGCGAAAGGAAAATTCGGGCGTGTTGGTGCGCCCAATCACGATGGCACCTGCCGCCTTCAGATTGCGCACGATGGGCGCATCGCCCGGCGCGATCATATCTTTGAACGCCGTGACACCGTTGCTGGTGGCGTGGCCGCTTTGATCGACATTGATCTTGATGGTGACAGGCACACCATGGAGCGGCCCCTTCGGCCCGTCATGCGCATCGAGCGCCTCCGCGTCGGCGCGCGCCTCGTCGGCGAGATTCTCAACCACCGCATTGAGCGCCGGATTTGCTGCCTCCATCCGCGCGATTGCCGCCTCGGTGACCGCGCGCGCTGTGAGGCTGCCGGAGTGCGTCGCGTTGACAATCTCGGTTGCGCTGAGCTGCCAGATCGGACGCGTGACGGTCATGTGCTGTGTGCCCCCCGATGGCGTTGGTCGGGGCCGGTTTGTCGGCCCCAACCCTGTTTGCAAATCTTCACACCAAGGCGATCAAACGGCAAGGCCCGCCTGTGCCGCCCTGATGTTTTGGCGCGCCCACCACCAATGTGGCCCCGGTCACTGGCAGCTGATCCAGGTTGGCCATGTTTTCCACCGCCCAGCGATTAGCAGGAAGCCACCTGTAATGAGTCGCGAAATCCGCCGACAGGCCATAGTCAATCGACAGAGTATCCACGGCCACACCCACCACATCGGCCTCTTCAATCAACATGCTCACGGCCTCCACGTGGAAGCCCGGGAAATGCATCTTGCCCTCATCATCGGCATTGCGGAACCCTGGCGTGCCAAGCTTGTCATGCCAGCCCGCGTTTTGCGCCACGCAAGCGCCCTGTGGAATGGGGCCGTTCGCGGCGATCCAGGCCTTGAGGTCGTCCGGTGTGATCTGCGCATCCGGGTCTGCATCGGCCTTTTCGCGGATGTCCACAATAGCCAGAGGCGCGACAAGCGATTCAACCGGCACCTCGTCAATGGTCGTGCCGCCATCGGTAAAATGCAGCGGCGCATCGATATGCGTGCCGGTATGCTCATTCACCCGCAAGGATTTGAGGTTGAAGCTGTTTTCCGCATAGGTGAACACATCTTCGTCAAAGAATTGCTGCACCCCGAAATAGGTCGGAAAGTCATAGGTCAGGGTGTGGGTCATATCCACAACCTGCGTGGCGCCCTGCGCCAGAACGGGTCGGGGGGAAACCGCCGCCGTAGCAGCCAGTGCAGCACCCGCAGCGGCGGACCCTTTGAAAAAATCCCGCCGGTTCAAGGCTTTGCCCTTTACGTATTCCATAATCAACGGATGGCACATGATAAAACTCCCTTTTTTGATGAACATTTGAATGCCATCAGTATCGGGGAGAGATGCGCGCATCCGCCAGAAAAAAACTGACCCCTCACCTCGCTGAGCCGGGCAAGGGGCCGTTTTGGCACCAACCTGCTGCAAACACAGGCAGGCCTCATGGGCGGGCTTTCGCCTTAGGCGGCTTTGCCCGCGATGGGCAAGGTCATCATCATCGTGGCCATCTCATCGAGATCGGCATCGCCCACCGCGCAAGCCGCATTTTGCGACATACCACGATTGGCGTCATTCTTCATCTCTGAGGCCAATGCCGGTGCTGTGACGCCCGCGCATTCGGCAGGCAGCTCCGCGGCGATATTGCAATCGCGCATCAGGGCGGCCAAAGCACCGGGCAAAGCGCCCGCCTCTGCCGCCCCGCCCAAAGCCTGGGACGCGCGGGCGTAGTTCTCAGCCCCGTCCGGTCGGGCCACCAGCCATGGCAAGCTCACCTCAAGGGCGAGACCCGTGGCCAGCCCGTGATGCACCCGCGCCAAGGAACCGAGCGCATGGCTGATATTGTGGCCCATATGGGTGTTACAATTGTGCAGCGCGAGACCGGCCACCGTGCTGGCCCAAAGAACATGGCCACGCGCCTCAATATCCGCGCCATCAGCCACCGCGCGCGGCAGGAATTCTTTGAGCAGGCGCAATGCCTCAAGCCCATAGAGCAGACCTGCGGGGCTGGTTGTGCCTGCGGTTGATCCCTCCAGCGCATGTGCCACCGCATCAATGCCCGTCCAGGCGGTGATGTGGGGCGGCAAGCTGAGGGTTAGCTCAGGGTCCAGCACGGCCTGCGCAAACATCAACTCTTCGCCCCAGTACCAGCTTTTTGAGCCCTCGGGCGTCGACACAACCGAGGTCCGCGTGACCTCGGACCCGGTTCCGGCAGTGGTTGGGATCGCGATGGCAGGCAATGCACCCGCTGGCAGTGGCTTCGCCGCGAGGGCAAACTCCCGCGCGGGTGCGCCGCTCATCGCAATGGCCGCGACCAGTTTCGCGGCATCCATGGCCGCCCCACCGCCGAGACCCACCACCACTTTGGCGTCAATGTCTCGTGCGCGGGCGCAAAGCTCATCAACCAGCGTTTCCTTGGGTTCGCCCGCCACATCGGCGGCGACCTCACATGCGATCCCCTTGGCGGCAAGATCCTGCGCCAAGCGATCGGTCACGCCAAGCTCTGCCAGAACGGAATCGGCCACCATCAGCACCGGACCTCCGCCGACATCTGCTACCATGGATGGCAGTTTGGCCACGCGGCCTGGCCCGAATGTGACCGGGGGCACCCGGCCCATATTGAACGTTTTCATGCGACCCTCATTCGCTGGTTTGTCATGCGATGTTTCCGCAGCGTGTCAGACGGCCGATCGCATTTTGAAAATTTGGTAGTTTCATTAGTCCCACCCCGCAAGACGTGATTTGTCAGGTAACGTCGGGGCACGTGTTGCAGATGCTGCCGCTTAGCGGTCCTGAAATGCGAGGCGCGCGCCCAATGCGCAGTAGATACCACCCACCACCTTGCCCTGCCAACGCAGCACAGACGGGTTGCGCCGCAAGGTTTGCCCCAAACGGCCTGCGGCAATGGAATAGACAATCGTGCTGAGGAACCCGACCAGCGAAAATATCACGCCCAAAACGATCAGCTGCAGGACAACCCAGCCATTTTCCGGCACGACAAACTGCGGCAGGAACGCCAAGAAAAAGAGCGCTGTCTTCGGGTTCAAAAGCTCCGCCAGGATCGCCTGTCGAAAGGCTTGTGTTGCCGTGATCGGAAGCCGGCCTTGGCCCAGATCAACCGGTGATCTGTCAAAGATGGCCCTGAGGCCAAGATAGACCAGGTAGGCCGCGCCGAGGTATTTCACGATTGTAAAAAGCGTCGCGGAGGCGGCAATGATGGCGGAAATGCCGATCACAGCCATCATTGTATGAAGGACATCCCCCGCCGTGATACCGGCCCCCGTGGCGATGCCTACTTTCGTGCCAGAAGTAGTGGCCCGCGCAACGGTCAACAGCGTGGCAGGCCCCGGGATGAACACGAACCCAAGGACGATCAAAGTGTAGGTTAACAAAAGGCTCGGGTCGATCATGGCACGGGCTCCATCCCTGTTTGAACGCAATGCAAGCCACAGCTGTCCAGGGAACGCAAGCGCGCACGCCATGTCTGCCACAACCATCGCGTGGTTGGCCAAAACCAGGGTGGGTGAAACGCATCTCCACTTGCGTTACATTATAACAGAATTTAGATACATTCAGGGCGCAGCTGAGGAGGCTCTCATGAGCACGCGCGGAGAAATCATGCAGTCCAGAGTGCTGTCCGTTCTCAAACGTGAGGGCACGGCGTTGTCGGCCTATGACGTACTCGATGCGTTGCGTGCCGAATATCCCAAGATTGCCCCGCCCACCGTTTATCGCGCGCTCAATGCGTTGATTGATAAAGGCGGTGTGCACCGGGTGGAATCGCTCAACGCGTTCATCGCCTGTCGGGAGGATGGCCATGACCACGCGTCGATCATGTCGATCTGTGACGATTGCGGCAGTGTCGAGGAAAACCCCGCACCTGAGTTGATGGCGAATCTATCTGGGGTTCTGGACAAGACCGGTTTTGACGCCCACCGCCATGTGATCGAAGTGCATGGCGTCTGTTCGACCTGCGGGTCGGAGGATGCATCATCTTGACGCCGCAAAGATCCCCTTTGCACCTGCTTTTGATCGGTGCAGCACCCCGGCTGGCGATTGCAGCGGCCCTTGTCGCCATGCTTTGGGTCGGGTTCTTTTGGGCCACTGGCACGCCGGGGGCGCTTTAGATGGGGGTGGTGTCTTTTCAGAACGTGACGCTGGGATATGATCGCCTGCCTGCGGTGCAGCGGCTTGAAACGCAGATCAATGAGGGGTCTTTGACCGCCATTGTCGGCCCGAACGGGGCAGGCAAATCGACGCTCTTGAAAGGGGTAACCGGCCTGTTGTCCCCCATTGAGGGGCAGGTTGAACTCAGTGGGATCGCAGCCGATGACATCGCGTATCTGCCACAGCAATCCGATATAGACCGCAGTTTTCCCATCACCGTGATGGATCTCGTGGCCATGGGTCTGTGGCGTGAGATCGGGTCCTTCGGTTGGCTCGGGCATGCTCAGCGGGCCAAGGTTTCTGACGCCATCGCGGCTGTGGGCCTCACTGGGCTAGAGCACCGCGCCATCGGGTCGTTGTCGGGTGGACAGATGCAGCGCGCCCTCTTTGCCCGGCTCTTGTTACAGGATGCCAAACTGGTGCTACTGGACGAACCGTTCACCGCCATCGACGCGCGCACCATGGCGGATCTGTTGCAGATCGTGCGCCGCTGGCATGACGAAGGCCGCACGGTGGTGGCCGTTTTGCACGATTATGACACCGTGAAATCCCACTTCCCACAGACCTTGATGCTCGCGCGGGAAATGGTCGCCCACGGGGCCACGCATCAGGTGATGACGAACGAGAACCAAATGCGTGCCCGCCAGATGTGTGAGGCCTGCGCCACCATTCCCCACACCTGCGGAAAGTCGGCCGCGTGATCTGGGATCTGGTCATTGAACCTTTTGCGAATTTCGGCTTCATGCGCCGGGCGCTGTTGGGCTGTGTGGCCATTGCCGTGGGGGCGACGCCAGTGGGCGTGTTCCTGATGTTGCGCCGGATGAGCCTGACGGGCGATGCCATGGCCCATGCGATCCTGCCGGGTGCTGCGGTCGGCTTTTTGATCTCGGGGCTGTCTTTGGGCGCGATGACCATCGGCGGGCTGATCGCGGGGATGCTGGTGGCGCTGGCTTCGGGCTTTGTCTCTCGCATGACGGCGCTCAAGGAGGATGCCAGCCTGGCTGCCTTCTATCTGATCTCACTGGCGCTTGGTGTGCTGATCGTGTCCACCCGTGGCAGCAATGTGGACCTGATGCATGTCCTTTTTGGCACGGTTCTGGCGCTCGATAATGCCGCTCTTATCCTGCTGTGCTCGATCGCCAGCTTATCCATCCTGACGCTGGCCATCCTCTTTCGCCCGCTGGTTCTGGAATGCGCCGATCCACAGTTTCTGCGCTCCGTCAGTAAGCTCAGCGCGGTGACGCATCTGACCTTTCTATGCCTTGTGGTGATGAACCTCGTCGCGGGGTTTCACGCGTTGGGCACGCTGATGGCCGTGGGGATCATGATCCTGCCCGCCGCCGCCGCGCGGTTCTGGTCGGCCAGTATTGGCGGGCTTTTGGCTATTGCGATGGTGGTCGCCATCGTCTCCAGCATCATTGGCTTGCTTCTGTCGTACCACCACTCACTGCCCAGCGGCCCCGCGATCATTCTGGTCGCCGGGATCGTCTATTCACTCTCCCTGATTTTCGGCCCGGTGGGCGGGCTCATCGCCCAAAACCTGCCGCGCCGCCGTCTTGAAACCTGAAAGGACTACCCATGCTGTCTCGTCGTTTGCTTCTTTCCACGGCTCTGGCCGCTGCCACCCTGCCCGGCACTGTATACGCCGATGAACCGATCAAGGTCGTTGCCACGTTTTCCATCCTGGGGGACATGGTCGGTGTGATCGGTGGCGATGCCATTGAACTCACCACGCTTGTCGGCCCCGATGGGGATGCGCATGTCTATCAACCCACACCTCAAGCTGCCAAAGCGGTGAGCGAGGCCGATGTGCTGATCCTCAACGGCTTGGAGTTCGAAGGCTGGCTGGAGCGTCTGACCGAGGCGGCATCCTTTGACGGCAAACTGGTTGTGGCAACCACGGGCATCGATGCGATCCCGTTTGAGGAGCATGACGAGCATCATGACGACCATGATGATCACGCGGACGATGGGCATGATGACCATGGCGACGATCATGCCGCGCAGAAAGACGATGATCACGATCACGACCATGGCGAACATAAGCATGATGAAGATCATGCAGAGCATAAGCACGACGACCACGGCAACGATCACAGCGAGCACAAGCATGATGAAGATCACGCAGGCCATGATGATCATGACCGTGAAGAGCACGCAGATCACGACGACCATGATCACGACAAACACGCAGGCCACGATGACCACGCTGGTCATGATCATGGAGAGTTCGATCCCCATGCCTGGCAGAGCATCGACAACGCGATGATCTATGTCGACAACATCGCCAACGGCCTGGCCCAGGCAGATCCTGACAACGCCTCTGCGTTTTTCACCAACCGCGAGGCCTATGTGGCAGAGCTAGAAGCCTTGGGCGCCGAAATCACCACGATGATGAGCGCGGTGCCCGCAGAGCGACGCACTGTCGTGACATCCCATGACGCGTTTGGGTATTTTGCCGAAGCTTACGGTCTGGCCTTTGAGGCGCCACAAGGGCTGAGCACCGAAAGCGAAGCCTCCGCCGGGGATGTTGCAGAGCTGATCACGCAGATCCGTGCGGACGGCATCTCCGCCGTCTTTGTCGAAAGCATCACCGACAACCGCCTGATGGAGCAGATTGCCAATGAAACAGGCGCCACAATCGGTGGCACGCTCTTTTCTGACGCGCTTTCGGGTGAAGACGGTCCAGCCGGAACATATCTAGACATGATGCGCCACAACGCAGCGACCATTTCCCAAGCTTTGGGCAGCTAAGATGGACGACCCACGCGTCCCGGTGACGGTGCTGACGGGCTTTCTTGGCGCGGGCAAAACCACTTTGCTCAACGCGATTCTGTCGGATGCGTCTTCGGGCCGCGTGGCCGTCATCGTCAACGAATTCGGTGAGGCCGGTCTGGATCATGACCTCATTGAAGAAAGCAGCGATGAGGTCGTGCTTCTGGCGTCGGGGTGTTTGTGTTGCACGGTCCGGGGTGATCTTTCGAAAACCATGATGCGGCTTCTGGACCGCCGAGAATTTGGCGATCTCGTCTTTGACCGCGTGGTGATCGAAACCACAGGTTTGGCCGATCCCGGACCCATCCTGCAAACCATGCTGATTGATCGGGATCTGGCACGGTCGACGCGGATGGACGGGGTGGTCACAGTGGTCGATGCTGTCAACGGACCGACCACGCTGGATGCCCAGTTTGAAGCTGTGTCTCAGGTCGCCATGGCCGATATGATCGTGCTGAGCAAAACCGATCTGGCCGACGCCCCTGACGTCACTGCGTTTGAGGCCCGACTGCGCGGCCTCAACGCCACTGCGCAGATCGTGCATGCCACCCGGGGGGAGGGCCTGCCGATGAACCTATGGGGGTTGAGCGGTTTGCGCCCGGATGCTGAGCAGGCCCAAGTCCTGAGTTGGATGACACCCAAGGCGACCAGCCCCGATCCCTTCTGCAATCTGTCGGGACTTTCGGCCAAGAAACCCGATCCCGCGCCGATTTCACCCCATGACACGCGCATTGGCACGGCCTCGATCATCCTCGATGACCCGCTTGAGGATGAGGTGTTCGATCATTGGCTCAACACGCTCATTGCATTGCGCGGATCGGACATTCTGCGCGTTAAGGGCATCGTGTTTCTCAAGGGGATCGAAGCCCCTTTCGTCTTTCACGGGGTGCAGCATATTTTCGATCCACCCGTGCCGGTGAAAGGCTGGACAAGCGAAGATCGCAGAAGCCGGATTGTTGTGATTGCGCGGGATCTTTCCCGACCAGAGTTGCAAGCCAGCCTCGACACATTGCGCGCGCAAAAAATATCCGACACCGCCGAGGCTTGAAACCGCCTGAGGGCGCAAAAGGTCGGTTGAAACTTGTTATGTTATAACATAGCTTTCAAGCTCATGGTTCACCCGCTGTTTTTCATCTCGAAACGCCTTGTTTTACGCACGTGCGAGAGGATCAGCCCCGTCACAAGGAGGTATCCATCCCATGACAGACACCCGCCTTCCCGTCACCGTGCTCTCAGGTTTTCTGGGCGCTGGCAAAACCACGCTGCTCAACCGTGTGCTCAACAACCGCGAGGGGCGCCGCGTGGCCGTGATCGTCAATGACATGTCAGAGGTGAATATCGACGCCGATCTGGTGCGCGCCGATACGGAGCTTTCCCGCACCGATGAGACGTTGGTGGAGATGTCCAACGGCTGCATCTGCTGCACCCTGCGTGATGACCTGCTGGAGGAAGTGCGCCGCCTCGCATCCGAGGGTCGATTTGATTACTTGCTTATCGAATCCACCGGCATTTCCGAGCCTCTGCCCGTTGCCGCCACCTTTGATTTCCGCGATGAAAACGATGACAGCCTGTCAGATGTGTCCCGACTCGACACGATGGTCACGGTCGTCGACGCCGTGAACCTGACAAATGATTTCACCAGCCACGATTTCCTCTCTGACCGGGGCGAATCCTTAGGCGAAGAAGACGACCGCACGCTGGTGCACCTGCTGACCGACCAGATCGAATTTGCCGACGTGGTTGTGCTGAACAAAATCGCCGATGCCACGCGCGAACAGGTCAACGCGGCCCGCCGCATCATCCGAAGCCTCAACGCGGATGCCGAGATCATTGAAACCAACTATTCCGAGGTCCCGACCAACAAGATCATGGGCACCGGGCTTTTTGATTTCGAAAAGGCGCACGAGCATCCGATGTGGGCGAAAGAGCTTTACGGCTTTGCCGATCACACGCCCGAAACAGACGAATACGGCGTGGTCAGCTATGTCTACCGCGCGCGTCAGCCATTTATCCCTGAGAAAATCCTGGCCTTTCTCAATGGCGAGTTGCCCGGCGTGATCCGCGCCAAGGGGCATCTGTGGATTGCGACACGGCCCGATTGGGTGGCGGAGTATTCGCTGGCTGGCACACTGTCGAGTGTGAAGCCCATGGGCACCTGGTGGTCGTCCGTGCCCGAAGAACGCTGGCCCGATCATCCTGACGTGCTCAACTACATCCGCCAGAACTGGTCAGAGCCATGGGGCGACCGCCGTCAGGAACTGGTCTTCATCGGTGCCGATATCGATTGGGACGCAATGAAGGCCAAGCTGGATGCCTGCCTTGTACCGGCTATGATGGCGGCAGGGCCGGACGCGCTCCCGCTGGATCTGCCGGATCCGTTCCCGGTGTGGCGCCGCATGGATGAGGTGGCATGACACTTACCAGTGATGTCACAAGGTCCCCTGCAACGGGCGTCGGGGTTACGCAGACGCCCGAAGGGTTGTCCGCTATTCATCACCCTGGCTGTGCCGCGGCGATCTGGGATCGCGCGCCGCTGCCGTCTTTTCAGCATTGGCTCGACACGATCGATCCCGGTCACCTGCCTTCAACGCGGATGATCCTCGCCCCGGATCGGGTGCGCGATGCACTGTCGAAGACGGCTTTGATGTGCGGCACACCGAACTGTCCGGAATGCGGGATGTTGGTGGATGATATTTCCGCTTTGGCGGTGATCTTTGCCGATGTGATGGGCACGCCCTACATCCGGCTGCGGCTCGACGTGGTGACCACTAATGCCTGTCGAAAATTCCATGTCGATGCCCTCACCGCGCGCCTGGTGTGCACGTATCGCGGCACGGGCACGCAATATGGCATCGCTCAGGGCGATGACGACCCCGAACATGTGTTCACCGTCCCCGCCTGCGCACCAATCATCCTGCGCGGAACGAAATGGCCGGAACACCCAAGCACGGGCCTGCGGCACCGATCACCGCCCATTGAAGGCACCGGTGAAACCCGACTGCTTCTGGTCATTGACCCGATCCAAGATCTGGAGCCGGGAACAGAACAAATACTAACAAAAATACACTAGGGACAGAGGAGACCCATCATGAAAACACGCGCAGCCATTGCCTGGGCCCCGAACCAACCGCTCGAGATTGAAGAGATCGATCTTGAAGGCCCCAAAGAGGGTGAAGTGCTTGTCCGCATCGTCACCACCAGCCTCTGCCACACCGATGTGTTTACGCTGTCTGGTGAGGATCCTGAGGGGCTTTTCCCGTGTATCCTCGGCCATGAAGGCTGCGGCGTGGTGGAGGAAGTGGGCAAGGGTGTCACCTCGGTCAAACCCGGCGATCACGTGATCCCGCTTTACGTGCCCGAAGACCCTGAATGCCCCTATATCAAGTCGGGCAAAACCAACCTCTGCCAGACCATCCGCGCCACCCAAGGCGCTGGCCTGATGCCCGATGGTACGTCGCGATTTTCCTACAAAGGCAAGCAAATCCTGCATTACATGGGCACCAGCACATTCAGCGAATACACCGTGCTGCCGGAAATTTCTGTCGCCAAGATCGCCAAAGACGCCCCGCTTTCCAAGGCCTCCGTCATGGGCTGCGCCGTGCCAACTGGCATGGGTGCCGTGCGCAACACCGCCAAGGTTGAGGCGGGCGCGACCGTCGCGGTCTTCGGTCTCGGCGCGGTGGGCATGGCGGTGATCCAAGGTGCGGTGATGAACGGCGCCTCCAAGATCA
>ERZ1740070.1073-NODE-1073-length-17579-cov-6.376227_pt1 | contig 17579 bp, 16 predicted proteins | sample MGYA00581734_ERZ1740070 | MGnify/ENA primary metagenome ERZ1740070 (study PRJEB43018, sample SAMN04849744) | marine metagenome | isolation source: floating plastic debris | place: Pacific Ocean | collected 2008-09-01 | study: EMG produced TPA metagenomics...
GAAGAGCCTTATATCACCAAGCTATTGTGAATTATGAGCAAGCAATTCAGTTGAGACCCGATTTTTATAAGGTTTGGGACTATCGCGGCAAAGCTCTTCTACAGCTTGGGCAGCTTGAGCAGGCTATTGAGAGTTTGAATAAGGCCGTCGAGCTGTATGACGGTGACAGCAAAGTGTGGTCGGTTTTAGGCCGTACACTGCTACAGGTACAAAAGCCTCAAGACGCCTTGAGAGCGCTAAACCATTCAATTCATATAGACCCTCATGATGGCAGTGTTTGGAGCTATCATGCAGCCGCCTTAAAAGCACAAGGGTCTCTAGAAGATGCGCTTGTCAGTATTGAAACAGCGCTCACGATTGAGCCTGGTGAATCACGGTTTTGGCATCTGCGAGGATTGGTGCTGCTGGAACTTGAACAGCTGGCGGCGGCCGAGGAAAGTTTTACAAACTCCCTAAAACAGCAGGCCTACAACTATCAGGCTTGGCTAGCGATGGGATGGGCTCTACAAAAGATGGGCGATTTCAACCGAGCTATTGAGGCCTACAACAAATCCCTCGCAATTGAGCCTGACCAGCCGTTTGCATTTTTCAATCAGGCTCGATGCTATGCCCGTTTGGGGAAAGATATGTGGGCCCTTGAGCATTTACGTCGAGCAATGTCCATAGATCCAAGTGTCTATACACTACGTGCGCAGGCTGACCCGTTGCTGCAGGCCGTCATGCAAGACACTGCAAATGATGATAATGATGAAGACTCAGAAGGGCTTGAACTAATTGCTATGGATTCAGACTAGAACCACATTACAAAGCAACTAGAACAGGCTCATCATCGATAATGGAGCTAAGCGGGCTCGAACCGCTGACCCCCTGCATGCCATGCAGGTGCTCTACCAGCTGAGCTATAGCCCCGTATGTCTAATTAATAATCTCCCGCCGAGAGCCTACCGTCAAGGGATTAAATCAAGGTTTTGCGATCGCTAAAGCTTTAAGGGATTACCTGTGGCCTGAACTATGGGCGCCAAGCTATATTCACAAATCGTTTTTTGTGACACCTGTCACACTGTTTCCTTGGAGTGATCAACGGCACAGCTAAAAAGCCAGAAGATCACAAGAATTACGTCGGAATTGATTGAGCCAGGAACGTTTCTATAGATAGAACAAACACACGTTCACTCATCACTAATTTGGAGCCTCTTGCCATGACACCTGATCAAATCGAAGGTCTTCAGGTCTGCCTCTGCCTTGCTTCATCGATGGTAATTCTGGCCCCGCTATTTTGCTGGGTATTGCCTAACCGTCAGCACGCTCTATAAAGTCTCTCATGTTTTCCCTGCTTGCTATTAATCCATCAGGCATCTACCTGTTTAACTCTCTTATCTTGGTTCACTCTAAAGTCTTTCTACATCAACTCTCAAACCTAGTTGAAAGACATTGAAATTATTAAAGAGACTTTTTACAGACCGCTCCGTCAGGCTTGTTATTAAACAAGACTTCACTAATATTTTTAAGCGTTGAACCCAGTAGAGTAGACGTCATGTAGCCTCTGATAATAGTATCAGGGGCTTTTTCTTAAAATGGCGTATTGATTTTCTAGGTAGACATATGGGATGTGTAGAGCTGATTGAAGCCTAAAAAAGTTAGTGACTCTTGTGCTGTGGTTAGCTATCCGCGATAAAGTCGAAAGACACTTTTCGTCTGGCGACTACGATGACCACCCCTGCTAATAATTCATCTCCAGCAGACACAGAAGCTTTGATTCTGCAGTTGCGTCGTAAACAAGGTAACTGGGTTGACTGGGCAACGGCTTGTCAAATGCTGCAGAAGTCTGGAATGTCACCTCAGGCGATTTTTGAGGAAACTGGGTTTGAGCCGATTCAGCAGAATCAGATAGTCGTAGCGGGTCAGGTCTATCAGTCCATTAAGGATGGAGGCGTTTCAGACTCTGCATTGGAACACTACACTGCTCGTGGCAGTGACTCGCTCTATGAGTTGCGTATCTTATCTAAAGATGATCGCTCTAAGGCAGTGCAGTTTATCTATGACCAAGGTCTAGATTCTGAGCAAGTGCGCGATGTGGCAAAAGCACTAAAGGAGTTTTCATACCGTAGTGACCTGCCCCAGGGGTTTACCAATCATCCAGGGGATGCGGTGGCGTTTTCATATTGGGGGTTTGCACGGCAGACGTCTGATCTGCAGGCAAGGTCGCGACTGATTGCCCAGGGATTACGGTTTGCTTATAGCAAAGCTGCCCGTGAGGCTATCGAAAAATTGCTGACAGATTTTGCGGTAGTTAAAACTAAGCCGACACCTCGCTTGCCTCTATTTCGGATAGAAACAGATACCGATGTGCCTTGTGTCGTGCCGATGATGGGGCAGTGGCCTCTGTTGGCAGCTGAGTTTCAGGCAGTGCCTAAAATGGAACCAGAGGGAGCATTTGGGATAGTGCAGTCCGCTGGTGGTCAGGCATGGGTGCCAGTACCGGGGTGGCAGGTGGTGCTGACAGCGCAGGATGCGATCGCATTCCTTATGCCTTTTAATACCTTGCCTAATCAAACTGACAGCACTGTTTCCGAGATAGTGTTAGTGCTCGTAGACCGCCAGCAACAAGTATGGGACGACAGCAGCTACTTTTTGGTTGATGACGGTAGCGGTCAGCTCTCGATGCGTTGGTTTGATACAGATCCGAGCACTCCTCTGCTGGGGCGAGTTATTGTTATCGTGCGACCCAAAAAGGTTTTAGACGAAGACTACACCCAAGAACTTTGGCAGATTGATGAATAGCCACAGCTAATCAGTCTTTGGCTTGAAAGGCATCTTTCAAACTTGGCTAACCTATATTCAAAGAGGAACTATGGCTCTAGAACGTCGACTATCGCGAGCAATGTTTGAAGCGACTGAGATGGTGGAGCTACGCCAGATTTGCTTTACCCCAGGCCGTGTGTTTGAACCTGGTAAATACATTACCGGGGATTTGCCGGACGTCGCATTCACCATGGGTCTGGTGGAAAAGCTGCCTCCGGTACGCGGTAAAAGTGAAGAGGTGGCTGATGCAGAAGAAGTTGCTGATACAACCGAAGCATAGCCGTAACTGATTTACGCTATGCTTCCCTATGATCTTTAGTCAGTGTCGTACCGCCGCTGGCTCAGGACCATGATCTACAAAAGGAGTCAGATCAATCTATACCCGTCCGTTAGCTAAATTAATTGAGGAATTTCAGCGACTGCCAGGTGTTGGGCCTAAGACAGCTCAGCGTCTGGCCTTGCATGTGCTTAAGCGTCCAGAAACTGAAGTACGAGCCCTGGCCCAGGCGTTAGTAGATGCAAAACAGCAGGTGGGCCAGTGTTCCATTTGCTTTCATCTGTCAGCAGATCCGGTGTGTGATATCTGTCGCTCCACACGTCGGGATAATCAGACTATTTGTGTGGTAGCTGATTCTCGCGATGTGATTGCCATTGAGCGTACCCGAGAATTTAAGGGTAAATATCATGTGCTGGGCGGTCTAATTTCACCGATGGATGGCATCGGGCCAGAGCAGTTAAATATTGGCCAACTGGTGCACCGAGTCAATAAGGATGGCATCACCGAGGTAATTCTCGCCATTAGCCCCAGCATTGAAGGCGACACGACAACGCTGTATGTGGGGCAGCTGATTAAACCCTTTACCAAGGTGACGCGGATTGCCTTTGGGCTACCTATGGGCGGCGATCTGGAATATGCCGATGAAGTCACCCTGGCCAGAGCGTTGGAAGGTCGTCAGGCATTAGGGTAAGGGTGGGCACTGCCCACCTTACAGGAAGCTCTAGCGTAGTTTCTGCTTGATAAAGGCCAAAATCTTGGCGGTCTGATTTTTGAGCATTGCCACTTCCTTTTGTAGCTTGGCAACCTGCTGTTTTAAGGCGGCAATTTCAGCCGCACTTTCACCACTGGCAGCGGCAGCAGGTGCAGCGGCGGACTTGCTGGTTGGACGTACTTTCCGGGCCTTCACCATAGAAGCTTTAATCGCTTCAATTAGTTCTTTTTGTTCAAAGGGTTTTTGAATAAATTCAAAGTACTCAAACGGGCCTTGAATTTTTTCGGTTACCTCTTCTCGACGACCCGACATCAACACAAGGGGAATTTTTTGTAGCTCTGAGGATGCCTGAATTTCTTGAAATACCTCCCACCCACTCATGCGCGGCAGCAAGAAATCGAGCATGATCAGGTTGGGTCGCTGATTGCGAATAGCCTCTAACCCTTCGACGCCGTCGGCAGCCTCAATCACCTCAAAGTTACCCTGAGGCAACATATCCCGGACGCGCATGCGGATAACCCGACTATCATCGATAACTAAAATCTTATGACTTGCTGCCACGACTGACTCCTAATAATGGATAGCTACAGTTTGTGTAAAGAGAGCGCTACTAATAGTTCTTTAGTCTAGTAACGGTATAAAGCAATGTTGCCCAGCTCGACAACGATGGTAAGGCTGACCCTGATTAGTTTGTAAGAATCATATAGGATCAAAAAGGCTACAGAACGTTGCTATAAGGTGACCGCCGTAGCTATGCTCGCGTAATGCCGCGAATGCTAGGCGTATAGTAGACAAGCTAATTGTGTCATGGAAAGTTTATCTCAAATGCGTTCCAGCGGTATTGATAGACCTGAGATTGTGCAGCTGCCTGATTGGTTAAGGCGACCAATTGGTCGGGCTAGTCAGCTGTCGACCGTACAAAAAATTATCAAACAACGACAGATCCATACGATCTGTGAGGAAGGACGGTGCCCCAATCGGAGTGAATGCTATGCGAATAAGACAGCCTCATTTTTGTTGATGGGGCCAACCTGCACCCGAGCCTGTGCATTTTGCCAGGTGGATAAGGGACATGCTCCCATGCCGTTAGATTCTGAAGAACCCCAAAAAGTAGCTGAATCAGTCAAATTACTGGGTTTGAAGTATGTGGTGCTGACATCGGTGGCGCGAGATGATTTGCCGGATCACGGAGCTGGCTGGTTTGTGGCGACTATGACGGCAATTCGCTCGGTTAGCCCAGAGACTCAAATTGAGTTGCTAACACCTGATTTTTGGGGTGGTTCTGATGCTGCCCAAAAGCAACGGCAGCGGCTAAAGACGGTTGTAGAGGCTAAACCCGCTTGCTTGAACCACAATGTGGAAACCGTAGAGCGTTTACAAGACCCGGTGCGACGGGGGGCTAAATATCGTCGCTCCTTGGAGGTTCTGCGCTATGTAAAAGAGCTGGATGCTTCTATTCCAACTAAGTCTGGCTTAATGCTAGGGCATGGTGAGACAGCAGATGAGCTGGTGCAAGCGATGAAGGATTTGCGTGCTGTGGGCTGCGATCGCATCACCCTTGGCCAATATATGCGTCCATCGTTAGCCCATCTGCCTGTGCAACGCTACTGGACTCCAGAAGAATTTGATCAGTTAGGTGACACTGCGCGTAGCCTAGGCTTTTCTCAAGTCCGCTCCGGTCCGCTAGTTCGCAGTTCTTATCATGCAGGTGAGGAATAACAGGGGGACAACAATTGCTGGCTCTTTTATTCGATAGTTTGAGCTGCCAAGTCCCGCCATTCTTTAACTGCATAGGGTGGCACAATAATTTCGCTAGGGCCTTTCCCCTGCAGCGGCACCGCTAAGGTTAATGGAATCGGCTGCTGCAGGTCAGCTAGCACATTGGCAAAGTCATATTGATTAGTATTGCTGGGCAAAGCGGGTGTGGGTGGGTCAAGTTTAGGGGTTGCCTGCCACTGTAGGGCTGTTCCCGTGTTGATAGTCAAAGGCTGTTGGGGGTCCACATTAACGATTCCAGGGAACCCGACCAAACGCAGATACATGCCCTCTAACCCATCAGGCCGATAGCGTTTAAATAAAATGGCCTGCCATGACCGGTCGTTGCGATCGCGTAGACTTTGTTGCGATCTCAATGTGGTTTGACCAGGGCGCTCATGGTAAACATGTACTGATGCCAATGCTGGCGGGGTGAGCAGAAAAAGCTGTAAACCAAGACAAACGAAAACGCCAAGCAACTGCCGAACCATAGGATGTTTTGGAAATATCCTTTCTAGGATAAATCGATGTAGGGACCTTCCATGGAACGTCCCTACATCGATTTGCCTATAGTTTGTCCAATGCATCTAGCACCAAACGGTAGCGCGTTGCCTCATTGTTAGTCAGATAAAGGCTACCAGCTTTCTCTAGATCAGCCGTGGCGGCTCCTCGATTGCCCAGGCGAGCATTGGTAATACCACGGTAATAAAACACATCTGGATCTTGAACATTAGCGGCAATCACCGCCGAGAAATCAGTGTAAGCATTCTGATACTCGCCAGATTCATAGTGCAAGCGCCCACGGCTAGAATACGCACTCCAGTAAGTACGATTGAGATCAATTGCTGTGCTGTAGTCGCCAAGCGCACTAAAGCGATCACCTAAATTTGCAAACGCATCGCCGCGGCCTTTGTAGGAGGGGGCATACTCAGGCTCTAGGGATAGGGCGTCGGTGAAGTCTGCGATCGCAGCCTGCTGTTCACCCATCTGCAAATAGACACGTCCTCTGTTGTGGTACGCCTCAGCAGAGTCTGGAGACAACTCTAGAACTTGTGTAAAGTCGTTAAGCGCGGCAGAAGAATTACCGGATGAGGCATATACCTGACCACGAATGAGATATGCTTTGGCGTTACCAGGCTCTAGGGTCAGAACCTGGTTTAGGTCGTCGACAGCCGCACGGGGACGATCTTGAGAGATTAAGGCAAAACTGCGGTTGTAGTAACTTTCTACGTTGTTTTCATCCAGGTCGACCGCTCGATTAAAGTCCCGAAGTGCATTGTTTGTTTCACCGACGCTATAGTACGCTACACCACGATTCAAAAAGGCAGCGGCATAGTCGCCTTCTATATCAATGGCCTGTGTAAAGTCACTGATGGCACTTTGGGGACTATTCAATGATTTGAATACTAAGCCTCGGTGGAAGTAGGCTGATGCATTATTAGGATCTAACGCAACTGCGTCGTTCAAATATTCTAAAGCCGCTTGCTGGTTACCTTGCTCAGACGAGATCAGACCACGATAGATGTAGGCTGTTGCTGAGTCAGGTGCAATTGCGATCGCACGGTCAAAATCTTGAGTAGCTAAGCTAGTTTCGCCTAAGTCGTAGTAAAGAATGCCTCGATTAAGATGGGCTGCGCCATAGTTAGGATTAAGCTCTATGGCCCGGTTATAGTTACTTAACGCTGCATCTGTGTTTCCTAAGCGGTCAAAGGCCGCGCCGCGAAATAGATGGGCAGGGGCATAGTCAGGATTTAGATTGATAGCTGCGTTGAATTCTTCAATAGCGGCTTCATTATTACCGTCTCGATATTCTTCTAAGCCTTCCTCAAAGCGCTCAACATAGCTTTCAGGCTCTTCTGCAGGTACCTCAGCACCCTCTGCTGGCTCACTCTGGGCCGGTTCCTCGTTTGGCAGACTGTCTTCTGGCAGATTATTGTCCTCTGGTAAAACGGGCAATCCTGGCTGTGCTTCAGCGGGAGTTTCTGCTTCAGCATCCGACTCTAGAAAAATGACGCCTTCTTGGTCAAATTCTTCGTTTTCAGTAGTACTGACGACTTGGGCCATACCGGAGGACGTAATGTTGCCCAGGCAAGCTACTGTGCTCAGAAAGATCAGAGCAAATCGGTTCATAATTATTCCTCTTAACCCGTATCTGCGTGCGTTTACTTAAATTTACCCAGAGTCAGGTCTAGAGTTGCTATTTGACCAATTGATATTGATATGCAAAGGGGGATCTAATTTTTATGAAACCGTCTTGGTTAGGGGATTTTAGCAAGCTTGCGATCGCAAATATTGCATCTAACTTGATGGTCCCTTTAGCAGGGTTAATTGACACTGCGTTTCTGGGGCACCTGGCCGATATTCATCATTTGGCAGGGGTGACGTTGGCAACCGTGCTGTTCAACGTGATCTACTGGAGCTTTAGCTTTTTACGCATGGGCACCAGTGGCCTAATGGCACAAGCTGCAGGGCGAGGTGATCGCGCTGAGCAATGGCGAGTCGGTCTGCGGGGGATAACGATTGCTCTCTCGTTTGGGCTGATTGTTTTGGTTTTGCAGACACCGATTCGGATGATAGGGTTTTCGGTTTTGCAGGCCGATGCCGACGTGATGGATGCCGGTGTGGCCTTTTATCAAGGTCGCATTTGGGGTGCACCCGCAGTGCTGATGAACTATGTGCTGATGGGCTGGTTTTTGGGAATGGGGTACGGACGACGAGTCTTAGCGTTGGCCTTGGTCGGTAATGGGGCCAATATTTTGCTTGATTATTGGATGATTGTGCAGCTTGGCTGGGAGAGCTACGGCGCTGGCCTAGCCACTGCCTTGAGCCAGTACGCCATGATGTTAGTAGGGGTAACACTGCTATCGAGGTCGTTGCCTTGGGGTCAGATTTGGCAACAGCGTCTAACGATATGGAGCCGTCGAACCCTTGCCGCGCTATTTCGCTTAAATCGCGATCTGATGGTGCGCACCTGGGCATTGCTTTTGAGTTTTGCGTCGTTTACCAATCTCAGCGGGGTGATCGGCACAGATACGCTAGCTGTCAATGCGCTGATGCTTCAGTCGCTGACGCTGGTCACCTACTTTTTAGATGGGATTGCGTTTGCCACTGAAGCCTACACTGGCAAATTTTACGGTCAGGGAAAACGGTCTGAATTACGTCTTTTGGTCCGCTTCGGCAGTGGGATAAGTGTCGGTCTGGGAATGGGGGTTGCGATCGCACTGATCACATTTACTAACCAGCTATTTGGTCTGCTCACCGATCACCAAACGGTATTAACTCAACTCAACCAGTATGTTTTCTGGCTTCTGCCCCTGTTTGGTTTTGGTGCCATTGCCTTTATGCTAGACGGCTATTTTCTGGGTCTAACGTCTAGCATCACTCTGCGCAATTCTACAATTTTAGCCACCAGCATCGGATTTATTCCCATAGCGTTAATTGCCTATGCACGCATGAGTCCTAATCTTTTATGGCTGGCGATGGTGGGGTTTATGGCGATTCGAGCCTTGGCCTTAGCCTGGGCACTGCCCGACAGTTTGAAATCTAGTTAGGCTAGACCCTATTGAGGATCGCACCGAATTTCTAATAAAAAACCATCTGGGTCATAAAAATAGATGCCGCGCCCGGTGAGTCTGCTTACAGGGCCATGATCGATAGCCACCCGATTTTGTTTAAGCGTTTCAACAGCCGGCTCAAACTGCTCAGGGGCAATATCAAAAGCCATATGATTAGCCCGAGTAAATTGCTGAGTTGGATCAAGATTGGGAGGGTTTAAATCGGGCTCGCCAAAGAGATCCAAGATGGTGCCATCCGGTAGACGAAAATTGGCAACTTTTCCCTGGGAAACGAGCTCAACCAGTGTCTCAGGGACTTCGTTACCTGTGAGTTCATGGAGACCCAAGATCGAGCCATAAAAATGGCGTGATGCAGTCATATCTTTGACATTCAGTGCAATGTGATGGACGCCTCGCAACACGTTGGGGCTGAGTCCTGTGCTCTGTCTGTCAATCGATAGTGTCATAACCAATGCACCAGATTACTGTGGTCTCTACTGTAGCGAATCATCAATCTGCCTGGCTTTTTTCCCGTGCTAGAGCAATCGACGGATGCATTCGTCGATTGTGAGTCAGGTTAGCTGTTGTAATTTGGGGCTTTCAGGGATATCGATTGTCTTAACTAACCTGACAGATGCAATAAATGCAGCCGCAGCCACAGAAATTATCGATAGCTTTCATATATCAGCAGTATCCTGCCAATCTATTTATCAAGAAGGTCGATAATAATAGGTATAGTTTTCGCTTCGTTAAGCCGCTTTAACATCTATGAACAGTGCTTTCCTTGAACGTCTGCATAGTCCCCAACGCCCTGTAATTGTGTTTGATGGGGCCATGGGTACCAATTTGCAGGTCCAGGAACTGACCGCCGACGATTTTGGTGGCTTAGAGTATGAGGGCTGTAATGAATATTTGGTCGTCACTAAGCCTGAGGCCGTCGCTAAAGTTCATCGCGATTTCTTGGCAGCGGGTGCGGATGTTATTGAAACCGATACTTTTGGGGGCAGCACCTTTGTCTTGGCGGAGTATGGATTGCAAGACAAAGCCTATGAGCTAAATAAAGTAGCTGCAGAGTTGGCCAAGGGCTGTACAGCTGAATTTTCGACACCTGAGAAACCTCGCTTTGTAGCCGGTTCCATCGGGCCAGGAACCAAGCTACCCACATTGGGCCACATTTCCTATGATGAGCTACTTGAAGCATTTACGGTCCAGGCAGAGGGCCTCTATGACGGGGGCATAGATCTATTTATCGTTGAGACCTGTCAAGACGTGTTGCAAATTAAGGCCGCATTGAATGCAATCGAAGTCGTATTTGACAAGAAAGGTAACCGACTGCCGCTGATGGTATCAGTCACGATGGAGACCACTGGAACAATGCTGGTTGGCTCTGATATTACGGCAGTAGTCAGTATTTTAGAGCCCTACCCCATCGATATTTTAGGTCTTAACTGTGCAACAGGGCCTGACCTGATGACAGAGCACATCAAGTATTTATCAGAGACGTCTCCCTTTGTTGTTTCCTGTGTGCCAAATGCAGGTTTACCAGAGAATATTGGCGGGCACGCGCACTATAAGCTGACGCCGATGGAACTGCGAATGGCGCTGCATCGGTTTGTAGAAGATTTGGGTGTGCAGGTGATTGGTGGCTGCTGTGGCACACGCCCCGACCATATTGCGGCACTAGCGGAGATTTCTCAGAAACTGTCTCCTAAGGAGCGCGAAATTCGATTGTCGGCCTACTTAAATGGAGCAATCACATCTGCTGCTTCCCTTGAGAAAAATAACGATAAAAAGGCGACTGTTCGGCCAGCGTTGAACTATATGCCTGCGGCGGCTTCGATCTATGGAGCACAGCCCTATGAGCAGGATAATTCGTTCTTAATTGTAGGAGAGAGGCTAAATGCCAGCGGTTCGCGTAAGGTGCGAGAGCTGCTAAATGAGGATGATTGGGATGGATTGATTGCGATCGCAAAACGCCAGGTCAAAGAAGGTGCCCATATTCTCGATGTCAATGTAGACTACGTTGGCCGCAACGGTGAAGCCGACATGCATGAGATTGTGTCTCGTCTTGTCACTAATATCACCTTGCCCCTCATGCTTGACTCCACCGAGTGGACCAAAATGGAAGCAGGTCTCAAAGTTGCCGGAGGTAAGTGCATTCTCAACTCCACCAACTACGAAGATGGTGACGAGAGATTTTTCAAAGTTCTAGAATTAGCCAAGACCTATGGTACTGGTGTCGTCGTTGGCTGTATTGACGAAGACGGCATGGCCCGCACTGCTGAGAAGAAGCTTCAAATTGCTCAGCGTGCTTACCGCGATGCCCTCAAATACGGCTTGCCGCCCCATGAGTTGTTCTTTGATACCCTGGCACTGCCCATTTCTACAGGAATTGAAGAGGACCGAGAGAATGCTACAGCGACCATTGATGCGATCAAGCAAATTAAAGAGGCGCTGCCTGGCGTTCACTTTATGCTGGGGGTCTCTAATGTCTCCTTTGGTCTGAGTCCGGCAGCTCGGATCACCTTAAACTCAATGTTTTTGCATGAGGCGATGCAGGTGGGTATGGATGGTGCCATTGTCTCGGCTGCAAAGATTCTGCCTTTGATTAAAATTGACCCAGATCACCAGAAAGTTTGCAAAGATCTGATCTATGACAATCGACAATTCGATGGTGATATTTGCACCTACGATCCCCTGGGAAAGCTAACAACCCTATTTGAAGGGGTCACTACTAAAGATGCTCGTTCGTCTGTATCGCTGGCTGACCTACCCATTGAAGAGCGCTTAAAACAACACATTATTGATGGTGAACGTATCGGTCTAGAAGATGCCTTAAAAGTTGCTCTAGATACTCCCTATGAGCCACTACGAATTATTAACACCTTCTTGCTCGACGGCATGAAAGTTGTGGGTGAACTGTTTGGCTCTGGTCAAATGCAGCTGCCATTTGTTCTGCAATCAGCCCAGACAATGAAATCAGCGGTCGCATTTCTAGAACCTCTGATGGAAAAAGAAGAGGGCCAAGACGACAGTGGTAAGGGAAAGTTTCTCATTGCCACCGTTAGAGGCGATGTACACGATATCGGCAAAAACCTGGTAGATATTATCTTGACCAACAATGGCTATAAGGTAATCAATTTAGGCATTAAACAAACTATTGATGCCATTGTCTCTGCCTACGAAGAGCATCAGCCAGACTGTATCGCTATGAGCGGGTTGCTGGTAAAATCCACAGCCTTTATGAAAGAGAATCTGGCGGTATTTAATGAAAAGGGTATTTCTGTGCCTGTGATTTTAGGTGGTGCTGCATTGACACCTAAATTTGTCTATGGAGACTGTCAAGACACCTATGATGGCCAGGTAATCTACGGTAAAGACGCCTTTGCTGACCTTACTTTTATGGAGCGCCTAATGCCTGCCAAAAAAGAAAATAGCTGGCAAGATAACGCAGGCTTTGTCGGTGAGTATGCTCACTATAATCGGAAAGGTCGAAAGGCAATTGAGCAAGCAGAAGCCGATTTAAATGGTGGAGCTGCTAAGGAAGAGAAAAAGAAAGAGCCTAAAGTGATTGATACCAACCGCTCTGAGGCAGTTGATATCGATATCTCTCGTCCCATACCTCCATTTTGGGGTACAAAAGTCCTTACCCCTAAGGACTTTGATATTGATGAACTTTACTGGCACCTCGATTTACAGGCATTGTTTGTAGGGCAATGGCAGTTTCGTAAGCCTAAAAATCAAACGCGCGAAGAATACGATATGTTCCTCGCTGAAAAAGTGCATCCTATTCTGGCTGAGTGGAAGCAAAAAATTAAAGCGGAAAACCTGCTGCATCCTCAGCTGATCTATGGTTACTTCCCCTGCACTGCCGAGGGTAACTCTGTGCATGTTTACGATTCTGCTGTCGTTGATCAAGGGCTGACTCCTAACGATGCAGAGCCACTCTTTACTTGGGAGTTTCCTCGTCAGAGATCAATGCGTCGTTTGTGCATTGCTGACTTCTTTTTACCTAAAGAACAGAACCAGTTTGACGTTTTTCCTATGCAGGCGGTGACTGTGGGGCAAATTTCAGCAGATTATGCTCGCCAGCTATTTGCGGAAGATAAATATACAGACTATCTCTATTTCCATGGTCTAGCAGTGCAGGTGGCCGAGGCCATGGCGGAATGGTGCCATGCTGTCATTCGCAAAGAGCTTGGCTACGGTGATCAGGAGCCTGATACTATCCGCGATATGTTAGCCCAACGCTATCAAGGTGGCCGCTATAGCTTTGGTTATCCAGCATGTCCTAATGTGGCTGACCAGGCTAAGCAGCTAGAGATTTTGGGGGTTGACCGCATCGGCATGACCATGGATGAAAGCGAACAGCTTTATCCTGAAGAGTCAACCACAGCAATCATCACCTATCATCCTGTTGCTAAGTATTTCAGCGCATAGATTTTTTGTCTTCCATAGATTAAAACATCGCTCTCAACCTTACCTACTAAAACGTTGAGGCCAAAACTAATGACTAGCCATCGTGTTCCTAAGACACGGTTAGAAAACCGTCGGCAGCGGGTGCGATTGACCAGTGAAGCGGCTCGCCGAGAAGTATTGATTGCGCCAGTTTTACTGGAGATTGCCGATATTACTCAAGCAATTGTCAATACTCAGCTGGCGACCGAGTTAATTGCTCTCGATCAGTGGGTCGAACTCAACGATCCGATTTTATATGGGGCGATCACAACAGGAGATATTTGGCAGTTTGGCAGCTTTGCAAGACATGAGCAAAGGATTACGCAGGACACAATGTTATATAGGGTGCTGACTGACCTATCTCAATTAATGCAGATTTTAGTGGGGATTTTGCAAGCAGAATAACCAGATCAGTCGAAATTGTCAGAATTCTCTAGAAACGGCTGCTTTACACTATGCATTACATTGCTCTCATTCTGTAGACATTACAAAACCGTAAGATCTTCAGCTGTCTCTTCAAACATGATTAAAACCCTTTCTATAGTGGTAATACGCTGGTCTTTGACCAAGACAGTCTAATTTGTTGAGAGACATAATCAGAATGAGAGCAATTTTGACTGCAATCCTGGCGATCGTTGCCAGTGTAATGCTGATAATGCCTGCCTATGCAGATGATGCCTATGTCGGTGATGTGGCTGCCGGGGAGAAAGTGTTTGCCAAGAACTGTGCTACATGCCATGCAGGCGGCAACAACGCTATTGTGTCGTCCCAAACGCTCAAGCAAGAGGCCCTGGAGCAGTATTTGTTTAACTATCGCCTTGAGCATAATGTAGACGCGATCGCATATCAGGTTGCCAACGGCAGAGGAGCCATGCCTGCGTTTCAAGGTCGGATAAGAGATAAAGATATTACTGATGTTGCAGCTTATGTAAAAGCTCAATCTGAGAGCGGCTGGCCAGAATAGTTTAATCAGCAGACCATTAAAAGATCGCCCAAACGCTAACGTTTGGGCGATCTTTTAATGCGATTTAGACTGTTAGCTTTACCACTTCAGCAAATTAAACTGCTCCATATCTACCGTGTCGCGATTTCGGTAGATTGACAGCACGATTGCCAGACCCACAGCAGCTTCAGCAGCGGCGATAGTAATAACAAAGACTGCAAATACCTGACCCTTGATTTCAGCAGGATCTAGATAGTTTGAAAATGCCATCAAATTTAGATTGACCGCATTGAGCATTAGCTCAATTGACATTAATACCCGAATAACGTTTCGGCTAGTAACAAGACCATAGATGCCTACGCAAAAAAGTGCTGCAGCAAGAATCAGAAAATACTCTAGTTGCATGGTTTACACGGTTTCCTCTTCTAGATACCTTGATATAGGTTTAGCTGTCCTGAGAGTCGCTACCAGCAGCAACTAGCTCACGGGGACGCTCACGCAACGTAAGAACTTTCTGCTCATCCGCAGGCTCGTAGTCTGGTATGTACTCACGACGGGCCAGAATGATAGCACCTACAAGGGTCATCAACAGCAATACAGAGACAAGCTCAAACGGCAGTAGAAAGTCACTAAAGAAATGCAGGCCAATAATTTCAATAGCGGCCTCACCAGCAGGTGCCTCTGTCGATAGCTGCCAAGAAGTGGCCATGACCATAGAACTTAGCAGAGTAAACAGCCCAACACAGACAGCGCCTGTGGCGGCCTTGCCTATCCAGGCGTTGGAAATTGGCTGAAAATCTTCCCGCTTGTTCACCAGCATGATGCCGAACAAGATCAAAATGTTGACGGCCCCTACATAGACCAAGACTTGAGCGGCGGCTACAAATCCTGCATTTAGCAGAATGTATAGGCCTGAGATGCTAACGAACACCATCGCCAGCAAAAATGCTGAGTAAACAATATTGGAGAGCAGCACTACACCCAGGGCTGCCCCTAACATCAAGACACCAAGAATGCCTGTGGAAACAAGTTGTACACCTTCCGCTAAGTTCACTGCTTCTCCAATATTATGGGGCTACGATGGCTTGGTCTATCGTTGGGCGTCCAGACTGAATAATAATTAATCACTAGCTTGTTCAGTCTTAGCTGGTTTAGACGCTTCTATCTCTGCCAAGATCTCTTGAGGTAGTTTACCAGCACGGCGAGATCCTTCGGGTAGATCGTGAGGGTCCACAACACCTTTGGGGAGGTAGGCCAGCTCTCTCATTGGGGTCACCATTGGGTCATCAGTCACCTTGTAAGGCAAACGACCCAGTGCAACACTATCGTAGTTGAGTTCATGCCGGTCATAGGCGGCTAACTCATATTCTTCGGTCATGGAGAGACAGTTGGTAGGGCAGTACTCCACACAGTTACCGCAAAAAATACAAACACCAAAGTCAATACTGTAGTGGTCTAATGTTTTCTTCTTGGTTGCTTTATCAAAGGTCCAGTCAACAACCGGTAAGTTAATCGGACAAACCCGAACACAGACTTCGCAGGAAATACACTTATCAAATTCAAAGTGAATACGACCGCGATAGCGCTCAGACGGAATCAGCTTTTCATAAGGATACTGGATCGTCACCGGGCGACGCTTCATGTGATCAAAGGTGACCGACAGCCCTTGACCGATATATTTGGCAGCTTGGACGGTTTCTTTGGCGTAGTCGCCAACCTGCTTTAGAAAGTTGAGCATTGTTTTACCCTCCAAACGCAAATGGAAATGCAAGCTTAAGTGCTGCTGTTAACAGCAGGTTTACTAGAGCAACTGGCAATAAAAATTTCCAGCCTAAGTCAAGAAGCTGATCGATGCGTACACGAGGTACAGTCCATCGCAGCAGTACAGCGAGAAATACTAGGAAATAAGCTTTAATCAGGGTCATCATGATCCCTAAGGCTGCGGTTATAACCTGTAGCCAAGGAGTCGTTTCGCTAATGCCTAGAGTTCCAGCGAGCACTTCAACCGGGACAGGAAAACTCCACCCACCCAAATAAAGCACCGATACCAACATGGCTGAGAGAACCAGGTTGACATAAGAGCCTACATAAAAGAGGCCGAACTTCATACCACCGTATTCGGTCTGGTAACCCGCTACAATCTCTTCTTCTGCTTCGGGTAAGTCAAAAGGCAGGCGTTCACATTCTGCTAAGGCGGCAATCCAGAAAAGGATAAACCCAACAGGCTGACGCCAGATGTTCCAGCTTAAGATGCCGTATCCTGCTTGCTGATTAACAATATCCACGGTGCTTAGACTGTTGGACATCATCACAACAGCTAATACAGCAAGTGCCAGAGGAATTTCGTAGCTAATAGACTGTGCAGTCGCTCGCAGACCACCCAGCAGAGAATATTTGTTGTTTGAGGAGTACCCAGACATCAAGAACCCGATAGGGGTAATACTTGATAAAGCAATCCATAAAAAAATGCCTATACCCAAGTCTGTTATCACCATATTCTGGCCAAAAGGTACAACCAGATAGGATATGAAGACAGGAATAACAACCAGTGCAGGACCTAAGGTAAAGAGTATTGAGTCTGCCTTGGCTGGGTTAATATCTTCCTTAAAAATTAGTTTGATACCGTCAGCAGTGGCTTGGAGTGCACCTAGAGGGCCGATATATTCGGGGCCAATACGTTGCTGGGCCGCAGCTGAAACTTTTCTCTCTAGCCAAACGGCAATAAAAATACTGATGGTGGCAGCTATCAGTATGAGTAACATTGGGAGTGGCATCCAAACTAATTTAGCCACGGCTGGGGATAACCCCAGTGAGATAAGTATTTGAATAAAGCTCTCTTGCAGGTCAATTCCAGAACTCATATACCCAGCATCTATAGGTGGAGCGGAAAGCTAAAAGGCCGATTTCCCTAATGATTCTAACGCTTAATATGTCTTCAAAGGCGAAATTGCTGTTGGAGAACCAATAGGAATTACTACTTATGGTTATAGATGAAACAGAAGACATGAAAAGTTAACCATACGAAAACCCCCCTTGATATGCATCAAGAGGGGCTGGAGTTCCTGAAAATCGTCACTG
>ERZ1740070.1074-NODE-1074-length-17575-cov-8.077283_pt1 | contig 17575 bp, 17 predicted proteins | sample MGYA00581734_ERZ1740070 | MGnify/ENA primary metagenome ERZ1740070 (study PRJEB43018, sample SAMN04849744) | marine metagenome | isolation source: floating plastic debris | place: Pacific Ocean | collected 2008-09-01 | study: EMG produced TPA metagenomics...
GGGCGCGCCAGAGGTTAACCCCGGCAAACAAAAAGCTGCCTACAAATGCAACAGAGCCCAGAATGATCTGGCTACGCAACCGTAGCCAAAAAACACCAAGATAGTTAACTGAGCGAAACCACAGCCCCTCTGCCGCAAAATAGGTCAGGATATCAAAGCTAAGCAGCAGTGCGATCGCACCTAGCCCCCAAACCCAGTAATTACCTACAGACTTTTTGAGGGTAGGCCGTGAAATAGACCGTTCTTGCAAAATCGCCATGGCAGATCGAGGGGATGACGGTGGTCAACTTAATCTATCCTAGCGAGATTATTGAACTACTCAAAAAGCTTTCAACAGCCCAACGTCCTGGGGATGAGCGTAAATACTTAATAAGCCAAGATTGGGTCGAGCCAAATTCTCGCAATATTATAGACAGATTGCCAGATATAAATCGAAATAATGACGCAAAGCAAGAAAGCTGCCAACTGGAAACGTCTGGTCAACTACATCATTGATATCGTTGGCTATTTGATAATCAATCTGGTGCTAGGGCTACTAATAGGCACCATCGTGGCCATCACCGGCAATATTGATTTTCTAGAGTCAGATGCGTTTGACGCCCTCTCTAGTCTCTTAGCCCTGGTGGTTTTGTTTTTTTATTATTTTTTCTTTGAGCTTCTCTTTCAAGCAACACCAGGAAAGCTAATTACCCAGACGCGAGTTATCAGTCGTCAGGAGGCCCCTCTGGAGGCAAGCACCATAGCCCTACGCACCTTGATTCGTTTGGTTCCTTTCGAACCTTTTTCGTTCTTGTTTGGCGAAGGCTGGCACGATAAGTGGTCTAACACCATGGTGGTCGACAAATAGTTTTTTGATGGGCCGGCTCTAAACCGCCTATGCGCTACTTAAAGCAGGCCAAAGATGGTACCCATAAACCAGACATACAGCATAATAAACAGCCATCCTTCCCAAATGGTGATCTTGTTATCTTGAACAATAAAAAACATCAGTAGTGACGCCGCCAGCAGCGTCGGCACACTGTGGCTCAAGATGTTGTCAGCCACCGGTAGGGGGCTAATCAAACCCGGTATACCAATCACCACAAAAATGTTGAAAATATTGGAGCCGATCACATTCCCAACCGCCAACTCAGCCTTCCCTTTCAGAGCAGCGTTGATCGTCACCATGAGCTCAGGCAGAGATGTTCCAAGTGCCACAGCACTAATGGCGATGATATCTCTGCCAATATTCAACTGATCAGAAATTTGGATCAAAGAGTCAATCGTGTAGTTGGCCCCTAAAAAAATAAAAATGCCGCTCAGCACCAGCACCAACAGCTCTCGTAGCGATTGAGTCACACTAAACCCTTCACCAGCAAGAGAGGCCACCGTCGTCTCCTCGTCGGGGTTTACCGCCGATTCATCACTGCTTTTGAGGATATAAAACAGATAAACAATATATCCAATTAAAAGGAGCAGGGATTCGCCACGGGTAAACTGCTGATCTGATGTGGCCATGAGGGCAAACAAAAAGGCGGACCCGACAAATAGGGGCAGATCAACACTGATCAGGTTGTACATCACCCGCAAAATCTTGGTACTGATAATGGCGGCTGTACCCACCACTAGACAAATATTGGCAATATTAGAGCCGATCACATTGCTAGCAACGACTTCTGATGCCCCTTGAAAAATCCCAAACAGTGACGATAGCAGTTCCGGTAGTGAGGTCCCCATAGAAACGATTGTGACCCCCACAATAAACGGGGGAAGCCCCATGGCCAGACCCAGTTTTTCTGCAGCATCGGTAAAAAAGTCAGACGCTTTAACCAATGTGGCCAGACCCACGACAAAAATCAGCAGCAGGATCGGTAAAGAATTCATAGAAACCCGAATTAGGTTAGAACGTAACTGTAGCTTGTACATCTAGCAATCCTGCTATCTTGCAGCAAAGAAGAAGGATTGCTAGATGTTGCAGTTTAGTCTGCTGTTTAGGACATTTCATATTTATGCTTGCCGCTGGTCAGCGTCAGAAACTTGACGAATCTAACGATGCTTTGTTCTATGAACATCCCCGCTTTGTTACCCATGTTGATGAACGGTTTATAGAGCAGCTGACTGAGTTATATCGAGAACGACTCACCCCCAACAGCTGCATTTTAGACATGATGAGCAGTTGGGTCTCTCATTTGCCCAGTGATATGGAGTTTGCACGGGTCGAAGGTCACGGTATGAATGCCGAGGAACTGGCCAAGAACCCCAGTCTCGATCACTACGTTGTCCAGAACCTAAACGAAAATCATAGACTGCCCTTTGAAGATCGTACTTTTGATGCTGTGCTCAACACGGTATCTGTGCAATATCTGCAAAATCCTGAAGCTGTCTTTGCCGAAATTTATCGCGTATTAAAGCCCGGTGGTATTGCCATTGTCAGCTTCTCAAATCGGATGTTTTATCAAAAAGCGATCGCAGCCTGGCGCGATAGCAGCGACGCCAACCACATCGCCTTGGTCAAAAGCTATTTCGAGTCCGTTAAAGGGTTTAGTACTCCTGAGGTGATCGCCAACCAACCGCCAATGACTAATCCACTGTTGCAAATGATGGGGTTTGCCAGCAGCGATCCGTTTTATGCCGTAATTTCAGAAAGAATGGAAGTATTGGTGGGTTAATAATCATCGGGTGGGCATTCCCCCACCCGTCACATTTACACCGCCGCGCCGCGCTTACCACCGTAGGCTTTCCAAGCTAGATCAATTAGGCCATTGACAATCGCCACCGCCACAACAGTGCTGCCCTTGCGACCGCCTATGCTGATACTGGGCATCAGGCTATCCTTCAAGCGAGACTTGGTTACCTCAGCTTCTAAAAAACCAGCGGGTGTAGCAATCACCAGCGCAGGTCGAATCACATCGGTTTCGATTAGCTCAACCAAGCTATCGAGTGCAGGCTGGGAGTGCCCAATCACAAATATGCCCTCTGGATAGCGCTTAGCCAAAGTTTCAATACCCCAGGCCGCTCTTGACTTATCTTTTTGCGGCCGGGTGATGGCATCCATAGCGCAGTACACCGGGTTGGCGAAGGTAGTCTGCAGACTAGGGGTAATCCCAGCTTGAGCCATGGGGCTATCGACAACAACTGTAGTACGAGCCGCTAATGCCGCTGCTCCAGATTGCAGTGCTTGATCAGAGAATTGAATCAGCTCTTTATAGTCATAGTCTGCAGTTGCATAGATAACTCGACGCACGATTTCGTACTCGGCTGGAGCAAATGTATGCTGACCGATCTCTTGATCAATAATACGTAAGCTCCGTGCGTCGGTAACATGCCATTCCATAAGTGATGCCTGCGGTGCCGCTAGTTTCAATAGACTAGCATCGTCAGCTGTTTTTCTGGTATTTGGCCAACCCAATAGACTACATCTATATTTTTTAGGGTCAGCCCCTTGGGCCAGGCACAAATCGTAGCCGAACCAATAAGTAAAAATGCTTACTCCCAACCACTGATGAGGTAAGGCTTTAGGGCCATTTTTTGTGGGTAATTGACTGCATTTGAGTCTCAACTTTAGAGGGTTAACAAACCTCAAATCAACTGTTTGGCCTCATCTACACAGTAAGAAAGGTGCCCCCTTGGTCTGATATTCTGAAGCTATCAAAGGCGCTCACATAGTCTTATGCCACTGTTGGTTCTAGGAACGATTCTGGGAAGGGGCTAGCAGCGCCTCCCGCAGTCCGACAATTAGCAGTGCCGTCTTGAGCCACGTCCGATTACAAGCTGTAGTTTCCTTAACCGGAAAACTCCAGGTATGACCGTGGACAAGAGTTAATAACACAGGCAGTTTGGAGGAAATACGCAGTGGAAAGTACCCTCGGGTTAGAGATTATTGAAGTTGTTGAGCAGGCTGCGATCGCATCTGCTCGCTGGATGGGTAAAGGGGAAAAGGATATTGCTGACGAAGTGGCTGTAGAAGCCATGCGTGAGCGCATGAACCAAATTCACATGCGCGGCAAGATCGTTATTGGTGAAGGTGAGCGTGACGATGCGCCCATGCTTTTCATCGGTGAGGAAGTGGGTGTTTGTACCCAGCCCAACGCCGCTGAAGTTTGCAACCCCGATGAGCTGATCGAAATCGACATCGCCGTTGACCCCTGTGAAGGTACTAACCTTTGCGCCTACGGCCAGCCCGGTTCCATGGCTGTTCTAGCCATTTCCGAAAAGGGTGGTTTGTTTGCTGCCCCTGACTTCTACATGAAGAAGCTGGCTGCTCCCCCGGCTGCAAAAGGCAAAGTAGACATCAGCAAGTCTGCCACTGAGAACCTAAAGATTTTGGGTGAGTGCCTCGATCGCGCCATCGATGAGCTAGTCGTCGTTGTCATGAAGCGTGAGCGTCATAATGACCTGATTAAGGAAATCCGTGATGCCGGTGCCCGCGTCCGTCTAATTAGCGATGGTGACGTATCCGCCGCCATTTCCTGCGGTTTCTCCGGTACTAACACCCACGCTCTGATGGGTATTGGTGCCGCTCCTGAGGGTGTGATTTCCGCGGCCGCTATGCGCTGCTTGGGTGGTCACTTCCAGGGTCAGCTTATTTACGATCCTGCCATTGTAAAGACTGGTCTGATCGGTGAGAGCAAGGAAGCTAACCTAGAGCGTCTGAGCTCCATGGGTATCTCTGACCCCGACAAGATCTACACCGCTGAAGAGCTAGCCTGTGGCGAAACTGTTCTATTTGCTGGCTGTGGTATTACCCCCGGTCTATTGATGAACGGCGTTCGCTTCTTCAAGGGCGGCGCTCGTACTCAATCTTTGGTTATCTCCAACCAGTCCAAGACTGCTCGCTTTGTAGATACCATTCACATGAAAGGTAACCCCAGCTACGTTGCTCTAAAGTAGTCGCCTAAGGTCTCCTCCTCGGAGGGGATTGTACAAAACAATTTCCCTTAAAAAGCACCCTAGCTATTGACAAATGGCTAGGGTGCTTTTGCCGTTATGTATCATTTGGTAACGGTTGACACTATTTGATGGACTTTTGTTGAGAAACCTTGAGTTGGGGGGTGGTTTTTCCATACCGTCATAGAAGAATAAAGGCTGGTGCTGCATTACTGCGGTACTGGCTTGATGAGCTTTGAAAATAGCTAACTTTACTGCGATTGCCCCAGCCGGGGATATCGGGCATTTAATAAAGGATCTTTTTGGGAGGAAGAATGAATATTGCCGTTATTGGCCTTAGCCATAAGACTGCACCGGTCGAGGTTCGGGAAAAACTTAGCATTCCGACACCAAAGGTTGAGGGTGCGATCGCAAGACTTACCAGCTATCCCCACGTTAAAGAAGTTTCCATTCTTAGCACCTGCAATCGTCTTGAGCTACACGTAATCCTTAGTGACGCTGAAAACGGCATACGCGAAGTCACCCAATTTTTAGCAGACTATGGCAACGTCCCCATAGAAGAGCTTCGTCCCCATCTATTTATCCTGGTCCAGCAAGATGCCATCATGCATCTACTGCGCGTCTCTTCCGGTCTCGATAGCCTGGTACTTGGTGAAGGTCAGATTTTAGCCCAAGTAAAACATGCCCTAGCAGAAAGCCAGAAACATAAGGGCGTCGGTCGTATTCTCAGTCGTCTGTTCAAAGACGCCATCAAAACCGGCAAGCGCGTGCGTACCGAAACCAGCATTGGCACTGGAGCCGTTTCCGTTAGCTCTGCCGCTGCCGAGTTAGCCCAAATGAAAATCCCTAACTTCACAGACTGCCATATCACCATTATCGGCGCTGGCAAAATGGGTCGCCTGCTAGTCAAGCATTTAGTATCAAAGCGGGCTGTCAACATTACTTTGCTCAACCGCAGCATTAAGCGAGCTGATGAACTAGCCGCAGAATATAGCCACATCAATATCAAGACCGGCACCATGGACCTGATGGAAGCCGCCGTCACCGGAGCTGACGTCGTCTTTACCTGTACCTCCTCTGAGCACCCCGTCCTCCACTGCGATAACCTCAGACCCTGCATCGCAGGCCGTCCTCTAAACTTATTCGACATTTCCGTACCCCGTAACGTACACAAAAATGTCACAGAACTGGAGGGTGTCAAAGCTTACACCGTAGATGACCTCAAAGAAGTCGTCGCCAAAAACCAAGAAAGTCGCCGCCAAATGGCCCAAGAAGCCGAAGGCATTTTAGAACAAGAATTAAACCAATTCCTCAAGTGGTTTGGCTCCCTGGATACAGTCTCCACCATCAGCAGCCTACGCACCAAAGTCGAAGCCATTCGTGAGCAGGAGTTAGAAAAAGCCCTCTCCCGTTTAGGTACCGACTTCTCAGAAAAGCACCGCAGTGTTGTTGAGGCCCTATCGCGCGGCATCGTCAACAAAATTCTGCACGACCCCATGACCCAACTACGGGCGCAAGAAGACGCCGAGTCCCGCAAGCAGGCCATGGAAACCCTACAGGTACTCTTTAACCTAGAAGAGAAAAAAGCTGCCGCTAAGCGCTAAGAATTAGAAATACCCATTCGTAGGGGCATTACATCACAATGTAGGGGCGTTCCATGGAACGCCCCTACATTGTTTTTGGCTAATTGCTATGGTGCTGACATCGCTGCGTCGTTTTATTCCTTTGTTACTTGCCATTATTTGCCTGGGCTGCACCCAGGGTGAAATCGCTAATACTAATAGCATCTATGGCTATAAACAACCCAGCAGCGACGGCATCGGCAAAGTCTACATGGGTCGCGAAATTTCCCAGGTAATGGGCCATCAGGGAGCCTATTGGCTAGAGCGCCCCAGCCGTGAAGCAGAAGAAGGACCTGACATGGCGGTAGATGCCCTAGGGCTGAGACCAACTGACACAGTCGCTGATATCGGCGCAGGCACGGGCTACATGAGTTTTCGCATGGCTCGAAAGGTACCTGACGGTCAGGTACTGGCAGTAGATCTGCAGCCAGAGATGATTGAGCTACTAGAAGACGCTAGTGATGAGCAGGGCATTACCAATGTGCAACCTATCCAGGCAGAAGAAGATAATCCCCATTTGCCATCGGGGCAGGTAGACCTAGCGCTCATGGTGGATGCTTACCATGAGTTTGAGGCCCCTCGGGAAGTGATGACGGGTGTTGTAGATGCACTGAAGCCAGGGGGTCGTTTGGTGCTAGCAGAGTATCGGGCAGAGAATCCGCTAATTATGATTAAGCGCTTACACAAAATGAGCGAGAAACAGGTGAAAAAAGAGATGGCAGCAGTGGGTTTAACCTGGGTAAAAACAGACGAGCGATTACCGCAACAGCACTTGTTATTTTTTGAGAAAGCAGCTTAGACCGGATAACACTGTTGCAGAAGCAATGTGTTGCTTACAGAGCTGTAGTCTCTCGTTATTAAGACACACAGCTAAATCTCTCGTAGGGATCGCACAAAACAATATCCCTACGAGATTTTTCCCACATGCAGTCAGCCAATGGACCCAGTTGGCTAGTTGTTATTCTTTGATAGCCACCCGTTTAGTCAAAATGACCATCACTTCATTTGGTCGTCCGGTGGAAATCAGTTTACTCCAGTCGTTAGGCTCGGCGTAGTGTTTTTTGTGCAAGTCTTGGATTGTAAGCCGAACTGCGGTGAGACTGCCAAAGATCAAGTGGCGAACCGTTTCGTGTTGGTAATCTGGTAAAGGTTCAGTGGTAAAAGCAGACGCAACAGCACTTTGAGTTGTATCGAGAAACATAAGCTTTGGTCTCCAAACGTCATCGTTTTTAAGAAAGAAACCAAAGCCCAAAACTTAGCTACCCCGATTATGTGATGCAAACCGGGGTAGCAATAGGATAAAGTATCCCAAGCCTCGGACTGCTGTGTTCAGTCGGGGGTTAGCCAGCGGTACGGTGTTGGTAGCACCTGCCGCTGGTGCTAAATATTGAGCTTTGTAGTGTTGCCCCGCAGGGCGTGAGAACTAAAGTACCGCTAATGTATTTCTCACGTCAAGCCAAAAATGTTGCGGTAGGATGACGCTTGTTATGAAAAAGGATATAGCGACGAATCCACTGAACATAGGTTTCTTCAGTTCGGTAGGAATAATGATTAAGTCGAATCGCATCACGTACCTGGTCGAGCAATTTCCTAGGGCGAGGCTCAGACAATGGCATGGATTCAAGGTAGAAATTCAGATAATAAATAAATCCTAATTAGCATTAGTCCGACATCGGAGGGATGATTATACTGGAAGCCTCCACCTAATCCCCCATATCGGCAGATTGGGCTGACGTATTTCCACCTAATCACTTATATGGGATAGATAGGTGGAAACTTTCCCTCTAATAAAAAAGAGTTAGATTGATCAGATCATGGGGTTAGTCAGCTGACTAGACCGACCTGCGACGACTGAGGAAAGCTGAGTTATAATTAGTTTGCCAGTAACATGGCAAATGAGCTTGTGGTCTAACAAGGTTATGACGTTATTGGGAAACCAGTAAAGATCCCGGTTCGATTCCGGGCGAGCAAATGACACTAGAATAGCTGATTAGTGTTTTTTGCTCGCCTTGAATTATATGGATAGAAATACACAGTTAAAAGTCTTCAAAGCTCAAGTCGAAAATGTTCAAGAACTTGATGCTGCTTGGAGGCATGTGAAGCGCAGTATTAATCGTGATTTAGTTAAGGGCAATAAATCAGCAGTTCGCCTTCATACTAAGCTTCTTACCCTTGTTTACTGTGCTTGGTTGGAGGCAAGTTTTTCTAAGCTTATCCATACTCCTTACGGTTTTGATTTATCTGAAATAGCACAAATACAGTCGGCCTCTCAAAATGGCATTGTAAATGCCTGGAAGGAATGCATTTCTATAGCAGCCTTAAGAGTTAGTTCAGGTAGAAGCAACTACGTACCTAACCTTAAAAAGAAGTTGAATCAGCTTATTGAGAAGTATGTTGAGGAACCCAGTTTATTGAGGAACAAAGTCGCTCATGGGCAATGGGTTAAAGCCTTAAACCGTAACAATGTTGCGATTAATAGTGAACTAACAAATGCGCTCAATAATCTTGATGTTGTCAAGCTTGATATTTTACGTGATGCCTGCAAGGGTTTGTGCGAAATTGTCGAAGCATTAATTGAGTCACCAGAGCGGACTTTTCACCGTGACTATTGGATCTTATTGAGCAAACTAGAAGAGCACTTGGCTAGAACTTCGAAATTTAGTCTTACTGATAAAATTAGACTTCTTAAGTCAAAACAACCAAAGCGAACACAACCTAACAATTCGGGTGCAACAGATTAACGAAATCGTTCAGGTTGAACGCAAATGTATCGGCAACCGCTGCCCCAAATCGTTAGCTGGCTCAATAAAAGGACTTTCGGCTTTATTAACAATGACTTGTAATTTTGAAGACACAAAAAGTAGATCAGTTGATATAGTAATTCCCACTCAAGTGATGTGTACCAGAATCATTGACTGATAGATAAGCTTTTAAGAGCTAAACATGTATCTCACTAGGTAGAGAAACGCTATAGAATGGCTTAATATTATTTGTATTACTCTGTAAGTATTCAGATTGTTAGTGTGTAATCTAGGGATTTCTTGATCACTTCAATGAACTTTAAAATATCTTTGGATCCTAAGATCTATTGTTGGCAAATAAACCAGGTAAACAGAGCGTTATTTATAAATCAAATAAAGAGACAAGGGAAGATTTCTAATCAATTTAGAGATGGTGAGGATGAGCTTATCATTAATACTCTTTTTTCTAATTGGATTTTGTCTTCAGGTAATGTAATCGACGTTATCTTCACCAGAGATCAAAAGATTAAGGTGAAAAAAGAAAAACCCATTTTTGACATTGTTATTGCCGTTAGGAACACATTTCAGCATGAACATAACTTACAAATATCAATAAGCAAGAAAGATGAAAGTGGCATTGGTTTTGAATTTTATTTGCGGCACAGTTCGCATTATTTTAAAAGAATCAGTAAAGACCATGAGCACATACTTAACGAGTATATTTGGACTAATCCTATTGAACATCTTATAGATGACTTTCATGATGAATTACAAAAACACGTGGATATGGATAAAATTCGTGAAACTGCTTTAGACAAAAGCAACAGAGTTTACATTCATCATTAGCGGTACCGATACCGTTTGCTAAAGATTTCCAGCTCACCTAATGCAGGAACGGACGGGCTTTATAACTCGGGTGTTGACACAAAAATGTTGGCCGCCGCTCAGCTCAATGTTAATCTTTTAGATTACTATAGATGTTGAAAACAACTGCTTACGCGACTGTTGCCACCCAGCTTCGCACTGCTCTAATCACCTGATTTTCAGTTTGAGATTGTCGTTGCGTTAGAAAATCATTTAACTGAGCAGCTGTTACAGAAGAGAACGTTAGACTACTCTCAGTTTCCACATATCCAATAGCCTGCAGCTGATAGATAGCCAACCCCTTACGCTTGGTATAGCGCCAGACCTCAGGAATTCCGAGTGCCTAATAGATTTCTAGCCGCTGAGTCGAGGGGCTCGTAATATCTACCTCAATTACCAAATCTGGCGGTAAATCATCCGGAATCTCAGGGTCCAACCCTTCTAAAGCTGACGCATTTTGAATATAAAACCCTGTGTCGGGCTCAGCACCTTTCGCCAAATCTTCCCGTTCTAGCGTCGTAGAGCCAACATTCACCACATCTAAACCTAACTCTTCCGTCAGAGTCGTCACAATACGCGCTAGCAGCCGATTGATAATCTCATGTAGCTTAGAAGGCTTTTTCAGCGTTAACGTTCCCTGGTTATAGCTAACCCGAGTTGCCCGATGATCGCCCATATCAGTCAGCATGGCACGATAGGTTTGCCAGCTAATATTGGGCAAGACAACAAGCTGCATCAGCTGCCCTTCAAAATTATCTAGATCTAACTCACTGACCTGAGTTGACACTGTCACCATGGCAAAAGCCAAATTCAAACGTACTTATATCTTACAAGGTCAATACTAATCAGGTCTTTCGCTACCATCAAAGCTAGCTACATACTGACCATATCCTTCTGCTTCTAAAGCAGCCAGTGGAATAAAGCGTAGTGAGGCTGAATTAATGCAGTAGCGCAGTCCCGTGGGTGCTGGTCCATCTTTAAAAACATGCCCTAGATGAGAATCAGCCCGACGACTACGCACCTCAGTCCGCACCATAAAGAACGCACGGTCTTCTACATCAACAATATTGGCTGGTTCAACAGGTTGAAAAAACGAGGGCCAGCCTGTTCCCGATACAAACTTATCCTGTGAAGAGAAGAGCGGTTCTCCCGAGACTACATCAACATAGATGCCTGGCTTTTTATTGTTCCAGTAAGCGTTCTTAAAGGGCGGCTCCGTATCATTTTGCTGCGTTACAGAATACTGCTGCTCTGTCAGCATAGCCTTCAAGGTCTCTACATTCGGTTTCTGGAACTCAGCCTCAGCCTCCAGAGCTATAACCGGTTCAATCGTCAAAGCAGTTGCCTCAAAATGGCTCGGCACAAAGAGAGTGAATACTATTAGCAATGCACAGCTCAGAATAATCCCGTATGGTCGTTTCATCATCCCCTCAATAACAGATTCAGTAGCGAAAGTTCACTGGATCCTAAAATCGACGACACATCGTAATGCGATAATCACAATCGAAAAACGCGGTGTCATTGAGCTAATGCTCTTAAATACAGCATAACAATCAATGCAATTTCTGACAGTCGTCTTCGTTTCGCAAACAACCTGGAACTAGAGTGATACGGCGCGTTTGTATTAGGGCTTGTTAAAAATTAAGCTCATGGTTTAACTAATGCTCGTCTTGCCCAACAGGGAATAGAATAACGTCTCCTTTTAGAATTTTGTCGCCGCGCGCAAAATTCTAACCCTCCTCGCCGAATACTCAACTACGCGGTTCAGGATATCGCTGATGGTTTTCCGTTAGGTTCTAGGGCGACGGAACGCCCTAGCCATGGGGGTGTGGGGAACTCGGCGGGACCCCACGCAACCGGTTTTGCCTCCAATCAATCCCTAAAATTAATTGTGAATGTTGGCCAATAGCAATAAAGACTGCTCAGGGCTTTCCTCCCTGAAACCCTCCTGTTCGTGGGGGCCTAAACTCCCCCACACCCCCCGAAAGTAGGATGTCGATTAAGTAAAGATATTGGCGTGGTATGGGTTACGGCGAGGTTAGGGGAAAGATTATACTCGTTAAAGCATGAAATTGTTTCTTAACAGCTCCTTAATATCTGTATCCAGCTCTGTATCCAACTACATTAGGAAGGGTTTAGATTTTACAGCTCATTCTTTCTCATGCAACGTTTCAGTTGATAGAAACTTGTGTGGTTTTAGGAGTAATGTTGGTGACGATCAGATAATAGGCTGCAAGGACGCAACCTGAAAAGAGTAGGCTGCCCAAGGAACCTTGCCAGAAGTTGAGCCAGCGGTCTCCCCAGTGAACCAGGGCGATGGTCATAAGCACGACCCTAGAGATATTGAAGAGCAGGGCAACCACAATGCCAACACCCATAAAACTGAGAATTTGTAAGCGGCTTTGTTTTCTAGACAAACCAACAACTAGGCTAGCAGCGATGACAGTCAGGGCCATGTCGAAGCCATTACAATCCCAATACACATCCACTGAGCCTTGAGGAACGTTTACAAACGACTCTGAGGCGGTCGCAGGCCAATTGAATAGTCGCAAGACCCAAGCCCCTGCATTAGCCATGACTCGCTCTAGAATTTCGTAAGGGGTGAATGCTTCCCAAAGGCTACGGGCAGCTGCAGCAGGTCGAGGGTAGGCTATGGCCAGAAAGGATAATAGGATGAGTGGCTGCTGTCGATAGAACTGCCAACCCCAGTTAGAGAGGGCAATCCCGATAAGGATAGAGGCCCAAAGGATAGCTTGGGACCATAGAGCCAATCGGCCAATCGGAAATAAAAGAACACCAACTAGAATTAAAAAATGCCCGAGACGACGTTCTACATGAGTGGCTTTGAGTTGGGTAACCTGTTTCTTTTGCCTCCATAGGTGGTAGAGCCCAAAGCACACAAAAAAAGTAGCGAGGGTGAAGCCGTAGGTAGTTTGTGGACCTTTATCCAAGAAACCTGAGAACCATGCAGGCAGATACCAGAGCCCAATCAAGAGACCCATAATTGTCAGGGTGCTGTGTAGCTTCTGTGGGCTGTTTTTTAATTTAGAAAAACCAGGATTTTGGTTTGAATGTTTGGGCCGAGACATTTCACAGTAATCTCATAAATGAACTACCCTAGCTAATTTTTAGCAAGTACACATGGATGGATTCGATACAGGTAAGTGTCGTGATTTACTCAAGCTTTATCTGGCGGTGACCAAAGATTTGAGCAAGGGAGAAACACTCCGGAAAGGTTAATTTAGGGAGTGAGACATTGTCCTTCAAAGCGGTTCGAAATTTAGTGTGGTGTGTGAGCAAGAGCATAAGTCTCAGGTAGTTAAAACTCACTGAGAAACTATTATATGGGTTATGAGTTCTTCAAACGATCTGCCAATCGCATAGCCAATGCCAAGATCGTCAGAGTCGGATTCGATGAGCCAGATGTGGGAAATACCGAACTACTCACTACGTATAGTCCTTCCACTCCATGCACCTGACAGTTTCGATCAACCACCCCTGTCTTCGAATTATCAGCCATCCGCGTTGCCCCCATATGGTGATACGTGTCCCAAATGTTCTCAGTCCATTGCTTCTCGGCCTTACTTACCCAATCAAAAACTTTGACTTCACCTAACCCCAAACGGGAGAACTCACCAGCCACCACTTTTGTAAACTCGTGAATAGTCTCTCGACAACTATCTGTCAACTGCCAGTCTAACTGTGCCCTAGGCATCCCTAAGGCATCTTTCTCAGCACTGAGCGTAATACGACTCGCTGGGTTGGGTGATTGTTCGCTATGGCACCGCAATAAAATACGACTCCGATTAGAAACTGGATTGTGCCGCAAAACACTGTATTGATATGCATTGAAAACCAGTCCTGGGAAATCTCGTATCAGTGCTTTTAGCTGAGTCCTTCGAGCAGTCCCTGTGCTGGGTTGCACCTTACCTAGTAGGCTCTGCAGTACAAACAGACCATCATCTGGTGAAGTCTCAAAAAATAAATCACCTATTGCATTTAAAACTTGTTTTTCTCTTTGAACAGTTTCTGCCAAAGGGATTTTAGGATAATAAAAAGAATCTCGTCGACGATGCCAACTATATAACCTTTGTAGCTGACGTGGATCGTCAGTTATAATCTCTGCCGAATAACAGTCCAAATGATCCTGAAAAAATCGTCCAACTAGATCATGTTGATTGCCCAACCCAGTCGAACAAACTTGATTAGAAGCCAATAATAGCCGCGCACTCTCAATCCCTCCACAACAAACAATGGTTGTTGCTGCCCGAACAGTTCCAGTCTTACCTGTCAATGTCCGAATCTGTACCTCTTCCATTTTTTTACCGGCGGGATTAGGCACCAGCTGTACCGCATTGGCATGCTGTAATACTCGAAGATTAGATAACTGTTGTAATCGTTTACGATAAGTCTCGAAAAAATTACTCTTATAAGTATATTTAGAGACCAAACTCCCAATTTTGTTAGGTTCAAACTCGGGTGGCTTGATTTCCAATCGTTGCCAGGCATCCTGACCATATTCGTATCTATCCAGGTGCATTACCGCTTCTGCTTGTCGGTAAAACGGATCAAGATCCTGACGACTGAGGGGCCAACCACTAAAGGGCACCCAGTCTCTTCTCTCAAAATCAATTGGTTCTAGCGGCAAACTTTGCCCACTCCAATATACTGTTGAACCACCCAGAAGACGGTGGCGCCCCTGATGAATACCAGAGTGAGTTAAGCCAACCACCTCACTATCATATAGTGCCTGAGTATCTGACTCAGTAAAGCGTCCGCCGCTTTCTAAAAGTACAATATCTAATGAAGTCTTGGCTAACTCTAAGGCTAGTGCAATACCAGCTGCTCCTGCCCCTACAATGCAAATATCACACTCGATGTGGCTTCCCGATGGAAAGTCTTGAAAATCAAGTATCATCCTAAAGCACGATCCATAAACTAACAAAATGGCTTGGTAGACGCTTTCTCTTTAGAAAAACTATGTAAGAGGCTGATTTAAAAGCCCTTTAAACCTTGTTTAACTATCTCACGCACCTAGAATCGAACGAATCTAAAATCGAACGAATTTATAATTACGTTAGATACATCTATTTTTAGATAAAGTAGGCTTTGATACTCAGTTTTCCTCTCTAGAACAATCTCTAATTAGATCGATCTAACATTTTTTAATATAGATTTCTATTGAATTAATGAATATAATTTTTCTAGGTTGTTAGCTATGAATTTTTATCACTTCTAACTACTTAATTACTAGTGGCAGTAAATAATTAATTTCTCAAATTGGCTATAAGGCTTACTGAAATTACTTTCCTCAAAAAAAGCTCCCATTGATCATGATGCATCATCTTTCTGCTTTTGACAGCTAAATACGTATTGTTCCGGAGGTTTTTATAGAACCTTTATAAAGAGTTGGAAGTTAAAAAGATGTTTATAAAGTAGCCAGCGATCGCAACCTAACAACCCCTGTGAGCAATGACCGCTAAAAGTGGATTGGTATGATGAAAAGGTTATCTGCGGTAAGTGATGGGCAACGTTACTCCTTAAAGATTTAGATTTCTAGAGACAATTAAAACAACTGTCTACGCGACTGTTTTTATCCAGAGGTGTACTGCTATAATCACCTGATTTTCAGTTTGAGATTGTCGTTGCGTTAGAAAATCATTCGTCAGAGTAGTCACAATCCCATAGTCGCCATAGCCATTTCACATCAGTATCACCTTTGCTACAGCAAATTCCTTACGTGGCGCGATACCATAGCTAGTGATTTATACCAGTTACATAGAGGTGCCTTTCATGTCCTTATTTTCATTCCATGGTAAGCGTCCTGATAACCTAGGTGTAACGGATCTAAAGCTAGGCTCATGCCCTAGCACCCCCAACTGTGTTAGCACTCAGGATGAAGATGAGCAGCACAAAATTGAACCACTAGCGTTTAATTCATCGCCATCTGATGCGATCGCAAAGCTAGCCAGCGTTATTAACGCCATGGAAGGCTCTGAAATCATTGTCCAAAGTAATGACTACATCCATGCTGAATTCACCAGCAAACTCATGGGCTTTCGCGATGACGTTGAATTTTACATTGGCCCACAAACTCAAGTGATTCAGGTACGGGCTGCAGCGCGGTTGGGTAAATCAGACCTAGGCGTCAATCGCAAACGCATTGAGGCTATTCGCAAAGGGTTTAATGACGCCGCATAACAACAAATACAAGTAAGAGTGAACGGGAAAGCTGCTGTTTATTTTTACAATGTGTTCTGTGTCGTATTCTTAGCGCTGATAACTCATACAGTCTGCTCTTTGGGAGAGACTTAGCAACGTTACCCTTCAATGTTTAAAAATTGCTGTTCACAGCTTGGAAGGATGCGATATTCGCGATTGCTGAGTTAGGGAATGCACTGGTCTAGAGTCGTTGCTATTTCAGCTAAAGTCATCCCGAAGAGCAGCAATCAGCATTTATCGTGAGATCAGCAGCGACGTGTGATGGTGAAGGCAACAAGCAAGCGGTATCCCTGCATGGTTCACTAAAGTTCCGGATAAAAGATATGCGCTAAAACAGCAGGTAGGGTCATTTCCATGACAGATCCAGATATTCGGTGGAAGCAAAGATTTGCAAACTACGAACGAGCCTTAGCTCAGCTGACCAAATTTATTGATAAAGGTGAGCTAAATGAACTGGAAGAGCAAGGGCTGATACAGGCATTTGAATATACCCATGAGCTGGCATGGAATGTCTTAAAAGATTATCTGCAGTATCAAGGCAATCAAAACATTTACGGTTCACGTGATGCTACTCGTCTCGCTTTCAATTTAGGTCTGATTGAAGATGGTGGGAGTTGGATGGATATGATTAAGGAACGTAATCGTACCAGTCACACTTATAACCAAGCCACCGCGCGAGCTATTGCAGGAAATGTAAAAAGTCGATTCTTTGATTTGTTTGTGAAGTTGAAAATCAAAATGCAGACTCTGCAAACCAAGGAGCTACAGGATGGAGAGTAACAACTTACAATTTGGCCTTGAAGAAAGCACCATTGAGAAAATACTGGGTGTTTTTCTGCAATATGCTGAGATTGAACGAGTTGTTTTATATGGATCACGGGCTAAAGGCAATTATCGCCCAGGTTCAGATATTGATTTGACTTTAGTAGGTAAAGATCTTTCTCATCAACAGTTGTTATCTATCGAACATCAGCTCGATGATTTACTGTTGCCTTATCTATTTGATCTATCGATTTTTAGCGATATCGAAGATTCAGATATGACTGATCACATTAATCGCGTAGGGCTTATTTTCTATGAGAAATCATTTGCTAATGAGCAACAGCAACCTTCTGAAAAATCAAACAGTAGCTGCTAAAAAAGATGCTTTGCAATAGCCTTTTTATAACGAAAATCCTGTTTTATGCTGGCTCATACTGTAGAACCCTAGTACCGCTTGGCTGAAATAACCTTACTATTTAGAGGATGATAGTCATAGGT
>ERZ1740070.1075-NODE-1075-length-17560-cov-9.594230_pt1 | contig 17560 bp, 8 predicted proteins | sample MGYA00581734_ERZ1740070 | MGnify/ENA primary metagenome ERZ1740070 (study PRJEB43018, sample SAMN04849744) | marine metagenome | isolation source: floating plastic debris | place: Pacific Ocean | collected 2008-09-01 | study: EMG produced TPA metagenomics...
TATGGCTTGTATTATGTATGAAGTTCATGTCTCCTCAAATCTCATGACCCAAGCGATTTCCTGATAAAGCTTGAAAAGTTGTCAGACTTCTTATACCTAGAAACGATACAATGACATTTTCTTGGCTTTGAACTAGATCAAACTTGATCTAGCTTTAAATGATCAAAATTGAGCAGAGATATTGAAAAGACCTGAAGTTACATTTAGGTTATTTACTAGATGCAGATATAAAGAATTTGAGGTTGACAATATATGACCTGCACAATAGATATTGATGTCTCAACCTTGCAAGCTATACACAAACCACATAATCATTGATTGTAGAATTGTATAGCATAAGGATTGATATTTTACAGGCTGCATTTGTGGAGAGACTGGATGGAAGAGATCTATTTGACAGCCTTTACGCAGAAGATGTGGAGGGACAAAAACTGAACACAATGCCAGGTGTTCCAGAGCTACATGAGGAATATGGCAAGAAATTCCAGGGTGAGTCCAAAACCTTTTGCTCGCAAATAAAACATCATTGGAAATAAAAACGAATGCTCGCTCCTCCGAGCCAATACATCCACAGGTTCAAGAATTCTCTCATTATCCACACGATCTCATGTTATCAATTTTTTACAGAGATTTGCAAGAGCATATTCGACGCTGGCCTCTCTAAGCATGAAGAAAGAGCGCAAGAGGTGAATGAGTTCTGGAAATGTATCAATGAGGCTAAGACAGAGAACAAGAGTGACGGAATGAACTTTATCACTACCTTCCTTGAATACAAGAAATCAGTAAGTCAACAATAGCATTCACAGAGTACTTTATGTACATGGTCTTTGTAAATTACCATCAGCATAAAACGTACCTAATGAACATGGTAAGCCAAACTTGCCACTAAGGTTATTGTGTTTAAAAATTGATATGGAGGTTACTCCCTACAATAACTGTTATTATTCTCAACGGCACATCACATCATGTACACATACCACTTGTTTGGATAAACTTCCCTACAAGATGAAAATCAACACGGAGTTTAATTCAGTGACCTGGTCAAGAATGGTCAAATACACAGAATTAGATATTAGCGAATTTTGATTTTTGAATTTTAGTTATATAAGCCACCATTAAAGGATTCTCAAAAAACTAATAATTAGCGGAATTAAAATTTAACAAATTTGCCATTAGCGGAATGAGAAATTTTAAATCTCAATTAAAATTTTTAAGTCCTGATAAAACAGAATAATATTTACCACACTATTTTTACAGTTATTTATTGAGCTACAAAGTGACCAGGATCCTGCAGTCATAGAGACGAAGGTAGCTGCATACAACACAAGGGTCACAGAGGTGTGGGATAAACTTATGGGCCTAGAGCTACAGCTTGTCGACCAGCTTGAGGTGAGATAATCATGTTGTGCATTAAAGTGGGAAAGCAGACAGTGGTGGACCAAATTTGCTTATGAGGGCTGCCTCAAATACGTCAATTTTTGTTGATTGGAAATGCACAGAAACATCTGTCATGCTACAGGTGTAGACACAGTTAACATGAACTTCAGTCATCGGTGCACACAGTAATTTAAAATCCAATTAGACTGGGATGCTACATACATGTGTTTTGAAGTAAGGTTCTACTTATCAAGCAATGTCATTCTAGCCAACAGAATGATATCATAATATCAACTACATTATGAAGAGACACCATGCGGTCACATTTTCTTCATTAATCAATGCACTTTAACAAAGTCACACCACTGAAATCTAAGTTCCACACCCGCATTGGGATGATGCTTGATGACGTGTAAATTGAAATAGTGGGCTTCAAGGAATAATACTCAGCATATGCAACTGAGTTAACCATGTACAATCTTTAACAGGAGGCCGTGAAAGAGTTTGAGAGGAACTTGTCTGACATGGTTGGTACATTCATAGAGAAGGTACAGGGTTACTTCTCTCTATGTCGTGACCTTGAGAATCAGCATCATGAGAGAATACTAGAAATCGCTATGGTTACTCTGGAGAAAGCCATCAAGAATGAGCTGGATGATGAAGTGTCTGAAGACCTCAGAATGGTGAGATAACTCTGAAAAATAGATTAAGAAATAAAGACCGTTTTTACATTTTCTGAGCAGCTAGTGTTCCAGGGAGAACTAAACTTTTATCATTCTTGCAAATGAGAACCAGGAAGCAAGATAATCGTTAGACATAGGGAACCACCAATAGGCAGATGGATGCAAGTCAATGTTGGCTCACAAGTTACAACCACATTGCACTGACACCATAAAGCATCGCCTTCCATCAAGACTAGTCATAGAGTGAAGGGGTCAACTACAATTCGCAATGAATGTCATACTCATAAAGTCAATGAAATCAAGAGGCTATCTATTGACCTTACTGTTAATGCTTGCAGCTCATGGTAGACAAAGATACAGTGATAAACGCCGTTACCTCCTCACATGATATCCACCTGCTGAAGATTGATAACAGAGAGGACGACATCATCACGAGGATAAACGCATGGATGAAGGGACTTATTGACTCGGTACACGATGAGGAAGAGGTACAGAGAAACAGAGCAAGAGTAGCTGAGATCACAAACTTCATCGACCATCTGAGAGATGAGGTCGACAACCTCGATCTACAGCAGTACTAAACTCTTGAAATACCAACTGAGATGAAGCATTTTGGAAGATGTATGATCAAAATTCCTTAGCTCATGGATTTTTCCTCACATATTTTCAAGAATTTGAAATGGATTGCCTTACTGGTACCTGACCTGCCTAACATAAGTAGAGTCTGTTACTGTTGATCAGAAGGAAATTACTAACCGCATTTCCAAACTGTGCCACTTTTATACAGGATGTGCAGAAAAATTTGGAGGGAAATAGCGCAAACCTTGACATTTCCTATTTGAATAAAGTAGGCAGTGAGTTGCTTCATTGTAATTTTATCTTTATCATATCACACTGTAAATAAATAAAAATAAATAATGCACAATGTAAAAGCATCACAATATGCTTCCAGTATGACAAGATAAACAATTATTTTTAAAAGATGACGATGTCCCTCAAAAGTATAAACCTCAACAAGACTAAGACAATGTATACTTATATTCCATAAAGTGTTAGGCCAAGTAGCTGAATATTACTGAGTAAAAGTTATATTTATCAAACCGGATGAACCAATGAGATAAATATAATATGATTGAACAATTTGGCATGTACGGAGTTGTCCTATAATTTTGAACGACACTGCAACTCCTAATGTGAATAAGTTTTTAAAATTATTACAGCAAGACGGCTCAGCGGGAAGAAAAAACTTAGCTGTTGACAAATAAGCAAATATTCCCAACATTTGATACAATAATATATCCCTAAAACCAGGGGAAATAAGGGTAACAAGATTTAAAAACAATCTGTTACAGTTTTCTGTTCTGACAATGAGGTTGACAACGGCGAAAATCGGCATAAAAGCTCTTTCAATGTTGAAAAAATTTTACCAATTGTTTTGTTTCTTTGTTACATCTAATTGAGATAATAGTGTAGAAGTTCATCAGTAGAAAAATACAACAGACAAACCTGAAATATATGTAGATAGCTTAGCTAGTGTGTGTTATCTAAACTCATACACGGCTATACTTTTCTCTGGCACATGTTCTAAAGATAGCGTCTGATACCATTCAGAGCTCCGGTGATAGTAATATCCTTCTATGGTAGATGTGGATTTTTGAAAGCAGATATAGTAAAAGCCAGCGAATGAAGCACCATGAATATCACGCACTGTGTGATCAGGTACTAGAAAATGTTCCTAAAACAGAAATCGTTACAATCATACGTGCGGACCATTCAGTCTTAACGTACCACTGGTTGATCTGATTGGTTTGTGAGTAATTTTCAATTGTAGACTTACTACATTGTGGCTATTTCTACCCTATAATATTTCAAACATAAGTGCTCAGTCTCAAAATACGACTGAATATAGAGAGGTTTGACATGACCGCTGGCCACATTGAAACTTTCAACAATAATATGACAAAAATGCTGAGCAATTGCTAGCGCAGAGCAAACTGTTATCAATAAGTTACCTTAAAAATAAATCAACCAATTGATTTCCCTAGTTGTCTAGAATAGATTTACGTGAAATGAATACTGACCTTCCACCTCATAAATACAAAGTCTGTATTGTCTAGCTCATCATAGTTAAAATCATCACTGTTGAAAGTTTTGCTAAATGGATAAAAGGAGAGGAACTTGTTCTGCAATAAAATAAACATACTGTCAGACACGATGAACAAACAAATTACCCTGATTTCTAGTCTCCTGTACGCGAAAAGGTTCTTCTGAGCCTAACTTAAGTAGTTAAATTGTTACTAAGACTACAACGAAGTCACAATACCTGCATTACATTAACAGACAATTAGTATAATCACTGAAATTTTACTCTGACCCTTTAGCAGCCCTATGATTTTGCACTTATCAATCATTATATTTGGTGGAGACATGACATAAGTCTTCTCAAATGCATTAGAAACGTGATATAATAAGAGAGTTTATCATTTCAATTTTACCATGTAAAGAAAGTAATAGTAAGAGTAATACTAAAAGTACTTATTCATGCCAATTGCCTAATTTGTGCCATATTACCAAAATCATTCAAATGAACACTACATACAATCAAAGACAGTGGCAACCTTTTTTCTAACTTGATAAGCTTGGGGTTTCAGCAGTACAAGATGGCAAGGAGTGGAGTACTACTCCCTGACTCTTGCCATTATAACAAATATTACGAACAATATAATCCCTTTAATTACATAGCCTAATAGGTAGGTTATTTTACAGGAAGAAAACTCTCATTTGAATTTCACTGTTTAAATAATCGAAAATTGCTGCTTTGCTTGATTCCATGAATTTGACCATTCTGAGCAAACCTGTTAACTTAATAATGTTAAGGTGTGTTTTCATCCAGTACGGTATGAAACAATAAAATACAGTATGAAGGATAACTGTAATTGGCAGGGCAGCAAATACGAGCACAACAAACCCCAATACCGAACCCTTGTAACATTATACATACATAAAAAAAAGGTAAAGTCGTCAGGACCCCTAGTGGAGTATACGGCAGGAGCTTATCCCTGATTCACATATACATACATACCCAGTGTTTTTTATCGACTTCTTCGTCAGCTTCCCATTTTCGTGTTAAAAATGGGTACTTTTTACTGATTATCTCGCCTTCAAAGAAAGTTGTCATGTTAGGAAACTCCTCAGTGAGTCCAGATATTTTCAAATAACCGCACAGATAAGAGTTTTCTCTGTCTACATTCTATTAAAGAGAAAAATAACAAATACATGGCACTTCATCGTATAATGGTCTTCGACCATACATGATAGGAAGACCATGATCTCATGGAATCTACAAATTCAGAGCCCCAATTTACAGGTTGAAGAGAGCAGATTGCAGCAATGAGAGATGTTAGTAGAGTAGCAACATCATGCTCTGACTGGCTCTTTAGGTAAAATGTGTGAGCGTAGGATAATATGTGTGATACGTGCAGTACACACATATAGACCTATCTATAATAACCTATGCCATGTTTTGATTTCAGTTACGTGGACTTATGTGGTGTTCACCATCACACTAGACCACCTAGGGGGCAGAAGAGGAGTACCGCATATGGGAAATGGCAGATGCATGAGTTGAACAGGATTTGATGAGCATAGAACATGGTTGACAAGTGTTATATAGTACAGGTTGGAATACCTGTGAAATGAAATGGACATGAGTTGGTCATGATTTGCCAATTCTCATGTTCAGTTCAGCTCACCACGGACCTGCATGCAAAGCCTTCCTTTTCTCCCCTCCTTTTATCTTTTCCTTTGGGTCTATGAGGCCATTTTGCCAAAACATGGGTGTCACTTTAAACAATTAAAAATAATAAAAGAATTACTTATAAAATCAGAAATACTTAATATTTTGCTATAAAGTTACTACTTACTTGAGAGCAGGTCCTCCTTACACCTACAGTCCAAATTTGAGCTCAGATTTCCACAAACTTATTTTCAAAAAACCTTGTAATAGTCTCCCATTTCTCCATAACGAATTGGTCACAGAACACTCTGTTAGAATTGACGGTTAATTTTCCCCTATCCGGTAGTTACGGTAGTTACCTTTGTTGTTGAAAATGTGTTCTGTGACCAATCCGTAATGGAGGAATGGGATACTATTACAATGCAAGGTTTTTTTACGGGGTAAGATGGTGGGGTTTTGAGATCAAATTTGGACAGTAGGTGCATGGAGGACCTGCTTTCAAGAAATTAGTAACTTTATAGCAGAATATTTAGTAAAGTATTTCCGCTTTTATAAGTAATTTTTTGAAGTGACACCCATGTTTTGGCAAAATGGTATCATAGACCCAGAGAAAAAAGTAAAAAAGGAGGGGAGAAAAGGAAGGCTATAATACTAATAGCCTACATACATCTAGGCCCATGATTCTCGCTATTAGAGACAGTTAAGGATGGTTTAAGAACTAGAAAAAACTTACAGCAATGACACCAAACACTAACAAGGAATACAGGTAAATACCAAGTAATAATGAACACAACAGCCAACAGAAAATGAAATAAATAAAGACAACTATTGTTAATTGTAAAAATAATAATGAACAGACCTGCAACACAACTTCAACATCATATTTGTGTCCTTTGCTCTTCTGGTGACCACGAAATCTTGATCCATTATAAAGCAGGGATGTTGCTATACCCTGAAGACGAGAATTGGCAGGTGGTGGAGGGTTTATGTCCACTCTGGAAGGCATTACTCAGAGGAGATTGCCTGATTCAACAAAATTTTAATTTTTGGCAAAACGGAAACTAAAAAGTGCAATAAGTCTGCTTTGATGTGTATTAAATATTTTATCTCAGATTATTAATATTTCTTACTTCATAATATAATTTCAATAGGTTTAGAACTATTAAATATTTACTTAAATGAAGAGAAATTACCATTTAGTGGAATACAACATCATATTCATGTTACATAATACAAATTTCAGCATGGGGACACATATCATTTCTCTCAAAGTTCCATAATTGGAAATGGCTGCAATTCCAAAAGTTTTTGGCTTTAGCCGGCCAATATTATGTGCATTGTCTGCAGTTAGTAGATGCCAAAGGATATCCTTATCATCAATATCCCACTTATCACAGAACAAATATGTCAGCATTGCATCATCAACAGTAGGTGACTTTAACATTGATGTTCTCTCCACTCCACAACAAACCAGTTCAGTTGTTTTGCAAAAAAGAGTCCAATTATTATTGATTGAACCAAGGAGTTGGAGGGATAAAATAAAACTCCTTGATTGAACCAAGGAGTTTTATGTCCACATAATACTGCGTAAAAGATTATCATGACATACATACTTTTACTACATTTTTTTTTATTGATCTTTTCTTTTCCAGTCTTGTTTATTTTCAATATTATTGTTTTACTGTCATTTATAACAGTTGGTTCTCTCTGTGTAAAGTTCATATGTTGTTTTATGCTACAAAAGTAGTATCACCAAGAGTCAGTTCTAACTCCTTGGTGCCACCAATGAATCAATAAGTTGATTTAACCCTTGGATATTACTCCTTGGCTACAAAAAGGGTGCGGGGGACAATGCAGTGTGTGCTGATTGCTCAGAGCACTTTTTTCCTCAGTGAATAATTCCTATTTAATAAGTAAATGATAATGGTGCTGATCCAGCACTAAGATAAGCTTGTGAGGCTTATGATTACCAATTAGATGTCTGTCCAAAATATTTTCTCTCAAAGCCTTTCTCTTAGTGCCTTTCCATCATCATCAGCTGCTGCTTTGCTAAATTGTTTCTTGTGCAATTTATTTATGATCCTGATTGTATTTGCCTCTTTCTCTTTCAAAGTGTTTGAATAAGTCCTACAACAATAAGTATATAACCCAGCATAGGAGCTATTCTGGACCACCACCTCTGGATTTGAAAAGTATAACTGACAGAGTGTTGTTAGTCTTGAAGCTGTACGACAAGGTAGACCCTGAAAAGGTTAGTAAGTATCCACAAGCAAGCAAGAACATTCTCTTCTTAACTAGATTACAATATTTGCCCATATTAAGCAAGGTATTGATATTGTTTAGCAACAGGTTAGTTTATTCAAGGAAATAATAACTCCTTGGTTTTATCAGCACTGCCTAATGCGATTTAATTTGGCTGTTGCGCAAAGCAACCATATGCTTGTTGACTCAATCAACATCGTGCGTTATGCCAAAGCTACCATTTCCAATTCAGTGCATTCTTTAATTCAAAAATCATGTGTGTATCTTTTTCTGAAGGTTGACCTTCGAACTTTCATCGGATCAACTGACAGTATGATCACAAGATATGGTTTTGTGGCGTGCGGCATTGACCTCTGTGTATCTAGCCCAACATGTGGATTGTTACTGTACTTCAGTAGTCAGTACCCACTTCAAATCTTATTCTTTAGAAAATAACATAATGTAATACCGCTATGCATATTCTTTTAGTTGGAACTGGAGAGCAGATTCAAGGAGGATTTGGGATTAGACAGTTTAGACCATGTGGAAATTGTCATGGCTATGGAAGATGAATTTGGTAAGAAGAAATGAATTCCAATATATTATATCGAGACAACATTGTATTGCTTCGCAAACTCACCACTAATTAGGAAATGTTTAATTTTGTCACCTTTTTAAAATTTAATGTCCAAGTGCTGCTATTGGAATTCTGCAAAATATGTCACTGCATGTTATCAACATTTGGAACTCTGATTTGACAATATATTACAATTGTGATTATATTTTGCAGGGTTTGAAATTCCAGATCAAGATGGTGAACACCTGTCAACGCCTGCTAAAATAGTTCAGTATGTATGTGACAGAAATGATATCTTTGATTGAGAATGAGACGGATTTTAATGGCTGTAGTTAATTATTTCAACTTCCATTCTTCGACTAAGGTGTTTTCCTTTTTGCCAAATTCAATAAGACTAAAGTACTGTTCAATGTTCGGTTGGTAATTTTCTATTCCGCCAAGATGATGAAATCATGTATCGTGTTTGTGTATGGGTGCGTGATTATGAATTATGCGATGAAAGGTGTGTTTTTTCAATAAAATGATGTAAACTTACAGATCTGATCAGCCTTGACCTAATATTTTGAATTTTTATATATTTTGCAGATATTAAGGTTATACACCGCTTAGTTTGGTGCCAAAGTAGGAAAGACATTGCCTGATGTATGTTTGATATAAAATAAGATCCCATTAAACATAGCAGAGCAAAGTGTATCAAAAATAATTTGATGAATAACCTTTTAATGAAGAATTGACCAGTTCAATAGCTATATCTATGAAGGCTCTGAACTGTTCATAGCCTCTAAAGCAGTTTTATATATCTGTTCATTTCTGGCTGCAGATTGGAATACTGATATGAATGTCTGTCTTTTCTGTGTATCATTTGCTAAGCTGTCATAGAAATCCTTGCAGCTAATCAAAAACACCATCTCATCAACCTGAAAAACAGACACATGATAATGTTGAAACGTCATGTCAAGGTAGAATTTCTAATTGATTGGCTGGTATGGTGAAAAAAGTATTTTGTAACTTGTTGGTAGAGTGCTCTTTCCAGAAGTTGATCGACGGATTTTATGGCAGGTAAAAGTTCATGCGATACCAACAAAAATGAACAGATGGCCGAAACATTTATGCAAAGAAAGGATTAATTGGGAGTAATTTAGCAGGAAATTCACAAGTATGCATATAGCTCCAAATTTTTTTCGCATTTTGGTTAGTGTTTTTGGAATGAAAATTGAAACGCTGTGTAACATACACAATGGGTTAAATACCCAACAGTAAGAAAGCTTCTTGGAATTCAAATTCCGCTAAATATAAGCTATTTCAACCTTAGCAATGAATGAATTTCTATAATACAATTTGCTAGCACTAAAGTCTGTAAATATGACCATTCTGAGGATGAGCGCTAAAATTAGTTTCTTATTTCAATAGGGTAATTCTCTAAAAAAAGTGTTTGCGTAATTCATCTCACCGGCTCCAACAGCCCTATTCTTGAGGAGACAAAGGGGAACAGTCCTTTTAGCCAATCATTAGCTGAGGCACACACAAAGAAGCAGCTTAGGCTCCAGATAGCAGTGGCTAGTGGATTTCTCTGTGTAAAGCTGGTAACAGACAGTAATACCCAGTCCTGTAATACCGCTGACCCCCCTGCCAACATCTGCTGCTCAAATACCTACAAAGCAACAAACACCAATAGACTCTGTTGTGGATTACTCGGTTTACGAATTATTTATTATAACGCTCGGCAGGTATTTAGTCTGTATATTCTCATCATGTACAACTAGTAGACCCTGCAATCTGGCATAAAAGTGCAGACCGTGTTAGTGAACAGCCTATTAAAAGATTGTATGACAAGATTCTCATAATTTGAACGTCGCCAAAAGCAAACAAAAACCTTCGCAACATGACTGTATGATCAATTATTATGAAGTAAAATTTTTGTACTGTCTACTACACACGTGAACAAGTCATCACAAGTTTGATTAATTGTTACCTCGTAAACCATTCTAGCGATGAGTGTAGGATGTGGCTGCTGTTCAGACAGGAATTCCCCGATAACTTTATTCATAATATCCTGAGATGTGAACATGCTGGACATGAGAGGAGGTAGAATTCCTGTGATAAGCTCAGCCTCTTGTGGTAAACCTCGCCTTATTCTGAAATACGATATAGTGGTATGGTATATCAGTTTTTTGGTCATTGCATTCAGTTTGTGGGGGATATCTATAAATCTGGCAAGGAGTTGTCTGCTAACATAAAAAGGAGCATACAACTCCTATAATTAATGGTAGATCTGCTTTTATTTATGGAGGTTCCTAAAACTGTTGATAACTGGTAATGCATGATGCAAAACCCTGATACTTTCCTGTTGCATGAGAGAGAATTTGACACAAGATATCCACGTTCATTATCAAATCACTGGTTTTGCATCGCCTTATCTAATCTAATTTAATTTGTTTGAAACTAAAAATACATTTACTGCTATGCTCTCATAAGCAAAGCGTGCAGCCTCTACTAATCAACTGTTGGTTTTCGGAATGACTTAATTTGAAATACGGTAAATCCACCCCTTTCCATTGTTTAGCGGCCGAGAAGACCGTAATATTTGATAAGTGGTATTCAGCTTAGTGCGTACCTATCAAATAGTATAGATACAAGCTCCATTTTGACCTCCGACAACTGTTCTTTATTGTCTTCAGTGTCTGATATATCAGCATACATACAGGTAATGAGTAAACCTAACACGGAATGTACATGTAAATGCATAGTGGGCAGTGCCAACCTGCAAAATAAAATAAGAGGCACATTACTTATCTCAAAGAATAAAGAATATTCAATAGTTTAGAAAGCATTACTGATGCTTAGTATAAGCTGATCAACAAATAAATTGTTTTAGTCTCAGGAAGGCAACAAAACAGGAAATTTCCCAAATCCACGGCTCACGTTTGAACCGTACCTAGTGATGATCTTGATGAAAATACACCACAAAATAAATATAGATCGGTCAATACCATTCCATGATCTTACCTTTCAGAGGCAAGTTTGAGAAGAGTAACAGCTTCTTGTTTACTGACGGAGTTAGTCAGCAGTAATCTCTCAAATCCATAAAGAACTGCAGAATATACTGTAGTAGTGACATTGTTCTCACTACTGTTTATTAGTTGTACTGCAACCTGCAAGTAGATTCAACGTACATACATCTCACGCATAGACATACACACAGCACCACTGTCCGTAACCAGCTGAGGTCCGGACAGTAAGGCTTGCTGAATATACCCTACAGGATGGAAATATACACAGAATTTAATTTAGCGACCAGGCTCAAATTGGTCAAACTCACACAATTATATATTAGCTAATTTTGATTTTTGAATTTTTAGTATATAGTCTATCGTTGACAGCTTTCTCAAAAATATAATAATAAGCCGGATTTAAATTAAGCCAATTTGCCATTAGCGAAATAGCAAAACTTTAATTCCAATGTAAATTTTCTTCTTGTAAGGTTTTCTTAATAAACAAGCTCTATTACAGCTCTGCAATGAATAATGCGTAAATCTGTATACATAATAGGTGTGTGACATTAGGTTTTGCCTCCACTAACCTGTAACACTTTAGGAATGAAGGTTGGAGCACTTCTTGTTTGCTCCAGGAAATGTTCTATCATATAAAATGTCAGTGACCACAGAGTCAGTAAATGTACCTCCGACATTAAGACATGCCTACAAAAACATGTCATCTAACAATTATAGCGGATGGGACTGTAAACGTAGGCAGGTATACTCCGAAAAGATCAAGACAAGGAACATTTTCCTCAAAACCAATTTAACTGCAAGTCCACAATTGGTGTGAAAAACTTGAGATTTTCAAACCTCATAAATAAAGTTACAACTTCAAATCCTCATTCTTCAAAACTCCATGGCTATCACACCTGCATCTTAAGCACATTAGTAAGAATTATGTTGTCCAAATAAATGACTGTTGGCACAAATGAATAACTCGGTGAGAATCTACATATCAATAGTTTGAATAAGCTTGGGCGGATTGAACTGTTGATGTGTATATTATTATTTAGTTTCTATTTTTACAAACAGTCATTATTTAGTACAAACATAACCTATGACTATACCTATGCTGTATTTGGTTTTTCTATATATCTCAGCACAGAAATGTGTACTATGTTAGGGGTTGGCCCTTAACCAAAATAACATGTATGTCCTAAATGACTCTAGAGCAAATTCATTGCCAAGCAACTATACTTTTGACTGTATGTACGGATCATTGAAAAATTTTTCTCATAGGTGTATGTACAGTTTTGAATGCCGCCTAAATTTTATACCATACATGGTATGCAGAAAAAAATATATGATATGAACCAGTGAACAGTGACATACTTCTGTAAGAGACTATCCATAGTTTTGGATATGTGATCTATGAGAACGGCAAGCAGTGTCTTCATCAGGTCGGTGTCCTTGGCAGACTCTAGAAGGTACAGACTTCCATTCATAGCTGCCAGCTTAGTGGGAATGTGAGTAGACTTCAGAGACGACTCTATTAGCTTGTGAAGTTTGTCTTCAGAGTTGGAGTCCTAATAATTGTCACAGAAAACAATAAGTAGAAAATATTTCAGACTGAATAGATATGTGCACGACAAAAAAGCCCCTTCATGTACTGGAATAAGTCTTATATTTTTCAGCTACCAGACTATGCATGCTAATTTGTTCATGGATTCTGTTTTGGAGGAAGTTGACGAGTAGTTAATGGGTGTTCGCAAACCAAATGAATGCAAATTACTGAATATACATCTATTGTCAAAAGAAGAGTGAATCTATTTTAGACGTTGCAAATGCTGTATGTTTGGTTTGTTTTTTTCTTTCTGGCAATTTCCAGACAAAAAGTAATGACAGCATTTTGGTGTAAATTCACATTTAAATGTTATTTCATATTCGTGACACACATTCACAGACTTGACTTATTTGATTTGATTTATTTACGAATGAAAAAACTAACAATTCTGACAAAAAATATATAACGCACAATCATCAAGCGGTTGACGTATATAAAAAGTTCAAAATTTGTGAAGTTTGTTTATTATAGGTCAAACTTATCACAAAAGGAATATAACATCACTGCTCATTTCTTTGGAAAATAAAATGGTAATAAATGTAGATGTATTTAACTCCTTATGTCATCTCAATGTCCGCACACTTCAACCTAAACCGACTAAAACAGTTGAATGTTGAATTTCTAACAGTCACAGTTCAAAGATATTAATATCTGAAGCCCAATCCAGCAGCTACAGCCAGAGAGAGTAATGCGATGGAATTCTTGACATTTCCAGCAGAGCTTACTGTGTTACAGTAATCTCCGTAGCACGCACAAGTGGTACTTATTACTCCGAGCACTCCCACAGTTTTACATCCCTTCTCTACCGGCTTGGTAGTGGTTTCATTATAGGAGGGAAAAGGGTTGTAGTCAGGTTGCCCACATGCACGCGTCACTGCAATGAATAAGAAACCAGAGAATATAAAGCCTGCACGATGATGTCAAGTGCCAACCAATCATTCAATAATTTACTGACATGTTATTTTACAATTATTCTAAATCACAATAACTTTCTCTTCAAAGTCTTTTAACTCAGTAACAAATAGCTACAAGTAGTGCCTGTTGATTTAAAACCAACGAGGAATATCGAAATATGTTATACTGATTATGGCACGCAGGATTAAAATAAACCGGCTTCATCACATATTAAAATGTGAGCAAAATTCACGCAAGCCATCATTGAAATAAAATTTCATCCAAAATCTAATGAGCATGGTCTTTTTGGTAGTGAAATGGATATTTTTTTCTTGAGTGATTTACTGTATATACTGTAATTAAGCAATCTGTCCAGTATAGCATCTTAATCCACACTAACCAGCGGTGGCTTGTCCTGAAGTGGCAAAGACAGAAACGCAGTAATCTATGTTACTGCCGCAGTCGGAAGCTCGTGTTCTTGATGCGTCTAGATTGAAACAGTCACCATCACTGCTGCTTTGACAAATATAACATTTGACAGAATTGCAGACCGCAACAAGACCTACAAACAATAACGCGTAAAATAACTTCTGTGAATACTTCGGAATAAGGCAGTAAGTATTGATGATGATCTATCAGTAAAGCAATCACATCATTCAAAATATCAGAATATTTTCAAGTATTTCTTTCTTGGCTAATTCTGGAAAAAAAGTTTTGAACAAATTAGATTTGTGCAATAAAGTATATATACATGTATATAAGAACAACATGAGGGTATTAATGCAGAGCTGAAGTTTTCACTACATTACCAAAACAATTACGCAATGCATATTTGATTCATCTCCAAAGCCAAAGGTGGGTATGGCCTGTTGGGAAATGGATTAGAATCAACAAACGCATGACACCTATATTGAATCATAGATAAAATTGACTTACCAAGCAAAACAAGGGTGGTGAGTAAAATTTTAAACATGGCTTCTCTGTTGTATTAGATGACTAAAAATTCAGGATGGAGCGTCTTCTGTTTCGACCTGTCCGCGTTTACGTCCTGTATGGGTATGTTTGTTTGATAAATAACCATCTGATATATCTATCAGACAGCTTTATCACAATGTCAATTTACTGAGCTTGCTGAAAGTCTTAAGAGATTGTAAAGATTCATTGGCTACAGGTTCCAGAACTTAGAGCGATCAGATGTGCAACAAACAGATAACCACTGTGACTATCTAACTCAAACATGACTTTGGTTTTCTTATGCAAATAATCATCCATATGCTTACATGATCTTAATGTGTGCTAGTGATATCAGGGATGAAGCCTACACCTGGTCAGAGGTCTCACGATCTAGAATATGAGCGGGACAATTCAAGAACCGCCTCCCAGGCTACATATACTACATGTTTGGAACAATAATAACAACACCAGACAAGAGGTCAAACTATATTATAAAACTATGTATTGTTAACTATAAAATGTATCTCACAACCACTTTCACCTCAATAAAAGGCGTTAACATGGGGTAGGGAAGGGGTGCTGCTGTCTCGACAATCAACGTGTATCACTTGGTGTCAATAGCTAGTACAAACTCAACCCTTCTACGATAAGTCCAAGCTATAGACTATGCATTTACCCAGCACAGGTTATTGAATGGGAGTTGATACACCTTTATCATGATAATTATGATTAATAAAGCACTATAAAGTTGCATGGGTTTACAGTTACAGAAGATCGTCTTGATGCCAATACTGCGTGTTTCAGCTCAGCTTATGCTGCAAGACGCTATACCCTCAGTATTTATCAGCTTTGACAAGCAATTGTCCTCCCTACCAGTAAGGAGAGACAAGTTGAAAACAGGGCAAATTTTGACAGAATATACAAAACTAATTTATTGCCTTTCATAGAAACATTGCTCATATATGGTCAAGTGTTCTTATAAGAGCGATGCCTCCCTGTCCGAATAGTACTTGTTTACACATGTAGATGGGTCATGGAATACCAATCCACTTCCAGATTGATAATACCTTCATGGCAATGAGGAGATGCGTATACGAAAAATGACAGTGTGGGTAATGAAAGTTCATTGGTGTGGGTCTGAGCTGTTAGTTATATCCCGATCTGATTGTTTTAGCCAGAGACGGTTGAACAAAGTTAACAAACTAGCAGTACTTTAGTGATCACTGTCCATGACCAACCTGGCTACCTAGAATAACCGGAGTAAACCACTCTCCTCATAGGAGATTTTAGTGGTATCATTACTCAACACTCATTACTCACTAATCAGTACTCAACGCCTAACAATACCAAGAGCAGTAATTTCCTCTCAGAAAATGAGAAGATAATTCTTAAAGATTCTTAAAAATTGTTTTTAAGGGTTTTTTCAGCTGTATTTTTTGGTATAAGGAGACGGGGGAGCCACTGATTCAAGATCTAAATCCAAGCTATGAAACTTACAATGTCACATATTGCGGCAGCTTTGCACAGTCCAAGCACCACATACTGATTCATGAGTTCGTCTTCACCATTACTATGAGATTGATGTAATTCATGAAGCGTGTTAAACATCCATTCAAACTGCCCTCTCTCATAGAACAAGTCTGATAGCACCAATGTCTATAAAATGAAAGATCCGCAGGTGAAATTAGAGAGATTAATATATGAAAAAAGTGCATCAAAATAACATAAACAACATTGTAGTGATGCGACGCAACAGAAAATTTCACACGCGAATCTGGGCTACTTTATACTGCTAACAAAATCAAGTAAAGGTAAAATTGCACCAATTGATTGGACTAGGTAGGGATCACCCGTTGAAATATTTTTAATGGGATGACAAAGTTACAACAAATAGTTTTGATACAAAGGTAAAGACTTTCTGATAACTCTGAAGAAAAAATTGAAAGGTTAATTTGCCACATGTTTGCCAGCATGTCTCATGTGTTCTGGCATTAAAGCTTCAGTAAGCGTCATATGGCTGCTTGCCTCTAAAAAGAAATACGTTTTTCTTTCACAACTTTAGTACTCACAGATTTGGCACACTCATTAAGTAACATGAGTGGTGTTTTGGGATGAGCCGTCGGTGACAGTAAATGAGTATATACATCTATCAGTAGTTTTAGGCATGACGCAACGTCGACAGCATCTGAAGATGCTGCCGGTGGTGGTATTTGAGACTTCTCAGTTTTCTCCACGTCAGCCTTCTCTAGATTAGGTATTGATGGCGCCGCTGATGGTATACTGAGCTTAGTGGTCAGATAGTCTACGGATAACTACAAACAGAGGAAGTTGTCATGTCAAACGTTATGACTCATTGCGTCTACTTAGATCAAGTTTGATCCATTTCGCCTGCATCGCAGTTGCTCACCCTTGATTGTTCACACCTTTCGCCTGCGGCGTGTACAGTTGAGGGGGAGCAACTCCAATGCAGGCAAAATGGATCAAACTTGATCTAGC
>ERZ1740070.1076-NODE-1076-length-17551-cov-5.399749_pt1 | contig 17551 bp, 23 predicted proteins | sample MGYA00581734_ERZ1740070 | MGnify/ENA primary metagenome ERZ1740070 (study PRJEB43018, sample SAMN04849744) | marine metagenome | isolation source: floating plastic debris | place: Pacific Ocean | collected 2008-09-01 | study: EMG produced TPA metagenomics...
AGCTAGCACGACAATCGCTGTCATTTACCCGCCTACCCCCCTTGACACTTGATATCTGGCAGCAATCGTCCGACCGTTGGCTCGTATCAAACGACATACTCTTTAGGCAGGCTAGCTAAGGCGCTAAACAGCAGCTTCTCGCCTTGGCTGGCTTTGCTGGGAATGGCCTCGGGAATCATTTGGGCCATAGACAAAGGCCAATAATGTTGTCGTCTTATTGTGCCCTGCTCGTTAGCGATCTGGGAGGTTCCTACGCCGCAGTCATACGATAGGTCCCACGTGCACCCTTGAACCAGTCCCCAGCGCGAACACCGCCAGAAAGAACGTTCGAGATCCGATTGCGTGCTTTCAAGTACTGATTCTTCGGCATGTCTTCTTTGAAGAGAGCGGTCATCACATCAGCAATCTTGAACTCGTTCTCTGGCTGGGTCTCTAGAATGAGTCTTACAGCATCAGGAATCGACTCGTTTTTGACACCGGGGCGAGTGTACTTTTGCCAGGAAGCGGTGCGACCATCCTTTTTAGTTGCAGTCGCTTTCTTGCTCACTGCTACTTTCTTATTAGTCGCTGCTTTCGTGGTAGCCGTTGCTTTCTTAGCTGTCGTTGCTTTCTTAGTTGCAGTTTCCTTTGGCGTTTTCTTCTTGGCTTTAGGTGATGCTGCTGGTTTTGCAGCAGCATCTTCTTTAGGTGCCGTTAAGGTGATTATCAAAAATTTGGGTCTAAAACCCCGTCCTTCTAGGACGGCTTTTCTTGTTCCTGGATGTACTTTTTAAGTACGTCCAGCGGTGCTCCACCAACAGAACTAGCGAAATAGCTAGGGCTCCACAAAGCTTTTTTGCCGTAAGGCTTAGGTAAGCCGTCTTGACCATAGCGCCTACTTGAAACCCCTTTCAAAGAATTCACCATCTGAGAGACCGAAAGCTTAGGTGGGTATTCAACCAGGACGTGTACATGGTCAGACTCGCCATTAAACTCAATCACCTTAAAATTGAGGCTCTTTGCGACTGAGTGAAATGCTGTCTCAATCACGCCGAGACCATCGGCAGTTAAAACTTTTCTACGGGATTTAGTAACACAAACCAGATGGATTAACAGGTTGGTGACACTATGTCTTTCATGCCTTAAACTGTTGTTCATTTACCTACAGACCAACTATAATTAGGTCATGAAACTTCGATACCAGTATAGAATCTATCCGAGAAAACCTCAACAGACCAACCTGTCACGGTTGTTCGGTTGTACCCGTGTAGTTTGGAATGATGCCCTAGCCCTGGTTAAGTCAACCCCTAACGGTGAGAAATGGCCGACGAGTACAGAGCTATCAAAGCGATGTATTACCCAAGCTAAAAAGACCGTTGAGCGTAGCTGGTTGTCTGAAGTTTCCTCCGTACCTTTGCAACAATCCATCATTGATCTAGGGTCAGCCTTTAAGAACTTTTTCGATAGCCGCAAGGGTAAGCGAAAAGGCAAACGGGTGGGCTTTCCGAGGTTCAAGAAACGGTCTGCGACTCAGTCAGCCAGGTTTGCAAAGACAGCATTTTCCATCAAAGGTAGTCAGGTGTACCTGGCAAAGATAGGGACTGTGAAAACCAAATGGTCTCGACCTTTACCCAATGCGCCCAGTTCTGTAACGGTCATCAAAGACCAGCAGAACCACTACTACCTGAGCTTTGTTGTAGAGGCAGAGCCAACGATGGATCCCGCACCAAACCCAGCTATTGGGGTTGATCTAGGAATCAAAACCTTTGCATTCCCTAGCCATGGTGAGCCTATCCAGGGGCCAGACTACAGCAAGTTAAACCACAAGGTGAAACGGGCGCAAAGCACCCTATCCAGGCGGCAGAAAGGGTCAAAGCGTAGAGAACGGGCACGGTTGAGAGTTGCCAAACTCAAAGCCAAGATCCGGTCTATCCGCAAAGACTTTTTGCATAAAACCACGACTCAATGGGTGCGAGATAATCAGGTACTTTGTTTTGAAGACCTGAATGTCTCAGGTATGGTCAAAAATCGAAAGCTCGCACGTGCCATCTCTGAACAGGGCTGGAGAGAATGCCGAACGATGTCAGAGGCTAAGGCCACCATGTACGGTAGAGAAGTACGGGTAATCGACCGCTGGGAACCCACCAGTCAGTATTGTTCTGAGTGTGGGTTCCCATGGGGCAAGCTAGACCTTTCCGTCAGGCAGATTAAATGCCTGGGATGCGGAACCATACACGATAGGGATAGTAATGCTGCCAAGAACATAGAACATGTCGGGGTAGGGCATACCCACGACAGTGAAATAAATGGACCGGGGAGCACTTGTAAGACCGGGTTTCCGGCTGGGTGTGTAGAACCGTCTAACCGAATAGTAGATAGTCAGCTTTGCCTGGATATCTAGCTATAGAATCCTCGCGCCTTCAGGCCGGGGAGTATGTCAACGCCTCTTCTACAACAGGGTTATCCGCTACTGCCGCAGGAGTATCTGTTCCTGAAAACATCGAAATAACAGTCTGGATACCGCCGAGTTTCTCCCTGACTGATTCGAGCTGGGCTGCGAGTTGTTCTTCCTGAGACATGAGTTCAGCCGCCACCGTTTGGAGCTGAGGCAATACATTCGTTGACATAGTAGTGAGTTAGAAAAGTCCTTACGACCAACAATAATACCCTCTTTCTCTCTCAAAATGTATAAAAGAAGAATCTTCGTATTCTCTATCAACTTCTTTTCCCATCAAGGCCTTTACAGGCTGAGGCGTTTGCCTAAAACAGATTAAGCCTTTCCCTCACGCAGCCTGCGAACGGCAAGCGTGCCCAAATGTAGCATTTGCGCCCAGGCCAATCTCTGCCCTCGACAAACCAAACTGCCGCGAGATCGCCTGTTCCCCGCTCCACTCCTTCTTGTCCCGAATTCTAAAGTTTCCCTAACGGATGATTAACCAATCTGTTCGAGCGCATTGCAAAAGCTGCTAAGGCTATTGAGCAATGCATTGTAGTAGGGATAAGCATCGTCTTTTTCATTTTCTAGCTGGCCATATAAGGTCAGCTCTGGATCGGATGCTAGATGAGTTTTTGGGAATGTTAATCCTGCGTTAGAGAGGCGAATGGATGCGATGGCAATCAACAACGCACCAATCGTATGATTCTTTCCATTCCGAAGATCGTCTACCCCAGGTAAAATCAAATCTGCGCCCGGCAACTCATTTAATTCCATTATTGCTCACCTTCCGTTTTTGGTTCGAGTTGTTCAACAAGACTCCTGATTTTTCTTCTAAGATCATCAGAATCGAGAGCAGGAAATCGAATCAATTCCGGTTCAATAGCCTCAAAAGCAGTACCGAGCTCTTCTAAAGAAAATAGATTTTGTTTGTACATTGCTAGTACGTCCCTGATATCACGGTTATATCCCCGCGATAGTTTGGAGAGTGCTTGAGCCGTAAAGTCGTAATGGTAAAACGAGATTTGGCCCTTTTTTCCAATAAATATACTTCTGTCCCGCCATCCCGGAAGTGGCGGTAGGAAATCCTGTGGAGACGCCAGTTCAATATTGATATTTAGATCGCGTTTTATTTTTGCAATCGCTTGAAAAATGCCTGGTGGTTCTGGGTCTAGGCGAATATCAATATCAACTGTGGAACTACGCCACCCGATTAATAAAGCACTGGCACCGCCAGTAAAGTAGACAGAGCCTGAGCCACGGGCTTCTTTGCCTAAGACGCTCATCAGCTGTTCTATTTTTTGAGGATCAATAGTGGAACGCATTCACAAGTTTCCAGTGCTTTTTACGGTGTGAGTTAGTTTAGAGTTGTCCTGGTTGATGATTACTGACTCTTGGGTTGGCTTGACCAATATTATAGGCGGAAGCGTTTGCCTAAAACAGATTAAGCCTTTTCCTCACGCCGCCTGCGAACGGCAAGCGTGCCCAAATGTAGCATCTGCGCTCAGACCAATCTCCACCATCGACAAACCAAACTGCCGCGAGATCTCCCGCCCCCGCGCAATCTCTCCCTGCGCGACCTTAAACCGCGCCAGTCCCAGCGCAGAGGCCCGCCGTTCTTCCTCTGTCTTCTCAAAAGGACTCCGCTGCCGCTTACCAACTTTCGCGACTGCCGTCTCAGCAGATCGCGCTCGCAGTGCCAGTGCCTCCTCGCACCGCAGTACAAAGTTTCCCCAATCGCCATTGCGCAGCATGTTGTTGATGAAAGTCTTGGCATCGCGGATCCCATCCGGCTGCTGAAACTTCCGTTTGCGGTTCCGACAGGCCTGGATCAGCGCTGGGTCGAAATCATTGAGCCCTGGTCCAACCCACCAGTGCCCCAAGCCATGGGCGACCATCTCCAGCCGCCGATGTCCAGGTGCAATCTGCCTCAGCTGAGACTTTGCGCGTACCGGATCTTTCTCCCACAGATCAGCGTAATCGATACTTTCCGGCGGCTGGGTGTAGGTGATGGTGCCTACCGGTATAGGCGCGCTGTCGCCAGCTGAGAGTGGTGCACTCGAAGAAGGCAAGTCTTGCTTTGAACTCAAAGAAGAAAAATTCCGCTTTGGTTTTTCTTCTTTTTCTTTTTTAAATTCTTTGAGATCCTTCTTTAAAGCTCGGTCATTTGACCGAAGCTTCACCGGTCGAATGACCACCGGCTCATCGGTCAAACAACCGACCGCCCTCTGGTCAAATGACCGCCGCCCTTGCTTCTCGCCGGTCATTTGACCCACGCCACCAGAACGCCCCGCCGCCACCCCCTCGGACAAATGACCGGCCACTGCCTGCTGAATCTCTGGCACCATCACCCGATATGTCTTCGCCGCACCCCGGCGCGCAGGTAGTTGCGTCTCGATAAACCCCCGGCCTTCTAGCAGCGCCAGACGTTTTCGTATCTGCTTGTCAGTCGAGATACCCAACAGCATCTGCTCAAACTCTCGAATGGGCCGAGCGCCCACCCAGGGCCTTTCCTCATCCGGTTCAGCTGCGATTGCCGCGTTCGCCCAATACTCAAATAGGTTCAGCAGCGCCGCCCCGCAGGCATCGCGTTCCATCAGCCGGTAATAGTCCGTTCGAATAATCGCTATCGCCTGCTTTGGCTGATGTGCAATGCAAGATTCACGACTCATGACGCACCTCCTTGCTCAAAAGACTCTGGAAACATCGCCTGCAAATACACTTGCGACACCGCCCGGTCATTCACACCGTTTTGCAATAGGAACAGCGACAGCGCGCTGCATAAAATCCGCTCCTGGGTCCACCCAGGTCGCTGCTTAGCAAACGCCTGCAGATGCTGGCTAAGTTCATCAGGCAAGCTGTCAACAAACAAAATCATGACTGCATTCTCTCTCTAAAAATTGACACCAAAAATTGACACCCAGCGCTGTCAGCCAACCTGGGTAGATTGGCCAGAGCAACCGCTTTTCGTATGGGCGAACGACTCAGTCAGCGTCAGTTGTCTGCGCTGGAGCATTCTCGAGCTTCTCGGAACTCTGTTGTAAAACCTCTTCTATTCGTGGTAACTCTCTGCGCTTCACGAGATGGCAGGAGTGTGGTCGTTGCTCCCTGATGCTGAGCTCTTTTTGACATCTGGCTGGGCTGGTCTCGGTCATTCCATCTTGAAAAACCCCACCCCCCACTGTCCAAATTCACCAATCGGTTCACCTGCAGGGGTTTGCTCGCTGAAAAAACAAGCGCCTAGGTTACGCACCTCACGCGGTGTAATCCGCCAGTCTAGGGGCATGGCCACGGCTGTATCGCCGAATGTACCTTCCTTACACTGAATCCGCGCTGTAAACTTCAGCGTTACTGCGTCACCTTCATTGGCGTAGATGACCTGCTCTGCGCCAATGAAGGTGGAATCTAGTCGGATCCCTTCTAACTGCTGCGCCGCTGCTTTTTTCTCGTTTCTGATCCGCTGCGCCGCGCCCGCCACGATATTCTCAGCCAGCGCTTCAGCGTTAATTCGCAGCTGCTGCGCGTGCAGGCGCTCCTGTTCTGCCGCTGCCAGCTTTCCGGCTAGCTGGTCTTGTGTAAACGCATCAGAGCCCAGATACGCCCACAGTTTGTCTGGTTCAGAGTCGTCATCCGTCACAGCAGTTGTCGACCCTACGGCTCCCTCCTCTGCTGTGTACGCGGGCCCTTTGGGTGACACGGCCCATAGTCCAAGGCCCATGGCCAGAGCGTGAGCGGTTCCAAAGGCAAAAGAGATCCATCGCCGCCGCCGTTTGCTCATGCGTCCTGGCGTGTTAAAGGGATCTACGGCTGGACTGGCCGCAATGCCAGGGGCCGGTGTGCACGGTTTGAGATAGGCAAATAGGGTCTGTTGTTGTCGATAAGATTTGGGAGAAATTGGAATAGCCACCATGAGAAAAATGCTCCATATATCGCGAAATAACAACACGCTCAAGCAATCAAACTCAAACAATCAAGCTCAAACAATGTCCTGCGGCAAACTCTTCTTGTACTCTCGCCACGGCACCCGCCTTGCCTTGCCCGCGCGGTACAGCGCCTGGGCCGCGACCACCGGACAGTCCCCTGTGTGGGTATTCCACTGGTTGCAGTGCTGACAGTGGCCGTCCGCGTCGACAGCTTTCTCTAGCAGCTGATGCAGGCGGTCGAGCAACCGTCTACATTCCAGCTCTAGGTGACTATCACTGGCATGCTCAGGCGTAGCGCTAGGGCTCAGCATCAGGCGTGGGTGAATCTCTCCTAGCTGTAGTGCGAGTGCCACGTCTGCTATTTGTTCTTGCATGACCGTCAGCTGCTGGCTAGAGAGTTTCCATAGCTCCATCGTGAGCGCCGAGACTATCACCATGCCGATACCGATGCCCGCGCTGAAGACCATCACATCGCGGCCCCGGCCAGAGAGCGCCATCAGCGCCCCGCTACCGGCAATGACCGCCAGCAGCGTCAGCGAGAAAAGCAGTAGATAAAAAGGTCTTTGAATTAAAACCATGACGCCATCCCCAGGTAGTAGTGCGGGTTGATGTGCTGCCCGTCGCCCGTCACCTCGATGTGCGCATGTGCGCCCGTGGTGGACTCGCCGCTGTTGCCCGTGCGGCCCATCATCTCCCCCGCTGCCATAGGTGTGTTGAGTGCCACCGGGCTTTTCTCCTGACAGTGGCGAAAGATGACGGCGAGTTCAGGCTGCGCGGTGGGCACAAAGCGCAGGTAGTAGCCACCCTTGGGCTCGTAGCCAGTGAGGTTCACCGTGCCCGCTTCAGGGGCAACAATGGCACTTCCCAAAGGGCTCTCGAAGTCCTGGCCCCAGTGGATGCCCTTGCGCCATTCCTGGTAGCCCATGAGTGAGGTCAAGGTCTTCTCGGTGCCAATGGGATGAACAATCCGGCGGCGATAGCCCATCTGCTGCCAGAGCCCCCATTGAAACTGGGTCCACAGCCACCACAGCGGCCGGGTCTTCTGCCCCGTGGCCGCGCCGATATCGGCCCCCGGCAGGCTGGCCCACCGACTGCTGTCGGCTTGAATCGCTCGGGCAAACGCCTCATGCGAAACCGTCAGCCGCTGGGTGATGGGATCTACTCGGATACCGGCCATGAGCGCGGCGTGAGCGCCCGTATCTCGATGTAAATAGAGAAAACCGAGGTCTTGATTGGCCGGCCCAAAAGCAGGGCCGTCATACCAGAAGGGATTGTCTCTGACCGTCTCATCCCAGGTGGTGCTGATGAACTGCGGCCAGCCCGCTGCATCACTGACCTCTCCTGTGGGCTGGCCGTATTTATCCAAAATCGGATAGGCCCGGCGGGGATGGTCTTCGTAGTTCTCGAACGTGTCGTAGGTGTAAATGATGCTGTAAGGATTTAGCCCGAGATAATTGTCTACGGTGCCTTCGGCTTTTCCGACCGTGTACATGTAAGGCCACATCACCGACCAAAAGATATCGCCATCGCCCAGCTTGCCGTACTGGCCAGTATTTTGAGCAGCGTTCTTCTGGGCAGCATTCTGAGCGGCCGCCGCCGGGGTAATCTGCCGGTCGATGAAGGAGAGAATGTCAGAGGCCCGGCGCTGCTGCTGGCGTTGAATGGTTTTAGCCGCGCCAACGCTCATCGCCGCTGCGAATCCTGTTTGAATAAACGCTCGTCTTTTCATCATGCCTGCACCTCCCACGTCTGTTGTTCGCTCTGGCTTTCTATCGCCTGTTGTTCTATCGCCTGCTGTTCTATCGCCTGTTGTTCTATCGCCTGCTGGTAGTGCGCCAGCAAATCCTCATGGAGATAGCCAGAGAAGTTGGCCAGTCTTCCCAGTCTAGGAATGCCGTTGGGCGTAAACACCACTGGATACATCCGCTGTTTAACGACCGAGATCGCCTCCCGATAGCGGCCACGGTCCTGGGGGGCGGGTAAAAGAGACTTATCTTCTACTGCCTTATCAATCGCCCGGTAGCCGCCGTTGTGCCCAGCGCTGACTCGGCCTAAGAACAACAGCTTGGTTTCGCCTAAGGCGGTGGCATCGCACAGGCAGCTTTCATGATCTCGGGCGGTGGCGACGCACGTCACCCTGACCGCCGGGCCGTGGCAGAGGATGAAGCGCAGGTGGCTGGCCGCTTGGCTAAAGGTATCGTCCTTACTGCGCCGGTCAGCGGACCACCCTGGCAGTGCGCCGTGCATTTCGCTGAGGCCGTCGAGTAAGAAGAGATAGGGAACCGTTTCTCCTTCTGTGAGCGCCGGTGTCCGCTGCGTGCGCTGGCGGCGTTTGACTTCAGCAGCTACTGAGGCGAGCTTTTGAGTGACCGCGTCAATATCGCGATGGACCGCCACCGTGTGGTAGACAACAATCTGACTGCCGTCTGGCAGGCGAATGTCTTCTAAGCCGCCCCACTCGCCATTGTGAAAGTCGAGAACATCGAGAATGGTGTGCCCTGATTTGCCAATTTGGTCGTAGCAGATCGCGCGCAGGATAGCGCTGGGGCCACTGCGCCGTTCGCCGAATACCAACGCTGAGTAGGCGCTGTTGGCCACCAGCTCAGCGATCAGGTTGCCGCTGTAAAAGCTGATGTGGCTAAGGGCTTCTGTGCCTGCGGCCACTTGCCCCATCTGGTGTCGCGCGATCTCCTGACTCTGCGCGATCTCCTGGCTCTGATCGATCTCCTGGCTCTGCGCTATCTCTGCGGGGGTAGGCCTGTTGTCAGCAGGGGCAGGGCTTGCTAGCGCGTCCGCTGACTGAGCGGCACTGGGTGGGCCTTGGGGAAAGCCGCGCTCTGCTAGGTACGCCAGATAGGCTTCGGCCCCCGCGCGGTCTTGATACAGCTCGTGTACCGCGAGCCGCACATCCGAGAGGGTGGCCTCTATTTTGAGCAGTTCATCGGCCAGCTGACGCGCCACCAGATCGCTGTCGTGGTCGGAGAACCGAGATTGTTCCATGGCTGACTCCACCAGAATGCGGATGCGCACCTGTGGGTTGATGTCCTTGGGGGCCTGACGACTCGGCTTTTGTGTTGTTGCGGCTCTGCGTGAGAGAACGTTCATTTGTCGTTGCTGATGATGCGACCGTATAACAAGAAAAAGGGCGCGGGTTAATAAAAAGCGCCGATGATAAAGAGAGAGACGAGTGCGATTAGCCAGCTAGTCACCCAGGCGCTGGCTTTCTGGGTGCTTTCTTCGGCTTCTGTGAGTAGCTCGTAGATGTTGTTTTGAGTGTCAGCCCGGTGGTGCGATTCGCCGTATTCAATGGCGGTTGTCGCTAGTGATTTAAGCGCGCCAATCTTGATCTCGTAGCGCCGCAGGAGCTGGCCAATGACCAGGGCGCTCAGCAGGGTGCCGCCTGCTATTCCCCACGGTGTTATCAGTTTGTCGAAGCATAAGAGAATCGGCGGCGGGACGTAGGCTCTAAAGAAGCCGACCGTACCCCAGGCCATGAGCCAGCCGAGCCCTTCGCCGACGAGGTTCAGCCCGGTGATGCGACCTTTGGGCAAGTAGAGCGCCGAGACTGCTCCAGCTTTGGCCTTGAGCGCAGGGGCGTAGCTGTCGGGGAGTGCGGGCGACGGGCGGCTGTCTCCATTCTCCGCTGAGTTTTCTTCTGTGTCTTTTGCAGGCTGTGGCAGGACTGAGCGTGGTGGTGGGCCTACAGCATTTTCCCCGTGATCGCTGAGGGCTTCGGTGTGATCTGCGGCGGACCTTGTTCTTCTGCGTCTGCCGCTAGGTTTGGCGGTCGCCGCATCAGCTGGCGCGGTAGGTGGGCCGAAAGGAGAGTCGCCGTAGGTTTGTTGATCGTAGGCCATGGTCTTTCTGCGAGAGGGACTTTTGAATTACGGGTTTGTTTGGAATGCTGGCGGTGGCGGTGGATGGCTTCCAGCCTTGGAAGCCGGGTCTGCGGGTAGGGTGGTTTCTGGCGCGTGTGGTTCGTTCGGCGTGACCTCTGGTTGCCTGTTTGTTTGCCTGTTTGTTTGCTCGGTTGGGTTCACGACCCCTGGCCCATCGCCTGATGAGTCCATAAACTCAGGTGATCTCAGCAGCAGCTGTTGTTCTATCTTCGGCACTAGCGCTAGAGCGCCGAACAGTGCGCCGCTGAGTAGTAGAAAAATCAGCAGCCATTCCTTGCCAACGCAAATCCAGACGAGTAGCCGCCAGCTGCGAGTGGCCATCATTCCTGCTGCTTGCTTCAGCCGGTAGACGTGCTTGCTCCTTCGCCCAGTGCGGTAGCGGGCGGGGAGTTCGGGCTGTTGCTGCGAGTGAGGGCGGGAGTGCGCTGCTGCGGCCTCTATCTGCGGTAGTGCCTGTAATGTTGTGCCCGATGGGAGTGCCTTTTGCTCGCTCGAAAGCTGCGCTTGGAGTAGACGATTTTGGACCATGAGCTGCTGAACCTGCTGCTGAAGGCGCGTTGCGTTTTCGACGTATAGGCCCTCACCCGGCGTAGTGCCCTCAGCGGCAAACAGCGCCGGGTAGTGCCTTGCCGCTTGGCGAATGGCAGGGATTAGCGCTTGTTCTGTTTGGCCGTCTAGTTCAATCGTGATTTTGCAACTCATGTCAGTGCGAAGAGAAGTGCGAAGAGAAGTGCGAAGAGAGGACTTGAAGGGGGCTTCAGGCGTCGAATTCAGGCGTCGAATCCAGGGCGATGCTGACGGAAGCTCTGGCGTACGGTGGTGTTATCAGGTCGGTGGGTCTCACCGGCTAGTGACGGTGCGGTGCTGCTCTCGTAGGTGGGTGCTTGAGTGGGTGTGTTCATCACCTGTAGGGCACTGGTGAGATGGGCATTCTGCACAGTCCGAAGCCGCTGTTCAATTTCCTCTGGTGGTAGGCGCAGCAGGTTGTTGAAGTCGCGCATCGCTTCAGCGAGATCCACCTGCAAGAATTCCACGCGCTTGAGGTGGGCTGCGTTGGTATTTACCTGAGCCCTGCCCGCATGCAGCATTTCGTTGAACAGGGTGATGAGCGCGGTCGGGTCACTGGCCATGCTCGGATCTAGGCGGGCTTTGTACCAGTCGTATGACATTACAGAAGCCGCCGAGATCGTGCCTGCGAGGACTGCGGTTTCGATTTGTTCGGCCTCACCGGTTTGGGCGACGAAGACGATGCTGCCGACGCCAATGAAGTAGGCGGCGTAGTGCAGTAGGGGATGAGATCCTCTCAGTGTTTTGGCTTGAGAAGCTGTTGCCTGAGCTGTTGTATCAGTCGTCGTCTCGGGGCTAGGTGGTGCATGGGTCGTTGGCATTGGAGTGCTCCAGTAGGGGGACAGGTGGTAAGTTGTGGCGGATATTTCGAGGGTTAGGTGAAAGTGAGCTGTGGCCCACAGCGTGTGCGCTACGAACTGGCGGCGGTTAGCTGCGGCGATTGACTGTTGCCGCCTAGCTGCCCGTTGTTTTCGGTGCTGCTGGGCTCTGCGCTGTAGAAGCTCTCTAGCGCTAAGGGCTCCGTCAGTGATCCACTGTTGTCTCGCTTGCTTAAGAGCGAGCGCAGCTTGGAGGACTGCTGCTGTCTGCGCAGCTGGCGCTTTTTTACGAGGTCAACGTAGGTGACGATGGCTTGGCGGTATTCACTGTCAGCGGGTAAGTCTTCTGGGTTGTCGATATAGCGAGCAATCATCTGATCCACGATGTTCTCAGGGGTTTCTAGCTCAGCCTCTTGTTCAATGCGGCCCATAAGGATAGAGAGCACGGGGTCAGTGCCGTCTTCTGTGATTAAAGAGAGTGGGTTCTCGGCGGCGGGTGCTTGTAGGAGGGCGATAATTTGGGCTTTTTGTTCGTCGTTGACTTCGGTGCCGCCGTTGGCATTGGGGAGAATGTCAGTGACAATGCCTGCGAGTTCGCTGACAGAGTGATCTAGTTCTTTGGCAAGTTTGTTGAATTTCATGGGCTGAATATCCTCAGTATGGAATGGGTGAGTTGGGCGGCTTGTTCGGGTGGGAGTTGATGGTGCTCAAAGAGATCTCTGAGCGCGTTCTTTTTGGCTTGGGCGGTGGCGACATCAGGAAACATCTTCTCGGTGAGGGCATCGCCTTTGATGCCAGCTGTGGTGTAGCTGCGATAGGTGATGATGGCCTCCGCTTGGGATGGGCTTAAGGGTGAGTCAGGGACGTAGTCGGCAAAGGTGGGGTGACGATTTTCGATGAGCCAGTTTTTGGCTTTGCGCACGTTGGAGACATCCGCGCCGAGATCTCGCGCGAGTTGGCTCAGACTCACCTCACCTACATAGGCTTTTGAAAGCACGGCGACATCTAGGGTTAGGTGAGAAGGGGCGGCGGCTGAAACCATTGGAATTGCGTGGTCTACGTTTTTTGTGTGGCTGTGCGTGGGTGGGCTTTTCTGTAATTGAAGTAAAGGAAGCTCACCTATGGGTGGGCACTGACCGGTAGGTGAGCGCCCACCGAGGTGACAGGAAACCTAGTACCTGGGTGAGTTTGGGTGAGCTTGGTGGAAAGGCAAAAAAATTACTCCTCTGCTGTTGCTTCCAAAGAAGCCTCTGCTGCTTTAGCGGGCTGGGAACGACTGAAGTGTTCAACTAGGGCTGCTCGTTTGTCGGCATCTGTGATGGTGACTACAGCGGTTTGAATGCCCTTGAGCGATAGAACAAGCGCAGGTTTGCCAACGGCTTTGGTGAGCCGCCATAGCTGTGCGCCGACGCGTTGGGTGAGCTGATGCTCTTGGTCGAAGGCGACGAACTCTTGCCAGAGGGTTTTTGACTCTTCGAACAGGCCCTGGCTGGTGAGCTGGAGATTGGCTAGTGGCGTATTTTGGGTGGTTGCAATGGCGGCTTTGTTATCACCGTCTGCGGTTGGCTTTTGGACTTCCTGTTGAATCAGGGTGGCAATACGATGCTTGGTCATGGTTTAGGATTTCCTTTTTGTTGAAGCTTTGGTTGTTGCCCTTGTCGGGCTGGAACGATGACGGTAATGGCGTTGAGGCTGCTGTTGTTAGCGGTGTTAGTAAGCTTTCGACCCTATAAGGGCGACTGTCAGCTATGTACAGGAATGGGACTTAATCCGTACGGGGAAGCGGCGACGATGGCGCTTTAACTCCTTAGCCCTTCAGTCTTTTTGCTATTCGGTTGTGTTGAAACTGATTGCTGATTAGTCGTTAGTGATGGCTTTGAGCGTGACGGCTTGCGTGGTGGGATCTATGACGAGTACACGCAGGGTATTCGCAGGCATGGAAGGGAGAGCAGTGGCGGCAGTTGGCATCTGTTTGGGCCAAGCGATGGCAACCAGGACGAGGGCGATCCCACATAGCAGTGGTGCGAATCGTCGGCAGTTTTTGCAATAGATGGGTTTAGGCATTAGAGGCACCTGAAAGTTTTGGGGCTGATATTAGTGGCTGGCAAGAGCGAGTGGTTTTTCTACGGCCTGCTCGCTCATGGGGAAGCTGCGTTCGGCATTGAGGTCGAGCAGCGGGGCTATCTGGCTGCTGAGTAGAGCAGCGGCATCGGAAAGCATGGGGTGGAGCTGTTGCCAGAGATGTGGGAGGGGTGAGACCTTGAGGGCTTCGGTTGTAGATTCTAGGGAAAAGTAGAAGGCATCGATCGCGCTGAGTTCGTGCTCGTAGGCGGTGGATTCTTCGGGGGTGACGTGGGCGAGGTCGAGGTAGGTGAGGTTTCGGGCGATCCTGTCTAAGTCGGGTGCTGGCTGGGGCAGTGTCATGGCTAAACCTCTAGCGATTTCAAAAATGACAGTTTAAGACTAGCATGAGTTCATGAACTCATGAATACACGAATTCATGAACTTTTACCAACGTGAACTTATCCGCAATAATTAGAGGCAAGCAAATGAAGCAGCTAGGAATTGACCCAATGGCAGGAGGAAAGCGTGAAGACCCTGATTACGCGCAAGTAAGTGGTTATATTCCAAAAAAGCTGGCGCTCAAATTCAAAGCCGCCTGTACGATGCGTGAGACAACTCAGTCTGATGCGCTAGAAAAAGCTATTCAAGTTTGGCTAGAACAAAAGGAGTCTGATTCAGATGGAGAAGTTGCTCCATAGCTATGCTTCAAGCCATAACCCGCACGAACACGCCACAGGAGTACTTCGCTCATGTCGGTAGTCTTGAGAGTCAGGAGGCGATCGCACTCATTGCTCAACAAATGATCAGTCACGAGCAGTGCGGGCTTCAGCAAGCCTGTCTAGATGTTGAGGAAGAAGCGCTATTGGAAGCGTTTGAAACTCTGCTGTCCGACTACGCAGGGACTTCTCGAGAGCAGTGGGCTGGCTTGAAGGAGGGTTGTTTGCTGCTGTTGGGTTCGCACATCGCAAGTGCCATCGATCATTTAATCAGTGATCTCAGGACGCCTGCGAACTGCCAAGTCAGCGCTGGCGCTATCGCAGAGTCTGCCATCCGTAGCGCAGGCTTTGCTTTAATTGCTGCTAACGAAGCGAAGGCAAAGCAGTCGAGCCAAGGGTTTATGCGATTCTCCGATGGAGAGGCTACGCCAACGCTGCTTGGACAAGCAATCCGTGAGACACCGCTTCAATCAGTTAGTGCCGAATAATGCCGAAACCCATAGCCCGCATTAATACCCCACAGGAATACATCGGGAAGTTCATGAGTGAGGCAGATCCATGTAAAACCAGAAAATATCCGTATTTGTGGCGTATTTGATGAAATATGGTGAGCGGTGCCTATAAATCTCAATATTGAAAGGGTTTAGATTTGGGCACACTCAGTTACGAATCAAATTAACTTAATTTAGTGCTCAGCTGGGGATAGGACAGGATGAAAGCGACGGAAATTAATCTACTCAAATTTCTTAAGCAGCCTAATCAGTTTGTCATTCCGATCTATCAGCGCACTTACAGCTGGACGCTAAAGCAATGTAAGCAGCTTTGGCAAGATGTTTTTCGCGCAGCAGCTGAAGACTCGGTATCGGGCCATTTTATGGGGTCGATTGTGTATATCGAAGCAGGGCTGTACCAGGTTGCTTCGGTTCCTCAGCTGCTAGTCATTGATGGGCAGCAGCGGTTAACCACTATTTCCCTATTGCTGACGGCCTTTCGGCAGGCGATCGCGGCTTCTGAGGAACCTTTGGATATCAGCCGTCGCAAACTAGAAAATTACTATCTTTTCAATCCAGAGGAGGATAATGATGATCGCTATAAGCTGTTACTGACCAAAAGCGATCGCGAAACTTTTATCCGTCTGATTGAAGAACGAGAAGTCACTCAAGATGCCTCCCAGCATATCCTTGAAAATTATCAGTTTTTTGAAACCCAAATTCGTAAGAGTGGTATTAATCTTAATCAGCTCTACCAAGGGTTGAGCAAGCTACTAATTGTCAATATTGCGCTCGACCGCGATCGCGATAACCCGCAGCTTATTTTTGAAAGCCTTAACTCTACAGGGCTGGATTTATCCCAAGCAGACTTGGTTCGAAATTATGTGTTGATGGGCTTACCTACCAAGGAACAAGAGCACATCTACAAGAACTACTGGTATCCGATGGAGGAAAGCTTTGAGGGGAGAGGTCAGTCGGATCAGTTCGATCGTTTCATGCGTGACTATCTGACACTTCAGTCAAAGTCGGGTTCCATTCCAAAACTGAGTGATGTCTACAACAGTTTCAAGGCTTATCTTGACCGGCAAGTGGGCATTCCTGTGGCCGGTATTATGGCAGATGTTTACCGGTACTCGAAATACTACACACGCTTGGTGCTGGGGCAAGAGCCGGATACTGATATTAAGCGGGCGTTGGTCGATATTAGTACGCTTCGGGTAGATGTCGCCTATCCATTCTTACTGGAAATTTATGAGGATTATGAACAAGGTAGGCTGCCTAAAGCTGAGTTCATTGAAATTTTGCGGTTGATTGAGAGCTATGTTTTCCGCAGAGCGATTTGTGGCATTCCTCCGAACTCATTGAACAAGACTTTTGCCACGCTAGGGCGGGAAATTGACCGCGATCGCTATTTAGAAAGTCTGAAGCTGGCGTTTGTGCGCAAAGACGGCTACAAGCGGTTTCCTTCAAACCAGGAGTTTCGTAAGGAGCTGATAGTTAAGGATATTTATAATTTCCGCAATCGGCGTTACCTATTGGACAAGCTAGAAAACTACCAGCGTCCAAAGGAAATGGTTGACCCAGACAACTATACGATTGAACACATTTTGCCTCAGAATCCGAAATTATCTGAAGCATGGCAACAATCGTTGGGTGAGAATTGGAAGGAAATCCAGTCAACGTATCTCCATACGCTGGGGAATTTGACACTGACGGGATACAACCCAGAATATAGCGATCGCGCCTTCACAGAAAAAAGGGACATAGAGCATGGGTTTAAAGTCAGTCCGTTGTTCTTGAATCAAGGATTGGGGCAGCTAGAAGACTGGGGCGAGGCTGAGATTCAGCTGCGTGCTGAGAAGTTAGCAGATTGGGCTTTGCAGCTATGGCGCTATCCTCAAGTAGATGTCGTGGATGAAGAGTTGAATGCTCAGTCAACACTGATGCAGGTTTTCCCTTATGAAGCGGTGCTCCAGAGCGCAAAGCGCTATATCCAAGAGATTGTTGATCTGATTGGATATGACAAGGTTGAACATATTTTTGCTATTACCCATTGCGCGTCCAACGCGATTACGATCAACTTAGGCCAGTGGACGGTGCTTGGTTTTCAACGCAAAGGAGATGGGTTATCTGCTTGTTTTGCGCTCGCTTATGATAGCCCAAAAGCTGCTGAAGAAGTCGCTTTTGACAATATCTCTTTTACAAAGGTCGAGGCTTTTTCCGACCGCTGGACGGGAGATAAATCTGTCCATCTTGCAACTTTGGACTGGGATGAACAGGTTTGTCTGCCGCAGGCGTTTTTGGATAGCTGGAAAATGGCTATTCTTCATGCCTGCCAAACGTTTAAGGGCTGGACGGCTAGTAGCTATATGAACTATCACCAGCCAGAGCTTGCACAGGCGGTAGTGGCTGAAACCGCTCGTAGTCGCCATGCTGACTATTTGCAGGGTGAGGTAGGCGCGCTATTTGAGGCATTGAGAAGACGGATTCTAGAGTTAGATGGTGCGGTGCGAGAGGAGTTTTTTAAGAGCTATATCGCCTATAAGACCTCGACGAATTTTGTTGATGTGGTGCCGCAGCGGAGTCGTCTGCGGCTGAGTTTGAATATGAAATTCAGTGAGGTGTATGACGCGATGGGGCTTTGTTAGGACATCACAGGC
>ERZ1740070.1077-NODE-1077-length-17539-cov-6.521277_pt1 | contig 17539 bp, 18 predicted proteins | sample MGYA00581734_ERZ1740070 | MGnify/ENA primary metagenome ERZ1740070 (study PRJEB43018, sample SAMN04849744) | marine metagenome | isolation source: floating plastic debris | place: Pacific Ocean | collected 2008-09-01 | study: EMG produced TPA metagenomics...
GCCTCGTACTGCAAACCTTCTGCCACACCGCCGCCTACCCCAAACCCGTAGACGTAGAAACCCACGCCACACTGCCTGATTTCTTTGCGTCTCGCGGCGGCGTCGCCCTAGAGCCCGGTGATGGCATCATTCACTCCTGGATGAACAGAATGCTATTGCCAGATACGGTAGGCACTGGCGGCGACTCCCACACTCGCTTTCCACTGGGCATCTCCTTCCCCGCAGGTTCAGGCCTGGTCGCCTTCGCAGCAGCCATCGGCGCAATGCCACTCGACATGCCCGAATCTGTTCTAGTTCGCTTTAAAGGAGAACTTCAGCCTGGCATCACCTTACGAGACGTTGTAAACGCAATTCCATTAGAAGCTATAAAAAGAGGCCTCCTCACCGTAGAAAAAGAGAACAAAAAGAATGTATTCTCTGGCCGCATCATGGAAATAGAAGGCCTACCCGATCTCAAACTAGAACAAGCCTTTGAACTCACCGACGCCTCAGCCGAACGCTCCTGCGGTGGCTGCACCATCAAACTCAGCGAAGAAACAACCGCCGAATACCTCCGCTCCAACGTCGCCCTCATGAAAAACATGATCGCTCGCGGCTACCACGACGAAAGAACACTCGCTCGCCGCATCGCCGAAATGGAGAAGTGGCTGGAGAATCCTTCCCTCATGAGTGCAGACGAAGATGCAGAGTACGCAGAGGTCATCGAAATCGACCTCGACGAACTCAAGGAACCCGTCGTCGCCGCCCCCAACGATCCCGACAATGTGAAAACGCTCTCAGATGTCGTCGGCAGCAAAATTGACGAAGTCTTCATCGGCTCTTGCATGACAAACATCGGCCACTACCGCGCCGCCGCCAAAGTCCTTGAAAACGAAGGCGTCGTCAAAGGTCGTCTCTGGATTTGCCCACCCACCCGCATGGACGAAAAACAACTGCGTGAAGAGGGCTACTACGGTACATTCGCCGCCTCAGGCGCTCGCACTGAGATGCCCGGCTGCTCGCTCTGCATGGGCAACCAAGCTCGCGTAGAAGACAACGCCACCGTCTTCTCTACCTCTACTCGCAACTTCAACAACAGAATGGGCAAAGGTGCTCAGGTTTATTTGGGCTCTGCCGAACTTGCTGCGGCCTGCGCACTCCTAGGCAAAATTCCTGATGTAAATGAGTATCTGGAAGTTGTTGCCAGCAAAATTCAGCCATTTGAAAGTGAGGTCTATCGCTATCTCAACTTCAATGAAATCAAAGGCTTTGAAGATGAGGGCCGCGTGCTTCCCAAAGAAGAAGAAGAGAAAATAGAAAAAGAGGCTGTATCTATCGGCTAATTTTTAGAGTCCACCAAAGATGCTGAAAGCTCCAATGGACATAATCATAGGAAGGCTATTCTCTAGCATCCCAGATTGCTCACATAGCTGCGACTATTTTGGGGTAGCGCCATAGAGTTACTGCGTTCAGAAGAAAAGCTTTGACTGCTGCCTACTATCGACAGCCACAATCAATTACGTAGAATTATACGTATCGACATAATTTGGCATACATATGATAGAACTACTTCCCCAATTATTTTTTTCTGATGAGATAGTCAAGGCTACGGACTTAAACCGTAAGTCCGGTGCTGTTCTCTCAAGAGCAGCTCACCACCCTATTACCATTGTCCGTAACGATGAGTGCTTCACACTGCTGCGCCGCGAAGACATTGCCCGTATCGTCACTGAAGCAACCCAGACCAAAAATGTACTTGAAATTCTGAATGCAGCTTTCCTTCTTTCTCACAACCAAGCTCTAAATGATGACAATGCATACACTTGGCTGCAAGCTTTTGATAAAGAAGAAGTTCAGGAATTAGTTTCAGAAGTTTCAGAAGCCTATAGAAAGGCTCCTCACACCACTAGAGGATGGGAGAATTTGGAGGCTGCTGTTCATGAATGGCATGAGGATTGCGATCGCAATCCTCAGTCAAGACTTACAAGCAGCCTGGCAAGTACCAGCCAACGAAGAACTTCTAACCGCTCCTGCTAAAACAGATGCCGCCTGAAGAAGAATTAACATCTCCTGTTCGAGATACTGAGGGTAAAACGAGTCCTCTAATTTTGCTGTGGTTAAAAAAGGCATCAAAGCTGTTGTTAATTCTTTAGAACTTGAGCAGTGGTAAAGTACAGTCGATCTCCGCCTCTTCCATTTCCTGTAACTTCTAGCGTCAGTGTCTGCACGCCAGGAATCTCAAGTGGAGCTGAGATGATTTGGCTTCCTTGATTTCCCTCAATTCGGTTACACTCACCAGACCAAAGAAGCTCGCCATCAGCGTAAATTTTCACGTTGTATGTGCTGCTATCTGTTGTTCTAGATTCTGCATCTGGCACCCCAAATTGCAGATTGACAGCATGTTGCTCGCCATCTAATCGGAATACAAAGCGGCTTTTATCTGAATGAGAGCTGATCTTGAACAATGAGTTGTAGGCTCTTCCTAAGATAGTGATCTCATTTTCATCAAAGTCAATCCTATTAATATCTGACGAACCCCTCATTAGTAGCGAACGTTGCAAATTGCTATCTTTTGAGTAGCTGATCAGCGTCGAATCTAGTGGCTCTATGTAGTTGCTTCGGTTAAATCCTGGCAGCTCGGCAGTATTTATAGTAACGGCACCATTAATTGTGACTTGCGTGCGATCGCCCTGCGTTGAAGAACTGTCTGAGTCTACAGTTGTCTGAGAATTATCGCCACTATTAACAGCTGGACCATCCGTATCGCTTGCTGTCAAATTACCATCTCCTGATACTGACGGGTTTGCTGTTTGGGTAGTGATTTCAGTACTTTTTTCAAACTGGACTTCTCCATCCCTTACAGAAACCATGTCCTGAGAAAACAAAAGGTACAAAAAACCTGAGCCCGACGATAGCAGCCCACCCGCAACAGTGCCAAGGATCAAGCCAATGTAGAAAGTTGTTTTTCTATTCAAACGAGGTTCAGATGCTTTGGATGGTTGTGCCACAGATGCTCTCCCGATCGCTATAGACATAGCTGTAAATCTATTTTTGCTACGCATAAGTACTCACGGCTCTGGCCGGATTCTCTATGCCTCTGCTGATATCAGCAGTATCCAATTAAAAATACCCGTTCTGTTCTATCAGGTAACGATTGCGGCAGCGTGCTTTGCGATGTGGGCATTCTGGCATAGGCTATAGGCCAGAATGCTCTTTTGTTCAGCTACAGAGGTCTCATAAACCGTATGGATACTCCCTATGATTTCGTTGTGATTGGCGGAGGTATTGTTGGCTTATCTACGGCGCTTTCACTCACTGAGAGATGGCCGAATAAGAGTATTGCCGTACTAGAGAAAGAGTCGAAGTGGGCCTTTCACCAGACGGGAAATAACAGTGGGGTAATTCACTCGGGTATTTATTACGAGCCGGGCAGCTTAAAGGCTCGGCTATGTAAGGCAGGATGCGAGTCAATTATACAATTTTGCGAGGAGCATAAGCTGCCTTACGAGCGCTGTGGAAAGCTGATTGTGGCAACCAGTGATGATGAGATTCCGGCGCTAGAAGCCATTTATCAGAAGGGCTTGAAAAATGGCACGGATGTGGTGCAAGTGACAGCGGCAGAGGCGAAAGAGATTGAGCCACATGTGAAATGTGTGCAAGCTTTACATGTGAAGACGACAGGGATTGTAGGCTATAGGGCAGTTTGTGAGAAGTTTGTGGAGCTGTTGCAGGCGAAAGGCGTAGATCTTTTTCTCAATGCAAGGGTAAACAACATTACTGAAGCAGGAGAGACGCAAGTTATAGAGACGTCTCAGAAGACTTTGAGAGGTCGATTTATTGTGAACTGTGCAGGGTTGTTTTGCGATCGCATTGCTAAAAAGCTCGGCCTCAATCCTCCCGCCAAAATCGTCCCCTTCCGTGGCGAATACTACGAACTCAAGCCAGAGAAGCGCTATCTAGTAAAAACACTCATTTACCCAGTACCCAATCCTGAATTTCCTTTCCTCGGTGTTCACTTCACCAAGATGATCGACGGGAGCATTCACGCCGGCCCCAATGCAGTCCTTGGCTTTAAGCGAGAAGGCTATAAGAAAACAGATATTGATCTCATAGATTTGGGCGAAACGTTGACCTATCCTGGCTTTTGGAAACTGGTCTTTAAGTATGGAGATGAAGGGCTCAAAGAAATGTGGCGATCTCTGAGCAAAGCGCGGTTTGCCAAGAGCCTACAGAAGCTAATTCCTGAGGTGACAGCGGACGATTTGGTCCCTACGCATGCCGGGGTAAGAGCACAGGCGCTGCGACCAGATGGCAGCTTAGTAAAAGACTTTATCATTTTGGAAGAAGCGCGGTCTCTCCATGTCATCAATGCGCCCTCTCCCGCTGCAACCTCCTCCATAGAGATTGGAAAGGAGATTGTCAGCCGGATAAAGGTTGCTTAGGTGAGGCTGTCGATTACTTGGATTGCAGGGACAACCATCTTTTTGAAGGCGCTTTCGATGAGGGCGGCATTTACAGTGTCGTAGGCGTTGCGATCTACAGTTGCGATCGCACCACACATCCCCAAAGCCGCCAGCCCATCACCTGGAAACTCCGAGACAATAGCATTATCTCCATCTCTCGCAATCACAAAGATCCGCTCCGATGCCATCGCTAAGTTAAACGGAATATCAGCCTGCTGCAATTTTTCAACGTAGGTAATCAGCTCAGTCGTTTGGTCCTTAGCATTAAACACGACCGCTTGCGCAGGATAATCGGTCAGCAGTTGATAGCCTTTATAGTTCACTAATGGAACAGATTCGACCGGCAGCGGGTGGCGATGGGAAATCGCTTGAAAATGAATATGATTCACCGAAGCACCAGCATGTAGCGCGTTAAAAAAGAGAATGGATTGAGAAAGCTGGCTAAAAAGTGCTACGGCGTCTTCTATCAGCTCAGAGGTGAGTCGCTGCAACATATGAGGAATCACATTGCCACCATTCGTGGCCGGAATCCATAGAAAATGGCCTGCTTTTTCTATAGGTGCAACATTGTAATAGGCATTCCAGGTGAAGTGAGTCAGCGGCACGCTTAATAGCGGGTCGCGTCGCAGCAGACTGAGAGGATGGGCGGCGTCCTGGCAGTGAAATCGACAATGGCTAGCATCTGCGGAGATGTCTGGCTGACGGCCCAGCGGGCGATTGCCCGCCCCCGGACGAAGTGCACGGTAGCTATTTAAACGACAGAGGTAACCGGTATCACCGACGCGTTTTTCTTCGGTCGCGCCTTCGATATCGAAGCTTTGGGTAAGGTTACGAGCATAGTAGGTGAATTGCTCGTTTTGGTAGCGTACACCGTAAATAATTTGGTCACCCTTGTTCCAGCGCCCAAAAGAATCAGTTTGAGGTGCCTCGAACTGATTGATCACACTTTCGTTTAAGACGGCTTGTTTCCAAGCCTTGTAAAGGGTGGAAGTAAGATCGCTCATGGGGAAAGCTCCGATACAAATTGACTCTCAGAGGAGATAAAAGACAAATCTTGGTAAGATTTTGTCGACAGTTTAGTATGTTTCATATCGCCCCATCGCTGTCCGTCAGTTAGTCGGTTTGCGGCGAGCTGTTCGACAACAGTAGCAGACACAAGAAGCTTTGCTGGGCACAACTGTTCTAGCTGGCGGGCAAGTTGATAGTGAAATGATTCACACAATGCTTGGTCAAGCTGCTGCGCGATCGCATCTACATCTCCCTCAAACTTATCCAATAGCAACACATAATGATCTTGCGGCTGTCGAACGGGTACAAGGCTCTGAAAGCTAGATGGCGACAGGTCTAGTTTTGCAAGCACGTCGCTAACAAATTGAATGTGTAGCTTTTCGCCGACGAGGTCGCTAACTGCTTTGCCACAGCCTACGAATTCTAGGCAGGGTGTGCTGCGAAAGTAGTGGGTGACTTTGATGCGATCGCCCATCCGATACCGATACAGCCCGCCCATTTGCGAAATAATCACTTCATACGTCTTCCCTATTTCCAGCTCATGTAGAGCATGACATCGACCAGTAGCATCTGCAAATTCAAAATAGATTTCGCTCAGCATTGGCACATAACCATTAGCTGCGATCAGAGGAACAGTCATTGGCGCTTCTGTAGCGAGGAGGCCTTTGCCCTGAACTAGAGCGGTTGGGAAATGCGAGCTCAAAGTAGAAGCACCATCGGTGGCTGTTACACTATCCCAACAGGAAATTAGCTTGAGATTTGGCCACAGGCTGGCCCAAGAGATTTTGTCTTGCTGTAGTAAAGCCAGTCGGTCAGATGAAAGAGTACTTTTCAGTGCAGTCGCTAGTTGCAGTTGATGCCGTTGAATGTAATCTAGCTGTGCGGTTAAAAAGCTAGGACTCCAGATTGAGATAATCTCAAGATCGGCAGCTTTCAGTAGAGTTTGAGCCAGTTGTCCTTTGAATTCTTCAGGGGTATGGGTTTGAGGAGCCGTGACCATGAAAGGGCGTAACAACCAACGTAGCCAAGGATCCAGATACTCTGCTTCGTCCGTCGTGCCTTGCGGAGTATCGACTTTGGTGAATGTAGGAGAGATAGAGAAATAAAATTTTCCTGTGGTGAATCCCGATCCATTTACAATTAAGTCATGGGCCCAGATGCCGAATAGATAGTTGAAAGAGCGTCGCAAAGAGCGGGTGTATGGGATTTGCTTGCGAGGGCCACTACTGCCAGACGTTGGCTCGTAGAAGAGAATAGGTTCTGGTGTTAGAGAACTGCGCTGAGTAACTAGTTGACCAACCGGAGGAATCCAGGGATGCAAGTCTTCGTAGGTCACAATCGGTAGACGATGCCAGTCTTCGATTGTATCAATCTGATACTTCTGCCCATATTCGCAGTTCTTCAGCCGCTTTACGAGTCGCTGTTGTACAGCCTGCTGAGCCTGCTGTGGATTTTCTAAGGCTTTGTAAAATCTCTTTGAGGTCGGTGCTAGTAGCTGTCCAAAGGCTTTAATCACGCTGCGCATAATTACTTCACGCACTGTTCTACCTCCCCTGGTGCTTCTAGTTGAACTTTCTCTAACGGCTCGAGCTGTGCTTCGTTATGCGTACCGCTGCGCTGCTGCATTGAAATCGTTTTATTGGGATGTATTTCGCTTCCCGCTTCTAGGAAAGCACCCTCAGTCACTACGACGCCTGCACTGAGGCAAGAACCTGAACCGATAAAGGCATCGTTACCGATTTCAATCGCTTTTACATACAGCAACAGATTCTCTTTTTTGGGCTTGATGATATGTGCATACAGGCCAACTCTGTGGCCAATGAGTGCGCGATCGCCCACCCTCAGCAACCCTCGATCCGCAATCTCTCCTATACTCCCCCAATACACGCCTTTTCCAATCTGCGCGCCCCACAGCCGCAACCAAGCAGAAAACACGCCGGGAACTAATCGCAGCACCGATTCTAAAACAGGAAACACAATGTAAATAGACTGCAGCTGATGGCTCCCCCACCAAGGCGAGTATCGTTTACCTTTGAGATAGCTTACGCCTTCCACAATGGGGTAAAGCCTAGCGTGAAGCCGATAAACAATGACCGGCAAGCCATAAAGCACGCCCAGCAAACTACCAAACCTTAGCAGTCCAATTTCCCAACTATCGGCCAGGCAAAGCCACACGAAAGACAAGCCTGCCAGACCGATGATCGAGATTGGGAACAGGGCGAGCAGTCTGCTGAGTAGCGTCATGGTGTTTCAAAGGGATACAACAGTTTCTGCCAAAAGGAAAGCGTGGTTTTAATACCCAGCCGTTTTGGAAAGTGCTCGGCTCGGCGGGCTGTACCGTGTAGCCTATCCCAAAGCTTGAGATTTGCGCCAAAGTTGCAGCCGTGAGCATGAGAATGATGTAAAGCATGATCTTGAGGCAGTATCAGCCAAGGGGAAAGCCATCGATACCCTTTACTGTCTATACATGGGCCTAGGCGACTGTGCCGCCATAGGTCCAGCATCGCAGTCAAGCTAATACCACAAAGGTAACCACTAGAATCAGTCAACAAATACAGCATCAGCGGATGAATCCACAAATACAGAATGAAGAAACTGCTCCACAAACTGTTGCGAGAAGAACTTAAAACATCTAATTGAGTGACTGTATGGTGCACCTTGTGAATAGGCCACGCAGGGCCATGCAGCCAACGATGATTCCAGTAGTAGGCGTAGTCAACAAAAACGGTACAAATGAGAAAACCAACAACAGGTGAAACGGGAATACTGTTGCTCCACTGCGGGAGCAGAGGGCTCAAGGCTCGATACAGCAGTCCCATTTGTAGCGCTGGAATCACAACGCCTTGAACCGCCAAGCCACAAATATCCAGTAGCCAATCGGCAGCAGGCTTATGACGAAAGCGCTGCCAGCCGTGCGGGAGACGAAGGCTGAGGGCGATCAAAAGCCAGAAGGTGAGTAGGATAGGGAAATCGAAGGGCGTCATTGCCTATACCCAAAAGGTGACTTCTGCGGATTTGTACGGGAGGTTGCGGGGGTCTTTTCCTTGTGCGATCGCACCCCTTACAGACTCGACAAACACATGAATCGTATCGACCGGCGTATGAGAAAATTTCTCACCATACTTTGCAATCGTCTCCTGCTGCAGCTTCAGCGCTACCACATCTTGTCCAATAATTCGCTGCGCCGTCCACCTTACAAAAGGCCGTGCTAGCTTATTCCATAACCCATAATTGAACGTGACATCTGTATAGACCAAAGTGCTGCCGTCTGTTTCTGGTACGGATTGGCTCGTGATAAAGCAGCGGCGAGTCGGCCCCATGTCATATTCCACCCGCGTTACATTCGGCATAAAAAACTGATCGATGTGTTTAATCTCTTTTTTCTGTGGATTGAGAAACCAGCCAAACCAGCCTAGATTTGTTGTCTCTTGAGAATACATTGCGGTTACCGTTCCTTCATAACGGTCTACTTTCATCTTTAACGGTTGCTGCTGAGCTGTACGAAAAATGCCAGGATGCACAGACGCGGTATGCGGGATATCGATGAAATTCTCTGCGCAGTTAGTCACCGTATTTTGAAAGCGATTGACAACCCTTACGGTCTCCCAGCCCGGCGCTTTGTAGTAGGGCATCGCAAAGGGTGCAACTTCTGGCACGGTGTCTGCAAGGCTTACATACACATAGCCGTCTTTTTCTCTGGTAGTGTAGCTGATTGCTTTTCGCGCTATTTGTGGGCAGTTTGTTGGCCCTGCTGCGGGCACATTCACCACATGTCCCTGCCCGTTGTACTGCCAGCCGTGATACGGACACTGAATCTGTCCATTCTGTAGCGTTCCTGCCGACAGGCGGCTATTGCGATGTAGGCAGCGGTCTTGCAGGGCAACAGGGATGCCTTTCTCATCGCGAAAAATTACTAACCACTCATCTAGCACCGTGCGCGACAGAACAGTTTTAGCCGTGAGCTGTTCACTAAGCGCGACAACATACCAGAAGTCTGAAAAGTTCATGGTTTTAGAGGGGTGAGGGAGAGCGCGCCAGTAGGCGTAAGCTGGCAGGCGAGCCGGGCAGTTGGGCAGTTGGGCGCAAGCATAGAAAGCACTTCTTGTTCTTCTGTGTCTGGCGGAAGCATGTTGCCTACAGCCGAGACTAGGCAAGTGCCGCAAATGCCGGTACGACAGCCGAAAAGGATAGGCGAATTTTGCAGTGTGAGAGCATTCAAGAGCCGTTCTCTAAAACCAACGGTCACAGAAGAAAAATCAGTATTAGGAAAATCTATTACGCAGTTGTGAAAGTCAGATGGTGGCATGGCATACCTCTATTAAATTTAGGTTCGTTGTTTTAGAGACTTCTATCAGCACCTAGTTCTGTGAGCCAATCAATGATTTTCGATTGTTCTGTTTGTATTGCTAAGTCGAGAGCTGTTTTCCCCTCGTTGTTTTTCTTATTTATGTCTACATCATTTTCGAGTAATATTTGAACAACTTTATGTCTATCACTGGGTGAAATACGTCTATCGAAAGCTGGAGAAATTGCATAGTGCAAGGGCGTATTTCCCCAGTCATCTGAAACATGCACATCAGCACCATGATCTACCAGGAAGAGAAGGAACTCGTGATGGCCGAACTCTGATGAGGCTGAAACAGGCGTTTCAGCCTTACGAGGATGAACCATGTTGACATTAGCCCCGTTTTCTATCAGGTATTCGGCAATTTCAAAATTTTCTTTTACAGCCATCCAATACAAAGGAGGCACAGCTTCTACACCACCGTCGATGTTGGCACCAACAGATAGCAAAAATTTCATAGTTTCTAAATACTCACCTTGAGCGGCAAAAGCAAGTGCCTGACTGTACTCGCCTTTGTCATTCGTCCATAGGCCACTTTCAACCAACGCACTCAGCGTCTCAATATGCCCTTCACGAGCAGATTTTTCAATCACATATTGGTTCAAATCGATTTCTCTTCCCTTCGTTTCTAAAAAGTAGCGCACCACCGCAGCATGGCCATTCTCCACCGCAACATTAAAGGGAGAGTCTGACCAACCGCGTCCTTCTCTTTGAGGGTCTGCGCCCCTATCAACAAGCAGTTTTACAAGCGGCAAGTCGCCATCTCTAGCAGCGGCATACAAAGGTGTTGTGCCAGTGTCAAAAGGTGGTGTTAAAAAGTAAATTAGGCCAGATTTTTTTGGGCTCTCAATATCAACTTCTAAATCAAGAAGCTGAGAAACAATCTCTTGACTACTAGATTCCACCGCACAGGTAATAAAGGGCGTTCGGGAGCGATAAGCAGAAGGATTACCGCCGTTTTTTAAGTAAGCGTTAAAATCTCGGATATTTTCACATGCCCCTTTCGGTGGTCCGATGTTTACTAAGCCGAGTAGGCCCCACCGCAACAAGTAAAAAGTCAGCAGAAAAACGGTGATTCCGGAAAGAGCAGCTATATTTTTCCTAGAATGAAGCATCATTTAAGGTCCACTCCAGACTTTGAATAGCTCTTAGACCCCAGCGAAGATCTATCAAAGGCGGCTAACAGGTCAGTAGACCAGCAAGACCGCTCCAACCCGTTCACGTATGTCATATATTCGACTAGCGGTTCATCAATCGGCAGCAGGCGCTTGGGCGCAAACTGGATGTTGTCGTAAATTTTTCCATCTTCACCACGCAGCGCGTAGTAGCAGAGCCGAGTCATCAACAACAGAAAATTGTTGATGAGCCACCCTATCGGCCCTCTCCGCTGGCGAGTCACGTATATCGGATGAATCTTCGTGCCACCATTTGGTAGCGGAACGTATGCGTACAGCATGTGCAAAGGCGGTAGCACACGGCTCTTTTTCAGCATTGTGAGCATACCGATGCAGCCATGGGCATAGCGCATGGAATATGTGTAGCTTTTGCCCAACCATCTACGCCCAAGACGGCTCCACAATGTACTAGTTGGCAAGTCTCCACTCATCGTGAAATCGATGATATCGCCATCGGCATCTCGGTTGAGCGAGAGATCCATGTCAACTGAGAGACGATGAACGGTGTTGAGATGCTGGGCATCAATGCCATTCATCATGCAAATGTGGTGGTGGCAGCGGCGGGTTAGCGCCCGGTCGGATTGAGCAACCACTTCGTCGCCTTTTAGCTCATCAAAATCAGGGACACCTTTGGACGATGTTGCTTCAGGGCAGACCCAAATAAATCCGTACTTTTCCTCAGTGGCATAGGGCTGTAGCTTGGCCCCTGTTGGAATGTGAGCCTGGCACGGAATATCTTGGCATTGGCCAGCTTCATCGAAGGCCCAATGGTGAAAAAAGCAGCGGGCCTGATTGCCGACAACATCCCCGATGCCGAGGTCTGTGCCCATGTGAGGACAATAGGCTTCTAGCGCGCGAACACGGTTGTCTTCACCGCGAAAGAGGGCAATGCGTTGGCCGCAGATATCGAAAGATTGGATTTGTTTTTTGCCGATACGGCAACTGGGGCAGGCCACGTACCAGCCTTTGGCGACAATTTGTGGATTGTTGAAGATAGCAGGTGACACAGTAAACCTCAGGCAGAGACAGTTTTCAGACGTTTAAAGAATTGAGGCAGTCTTTTCTTCTGAGCTGCCAGATAGCTGGATACGGACGCGTTGGACATCAATGTCATTTTTCGGTTGCTGGGCCAAACGTAGTCAAGCGGGTCCAGCTAAGCCTGGATAGAAGTACCGACTTCGTGGTGGGTTTTAGCGCTTTGATGGAGACCTTCGGAAGGCTGGGTAAAGCAGCGGCACATCATAGATTGGGCGGCGGCGTTATCCATTGAGAAGAGGGGCGATCGCAGCAGCCGATACACGGTCTCATACAGCGCAGAATCCTGCCAAAAAATACCATTCACCACCACCGAAAAGGTGTTGTGATCTCTCTGACATCCGCGAATGCCAAGGTTGGCAACATTTCTTTCAAAAGCCGTCGGCGTTGGTAGCTCGCGAATGACCTCCTGAGAAATCAGCGTAGAACTGTTGAAATGAAAGCTCTCATCCATAAAGTGGTAGTGAGAGATTTGGCTCGGAGCAGCCGCAGCCGCAACATCTTGAGCACAAAACTGACTGAGCTGATGTTGCACAAGTTTGCCGTTTAGCGTTCGTAAGCCTCGCACAGTAAAGTATTGACAGGCCAGGAAGGTGTTTCCTGCCGACAGTAAGCCAAAGGCCTGAAGCTGCAATTGCTTCCACCGCCTTTGCAACAGATTAGCATCGGTAAAGATCATCGTCTCGGTGAAGGGCCCTCGCATAGGGTAGGAGAACAGCGGCTGATCAAACAGGGCGGACTCCACCTGCCTCGCAACGGTTTGAAAGGCGTCTATGTGTGCCCGCTCCTGCGAGGATTCTAAATCCAGCATGTCGCAAATGGAGCGGAAGCCTTCGTGGGCATAAAGGCCAGCAGCGCTAGTTTGGTTGAAGAAGATCGTAGCAATCTCAGCAGAGATGATCTGTGAGTAGTAAGCGACCCAGTACAGATGATTGAGCACTAGGCGCTGAGCCTCGGTGGATTCGTCCCAGAGCGGTGTGCCGTACAGTAAAGAGAACTTCTCGGATTGCCAGTAGCGATCACAGCAATCTTCATACCGAAACCGCTTCGCCGCCGCATCTAGTAATTCTGTATGATCCTGCTGCTGGTTACGCCGATAGTTTAGCTGAATTTTTCTATCTAGCAGCGTTGACTGTGAGCGTTCTTGTTCTAAAGTAGCAACCATGTTTTACAAATCTCCTACAGACACTGGGCAGGGGGGTGCGGGGTAAATAAACTGAAGCTGTCTAGCGTTTCGGCGATGTCGGGAGCGGCAGAAGTGATGAGCGATAGCAGCAATTCCAATCTCATCCCACTTTGTGTTTCCGTGTCTAGCTCAGTGAATAGTCGAATGCGCTGATCGCGGGAGAGACCGCCTTTTACCTGTGCGATCGCCCCCACCAACCTCTGCGGCCCCACCCGCACCATCTGCAAAAAAGCCGCCAGCGTCTCTACAATCAAATCTCGACTCTTTTCAGACAAGGTAGCCCTATCAAACAACAGCATCCCAGCCCCATGATGCCGAGCCTCCGCCTGCAAGAAGCTGCGAAACAATGCACTCAAAGCAGGGTGACGACAGGTCTTACTCAACATTCGGTAGTGGCTTAGCCCCCAACCTTCCAGCACCACCTGAATCACAAACATCAGCGCCGAACGATCCGCTGTTTCTAGCAGCGACTCCAGCAGCTGCAAAAAGGGGTCAGTTTTGTCCAACTTATCCATTCCTATGACAAAAGGTGTCAGCTGCGCCAAATGCGTCGTTTCATCCGCGCCGAAGAGAGAATACAGCATTCTCTCTTCAGTCGTTTCTGCTAGCAGTGTCATCTTCGCCATATAGCCCACACCCGCTTTCTCGATGGCATAGGACTCTCCTAGCAGTGCTTGACTTGCTAACTGTAAAATCCGATGCTGTTCCAGCGCAGAAGATTCGTTAAACAACGGGCTGTAGGCCAAGCCAAAGCAGTCTGGCCCCCAAGGCGCACAGTCAATACTCTTAGGCAGTCTGGGCTTTTTCTCCAGCGTTGCCAGCAGAATTCGATTGAGCTTGTGAGTTGAATCGAGCGAGGGTAGATTTATCCCTGCGACAGAAGATTTCATGACGATGGGCTCCAGGTTTTCCAGGTTAGCGCGGGCTGCCTTTCCATGTGTTGAATGAATTGGACGATTGATCGATCGGCTTCTAAAGGCACCTTGAAGTTGAACTTAATGCTGTCAAAAACATGGCGATCGCCCTTTGCAAAATAAGACGCTACCAGCTGAGTAATCGCCAATACCAAACGATTAAACACCCAGCCAAAAGGGCCTCGGCGTTTCGGGGTTAGCAACACCATTTGTCCCTCAGTGCTACCGCCTTCACCGGATCGCAGCGCAAACATTAGGTAAAAGTGCAGAAAATCTGGACCGAGTGTAACGGTGCCAGTATTGCCATACCAATAGCACAGGCGATAAGTCACTTCGTGCTCATACAGCGGACGAATAAACCGAACAAACCGAGAAGCCTCTCCACCTCGGGTCGTGTTGCAGAACTGTAAAGCGCCTTGGCTGAGTCGTTTAGTCTGAAAGCGAATCTCTAACGGGAGATTATGAACAGAGTTGAAATGATGCGCGTCAATTGCGTTGATTAGCAACACATTGGGATGGCACTTGCGATGGAAGCGATCGCTCAGCACCGCATCGCAATCACCCATACCCAGTTCTGGCACATGAGGCAGCGGCGCTACTTCTGTAGCTTCACCTGTAGATTTATGGCCAACCCAAATCCAAACCAGACCGTACCTTTCCGCAGTGGGCCAAGTTTTTACCGACTGCTCAAAAGGGAAAGCAGCGTCTTTGGCGATGGGGACACCAGAGACATCGCGAGACAGAACAAGACTACGGCCCAGAAGTGTGATGGGTTGGGGTTTGTTGAGTTTTAGGGTGCGCGATCGCACCGCCCAATACCACCCTTCGGCAAACCGCTCAGCCTGATTAAAAATTTGATAGGTCCGCTTATCCGAGACTTGTAGCGTTTCCGTACCCATCGCTCACCCTCTCCCAGCAGACATTGCGACTTCACCAAACCACATTCGCTGCCCTGCCTTCGTTAAATTTTCCGGTGCAATTTCTGTAAGGCACACCAGCTCATCACCTTGCGCTGCACTTGGATTGTTCTCAGCGAAAAATTTGACATGAGGATTGCGCATCCGCTCAGCCGGAATCCCAGCCAAAGCCCCTTTCAGCTTTTGAGGACAAGGAAACCGCACCAAGCTGGCCGTCTCGTCATACCACTCACCAAACTGACGCACGCTCAAAAAACGCATCAGTCGCTGCATTTTCGGTGGCGTAGGTGTGCTGTGACGAGGATAAAACGTCTTCCAAAACGTCGGCAAAAAACGATACGTGCGGAATCCTGACGAGATCAGCAGCCAGTATAGTTTTTCGCCTTGATAATGCGATCGCAGCTGATTCACACCCCTCACCCAAGCCTGAGACAGCGCCGAACTCGACCAGGCGCTAGGGTCCATAATCGTATCGCCCGAATACACCACCGTAATCAGCTCACCTTCAAAATTGATGTCATACATCAACAGGGTAGAAAATCCTTTCAGCGCATTCTGGGCGTCTTTTACGAGCAGCACCCAATTCTTCAAGCTCAGGTCCGTTTCAAAAACAGTCGGCGCGGCCCCCTCAAAATGTGAATCCAGCAGCCCATACATCGCATCTCGGTCAGCAGCAGTCAGTTCAGTCGTCTTCACCAGTTCAGTTTGCATAGCAGAGCACTCACTTCTTCGTGTTAGCCCTATTATGCGGATTTCGCTAGGAAGGGAAAAGTTTTCAAGCGCAGAGCCCGCACTCAAACTGAAGTAGGGTGAAGCAATATGAAGTCAAAAGCCAACTAACTAACTAAATTACCTTCACTTCAGCAGTAGACAAAAATGGAACTGTCAACTACAGTCAACAAAAGCACAGGCTGAAGATATGTGTGTACATGCTAGAAGTTCGTACAACGGCAGTATTCTCGAAGTGGTTTAGAAAACTAAAAGATCGAGAGGCGAAAATTAGGATTCAAGCACGTCTCGACCAGTTAGAGCTAAATAACTTCGGAGATGTAGCTCCAGTAGGGCAAGGTGTTAGCGAACTTCGCATTAACTACGGCCCAGGTTATCGGTTGTACTTCGTCAAACAAGGTTCAACTATTGTCGTACTACTTTTAGGAGGTGATAAAGACTCTCAAACTATCGACATCAAGAAAGCGAAGAAACTTGCTAAAGAACTGGAGGATTGAACAAGTTATGGCGCTCGAAACGACTCGTTGGGATTCAGCAGAACATCTCGAAACAGAAGAGGATATTCAGCTATATATGAAAGTTTGCTTAGAAGAAGCCGACGGGGATCCAGCTCTGATAGTTCACGCATTAGGTGTGGTTGCTCGCGCACGGAATATGAGTCAGCTGGCGAGGGAGACAGGACTGAGTAGAGAAGGCCTATATAAGGCTCTGTCACCCGAAGGCAATCCTACTTTCTCTACAGTATCGAAAGTTGCTAAAGCGCTTGGTTTTGCTTTGACAGTTCAGCCAACGTCTTAAGATCAGGAAAAGAGAGGTTAAGCGGCAAGTGAATAAAAATCTTACGCTTAAACATCAAAATATAGAGGCGTCTCTGCCGCTCTACAACCGATTTTTCAAGCTACAGCGGAGAGTCACAAAGCAATTTCCGCATGAAAATATTCAGTGGCCGGGGGCCATTGGCCTCGCAGAGTGGAACTCGCTTTCTAAGTTAAAAAATGGTGGTTACTATTGCACCCCACTCAATAGCCTTGCCTTTGCTTGGACGGGAACAGATGGAGAGCACTTTAGCTTTTTGGTAAGGAATGCAAAAATTACTGAGCGATCGCCTATCATCCTCACAGTACCGACAAACTACGACGGGACTTGTAACATTGTTGTCGCCAAGAACTTTCGAACATTTTTACGGCTTTTACTGCGCTATGGTTGGTTTGAACTAACAGAACTTGGATACCAGCCCCAAAATGCCATTCAAGCATTTTTAGAATCATCCAGAGTCTTCATCCAACAGCAAGAGAAGAAGCCTAATGTCGTACAACGAGAGGTATGCGCTTTCGTATCAGGGCTCCTGGATTTGCCCCCCTACTTCTATACAGAAGCTGAATTCAAGTCACTACAACAAAAGTATATTCCTCTTTTAAAAATGCCCGAAGGATATACTGCTGAGCACCGTCGTCTGTGAGCGATCACCAACAGTAGATATTTGCTTAAATGTTTTTTGACTCACCATTTATTTACGACCTAATCAGCACGTCACATCTGTACAGTATACTCACTGCAATGCATTTACAAGGATGTCAGAATGGCGGTGATTGAGGAAGTTTCAAAGACTCGCCTTCACTCGCCTCAGCCGATCTGAATAACTCTTTATCAGTTCCAATGCAAACATGGGCATTTGCTGAACAACAAAAAGAAAATGCTGTCGGTCAAGGAAGGCGAGTTGGCAGTCTGTTCTGGCGATCGCAGTCTCAAACCGCTTCCGATCCTTATGCACCATCGCCCCTTCACCAA
>ERZ1740070.1078-NODE-1078-length-17530-cov-6.324578_pt1 | contig 17530 bp, 16 predicted proteins | sample MGYA00581734_ERZ1740070 | MGnify/ENA primary metagenome ERZ1740070 (study PRJEB43018, sample SAMN04849744) | marine metagenome | isolation source: floating plastic debris | place: Pacific Ocean | collected 2008-09-01 | study: EMG produced TPA metagenomics...
TTGAGCTTGAAGCGAATTATTCTCAGCTAGCGTAGGAGAATTTGCGATCGCTTTCTAGTGATTTCGCGCCCCAAACACACTTCTTTTGTGATGACTTTGCTGACCCCTGTGCAAATCAAGCGCTGTCTATCTAACCTGTGGCTAAACCTGCATCTGAAATGCTTTAGGGTTAAGCCCAATGCTTCGACAAAAAGCAGTGGCAAAGCGGCTACGGCTGGTGTAACCAACAGCCGCTGCAACCTCGGTGACTGATAAGTCTGAAGTCATAAGCAGTCGTTTGGCTTGAGCTAAACGACTGTAACGTAAGTAGCCAAAGGGGGTTGTTCCATATAGTTCATGAAAGCCCTCAGTCAGTTTGCGCCGATTAGTACCGACCTGTCGAGCCAGCACTTCTATCGTCGGAGGGTTCACGCTCTGGTTTCTTAAAATAGCGCTTGCCTGGCAAATATAATCAAGGTCAGCCTCATACCTACAGCGGTGTACTATCGCCTCTAGGTAAAGCTCCACAAGGGTTAGTGCTTGACACTCTAAATAGGTGCGGCGGCTTTTGCCCTGATACGGACAGCTGAGAATCTGCCCAATCACTTGCTCCATTGCGGGGGTTATGGGGCTGCGAGAAGAGTCTTGGAAGGTGAGTACCTCGTTATGGAGAGCATCAGTCAAAATGTGCTCAAGAGTAAGCTTCAGCTCAGATACCTTTGTCTGAGCAAAGATCTGGTTGAGCATTCCCATCAGGGTTGATTTTGGTCCGCCTCCCTGGTGTCGATAGACTGATCGGATAATGCCCTCAGCATTGCTTTGGGTCTGAGGCGACAAGCGCTCTACAAATGCTTGACAGTAGGTAGTAAGGGCCGGCGGCTTAAACCAAACCTCAATGTTGAAATATCGTTTTTGCGCAGGTTTAATTTCAAACTCTTTCAGGCAAAAATGCGGAATAAAAGAGCTATATCCAGCATCACGACCGGCTAATCGAAACTCAAATTCTAGGCAATTACCAAGATCTACCCTGCCAGCAACCCGAGGCTGATGGAGGGTGTAGTCATGAATGCTAAGGGCCAAATCATCCTGTAGTGGAATAAGTTGGCTATACCCTTGTCCAACTTGAGCTGAACAGACCTTAATCTCATCAGCGTCGTCTGTATGAAACAGCCGTGAATCGCATGGGCTTCTGGCTAAGGGCCAATCATCGGAACGATTCAAGACTAATGGCGTTTTCATAGAGGCACTCGGTTACAAGCTGATTTCTAATGAGAATGACTCCTATTGTAAAGGATGGTTGGAGACGTGCCATTGCTCCAAAATTAAGCATACGCCTTGTTCATGGCGATTAATATCCCATGAATAAGGCGTTGAATCTTCCGTTAGACTGACTAACAACGGTCTGCTTTATCCTCCTGAAGCTTATCAAGAGAAAGACTGCCGATGTGAGTGAGTACTATAAACTCTTCTCATGTAAGCAATGCCAACAGTCTTGGGCAATGGCCCAGTCTTCTTGAGTGTGAATCACCAACACGCGAATTGTTGAGTCAGCGGTGGCAATATCTTGATCCACCGGGTTCATCTCATTTTTACTCGGGTCCAAGGTTAGGCCTAAAAATGCCATGGCGCTGCAGGCATCTGCTCGAATTGTCGCAGAGTGCTCACCAATACCGGCTGTAAACACAACGGCATCGATACCGCCTAAACTCATCAGCATTGAACCAAAGCACGCTTTGAGACGATGGAGATAGAGATCTCGGGCTAGCTGGGCTTGTGTATCTCCAGCTGCGATCGCAGGTCCAATTTGTCGCAAATCGTGGGAGATACCCGAAATACCCTGCAGCCCGGATTCTTTATTGAGTAGTCGATCTAATTTGTCAGCGTCATAGCCCTGGCGCATGAGATAAATCAAAATGCCCGGATCAACTGACCCAGACCGGGTACCCATCATCAGCCCGTCTAATGGGGTAAATCCCATGGTGGTGTCGATACTGCGACCATGATACACGGCAGAGAGAGAGCCCCCGTTACCCAGATGACAGATAATTAGACGTAAATCATCTCGACCCAGCAGCTGAGCCGCCCGCTGAGTGCAGTATTGATGGCTAATGCCATGGAACCCATAGCGTCGAATATCCTGGTTGACCCAATCGTAAGGGCCTGGATAAATCGCGGCGACATCGGGCATTTGGCTATGGAAAGCCGTGTCAAATACCGCAATCTGGGGAATCTCCCCCAGCAGGTCTTCCATTAGTTCAATGCCTTCTAGATTGGCTGGGTTATGGTTGGGGGCTAGCTGTTTTAATCGAGCAATTTCTGCCTTGACGGCAGCCGTTACCAGGGTGCTGGTCTGATAGGTTTGGCCGCCGTGGACAACGCGATGGCCAACGGCGTCATTCTCAGTTTGGCTCTGGAGTACCTGGGTTTCACCCTGCCATAGAGTGCTCAGTACCCCTGAGAGAATCTCTCGTCGGGAGGTGATCTCTTGTTTTTGTTCTATGGCTGCACCGGTATCAGCGTTCACCTCGATCACCGCCTGGGTGGAGTACCAGTCAATCTGTGCTTCCCAAACAGGTGTGGGAGCTGTCTCTGGCAGACTATTCTCCAGTCTATAGAAACAGAGTTTATGACTGCTGGAGCCGGCATTGAGGACAAGGATGTTCATGGTGTTGTTTTGACTTATGTTCCAGCCCGATCGCGCAGTGCTTGGGGTAGATGATAGCGATCCCCTAGCCGCTGTAGCATGGGGCCATAGCGACCAAACTTAATGACGCTAAGGGAGGCGACGGGCATTTCGATGCGATCGCGATAGCGACCTAAATCAATCCCCAGCAAGCTACACAAAATTATCCGAATGGTGGCCTTGTGGGAAACTACCAGGACATTGCCGGCTGCGTAGGTCTCCCCAATCTCAGCAATCACAGCTTCAGCCCGACTGGCAATTTGAAAGGAGGTTTCTCCTCCAGTGGGTGGATTCCAGGCGGGTTCAGTCATCCAGCTGACATAGTCTTGGTCATAATGGTCCTGCACATAGGCCGGTGTGCGGTCTTCCCAGGCCCCATATTTTAGTTCTTTAAGACCCTCCCGCAACTGCAAGGGAACACCAGCGGCTTCACAGAGGGGTTTCGCGGTGGCAATGGTGCGCTTCATTGGGCTAGCAAACACCGCTGTCCATTTCATGTCGCTGTAGGTATCAGCAAATGCTTGGGCCATGTCTGTCCCGGCGGCTGTCAGTTCTGGGTCCAGCGCCCCACAATAGCCACCAGTCTGACTGTGGGTGGTTTCGCCGTGACGTAAAAAGTAGAGACTTAGGCTCATGGTAAATCTCTCACTAGGGCACCAATAAGCCAGCGTTGGCCTGGACATACTCTTTGAGTTCGACCGGGACTGGCCTGGTGTGCCAGATATTCTCGATATAGTCGCGAATGGAGCGATCTGATGAGAACTTACCCATACGAACGGCATTGAGTACAGACATACGAGTCCATCGGGCAGGATTGGCATAGGTCTGGCTTACCCGGTCCTGGCAGTCAATATATGCCTGGTAGTCAGCCAGCAACAAATAGGGGTCTTGATAGAGTAGGTTGTCCACTAGGGGTCTAAACAAATTTGGATCGCCTTTAGAGAAAACACCGGTAGATAGCTGGTGGATAATCTGTTGTAGATTGCGGTTGCGGTCGCAGTACTCTCTTGGCTGGTAGCCCTGCGTCTTAAGGTCTACCACCTCATCTACTGTGAGACCAAACAAGAAGAAATTCTCCTCGCCCACAGCCTCACGAATTTCCACATTGGCCCCGTCTAGCGTGCCAATAGTAAGCGCTCCGTTCATAGAGAACTTCATATTACCTGTGCCAGACGCTTCTTTACCCGCTGTCGAAATTTGTTCTGATAGATCGGCTGCTGGGTAAACGGGCTGACTGTTGGTCACATTGTAGTCGGGCAAAAATACCACCTTTAGACGACCCGCAACATCTGGATCATTGTTGACCACGTCACCCACAGACGTGATTAACTTGATCATCAGCTTAGCCATAAAGTAACCTGGGGCCGCTTTCCCGCCAAATATAAATGTGCGCGGGACAATGGTCTGACCAGGGTTTTCCTTAAGGCGATTGTAGAGTGTAATAATGTGTAGCACATTCAAATGCTGACGTTTATACTCATGGATGCGTTTGACCTGAATGTCAAACATTGATGTGGGATCGACCTCAATCCCTGTAAATCTCACAATTCGCTGAGCTAAACGCTGCTTATTGGCCAGCTTTACCTGCTGCCAAGCCGCACAAAAATCAGAATTGTCAACAAAACTCTCTAGCTGCTGCAGCTGCTCAAGATTTTTGACCCAGCCGTTGCCAATCTTGCTAGTAATCAGCTCTGCCAGGCGTGGGTTACTCAACACCATCCAACGGCGGGGAGTTACTCCATTGGTGATATTGGTAATCTTATTGGGCCAGAGTTCGTGAAATTCTTGAAGAATACTGCTTTTAACCAGCTCACTGTGGAGTGCGGCGACACCGTTAATGGCATAGCTACCCACCGAGGCCAGGTTTGCCATCCGCACGTAGCGCTCTCCCGATTCATCAATTAGCGATAGGGCGGCTAGCTTACTGTCATTGTTGGGAAACTGCTGTTGTACCTGGTCTAAAAATCGCCAGTTAATCTCATAGATAATGTCTAGATGGCGCGGCAACAAGCGGCCAAATAAATCCAGCGGCCACTTCTCAAGGGCTTCGGGTAACAACGTATGGTTGGTATAGGCAAATGTTTTTTGAGTGATATCCCAGGCGGTATCCCAGTCCAGACAATGTTCATCCACCAGTAGCCGCATTAGCTCTGCCACACCCACAGCCGGGTGAGTGTCATTCAGCTGGGCCGTAAATTTCTCATGAAATGTTGTCAGGCTGTTGCCCTCGGCTAGGTGAATGCGAATCATATCCTGGAGTGAACAGGATACAAAAAAGTACTGTTGCTGTAGCCGCAGTTCCTTACCCTGGATCTGTTCATCGTTAGGGTAGAGCACCTTAGTTAGGTTTTCTGCCGCTGTCTTATCATCTACAGCACCGTAATAGTCGCCCTGGTTAAACCGCTGAAAATCAAAGGACTCACTTGCTTCTGCTTTCCACAGTCGTAGGGTATTGGCGGTGTTAACTCGATACCCCAAAATAGGCGTGTCGTAAGGAATCCCCTTAAGGGCATAGCTGGGCATCCAGCGCACTCGCTGTTCACCTGTGTCGGCGGTATAAAACTCGGTATGACCGCCAAATTTTACCTCAACGGCCCTGTCGGCCCGCAAAATTTCCCAGGGATTACCGTACTGTAGCCATTTGTCAGTAATCTCTACCTGCCAGCCGTCATGAATTTCCTGGTCAAAAATGCCAAACTCATAGCGAATGCCGTAGCCAATGGCAGGAATTTCCAAACTTGCTAACGATTCCATATAGCAAGCGGCCAAACGACCCAGACCACCATTGCCCAGACCGGGTTCTTCTTCTTGAGCAATCAACTCATCCAGATCTAAGCCAGAGGCTTCTACGGCTTTCTGTACAGGGTCATAAATGTTGAGATTAACTAGATTGTTACCCAAGTGAGGGCCCAGCAAAAACTCCGCCGACAGATAGCACACTATCCGCACATCGCTTTGGTCATAGGTTTCACGAGTGGCCAACCATCGCTGTAATAGACGATCCCGTACCGTATATGCCAGCGCCATGTAATAGTCATTTTTAGTGGCAATGCCAGGAACTTTACCCTGAACATAGAACAGGTTATCTGCCATGGCCCGGCGCAGAGTTTCGATGCTAAGACCTGTGCGATCATCCTCTATCTGCATCGCCTGCAGGGGGGCTATATCTTGAGCTGTCATGGGGATGTCTCCAATCTAGTAAAGTAAACGCACTAGGAGGCGCTGCTACCTACCACCTTCTTTAAACTTGCGTTACCGTCTGCTAGCAAAAATCTACTCAATCAAAAATCTCCTCCCATGGGAGGAGATTTTTGATTGCTCGCGACGGCTAATTAACAGTCACTTGTGTAGGGCCATGTCCACTGAACAATCTCATCTTGATCTTTACCATGCTCATGGGCATAGGTCAGACATTCAATCAGTTTGTTCTTCATGCGTTCTTTCACATGTGCGGCTGCCGATCCCAGCTTAGGTACACGATTGATGACATCAATAACCAGATTAAATCGGTCAATTTGATTATTAATTGCCAATTCTAGAGGTGTGTTAATGTTTCCCTCTTCCTTATAGCCACGTACGTGGATACGCTCTTGCTTAGAACGACGGTACACCATCTTGTGAATCAGCCAGGGATAGCCGTGGAAGTTAAAGATAATCGGCTTATCGGGGGTAAATAGGGAATTGAAATCCCAATCCGATAGTCCATGGGGGTGTTCTCCCTCTGATACCAGCTTAAACAGATCGACTACGTTGATAAATCGAACCTTGAGTTCAGGAAACTCTTCGCGCAGTATAGCTGTTGCTGCCAGGGATTCCATTGTTGGGATATCGCCACAGCAGGCCATAACAACATCCGGCTCATCGGGTTCAGTACCGCAGTCATCATTGCTGGCCCAGCCCCAAATGCCAAGACCCTTAGTACAGTGGGCAACCGCCTCATCCATTGTCAGATACTGCAAATGCTTCTGTTTGTCTGAGACGATAACGTTAATGTAGTCTGTACTACGGAAACAGTGGTCAGCAACCGACAAAACACAGTTGGCGTCTGGTGGAAAATAGAGTCTGACGACATCGGGACTTTTGTTGGTAACCAGGTCGATATAGCCGGGATCTTGGTGGCTAAATCCGTTGTGATCCTGACGCCACACTAGGGACGATAGCAAGATATTCAAAGATGATACCGAACGTCGCCAGGGGACATGGTTACGACAAATATCTAACCACTTAGCATGCTGGTTAAACATGGAGTCCACCACGTGGGCGAAAGCTTCATAGGTATGGAAAAGACCATGACGCCCGGTCAGCAGATATGCCTCTAGCCAGCCCTGTAACGAATGCTCACTCAGCATCTCCATCACTCGGCCGTCGCGCGACAGCGGAGGGCCGCCTTCATCCTCAGGATAGATGTCGGCCATCCAAACTTTTTTGGTCACCTCGTAGACATCCTGCAGGCGATTCGATGCGGTTTCATCTGGCCCCATTAGACGGAAGTTATTGGGGTTATCCCGCATGATGTCTCTCATCAACAAGCCCAATGCCTTAGTGTTTTCAAACTCTACGGTGCCAGGTTGCTCCATCTGAATCGCATAGTTGCGAAAATCAGGCATTTTTAATGCCTTACGCAACAATCCGCCGTTAGCATGAGGATTGGCACTCATCCGGCGATTACCGGTCGGGGCGAGTTCTTTCAGTTCAGGGATCAGTGTACCGTTCTCATCAAAGAGTTCCTCTGGTTTGTAGGTGCGCATCCACTCTTCTAGCTTGCGCAGATGGTCGGCATTTTCATGCATTCCTCCCATGGGCACTTGGTGCGATCGCCAAAAGTCTTCAACTTTTTTACCATCAACCTCAGCCGGCCCCGTCCATCCTTTGGGTGTGCGCAGAACGATCAGGGGCCAGCGAGGACGTTCAATTTTGCCCGATACTCTGGCCTCTCGCTGAATCTCTTTAATTTTCAGCACACATTCTTCCATTACCGAGGCCATCTTTTGATGTAGCTCAGCGGGATCTTTGCCCTCTACAAAGTAGGGAGTGTAGCCATACCCTCTAAACAAATATTCCAGTTCTTCATGGGAGATACGCGCCAGGATTGTTGGGTTAGCAATCTTGTAACCATTGAGGTTTAGGACTGGCAGTACGGCACCATCCCGAGCTGGGTTAATAAATTTGTTTGAATGCCAGGCTGTTGCCAGTGGACCTGTTTCAGCTTCGCCATCACCGACAACACAGGTGACAATCAGGTCTGGATTATCCAGGACGGCACCATAGGCGTGGGAAACACTGTAGCCCAGCTCTCCCCCTTCATGCACTGATCCCGGTGTCTCAGGGGTGACGTGACTGCCAATAAAACCAGGGAACGAAAACTGCTTAAAGAAACGCTGCATCCCTTCAGCGTCTTCACTTTTATCGGGGTAAATCTCGGAATAAGTCCCTTCTAAATAAACCGGACCTAAGACACCAGGTGCTCCGTGACCGGGACCGGCTACAAAGATCATATCTAGATCGTACTTTTTAATCAGCCGGTTACAGTGAATATAGGTAAAACTCAACGCGGGTGAGGCTCCCCAGTGCCCTAACAGGCGATACTTGACCTGCTCTGCCTGGATGGGCTCTCTAAGTAGGGGATTGTCACGCAGATAAATCATGCCAACGGCGAGATAATTACAGGCTCGCCAATAAGCATCTATTTTGTACAGTTCATCTTCTGTTAGCGTGGAGGACGAGGAAACTGTTGGCTGAATAGGGGCTTGAACCATAGTTTGATATTTCCCTGAATAACGTACAAAAATCGGTTCTCAACTTGCGGCTGGACCAGTTACAAAGTCCTGCTATAGAAGTTTTGAAGAATCTTACTAACTAAAAAGCAACTGTAATTACTTACTCCTAAATATCCTAGCGGGGGCTTAAATCTTTGTGGCTTTTTAACAATTGGATATTGTTGAGCTTAAACCAATAGTCCAGTACTAGAACAGTCTCACCTATTGTTATGACACACGGCATCGGTCGATCCGTAAGAAGGATCTGACCTAATAGCCTTTTGTTAATCCTGTTTTACAACCTCTAAAGCGTTCTTCTTCTCAATTTTAGCTACTTTTTATCAAAGTAACCTCTTCGAGAAACGTATGTTTGTGCCTGCCAATACATTTATGTGCTTAGTGTTTTTTTAAGAATTTCTCAAACGCTTTGCCTGAGAGAAAGGTAGTCAAGATTTAAGGATGTCTGTACGTTTTTTAGCTGTTTATAGCCTGGTCAGAATGATTGATAAAGATACTCTTGACCATTGTTTTGAATCTATGGTTAGAGCCTGAAACAAGCCTATGTAGCAACTTTTACACCCTGACGCTTGCGAGTGTTGTCTAGACAACCATTTTTAGTATGAACATACATAGATATCTCATTTCTCTGTGGCGATCACAATTCCTTAAAGAGTTATTTTTGTCGATTTTGAATTGTGAAAACAGGATTCTCAAGGCTAGATAATACGATAAGTGGCTATTTAAGACCGTCAATTTAAACCAGTTTGAATTTTGCTCATAAGCTAACATTCTTTGAGCTTCGTTTAACCCTAACGACGACATCGCTGGTATTAGGGTTTTGGGTTGCATAGTTACTAATCATGGGCTGGCAAGATACGTGCGATCTCAAACTGTGGCAATCAGCCGGCTTTAGCTCTTTAGATAACATGCCTATTTTTCTAGAGCATAGTCAACAGCTTTTGCCGCATGAACAACAGTGCTGTCAAACAGCTTGACGTCAGTGTCTGTTTGCTTAATTAGCATTCCTATTTCGGTGCAGCCTAGAATGATTCCTTCAGCCCCTCGCTCTGAGAGAGCCTGGATGATGCGGAGGTATTCTGTTTTAGACGCGTCTGCTACTGTGCCTAAACAAAGTTCTTCGTAAATAACCTGATGAACAAGTTTTCGATCATGCTCGTCAGGAATTAACACGTTAAGACCATACTTTTGATTTAAGCGACCGCTATAAAAGTCTTGTTCCATTGTGAATGCGGTTCCTAACAGACCAACCGTGTGAATCTGTTGCTCGATTAAAGCCTGTGCGATCGCATCTGCAATGTGTAGTAACGGAATATCAATGGCGGCCTCTATCTGAGGGGCAACTTTATGCATGGTGTTGGTGCCGATCAGCAAAAAATCAGCTCCGGCTGCCTGTATACCCAATGCAGCATCTGAGAGTATTGTTGCCATATCGTCCCAATTACCCGCATGCTGCAGTTTTTCGATGGGTTCAAAATCTACGCTGTACATGGCAATTTTGGCAGAATGCAAACCACCTAGGGCATTTTTAACACCTTCGTTAATAGCACGATAGTAAGTAACTGTACTTTCCCAGCTCATGCCGCCTAACAAACCAATTGTTTTCATGCCATGCCTATGAGGTATAACGAACACTCAGTGTCGTAACAGACCTTTGCTCACGTTAACGACACTGAGGTTTTTATATTCTACAGAGAATCGGTACAGCGGCATGTTTTGCTTGAGCATTAATAGTTGAGGATAGTCTGTCGCTGTTCTGCAGACAACCTTTACAACTTAATCTGGCATGCTACAAATTCATTCACGGCTTCCTTCACCAGGAACATAGTTTGTCAATAAGACCTTTGCTTATGGACGTGTTTTCACGTATTCAATTACTAACTCTAAAGCATGTTTGCCAAACCTACTACTTTGAAAACGTGCATCGCACAGTTATCCCGCGATCGCGTTTGTCGAGAGTTTGAAAGCTAAATACACCATGCCGCGAATTGCAGTTCTGTGCATAAGTGAGAACCCATGCGACTCAGCGGTTGCGATCACGCTATCAGGGCGCAAGCGTAGCTTTGAGTAGGCGCTGACGGACGTTTGCCATGATGAATCAATAAATGAGTGAACAATATCATGGACAATAACACTATCAGGACGATACTCGAGAAAGCATGTGTGAATTCGATGGTCGTCAGATCGGACAGGAATAAACCGGTCTGTGCCAGTTAATTCATGGGTTGAGTAATCACGAAATGAAAAAATCAGCAATCCATCTGGCACGAGCTTGAGAGCGGCGTCACGAATCAATGCATTAACGGCATCGATAGAGGGAAGATGGGGCAGAGTGTCCCCCATGCAGACAACGAGGGACACCCTTTCGGTTTCAAGGTGGTCGGTGAACCTAGTGAGATCGGCAGCTATCGTCTTAATTGGTAAATTATCGACTACTGCTTTAAGCTCACTCAGTAAGTGGGCCGACGTGTCGAACGCAAAAACATGATATCCACGGCGAGCAAGCGGGACGACATGGACACCATGGCCGCAGCCGAGATCAGCGGCAATTCGGCCATCACCATCGGCGAGGCCAAGATCGGTGTAGAAGTTATCGGCTTGCTTGCACGCAGCTTCGAAGTCGCCGACCATCCATGAGTAGATTGGAGCAAGGTGGTTGGCATAATGGTCAGCAACAGATGTAGTCATGGAATTTGACAGAGTAACGGTCGTGTTCAACAGATGCAGACACGTTCGAATTTAACAAAGTAAGCCGGTACGTTCCACATAGGAAAAACTCAAAGTTTTGAGCCGGATTTAGTTTACGCGGCGGCTAGATAACATTTGAACTGATCATCCATGGTTCGATATCCAATCTGTTGATAAACCGGTTCCCCCATTGGGCTGGCCTGAAGTACAGCCCATTTTGCCCCTGCTGAAAACCCAGCATTGCTAGCCAATCGGCAGCAGGCCGCTGCCAGACCATGTCCTCGGGCAGAGGGTTTAGTACCCACCCAATAAACCCCGGCGATTTGTGGGGTCAGCAGGAGCATAGCAGTCGAGACAGGCTCCCCATCCAAATATGCCACATAAACCCTCAAATTTGGAGTTAACAGTCGGGCCGGAACCCCAAAAATAGCTTCGGTTTCTGTTCTAGGAAAGTCTAATGATTCAAACGCGTCGGCATTGATCTGTCGGGCATCGAGAATGCCTTGCTCATCCGTAACTCGTTTGATTTCCACGTTAGGTGGAAGCTGGGGTTCGGCAACTTGGTGATCTAACACCATCCAGGGGGCAGCGACAACCGGTTCCATACCGGCATCCGCCGCTGCTGCCTCAAGATCGCGGTCGGCCTGCCCACGGCTCACAATCGAAAAACCGCGCCCAAGTTCGTTGAAGAAGCGTTTCGCTTCGTCTATGACCGTTGAAGCGGAAATCTGAGAATCAAACCGGACAACATAGTTCACAAGTAAGGGGAAGGATGTTGTCCCGGCCACCAGCAGTATCCCGTCTTTTTCAACTAGCTGACTTGAACGCTGCCACCGTCCAAACTCTCGATAGGCTTCAACAAGGTTGGCATCAATGAGGGCACGTGTTTCTAAAGTCAAGCTCTTATTTGTTATACCCATTGTTTCTCCTGGAAATGGTTGTCTCTAATGGTGAGAACTCTGGTTGTGGGTACTTAGGAGTGGCTGACAACAAGTTTAAAAACGGCAACTACCCAGCAAAGACAGCACATTGAGCCTATTGTTTACACCCGCCAGCTTTTAGCTTAACTGTTTGTTAGTGGGGTATCCATGTATATTTCTCATTGTGTGTATGGGCGAAATCGATAGATTCAGATTTGTGATTATCTCATCGATTACCATGCTGCTCAGTCATTGCCGTACCCAAGGAAACAATTCTAAAGATACTTATCAGGTGGCTGCTAGTTCAGGATGAATCGGGAGAGAAGATCGCTCAAGTACCTGATCAATCAAGCCATACGTCATCGCTTCTTGGGCTGACATAAAGAAATCACGATCGGTGTCTTGCTCAATTTTCTCCAGCGATTGTCCAGTATAGTCCGCCATCCGCTGATTTAGTTGTTGTTTCTGAGAGAGAATTTCCTTCGCTTGAATCTCAATATCCACTGCCTGCCCCTGTGCTCCACCGGAAGGCTGGTGAATCATAATCCGCGAGCTGGCTAAACTACCACGCTTGCCTTTTGCCCCTGCACCAAGCAGAAACGCTCCCATACTGGCCGCAATGCCATAGCAGATCGTGCACACATCCGGGCGAATATAGTTTATCGTGTCATAAATGCCCAACCCTGCTGTGATCACGCCACCTGGCGAGTTGATATAGAGGTAAATATCTTTTTCAGGGTCTTCTGCCTCCAGAAACAGCATTTGCGCCACGATTCGGTTTGCCATTGCAGGCTCCACCGTTTCTGCCAGAAAAATAATTCGCTCTCGCAGTAAGCGAGAGTAAATGTCGAAGGCTCTTTCCCCCCGACCCGATTGTTCAATTACGGTAGGAATCATGGTGTGAATTTCTCCAATGAAGTGGATAATCATTAATCGGTAAGGGATTGGCAATAGAAAAAATCCCTATTTTGCAAACATATCCGCGTTAGGGGCGCATGGCTGTGCGCCCGTACATCGGTAAGTTATTTTTCGGTATGACCCTAATCGGTAGTCGATTCAAACTCCCATTGTCTACCTAATTTCAAGCAACCAACCTTAGTAGGTCTTCTTTGGTTTCCAGTAGTTGCTTGAGGTAGGACAGACTAGCCGTCCATCTGTGACCCATGGCCATGCAGCTTTGGGCATCAAGCCGATGGTGAATTAGCGTTAGCTTCACAGTGGCTCCGGACTGCTCCAGCTCAAAGCGGACACGAGACGGCTGTGCTTCAGTGGTATCAGTTACTTGGACGGTATAGGTAAGCCGATACGGCGGCTCGGATTGCAACACTTCGCCAATATCAACAGACTCGCCATTTTGGTTGACTTGTTGTATGGATGAACCCACCTGCCAGTCAGACTGAAGTTGCCCGTCTTCCCAATATTGCTGGGTGAATGATTCGCTGGTTAGCTCTTCCCAGAGTTGTTCGAGCGTGGTAACAATATAAGTCACATAAATGAAGGTAGGTTTGTCCATGTTATGTCTCCTGGGTGTTCCCTTCGAGTTTTTGCTTTAATTGGCTCAATGCGTCTAGTTGATGACGTTCATATTTACTCAACCAGCGATCATAAATTTCCTGAATCGGTACTGGGTTGAGGTAATGCAGTTTTTCTCGACCATGCCAGACAACGACAACCAGGTTTGCTGTCTCTAGCATCTTTAGATGTTTTGTGACAGCTTGCCGCGTCATATCAAGGTGATCGCATAGCTCCCTTAACGTTTGTCCATTGTGCCTGTATAACTGGTCAAGCAACTCTCGCCGACTCGGATCGGCAAGAGCTTTAAACACTGCATCCATATTCAAATAATATGCAACTAAATAGTTGCATGTCAAGTGCTTTAATGAAGCGATGGACATATTCCATACAAGTGTGCAGGATGCAGTTGCCCACTCAAACGTCGATTATGCAGTGCCTTGCTAGCTTCTGCTTGAGACGTCTAGTAATTTTGTTGGTTATTTAATTGAGACCAAATGTGTTTCTTAGTAGGGGGTCGCAGATCAGGTCTTTAAGCCGAGATGCAAAGTCTGGCCCATCGAGAATAGGATGTTCTCGAAAGAGATCTGCATAGTCATGGTCGGTTAGTTGACATAGGGTTTGCGATCGCACCGGAGCAACTTGTTTAAGACGTGCTACATGATCAGCCGTAAACTTCAGATTTTGTGGATCAACCCAACCCGCTTTTATAAACGCTTGAGTTTTTTTCTGACACCGACAAGGATTAGCTTTATTGAGCAGCCCACATTTCTCATTCATAAAACTGATCAAATCCCGACGGGCTCGTTCAAGTCGCTTGCGAAATGCAGCTGGTGTAACATCCAAAATTTCAGCAGCTAAAGAGCTTGGAGCCTCAAAAATTTCGCCTAATACATAAACAACACGCTGTTCACGATTGAGACAAAGAAGCATGCCGAGCATACAGCCGATCTTGGCATCCTCTACGATTAAATCCCGATAGGGTGTGAGTTCTGCAGGCAGACTGAGCGGCTCCAACGATAGGCTGTCCAGATCCTTTCCATAATCAGAAAAAGACGTAATTCGTTGTTCAAGCGTTCGCTTTTTGCTATCTAAGAAAAGATTAACAACAATTCGGTATGCCCATGTGCGAAATGCCGATTTACCCTGAAATTGAGCTAAGCGCGTCACAATTCGAACCCATGCTTCTTGTGCTAAATCTTCGGCATCATTGGGGCTGAGAACAAGTCGCAGAGCAACATTGTAAATCCACTGCTGGTGCTTTTTGACGAGTTGCGTAAGCGCCTCAATGTTTCCATCGACCGCTTGAGCGCAAAGAGTTATGTCGTTGAGCTGCTCAGCCTCATTGTCGGTAAAAGGAGGTGTTAGTACTTCACTCATCTTGCTACCTCAAACAGTTCAAAAATGTCTCGCTTTTCTATACTAGAGAAAAAGGGTTTAACCTCAGGATGTCGTTCCATCAGGAGTCTGGGTGCGTTATCGTGGATGGTTTTGTTATTCCAACCGACCAGGTCTAAAAGAGAAGACGGATGGTCAATGCGGACACCTGCGATTTGCGGAGAGACTCCCTCGATGCCTTTCAAGGCTGCATATATCTGTGGTCTTAGCTGGGCAACATTGCTTGCGACTTCGTAAGCTGCAATTTCTATAATTGGGCTTTCTGCTAGATGATTGAGTGTCTCTGCAGAGGCTCCTAAATAATGGGCAAAGTGGCGGACAGATTCAATGTTGTGCATGAAGTCGGCAAACCGTTTATCATTCTGAATCGCTTGGGCAGCTGCTTTTGCTGTATCTTCTGACTCCCAAAGAATAAGGTCGGCTGAAGCATATTGATTGTCGAGACCCCGTAATGCGATGCCACAGATGAACCCTGGAAACGTACAAATAGTTTTGTGGGTCTGCTGCTGTAGCTCTCTGAAAGTGTCAGGGGCCTTAACAGTGCAAACGGCAACTTCGAGACAGGTGGGCATTATCTATGTTTCCCTTTGAGCAGGTTACATAGAATTAGACGATGCTAACCACACCCTTGTGACTCTGCCTCGAATACCGGAAATACCAGGGATAGCAGATGATACTGGCAAATTTTGCAAAGCTTGGGCAAACAGCACCAAATCGAAGACATAACAAACCATTGTCCCGATAAACCAGGGAGACGTTGCGATCTCAATCATTTCAGAACTGGGCACAGCGAGATTCGCTTGATCAAAACTTTTGATAAGAAATGTTGTAAGACTCTTTATGTACTCAATAAACCTGTCACAGTCCCCTCTAAAAAATTAGTTTGATCGTCTAAGGTAAGATTGTGGCTATCATGGTCAAAACCGAATTCGAAATGTCCGCCTTTGTTTTAGGTAACTCAATCTTAAAGGGAGCTACTAATTATGGAGCACATCAAGAGATTACGACTGATCTCAGCCAGTTTAGTGGCTGTTAGCCTGTTGTCTGCGGCGGTTGCCCGTGCCCAATCTTCACAAACAGCCTCATATCTGACACTACAGGCTGATGTGCAGGAGACCAATCCAGAGACAGAGGTCGTCACCGTACGGGGGAATGTTTTATTCCAATATCCCCTCCATCAGCTTGAGGGCACCTCTGAAGAAGCCGAATACTATGTAGCTGAACAAAGAATAGTGCTGATGGGGAATGCCCAAGTCACTCAACAGGGTGAAGTCTTGCAGGATAGTCAGATTGTTTGTTTATTAGAATCAGGCCAGTGTAGCGCTGCGGTTGAGTAAGAGAATTTAGTTAAAAGGATGTAGCTCTAATATCCTGCGTTTTTTTCACGATGACGAGGTAGCCAATAAACGCAGCGATAGTAATGAAAATAGCAACCTATAATCTCCGCTTTGGTGGTCGCTCAGGGAACCGTGTCCATTGGCAAAAGCTGTTGGATAGCCTTAATTCAGATGTTTTGCTGCTGCAAGAAACCCTGACACCAACGGAATATTTAACTGAGGATAGATATCGAGCCGACAGACATCAAATTCACTGGACTGCTGTCGATAATCGACCCTGGGGGAGTGCGGTTTATGTGCGTCAAGGGCAGATCATTCCCCTAGAGCCGCTGTCGGATAGTTTGGCTGGATGGGTTGTGGGTGTAAAGGTTATCGACTTTGGTAAACCAGTCGATGTCGGTCGCGATCTTTATGTTTATAGCGTTCACACGCCAAGTATTAAATCTAGTTACATAAAACAGGTAAATCGTATCCTCGATGGCATTCAAGCTCAGGTCTCTGCTGGTGCAGATGTGATTGTTGGCGGTGACTTTAACATTGCACTAGGGGTAAGACACCCCGCTGAAGCGATGCAGCAACAGCATCCTAAAGTGATGGCGCGTTTTCGAAAAGAGCTGGGGCTAATGAACTGTTGGCAAATGGCAAACCCGAATAAAGATCTGCCGCAGACCCTACGCTGGGGAACGGATAAAACAAAACCCTACCACTGCGATGGCATTTTTGCCCCCGCCAAATGGTACCCATATTTAGAAAGTGCTGAGGTTGTGTCTGGGAATGATTGGGATCAACTCAGTGATCATAATCCAGTGATGGCATTGTTTGAGGTGTAATGTGAATTGTTTCCTGATAGGTTAAAAGCTCAGGGCTTGTTAAAAATTAAGCTCATAGTTTTAAGTGATAGATTGAGCTGCTGGACCGCCCTACAACCCACCGTACTGAGTTTTCCCAATAGCATTAAGTTGGGGTTACGGCGGGGGCAATTATATATATCCTGAACTGTTTTCTACAGACGATTTAAAGGGTGAAACTGCAATCATGAAATTATTGCTTAACGAGTTCTAAGGGCCACTTGGATGCGGCAGCTGGGGGCCAAAGTAGTGCCTGTCATCAGCGGTACTCAAACCCTTAAAGATGCTATGAATGAAGCTCTGCGGGATTGGTCTGCCCACATGGCAACAACTCACTATATAGCGGTTTCTAGTCTTCTGAGGTGCAGTAGCAGCAATGAGTGAACCAGGA
>ERZ1740070.1079-NODE-1079-length-17524-cov-5.912474_pt1 | contig 17524 bp, 22 predicted proteins | sample MGYA00581734_ERZ1740070 | MGnify/ENA primary metagenome ERZ1740070 (study PRJEB43018, sample SAMN04849744) | marine metagenome | isolation source: floating plastic debris | place: Pacific Ocean | collected 2008-09-01 | study: EMG produced TPA metagenomics...
ATCGCGTTGAGCTGCCGAGCGTGAGGCGTTCCAGCGGAGGTTCAGTTTCTGGGAACGCTCGTGGTTGAGTCAAACTACACGCATATCTGGGAACGCGTGATCGCCCGCGCCGCAATTGTTTTGGCCACCAATTTTCTCAAGACGATTTGCGTGGCCTTTGCCCTTTTGTACATCTTCCAACGGTTGGTTGGCCGGCATCTGCTGCGACTGACCCATTTTGCGAATGCCTATGATCCGAAAGAGCAGGGTCAGCGCCTTAAGCTGGACAAAAGTGAGGTGTTGGGCGCCACCACAGTGATGGATGAATTTGCGGTTTTGGAAGCGTCCATCAACCGCTGGTCGCACGCGACCGAAACCTATCTGGCTCAGTTAAAACACACCAATCTTGAACAGGCAGAATTTTCCTATTCTGTGTCTCATGATTTGAAATCGCCGACCAACACAATGGCCATGCTGATCGACGAACTGGATGACCTGGGGCTTACTACGGAAATGGGGCAAAGCATCCTCGACGATATGCGTGCCACGAACAAACGCATGGGGGATCTGGTCACCGACGTTCTGGATTATTCTCGATTGGTCGATGGCCCGTTGGAAACGGAGCTTTTCGATATGATGCCAATGATTGAAGAGATCAAAATGGATCTATCTGCGGATATCAGCGCTGCAGGTGCCAGAATACGTTTGGATGACTTGCCACTGATACAAGGCAACCCCCTGCAAATCCGCATTCTTCTTCAGAATCTGATTGCGAATGCTATTAAATTCCGACGACCAGGTCAGGCGGCTAAAATCCGCATCACGGCCACCCAAACAGAACAAAATACTGTTCTGTCCGTGGCCGACAATGGCATCGGCATCCCCGACAAATTCCGGACCAGAGTGTTTGGTCTCTTCAAACGCTTGCACGCGCGCTCAGAATACGATGGAACCGGTCTTGGCCTTTCTATCTGCAGGCGCGTGATGTCAAACCATGGTGGTCACATCTCAATCTCTGATGGCATTGAGGGTGGCACCACGTTCAACTTGCACTTTCCAAGAGTATCCCATGACTAAACAGATCAAAACGGCCATGCTCATCGATGATGAGGAATTCGATCAACGTCAGTATCTGCGCGTGCTGCAACGCTCTGGCCTGGTGGAGACGGTTCTCCAATACACCTATGCCGAGGATGCATTGGCCCATCTCGAAACGCATCCGGAGCTTGAGGTTGACGTGATTTTCCTCGACATCAACATGCCGAGGATGAATGGGTTCGAATTCCTTGAGGCGGCCACCGAGAAGCTCGGCGCGGATTTCGTGAAAACGGTGGTGGTGATGCTCACAACCTCACTCAACCCAGATGATCGAACCCGCGCAGAAAGCTATGACGTGGTCCGCGATTTCATCAACAAACCCCTGACAACAGAACATGTGGAACGGGTGGCTGACTTGATTTAGCCCCATCCGATCTAGGCGCAGATAGACGTTTAGATAGGCGTTCTGTCGCGGCGGTGATCTGCAACTTGAGCCACACGGCCCAAGCGCCTAAACACAAGCTGTTGCTAGTCCATGTCACTTGGGGGGACAGGGTATGGGGTCTGATCAGCGGCCACTCGTGTCGATCATCATGGCGGCCTACAACCGCGCAGACATGATGCGCTTTGCGATCCAAAGCGTGCTTGCCTCAACCTATGACACGTGGGAATTGGTGATCATCGGCGATGCCTGCACGGATCATACCGCCGACGTCATCGCAGGTTTTGACGACCCGCGGATCAGTTTCGAAAACCGCTCCGAGAACTCGGGCGGGCAAGCCACGCCCAACAACCAAGGTTTAGCCAAGGCGCAGGGCGATTTGATCGTGTTCCTGAACCAGGATGATTTCTACTTGCCCTTGCATATCGAAAGGGTCGTGGAGCATATGCAGGCCACGCAGGCGGATATCTCATGGTGTCCGCTGGTTCTTTTGGAGCGATCGGGCAAAGAAACCGGCCCGCCCGATCCGACGGTCGATCGCCTGACACTGGATGGGATCATTGATCAGGGCGGTTACGATCCACGGCAATTCTATCTGGCCAGCTCTTGGGCCCTTCGACCCCGGGCTCTGGACGTGGTAGGACCTTGGAAAACCGAGGATGAGTGCCGCTGGACCCCATCGCAGGATTGGTTGTTTCGGGCACATCAGACGGATCTGCAAATCTCTTACCGGCCTGACCCCACAGTCGTCGCCATTCATTCCGGGGCGCGGCGTCTGTCCTATCTCAAACCGGCAACCGAACATGCCCGGGTCTGGTCGTGGATCTCTCAAGGGGAGGCGGGCATCGCCAACATGATGGCCGTTGCGGCGAGCATGGTGGCCAGTGAGCTGCACACAGCACGCAAAGCGCTGCGCGGCCAAGTGGACAACAAGATAGATGAATTGGCACGTCTGCACGGCATCCACCCGCTCGAAGTGGCCCGGTTTTTCGACGGTGAGGCAAAGGGCGATTTCATCCGCAAAGTGCGCGCCCACACGGTTGAGGCCCCCACTGCCACGCCCGGCACTGTGATCGAAGTTGGCAAAAACGCCGCTGATATCTATTTCGCAGATGGATGGTATGGCGGTGAAGGCACCCATCGTTGGAGCAGTGCGCCCAGAGCCGAGTTTTTCTTTGCGACTGAGACCGCCTGTCAAAGCGTGCGCGTCAACCTTCATCCACGCCAACCGGGCCAGACGGTCACGCTGGCGGTCAACAACGGCCCGGGCACACAGCTCACCTTACAAGACGGTCAAGCGGTGGAGCTGCCGCTTTCGCCGGGTGACAAGCTGCACTGCATCACGCTTGAGGTCGAAAACTGCTTGTCCCCGCTTGAGATGGGGACAGCCAATGACCCGCGCCCGCTGGGGCTTGTGCTGCAAGGGTTCGAAGTTCTGGGCTGAGCGTTTACGCGATGCCCAGCACACGGGACGAGACCGTCATTGCCATCAAGGGAAACAGCGTGAACTTACCGGTGTTGACCGTGTGATACCCATCAAGAGAGGTCACGCCGACCTCGTGACGGGTGTGGAGCTGGCTGTCGAGATCATCAATATCGGTATCGCCCAGCGCATAGATCAGCCCGCTGGTGGGATCGACATCGTCCTCAGTATAGTTCAGATCGCCCAGCTTCGGACAAAGCTCCTGCCAGACCGCACAACTGCTGTGAAAGTTTTCCAACCGTTCGGCGCGGTCGATTTCATGCCAATCGGGACCGACCCCTGCGGAGGTGGTCATGAAGGTCATGCCACGCGGATACCACGACAGGTAAAACCCGCCGTCACCGAAATTCACGATATCCCCAAATGGCCCCAAGACAGTTGTCAGCGAGGGAAGATCGCACGGCGCCAACCGGATCCTGACCCGGTGGCCGTATTTGTGCCGCAAGCTATAGGATTTGGGCGGTGCGATGCCCATGGCCGCATCAATCTCAAGACGGCTTTCCCACGTGGCGTTGATCACCTGACCATAGGGGCCGTCGCACCCGTCTTGTGATGTGTGAATGTCAAAGCCACGGCCCGGCCTGCGCGACACTTTGGTCACCCGCGTGCCACAGCGCACTGTGATCCGCGGCTCTTTTCGGACGGCCTCAGACAGCGCATCGGCCACCGCGCGCGGATCAACGCCTTTTTCGGTGGTGCGATAGACCGTTGTGACATGGTCGGGATTGATCAACGCCTCTGCTTCGTCACGCGCCATCTTGGAAAACCCGGCGGGTTCGTCTGAACCTAGGTAATCCGCGTTGCGGGCATCGCGCACCTCATCGAAAATGTCGCAACAGCGTTGGAAATGCGCCTCTAGCTGCGCGGCTGTCAGCTGTGACGCGCGATGCAGCGCATAGAGAAACGGGGTCGAGAGGCGGAGTGCCTCGCCCGGGTCCACCCAGCGCGCCAAAAGGCGGTGAAACTCCACCGCCCCTTCGGCCATTTTTCGCGCTGTCCGTTCAGGATCGTCCTTGGCATAGATGAAGCCTTGGTGAATCTTGCCCTCATTGACCCGGCTGGCCCCTAACAAGATATCCTCGCGACTTTCAAAAAGGGCGACGTCATGGCCCGCACGCGCAAGTTCAAGTGCTGCGGCGCACCCGACTGAGCCGCCACCAAGTATCGCAATCGTCACGTCTCTTTTCCACGCGTCAGTCTCTGCAGCTCAGCGCCGCATCGCCTGTATCCCACCAAGACGGGACAGGCACAACGCCATCGTTTCTATTGGTCGGAATCGCTTTGACCTGTAGCCTGAGGCCACCGCAAAGGGAGAAATTCCATGACCCCAACCCCCTATATCATTTTTCAAGGTCAGTGCCGCGAGGCGATGACAGCCTATGCTGCCGTATTCGGTGGCGAGGTCACCCTCATGATGACGGGTGCCGACATGCCAGAGATGGAGGTTCCAGAGGACAAGGCCGACTGGATCATGCATTCAGAGCTTGCCTTTGATGGTGGCGTGCTCATGGCCTCAGACGACCTGATGGGCGGCACGCCGACCATGGCAGGTTGTTCGGTCATGATGGAAATGGCCTCTGTCGATACTGCCAAAGAGGCTTTTGACCAACTGACCAAGGGCGGTGAGGTGGTGATGCCCTTTGCGCCCACACCTTGGGCCGAAGGGTTTGGCATGCTGACCGACCGGTTCGGCACCTCCTGGATGATCAGCGGCCCGGCGGCGATGGGCTAGCCTATCTCGCACTCAGATTGAGGTCAGACCGGTCATAGCGATGCCGCCCATCGTCTGACGGCTGCTGAATTTTCAACGCCCAGATGCGGCGCACATCGTCCATGCCGAGCTCAGGGTTATCGGCCAGAAAATCCCGCGTGTATTGATTGAATTGGTTATGCGCGCGGATTTTGGTCTGATGACCGGGCTTGGCCGCGTCCGCTTTGAAGGTCCAATAGGCGTCACAGGCGTCGGACAGCGTTTTGCCCTTATTGCTCTTCATCCACTCCATGAACGCAATGTTGAACTTAAAGCCCGGCTCACATTCCGCCTTGAAAAACCGCCGCACATTCTGCGTGTTGCGATAGCTGTCCGTGATCACCGTGTCGCGCGTCAGCGGGTCCTTGTGCCAATCAAAGGAGGATTTGGGCCGCGGCCGCGATGGTTTGGGGGGCAGCGCCTCACCGGTATCCAGAAAATGCGCTATCCGGTCCAGAATATCGAATTTAGCCCCGGACGGGCTGAGCCCGAGCGCACGCGCATGGGCCACCAGCTCATCCTTGCGCCAATACCAGCGCCGCAGCTCCCGGCCGGATGAGAGGGTCTCAATCGCTGGCCGGGTTTGCATGGTCTGATGCCCCTAGTCGAGCAGGTCGTAGATATGGATCGCCGCATCATCCCAGTCATTGCCGGGGTTGGATTGGCAAAAGCTCAGCGCCATCTGATAGATATTGTCGTCATCGATCCCGTTGCCGACGCTTTTCTGCAGCTCGTAATTCCGCGCGGTGAAATAGCCTAAAAGCCACCATTTATTGTACTCGCGGTAGTGCTCATTTTCGTCCTCGCGCATGGCCGCTTCGCAATCAAAGCTGCCTTTGACCGTATAGTCAGCCATCGCGGGCATGCCCATCAGCGCCACAAGCCCCGCAGTCAAAATTGTCTTATTCATCACAAATCCCCTGTTGGTTTTTTTGTAACCCTAACACCAAGACCGCGCCCACGCCAATCACCTTGCGCGTGACGGAAACCCCCATTGATTTCCGTGCGCAATTGCGCCAGACCGATGACCGCCGGAACAGCCACGCAGGACACAAATCATGAGCCGCATCGACGCCAAATTCGCAGACCTTAAAACGCAAGGCAAAAAGGCGTTTGTCGCCTATGTGATGGCGGGCGATCCGGATTACGACACCTCTCTGGAACTGGTCAAAGGTCTGCCCGAGGCAGGTGTGGACATCATCGAATTGGGCCTGCCGTTTACCGATCCCATGGCAGACGGTCCGACCATTCAACTGGCCGGTCAACGCGCGCTTGAGGCGGGTATGACGTTGGAACGCACGTTGGAGATGGCATCGGAATTCCGCAAAGAAGATGACACGACGCCGATCGTTTTGATGGGCTATTACAATCCGATCTTCAACCGAGGGGTAGAGGCGTTTCTGGCCGATGCCAAGGCCGCGGGTGTCGATGGGTTGATCGTCGTCGATCTGCCACCTGAGGAAGATGATGAGCTGTGCATCCCGGCGCAAAAGGCTGGCCTCAACTTCATCCGGCTGGCCACGCCCACGACAGATGACAAACGTCTGCCCAAGGTCCTGACCAACACGTCCGGCTTTGTCTACTACGTCTCAATCACCGGCATCACCGGGGCCGCCGCCGCGCAAGCCGTCGATGTCGCCCCCGAAGTGGCCCGGATCAAAGCCGCCTCTGACCTACCTGTTGTCGTGGGCTTTGGCATCCGCACGCCCGAAACCTCCAAGGAGATCGCCTCCGTCGCCGATGGCGCGGTCGTGGGGTCGGCTATCGTCGCCAAGATGGGCGATGGCGAAAGCCCGGCTCAGGTTCTTGATTTCGTGCGCGGCTTGGCCGACGGCGCCCACGCGGCCTAATCCCGCGCCGCATCCAGAATTTTACGCAAGGCGATCAGATCGGGCAGCATCCGCTCGATCCTGTCGGGCGACAACGCGGCTTCAACCGGGGCGAATTCGGCCACGATGGTCGCGATGGCCTCATCCCGAAACTGCCGCCCGGCCTGTGTGATCCACACACATTTGCTGCGCGCGTCCTCCGAGTTGGGTCGCATCTCAATCAACCCACGCTCTTCCAGAACAGACAGCGTGTGCGTGAGGGACGTCTTGGGCACCTGAAACGCGCTTGCCAGAACCCGCGGCGTTTGCCCATCCTTGACCCGGATCAAATGGTTGAGCACCGAAAAATGCGGCAGGATCATCCCGTCCGGCAGCTGCGCTTCAAAGGCCGACCGCCCCAATTGCGCAATGATCCCGATCTCATTGAACACCGTGAAAAAGGCCGGGACATTCTCGTCACTCATCCGGTGTCACCCATTGCGTATCTTTGCCTCAAGCGGCCAGCGCGGGCTGGCGGGAACCTCTGCGCAGAAGCCTGCGCGCGCCCACATTTGCACGGTCTCGCCGGGCTTGGCCAGCCTGTCATGGGCCTCTGCATAGAGGGACGCCATTTCCGGATACTCCTGCAAAGCTTGGCTCAGCGGCTGGATCGCGATCCCCGCCCGCGTGGCCGCCAGATGCAGGCGCATCCAATCCCGCCCCGCTGCAATCTGATCGGCCCGCGTGTTCGCGGGTGTGGTCAGCCAAACATGCCCCATCGCCGTGCGCATGTTGTCCAATACCGCATCCATCCCGCTTTGAAAGGCCATGCTGGACTGATCCAACGCCAGCTCGCGCGTGAACTGCCCGGTCAGGTGCAACGCCTCGAACATCGGCCCGGTAAAATCGATCCCATCGGGATTTTCGACCACCTCCCGCCGTCCGATGCGGAAAAGGTCCACGGATTCCTTGTACGTATGCGGCGTCTCGATCTCGAGCCGCATCGCCGCCTCGCTCAGATCCCGCAGCGCCTGCACCTCGCCTGTGTTCACCGTCCCATCCGCCCGCGTGCCGTGTCTCACCGAGGATGTCAGCCCATCCATCTGCGCCTGCGACACAGGCCGCGTCAGATCATAGGGTTCCTTCTGTGTGCGTCTGAGGGACAACAGCGCAAAATCTGGGTCACGCTCAGCGCCCGCAAGAAACGCAATCCGCGCCACCGGACGGCGATCCAATGCATCCACATCCGAGCCCTCGGGGAACAGCGTCACCTGGGCCTCCAGACCATCCTCAGCCGCGGCAATGCGCAGCGTTTCCAGAAAACACCCCAACCCAATCACGATCTGACGGCTGAACGGATCGGTGTGCGGCAAGAGCTTTTCTGTGTCGACATAGAGCACCGCCGTGTCCGGTTCCGCCAGATCCAACAGCCAAGGCTGACGATTGTGCGGATTGGGCGCGAGGATCGCCCAACTCAGCGCCCGCATCCGCGCCTCAGCATATTGACCAGCCTTATCCCAAGGCGCGGTTGCAGCATGGGCGGGACGGGCAATCTGCCAAGCGCCGCCCCCAAGCGCGATGACCGCGCCCCCACCCAAAAGACCCAAAACGTTCCGACGTGACAAATTCGACATGACGCTCTCCATTCCTTTAGTTCGATATCGAACCAATATAATACGATATCGAACTAATCAAGATGTATCGCCGCATAGACATCCCCGCGCCCCTCGGCTACCACGAAAAACCAGTGAAAATAGGACCAAACGCGCCCATGCCCGTGATCACCAATATCGACGACCTCAAGCGCATCTACGCCCGCCGCACGCCGAAAATGTTCTACGACTACGCCGAATCAGGCAGCTGGACGGAACAAACCTTTCGCGAGAACACGACGGACTTTTCGCAGATTTACCTGCGCCAACGCGTGGCCGTCGACATGTCAGGGCGCAGCACGGCAAGCCAGATGATCGGGCAGGACGTGGCGATGCCCGTGGGCCTCGCGCCCGTCGGTCTCACCGGTATGCAGGCCGCCGATGGTGAGATCAAAGCCGCCCGTGCTGCCGAGAAATTCGGCGTGCCATTTACGCTGTCGACCATGTCCATCTGTTCGATCGAAGATGTGGCCGAACACACCACCAAACCTTTCTGGTTTCAGGTCTACACCCTGAAAGACGATGATTTCATGCAGCGCCTCTTTGATCGCGCCAAGGCTGCAAACTGCTCCGCCGTGATGATCACCGTCGATTTGCAAGTCCTCGGCCAACGTCACAAAGACCTCAAAAACGGCCTTAGCGCCCCGCCCAAACCCACGCTGCGCAACCTCGCCAACATGATGACCAAAGTGCAGTGGGGCCTTGGCATGCTGGGCACCAAGCGCCGGTTTTTCGGCAATATCGTGGGCCATGCAAAGGGCGTGACCGATCCAAGCTCACTCACCTCCTGGACGGCAGAGGCCTTTGACGAAGCCCTCGACTGGGACCGCATCCGCGTCTTTCGCAAGATGTGGGACGGCCCGCTTATCATCAAAGGCATCATTGATCCGCGCGACGCGCTTGAGGCGCTCAATGTCGGCGCAGATGCCATCATCGTGTCCAACCACGGAGGGCGACAACTGGACGGCGCGCTGTCCTCGATCCGCGCCCTGCCAGCGATCATGGATGCTGTGGGCAATAAGATCGAAGTCCACCTCGACAGCGGCATCCGCTCCGGCCAGGACGTGCTCAAGGCCCTCGCCCTGGGTGCAAAGGGCACCTATATCGGCCGCTCTTTCGTGTATGGTTTGGGCGCCATGGGCGAAGATGGCGTGACCAAAGCGCTGGAGGTTCTCCACAAAGAGCTTGATGTCTCCATGGCCTTCTGCGGCCGCACGGATGTCAACACCCTCGACCGCGATATCCTCATGGTGCCCGAGGGTTTTTCGGGTCGGTGGGAAGCCTGACCAACGCGGCACTGGCCGAAAGCCATGGTTGCCTCCGGCGGGAGTATTTTTGGAAAGATGAAATACTGGACAGGTCCCCTGCTTCATCTTGCTAAAAATACTCAAATCCCAGCCGGGCCAGACGCGCGAAATAGTCCTTTTCAAACCTGCCTATCCATCCTATACGGCCAGCTTCACGCGGGGTGACAGCCTTGGAGGCACCCTGCTCTAACTTTGGAGAATACATATGGCTGGAGAAATTCCTGATCTTCACGCCCTGGAACGCGCGGGGACAGGCAAGGGCGCCGCTCGCGCAGCACGCCGCGACGGCATGGTTCCCGGGATCGTTTTTGGCGGTGACGTAGATCCGTTGCCCATCAGCATTCCATTCAACAAGCTGCTCAAAATGTTGAAGGCAGGGCGGTTCAAATCCACGCTCTTCAACCTCAAGGTGGACGGGCATGATGATGTGCGCGTGATCTGCCGCGACGTGCAGCGCGACGTGGTCAAGGATCTGCCCACCCATCTCGATCTGATGCGTCTGCGCCGGAACACCAAGATCAACCTCTTCATCCCCGTTGAATTCGTGGGCGAGGAAGAGTCACCCGGCCTGAAAAAAGGCGGCGTTCTGACGGTCGTGCGCAACGAGGTTGAACTGCTGGTGACCGCCGGCGACATCCCTGAGAAGGTCGAAGTGGACCTGTCTGGGCTCGACATCAACGACACCGTGACCATCAGCGATGTGACCCTGCCACAGGGTGCCAAGCAGGTGATCGACCGTGATTTCATGATCTGTAACGTGTCTGCGCCGTCGGCTCTGAAATCCGAGGATGATGAGGGCGAGGATGACGCAGTGGATGCAGGCGACGTGCCCACCACAGCAGATGACGCGGCCGAAGGCGGCGACGAGTAAGACGCCGCAGGCTTTAAGGTACGAACAGGGCGCGGGCCATCCCGCGCCCTTTTTCGTGTCACGAAGGCGTTGATTGTCCCCCGCGCCCGTCCTAAACCAACGTGATAAGGACCCGGAGGGCGCGATGCTCATCTTTGCAGGCTTGGGCAATCCCGGCCCGAAATACGCCAGCAACCGCCACAATATCGGTTTCATGGCGCTGGATCGGATCGCAGCCGACCATGGGTTCGCCCCCTGGCGGGCAAAGTTTCAGTCCATGATCTCCGAAGGCCGGCTGGGATCGCAAAAGGTTCTTTTGATCAAGCCTGAGACCTTCATGAACCTCTCCGGCCAAGCCGTGGGCGAGGCGATGCGGTTCTACAAACTGACGCCCGAAGACGTGGTTGTCTTTCATGATGAGCTGGACCTGGCCCCGGGCAAATGCCGCGTCAAGGATGGCGGCGGGCATGCCGGGCACAACGGATTGAGATCGCTCCATCAACATATCGGTGAGGCCTACAGGCGCGTGCGCTTGGGCATCGGGCATCCCGGCCACAAGGACCGGGTGAGCGGCTATGTCCTGGCAGATTTTGCCAAATCTGAACAAACTTGGCTCGAAGAGCTGATGCGCGGCATCTCCGACGGCGCGCCAGACCTTGCGGAAGATCGCACAGACAAGTTCCTCAATGCTGTCTCTTTGCGCACGGCGCCCCCACGGTCTTCGAAAACACCTCAACCGGCGAGACTGCCAAAGGCGGACGAGCCCCCACAAGACGCGCCAGAACGCTCTTCTTTGCAAAAGCTGATCGACAAGTTTCGCTAAGCTTGCTCCGGTCCGCGGGCTATAGTTAGATACCATCACAGCCAAGCAGGAGATGTGCCATGAATTTTATCGCCATGAACCGATTTCGGGTCAGTGTCGACGGCGCTGACGCGTTTGAAGACATGTGGCGCAACCGCGAAAGTCGCCTCAAAGAGGTGTCGGGTTTCATCGAGTTTCGCCTGCTTAAGGGCCCCGAAGAAGACGGCATCCGCACCTATTCCAGCCATGTCATCTGGGAAGCCAAATCCGATTTCGAAAACTGGACCCAGTCCGAACATTTCCGCGCCGCCCATGCCAATGTCGGCAAGTCCGAGGGCCGCAAAGCCATCATGGGCCCACCAAAATTCGAAGGCTTCGAAACCATCCTACATGAGGATTGACACCCGTGACCCAAATGGACCCGTCCGTCAACGTGCTTGGCGCCCCACTGGAACCCTGCTCTGACGAGCCGCTGACGGGCTTTTTCCGCGATGGACATTGCAACACCTGTGCTGAGGATCGCGGGGCGCACACGGTGTGCGCGCTCATGACGGCGGAGTTTCTGGCCTTCTCCAAGTATGTCGGCAATGATCTGAGCACCCCGCGCCCTGAATTTGGGTTTGCCGGTCTCAAACCCGGAGATCACTGGTGCCTATGCGCCAGCCGCTTCCTACAGGCCCATGAAGAAGGGTGCGCCCCCAAGGTTCGGCTAAGCGCGACGCACACGAGTGCGCTCGACATCGTGCCGCTGGAGGTGCTTCAGGCGCACGCTTTAGACCTCGGAGAGATTTGATGGCGACACAAACGCTTCTGACTGACGACGATCTCAGTGATGACGCCCGCGCCGTGTTCGACGATATCCGCGCCACGCGTGGCAGTGACTTTATCAACAATTTCTGGCGGGCCCTGGCGCATGACCCGGCGCTTCTCAAGGCGACCTGGGACCGTCTGAAACAGGTGATGGGGCCCGGTGAGATTGATCCGCTGACCAAGGAAATGATCTACATCGCGGTGTCTGTGGCGAATGCCTGTACCTACTGCACCCATTCCCACACGGCCGCGGCCCGCGCCAAGGGCATGACCGAGACGCAACATGGGGAGCTGCTTGCCATCATCGGCATGGCGCATCAGACAAATGGTTTGGTGACAGCCTTGCAAGTGCCGGTCGATCCCGAGTTTCAGGCCTAAGGCACTCGCACTGTCACGCCCGACCGGGCCTAGGCGGACGTTTTTTGCGATACTGCGCCAGAACCTTGTGCTTTTCCTCGACCAGCGTGACCTCATCCAGGTCAGACCGGTTCAATTTTAACAGCGCCTCCAACAGGCCGTCGACTTGCGCGTTCTGCCGGTCCGGGGGTGTCAGCCTATCCGTTGGCACACCCAACGGGTCCAGCGCGGCCTCGATCAGGCCAAGCCTTTTCGATTTTACATCCTCAAGGCGCGTGGCGCGCACGGCAACCTGCTCTGGCAAGGCGGCGCGCACGAGGGCAACGATCTCATCAAGGTCGTGGGCCGCATCGAGCCGGTTGCGATAGCTCTCAAAATCATCTGTCACGCGCACCGTGCGCACGTTTTGATAGTAAACACTGCGCTGCCATGGCGCCTTGGCGCGCGTAGAAAACCAAATGGTCACATCCGTCTCTGGCCCGTACTGGGCGCGGATGACATTGACCATCTCCGCCAACAGAACCGGTGCATGGGCATAGGATTGAAACCCGTGCCGCCCCGGGATCTGCCCGACCAAAGCCTCTGAACTGATCAACAAAGCGCGCGCATCCGAGGGGTCGCGCGTCTCCAGTATCGATGCAAATGTCTTTGAAAACTTGGCCAGGGTCCGGGGCAAGGGATCAACAGAGTACCGCCGCGACAGCAAGGAGGCCGGGCGGATCTCGTTGAGGATCATCATATCCAGGCCGGACCGGAGCGCCTCCCGTTGGTCCGCCAGCCCACGCTGCATCGTGGTGGTGCCCGTTTTGTGAAATCCAGGATGTATGAGTATTTTCTTTCTCACACGAGCCATTCTGGTGCGATCTTTCTATGGTGAAAAGGGCGGGTTTTCATTGCCCATCTTTTAGACGGGCCGCGCCCAAAGCGGTATCACAAACGCAAAAACCCCGGTCCAGACCGGTTTTTTCTGCTTTCGAACAATCGTCACATTTCGGCCCAACTGTTTCACATTTCTCTGCGTAACTGTTTCCATACCGGCAACAAGCCGGGGCAAAAAAACGAGATGGAAAAACAAAATGACAGGCACATTCACGTTCAAAACGGTTCGCAATCGCCGCCCTTATTATGCGGCTCCAATTCGTCGTCGTACGACCACGTGTCGTTTGAACTTTGACGACCTCATGGGTGCAATTGCGGCGTTTGACGCACATCATGGCCCGCGTATCGCGGCCTGACACGATCTGAGCATTGGCCCCTCCCAAGCGGCCAAACCTTGCGGGCGCGGGCCATCCGGCATCAGACGGGCCAATGCGACGCAAACCCTGAAAACGTGCAAGCCTCCTCTCCAGAGCTTGCACGTTTCTCATATCTCCATGAGAATGGTGCTCGGGCTCAGAGGTCGCCCCGCGCGGCAAGGACATCGCTGATCAGGGCCACAGCCTTGGCCACAGCCGTCGGAACGTCCATCTCTGAGGTGTCCAGGACGACCGCGTCTTCCGCTGCTTTCATAGGCGCTGTCGCGCGGGCGGCATCCCGGGCGTCGCGGGCCTGTAAATCGGCCAGAACATCGTCATAGCTCAGGTCATGGCCTTTGCCCGTCAGCTCATCCAAGCGGCGCTGTGCCCGGATGGCATCGGTCGCCGTGACAAACAGCTTCACATCCGCCTCAGGGCAGATCACCGTGCCAATGTCACGCCCGTCAAGCACCGCACCCCCCGCACGCAGCGCAAAAGCGCGCTGAAAATCCACAAGGGCTTTGCGCACGTCCGGGTCGGCGGCCACGCGGCTGGCGGCCTGCGCCACATCGGGTGTGCGCAGATCATCTGCCGTCAGGTCCTCGACCTGCAAATCCTGCGCTGCGGCCACGGCATCCTCACCCGCCAGAACGCGCCGCGCGGTCGCACGATAGAGCAATCCGGTGTCCAGATGGGCAAAGCCGAAATGCGCTGCCACGGCCTTGGCCAGGGTGCCCTTTCCAGCCGCTGCTGGTCCGTCTATCGCCACTGTAATCTGCATATGTCCGGGCCTTTCGCCTGGCTGCGCGTCCATCGTGCATCGGGATAAGGCTGGAGCGGGTAACGGGAATCGAACCCGTAACTTAAGCTTGGGAAGCTCGCGTGATACCTTTTCACCATACCCGCAACGCGAGCTTCGACATATTTTAGCGCGCCGCACGGGTCAAGCGGCATATCCCGCCAGAGAGGCACAGTCGCGCCTAACCCTCAATGATGTCGTGACTTTTCATCGATCTTGTTTATGACAGGAAAAGAAGTTTCATGAAGTGAATCACCATAATGCTGACGGAAATATTGGGGCCAGACGTCGTGGCACAGCTGACCCCGCCCCGGGTGTATGTTCACCTCGCGCTTTTGTTCTACGTGGTCGGGTTTTTGACCCGGGACGAGCTGATCTTGCGCGCACAGGTTCTGGCCGGAACGCTGTTTTACATTCTGTATTACTACTTCATCGCCGATGTCCCGCTATGGGAGGCGATACTGGGCAGTGTCGCGATCGCGGCGGCGAATATTTATTCGTCGATCATCATCATCCGCGAACGCTCCACCATCGGGATGAGCGCGACCGAAAAAGCGCTTTACGAGAAATTCCACACGCTCCGACCCGGCCATTTCCGACGCATCATGAAAAAGGCGGAATGGCTGCATGTGGACGCTGATACCGTGCTGCTGGAAAAGGATCGCGCGGTCGACAAGCTGTTTTACGTGCGCACCGGCGATGTAGAGCTAAGCCGCGGGGGCAAAACCGCAATGCTCGAGTCGGGTCATTTCCTGGGCGAGTTGGCGTTCTTGAAGGGTACGACCGCCTCTGCCACGGTCACGGCCAAAGACGGCGCTGAAGTGATCATCTGGGATCAGGCCACCTTGAAGAAAATCATGGAAAAGTCGCCGGTGATCTCCAACGCAATCGTCGCTTTGTTCAACGAGGATCTCGCAACCAAGTTGCTTGCAAGCTGGCCAGAAGATAAGTCCAGTTAAACCTATGTGAACAACGAAAGGGCGATTTCATGGCCGTGACTGTTGCAGTGTTTGGTTTGGGGTCTATGGGCTATGGCATGGCCAAATCCAGTTTGGATGCGGGTCTTTCCACCTATGGGTATGACGTTGCCCCGGACAATGTCGCGCGTTTTACAGACGATGGCGGAATGACCGGCGCGGTGGCCGATGTGGCACCAGCGCTGGATGCTGTAGTTGTGGTGGTCCTGAACGCCGCGCAGGTCGAAGAGGTTCTGTTCGGCGCACAAGGTGTTGTGCCCTTGCTTCGGGAGGGCGCGGTTGTCATGGCCTGCGCCACGGTTCCCCCTGAGTTCGCCAAGGAGATGGAACGCCGCTGCGGCGCGCAAGGCGTGCACTACCTCGACGCGCCCATTTCCGGTGGATCGGTCAAGGCCGCGCAAGGCAAGCTGGGCGTGATGGCCTCCGGCACGCCCGACGCCTTTGCCGCCGCGCAGCCCGTCCTCGATGCCACCGCGGAAACCGTCTTTACCTTGGGCGATGCCGCCGGGGCAGGATCCGCGATGAAAGCTGTAAACCAGCTGCTCGCAGGGGTCCATATTGCCACCATGGCGGAGGCGCTCACCTTTGGCATGACGCAAGGCATTGATGCCGACACATTTGTGGACGTGATCACCAAATGCGCGGGCAATTCCTGGATGCTGGAAAACCGCGCGCCGCATATCGCGGCCGGTGACTATACCCCGCATTCCCAGGTTAATATCTGGCCCAAGGACCTGGGCATCGTGCTAGAGGCCGCCGCCGCCACAGGCTTTGACGCGCCCATCACCAAAACCGCGCTCACCCGCTACATGCGTGCGGTTGAGATGGGGCTGGGCCGCGAGGATGACGCTGCGGTGGCCAAGGTCTATGCAGATGAGGCGGGCTTGACCCTGCCCAAGGGCAAGTCATGAAACTGGGCTGCATCGGTGACGATTTCACCGGCTCAAGCGATCTGGCCAACACATTGGCCAAACAGGGGATGCGCACGGTGCAATACACCGGCATCCCCTCGGACCCAGCCGCACCAGATGTTGAGGCCGGGGTGATCTCTCTCAAATCCCGGTCGATCGCGGCCGAAGACGCCGTCGCCCAATCACTGGCTGCGCTGGAATGGCTCAAGGCCCAAGGGTGCACGCAGTTCTTTTTCAAATACTGCTCGACCTTCGACTCCACAACGCATGGCAATATTGGACCGGTTGCCGATGCGCTTGCAGATGCGCTTGACGCTGACCGGGTGATTGTTTGCCCGGCTTTTCCGGGCACAGGCCGCTCCGTCTATCAAGGCCACCTTTTTGTGAACGATCGGCTGCTGAGCGAAAGCGGCATGGAAAACCACCCGCTCACCCCGATGACAGACCCGGATTTGCGCCGCTGGATGGGCCTGCAAACCGACTACAGCGTGGGCCACATCCCCGCGCAAACCGTATTCCAGGGCGCTGATGCCATAAAGGACGCCCTCCGTGCGCAAAGTGAGGCGGGCCACCGTCACATCATTGTCGACGCCATTCGCGATGAAGACCTGATGGACATCGGCCGCGCCTCCAAGGATCTCAAACTCATCACCGGTGGGTCAGGTGTCGCCCTTGGTCTGCCCGCCAATTTTGGTTGCGCCCCGGGCATGCCGGACTGGCAAGGACAAGCGGGGCAGGCGCTTGCGCTCTCCGGTTCTTGTTCCAACGCGACCCGAGCTCAGGTGGCCTATCACGCGGCGCATCACCCGACGCAGGACGTGTCCGCGGCCGACATCATCGAGGCGCGTGTCACACCCGACACTATGCTCGACTGGGCGCTGAATGCCGGAGATCTCCCCCTGATCTACACCTCCGCTGATCCAAGTGTTGTGGCCGAAGTGCAAGATACATATGGACGCGAAAACGCCGCCTCGGCCATTGAAGGGTTTTTCGCCAGTCTCGCCCGGCTTGCTGTGTCCGCTGGTATCACACGCATGATCACAGCGGGCGGCGAAACCTCGGGCGCGGTCGTTGAGGCGCTGGATCTCGGCCAACTCACCATCGGACCTGAGATTGACCCCGGCGTCCCGGCCCTACGCGCCAGCCCAAGCCTTGTGGTCGCGTTGAAATCCGGCAATTTTGGCGCGGACGACTTCTTTGAGAAAGCAAACAAGGTGCTGGCATCATGAGAGAGACGCAACTGCGCGAGCATATGTGCACCCTTGCCGCCTCGCTTTTTGCTCGCGGCCTGACCCATGGCAGCGCCGGCAATATCTCTGCGCGT
>ERZ1740070.1081-NODE-1081-length-17468-cov-5.059323_pt1 | contig 17468 bp, 11 predicted proteins | sample MGYA00581734_ERZ1740070 | MGnify/ENA primary metagenome ERZ1740070 (study PRJEB43018, sample SAMN04849744) | marine metagenome | isolation source: floating plastic debris | place: Pacific Ocean | collected 2008-09-01 | study: EMG produced TPA metagenomics...
CGGCAATTATTCGCTCGCTATTCTAGTCTTCCTAGGTGGGTTTTCCGCATCGGCGGGTATGATCGTGATCGCGAGCGTGGCCTTGTCGACTAAGATCACCAACGACCTGATTGCACCTGTGTTCTTTCGCAAAGCGCTGAAAAGCGAGGCGAGCCAATCGGGTGGCACCGACCGCGCATTGTTGGCGGCGCGCCTGCTGCTGGTGCGCCGATTGGTGATCGCGGGCCTGTTGGCGCTCGCTTACATGTTCTATCTTGGTTTTGGGCGGAGCGGCAGTTTGGCAGGCCTTGGAACGCTCGCCTTTGCAGCCGCCGCGCAATTTGCGCCGGGCCTTGTGTTGGGAATGGCGAGCGAGAACGGCAACAAGGCCGGGATGCTTGCGGGCCTTTCGATCGGCGCGCTGGCTTGGTTGGTTTTGCTGATCATCCCAGCGGCCACTGGCGCGGATCCGATCTTTGCGATCCACGCTGATACGCTGGTGTCCGGCGTTACCATAAGCCTCGTTGCCAACACGCTGGCCTATTGGGCGGTGTCGATGCTGTGGAAGCCAACCTTGCTCGACGCAGCGCAAGCCGCCGCCTTTGTCGGGACGCCCAGCCCCGGCGTTAGGCCCAAGCTTGTGACCAACAAACGCGTCGCCGATGTGCGCATCCTTTTGATCCAGTTTGTCGGCGAAGCGCGCGCCAACGCCGCAATCGCCGCCCAGCCCGGGGACCGACGCGATTCCGACGCCGCCGATGCGGCGTTGATCGAAATGGCCGAACGCGTGATTTCCGGCACAATCGGCACTTCATCGGCGCGCATGCTGATCGCCTCATGGTCGGGTGGGGAGGCCATTCCGCTGCCCGATGTGGTCGCGATGTTCGACGAGACCAGCAAGCGGCTAAATTTCTCAGGCGACCTCCTTCAAATTGCGATTGAGAATATCGACACCGGGGTCGCGTTGGTGGACGCTGACATGAAGCTGGTGGCGTGGAACACCCGCTATCAAAGGATGTTCGACCTGCCTGACACGCTCGTCGAAGTCGGCAAGCCGATTGCCGATCTCATCCGCTTTAACCAGCGCAACAGCACGCTGACCCCTTCCGCTATCGACATGTATGTGGAGCGCCGCCTTTACCACATGCGCGCCGGGCACGAGCATCGCCACGAAAGCGAGCAAAGCGATGGCCGCGTGATGCGCATTGTCGGCTCGCCCACACCGGGTGGCGGCTATGTGACGTCTTACACTGACATCACGGCGGACAGACGCGCGGAGCAGGCCTTGGAAGAGCAGGTCACTCAGCGCACCGAGCAACTGCGCGAGGCTAACGAGGCGCTGGCGCAGGCCACGCAATCAAAGACGCGGTTTTTGGCGGCCGCCAGCCACGACCTTATTCAGCCGCTCAACGCCGCGCGCCTGTTCGCCTCTGCTTTGGGCGAAGAGCTGTCTGACAACAAAGCCCACGCCGCTCTGGTTCGCGATCTCGATGGCTCCATCGCCTCAGCGGACCGATTGATCCGGGCGCTGCTTGATATTTCGAAACTGGACAGCGGGGGGATCGAGCCCAAAATCGAAGAAGTCGCGCTGGATCAGGTGTTTGAAGAAGTCGCGCGCGAATTTGCGGTTCAGGCCAAAGCGAAGGGCATAGAGCTTAGACGCGTGCGCTCCAGCGCCTGGGTGTCGACCGATCGCACCTTGCTGACCAGTGTTCTGCGCAACCTTGTCAGCAACGCCATACGCTACACCAACGAGGGCGGCGTTCTGATGGGCGTGCGTCGTGAAGGCGATCGTGTAGCCCTTTGCGTTCACGACACCGGCCGCGGCATCGCCGAAGAGGACATTGCACGCATCTTCCGCGAATTTGAACGCGGCGCGTCCACCGATCGCGAAGGGTTGGGGCTTGGATTGGCAATCGTCTCGCGCACCACCGCGCTGCTGGAAACGCGGGTCGATGTGTCCTCCAAACCCGCGCGCGGCAGCCGCTTTTCGCTGAGCCTACCGGTCTTGCGATGGGGCACACCAATGTCGATTGAAGCGGTTCAGCGGCCCGTGCGCTCTGTGCGAACGGCGCGCGTGCTGGTGGTCGACAACGACACGGCGGTTCTGACGGCGACTTCGGCTCTGCTAACCAAGTGGGATCTCAATCCCATCTGCGCGACCAGCCTTGTGACCGCTCTCGAGGTATGTCCCACAGCGCCCGATATCGCGCTTATGGACTACCGCCTCGACGGCGAAGAGCGCGGTGACAGTGTGTACAGCGAATTGTGCATGGCCTGGCGCGATCAACCGCCCGCGATATTGCTGACCGCCGAAGACAGCGAAGAAACCGAGTTTGCAGCTGTGGCGATGGATGCCAATCGTCTGCTCAAGCCATCGTCCCCCGCGGCCCTGCGCGCATTGATCTCAACCTGTTTGGCGCAGCGTTCAACGCCGCCCGTGCGCAAAGAACGTCAGGCGCCCACTGCGTCGGTTGCGGGCTGATCCACGTCCAGCTTGGCGGCGAGAAGCACCGCTTGCGTGCGGTTAGACACACCCAGCTTACGAAAAATCGCAGTGATATGCGCCTTGACGGTCGCCTCGCTAATGTCCTGCTCGTACGCGATCTGCTTGTTCAGCAAGCCTTGGCGGATCGATCCCAGAATGCGGCGCTGAGCCGGCGTAAGGCTAGCCATGCGCGTCAGATCATCGTCGCTGCCCGCGTCGTTTTCCGGGAATGCGGTGTCCCCATCACGGACAGCTGAAAGGCTGGCACGCATCTCGTCAAGCCCTGACGATTTGGGAATAAAGCCCGCCGCGCCCAATTGCTCCGCCGCCGCGTAAACGCGGGGTTCTTCGCTGGCGGAAACGATGACGATCGGCAGCGCGGGAAAGTCCTGACGCAAATCCATCAAGACACTCAGACCGCTGGAATCTTCCATGTGAAGATCGAGGAGCAGAGCCTCCGCCCCGCCTTCCAGCTCAGTCCGCGCTTGAGCGGCTGAACTCGCTTCGACAACCTCAGCGCTGCTCCACACCTTGGTCACAGCGTGGCTTAAAGCGGTGCGGAACAGCGGATGATCGTCCGCAATAATAATGCGCATATTGGCCTCTCCCAAAGCCGGATCCCATACAAGCGATCCGTCTTGGAAGGCAGGCCGCTCGTTCATCGATTTTGACGGCCCTCGATCAAACGGTCAACCAGCGATGGATCGGCAAGCGTTGAGGTGTCCCCCAAAGACCCAAAATCGTTCTCGGCGACCTTGCGCAGGATCCGCCGCATGATCTTGCCCGAACGCGTCTTGGGCAGGCCATCAGTGAACTGGATGTGATCGGGTGTGGCGATGGGGCCGATCTCTTGCCGGACCCAGGCGCGCAGCTCTTTATACAGCTCTTCGGTGCCTTCTTCGCCGGCGTTCAAAGTGACATAGCAATAGATGCCCTGCCCCTTGATATCATGCGGGTAGCCCACCACCGCGCTTTCCGCGACCTTCGCGTGAAGCACCAGAGCGCTTTCCACCTCGGCCGTGCCCATCCGGTGGCCCGAGACGTTGATCACATCGTCCACACGGCCCGTGCTCCAATAGTAGCCGTCTTCGTCGCGGCGGCAGCCGTCGCCTGTGAAGTACTTGCCCTTGTAGGTCGAGAAATAGGTCTGCTCAAAACGATCGTGATCGCCATAAACGCTGCGCGCCTGGCCCGGCCAACTGCCAATAATGCACAGATTGCCTTCCACAGCGCCTTCGAGAACGTTGCCTTCGTTATCGACCAGTTGGGGCTGAACACCAAAGAAAGGCATGCCCGCCGATCCCGGCTTCATATCGTGCGCGCCGGGCAAAGTGGTGATCATATGACCGCCCGTTTCGGTCTGCCACCAGGTGTCCACGCTCGGGCAGCGTCCCTCGCCCACCACATCAAAATACCAACGCCAGGCTTCCGGGTTGATCGGCTCGCCCACGGTGCCCAACAGGCGCAGCGAAGAGCGATCGCGGCTGGTGACGAAGTCATCGCCCTCACGCATCAGAGCGCGGATCGCGGTGGGTGCGGTGTAGAGCGTCGTGACTTTGTGCTTGGCCACCACGTCCCAGAATCGTCCGTGATCAGGATAGTTGGGCACGCCTTCGAATACGACTTGCGTCGCACCGTTGATGAGCGGACCGTAAACGATGTAGCTGTGGCCGGTGACCCAGCCGATATCGGCGGTGCACCAGAAGATGTCGCCGGGCTGATAATCAAAGGTGTAGTTGAACGTAGTCGTCGCCCACACACCGTAGCCACCCGTCGTGTGCAACACGCCCTTGGGCTTTCCGGTTGAGCCGGAGGTGTAGAGGATAAACAGCGGGTCTTCCGCGTTCATCTCGACGCAGGGGCACTCCTCGTCGCTCGCCAGATCGGTCAGCCAATGGTCGCGGCCCTCGACCATATCGATCGCGCCGCCTGTGTGCTTGTGCACCAGCACCGCATCGACATCCGCACCTTCGATCTTGAGAGCGGCGTCGACATTGGCTTTGAGCGGCACGCGCTTGGAACCACGCAACCCTTCATCAGACGTGACAAGGAAGCGGCTGCCGCAATCCTCGATCCGACCGGCCAGCGCTTCGGGGGAAAATCCGCCGAAGACAACCGAATGGATGGCTCCGATCCGCGCGCAGGCCAGCATGGCGACCACGCCTTCCACGATCATGGGCATGTAGATGGTGACGCGATCACCGGTCTTTACGCCCATCTTCTTGAGGGCGTTGGCCATGCGCACGACGTCCGTGTGCAATTCGCCGTAGGTAAGCGAGCGGTCCGGCGTCGTGGGATCATCGGGTTCGAACAAAAGCGCGGTTTGATCAGCGCGCGTTTCAAGATGACGATCAACCGCGTTGAAGCACAGGTTGAGTTTGCCATCGTCAAACCAGCGGATATCAGCGGGATCAAACGACCACTCGCCGCCTTTGGTCGGCGTTTTGGACCAGGTCAAACGCTCAGCCTGTTCCAGCCAGAACGCGTCGGGCTGTTCGATCGAACGCTTGTACATTTCCTGATACTGTTCGGCCACACAGTTTGTGGCTCGGGCAGATTGCGGACGCTCAACAGCATGAATCATTCTGGCTCTCCCTTTGGATGCGCTGATCATACTGAAACCCTCCCCTTTTATGCTCTCAGACATTGGTCTTAAGGCGCCGATCAAAGCCTTAGACAATGGTCGTAAGACTAACGGCTAGCTGGCGAAATGGCGAGAGAAAGGCAGGCTTAATAGCGACAAGACATCTTGGGAGGGATATTCATGTCGCCAATAGGCACCAATCGAACACAACGCGCCGCTCTGCGCACGACTCTGCTCATCGCCACTTGCCTCACCGCCACGCCGGTTATGGCGCAAGAACAAAGCGTTGAGGATCGCCTTGATCGCTTGGAAGCGCTGGTTGAGGGGCTGATCACGCGCCTTGACGCGCAAGCGGGTGCAAACGACCAGCAGGCCGCGCAAATGCAGGCCCAGCAAGACGAAATTCGCGCTCAGGCGCAATCGGTTCTGGCCGCGACACAAGCGCTTGAGGCGCGCCAGAGCGAGATGGCCGCGAACCAGCAAGAGATCTCGGCCAGCCAGGCCCAGATCACAAAAGAACAGGCCGAATTTTCCGCCAAGCTGATCGACTTCGATATCCCCGAAGGCGAAGGCTTCAAGGTCGGCAACACCCGCATCACTTATGATGGCTATGTCAAACTCGACGCGATCAGCCAACGCACCAGCGGCGGGCAGTTGCCGGGCAATTCGATCCTGCGCGACTTCCTCATTCCCGTGGCCATCCCGGTGGGCGGCGAGGCCAGCGGGTTCGACACAGACTTCTCCGCGCGCCAGACGCGTTTCTTGTTCAAGACCGAAACCGATGTCGGCGACAATCACAAGCTGTCAGGCCTGATCGAGCTGGATTTCAACGTCACCAGCGGCGGGGATGAGCGGATTTCGAACAGCTTCGTACCGCGCATCCGCAACGCTTTGATCAACTTCGATAACTGGACATTCGGCCAGGGCTGGACGACCTTTATGAATGTCGGCGCGCTGCCCGACACGCTCGATTTCATCGGGGTGACGCCGGGCACCGCCTTCGACCGCCAGCCTCTGATCCGCTACACCAACGGGGGCTTACAAATCGCTCTCGAACAACCGGAAACGGTCGTTACCTCGCACACCGGCGCGCGTGTGATCGCGGGCGATGACCAATTGCCTGATGTTGTGGGCCGCTACAACTGGAACGGCGATTTCGGCAACTTCACCCTCACCGCCATTGCGCGCCAGTTGCATATCTCGGAGGATGACCTTCTGGGCGTGGACGACAGCGCCTGGGGCTATGGTGTCAGCGCGTCCGGCAAAGTCAAAGTGGGCGAGCGCGACGATTTCCGCTTCACCGCGACCGTGGGCGAGGGTCTGGGCCGCTATATGGGCCTGAACATCGTCAACGACGCCGCGATCACGACCGACGGAATGCTGGATCCGATTGCCACGTATTCAGGCTTTGCCGCCTATCGTCACATGTGGTCAGACAAGCTTCGCTCCAACATTGCGGGCTCCTATTTCAAGGCCGACAATCCGATCGCGCTGACGACCAATCAGGTGACTGACGAAAGCTGGAACGGCTTTGTGAACCTGATTTACAACCCGGTCGGGCCGCTCAATGTGGGCATCGAATTCATGTACGCCGAGCGCAGTCTGGAAGACGGCCGCAGCGGCAACCTGCAACGCATCCAGTTTTCAACGCAGTACAATTTCTAACCCAACCCACTTTCAGGTCCTCTCTCCTCTCTCAACCTGACCTGAAAAAAACTGGACCCTGCCTGCCTCTTTGGAGGTGGCAGGGTCTTTCTTTTGGTTCAGGCGTAACGCGCCAAGGCTTCGGGCGTGTCGATATCCACCAACCATTCGGGCGGGCATTCAAGGGTGCGCGCCTCCTTCAGCAAAGCGCGCGCGCCGGTATCCCCGGTCAGCGTGGTGAGATCATCGATACGATTGCGTCCGAAAATCGCGGGCGGTGAGCGCAAACGGCCCGCTGCAGAACAGATGATGTCATCGGGTTCACTCCAAGCCTCAATCAGCGCCTCAAAGTGCTGGCGTGGGACGAACGGCATATCCGCCAACGCGATCAGCAAGGCGTTGCAGTCCATCTTGATCGCGCGGCGAGCCGCGTTGGCGACCGAGTTGCCCATCCCCTCCGCTGCCTGCGGGTTCATGGCCACGCGAAAGCCCGCATCGAGCCATGCGGGCTGGCAGGGATGGTCAAGGCTGGAGGCGATCACAAAAGCGCGCGCGCCCGGCACCCAATCGACCGGCGCGTTGCGGCACACATGCTGGCCCAGACGCTGCCCGCGAAAAGGCTGAGCGAGCTTGTCTTCCTCTCCGAACCGCCGAGAGGAACCCGCCGCCAGCACCGCGATAAAGACTTTGTGCTTAGCCAAGGGCGGCCTCGAAGTCGGCGTCTTGATAGGTTCGGATCACTTCCGCCAACGTCGACAGCGCCAGCGTGTGCGGATCGCGCGAGGAGTGGAACACCCCTATCGGCGCTTTGATGGTGTCGAGCTTCTCCTGGGTGACCCCGCGCGCGAGCAAGGCCTCGGATCGAAACGCGTGCGCTTTGCGGCCACCCATGGCGCCAAGATAGAAATGCGGCAAGCCAAGCGCTCGCTCCATCAGCTCGATTTCCCAATCGTGATCATGAAAAAGGAACACAAACGCGGACCATGGATCACTTTTCAGAATATCGGTCTGCGAGCGCCGTTTGAGCAGCGTGGGAGTGTGCCCCTGACAATCCAAGGCGGCGATGATCCGCTCATCAGGGGTGAGAGCGCGGACTTCGCAACCCATCGTGTGCGCCAGCGTCGAGAGCGCTTCGACCCCCGCGCCGTGACCGATGATCTGAACACGCGGCGCTGGCCATTGGCCAAAGACACCGTCGCCCGTGACCGGATCAAACGCATCGGGCTGCCAGGCGGGCCGATGCTCCACCTCTTCAGGACCAACGGCGATGGCAAAGGGTGCGCGCGCGTTTTCACTCTCTAGGCAACGGGCGATAAACTCGCTTCCGGCCAAAGGCGCAAAGTGGAGGTCCAGCCCACCGCCGCATGGCAGCTTGATATCGAGATAGGGCGACCCCGCGCCAAAGCGCACAACCCGTGTGGCACCCACCTTTAAGGTTTCCAAGGCCTCGGCCACCACCGCGTTTTCGATACAGCCACCTGAAAGCGAGCCTTCAAAGCTTCCGTCTTGGGCGACGCCCATGATCGTGCCGGGGTTGCGCATGGACGAACCTTCGACCGCGCACACCGTCACCAGCGCGCATGGCATCCCACGCTCTTGCGCTGAGTTCAGGAACCGAAGGACTTTGGCGCGATCCACAAGCGAAATCTAAGCGGTCTTAAGACCCTTCGCTGGTCGAGGCGAGATAGGCGGCGATGGCCGCGCGTTCTTCGGCATCGCGCACCGCGCCCGCCACCATGCTGGTCCCTTCGACATAGGCAGCCGGGTTCGACAAAAAGCGGTCAAGCGAGGCAAAGTCCCACGTGATGTCCGATGAAGCGAGCGCGTCCGAATAGGGATAGCCTTCTTTCGAACCCGCTGGCTGGCCAAAGACACCATGCAGATTGGGTCCGGCCTGATGCGGGCCGCCGGGGTCCGCGTTGTGACAGCCGCTGCATTGCGCAAACGCCTCTTCGCCAAACGCGACCTTGTCGATCACTCCCGCCGCTTCAGCGGGAGCATCGGGAGCCGCCGCCGGTTCGCCCGGCGCGCGAATGACGATCTGTTCGACCACCGGCGCAGGCTCACTTGATCCGCACGCGGCCAGCGCCAGCGTCAGCAGCCCTGCTGCCAGAAACGCAGTGTTACGCATTCTTGATCTATCCCCTCGAAACCCGATCAAGCGAACTGCTTGGCAATCGGCAGCTCGCGCAGGCGTTTGCCGGTCGCTGCGAAGATCGCGTTGGCAAGCGCTGGCGCAGCGGGTGGCAGACCCGGCTCGCCCGCGCCGCCGATCGGCACATCGCCGCTATTGATGATTTCGACCATGATGCCCGGCGTCTCGTCCATGCGCAGCATCTTGTAATCGTGGAAGTTGCTTTGCTTGACCCCACCATCGACCAAATCCAGCTCGCCATACATGGCGGCGGTCAGGCCAAAGACGATGCCGCCTTCTATCTGGTTCTTGAACCCATCCGGGTTCACGACATAGCCCGCGTCGCACACCGCCCAGACGTTTTCGAGCTTGGGCTTGCCTGAGCTCATGTCGACCTCGATCACTTGGGCTACAATTGAGCCAAAGCTTTCGACAATCGCGATGCCTTTGGCCCGGCCTTCAGCCAACGGCGCGCCCCAGTCCGATATTTCGGCGACTTTCTTCAGCACGGCGCTTTGGCGCGGCGCGTCCTTCAGCATCGCCAGACGGTATTCGTACGGATCCGCGCCCGCGGCGTGCGCCGCCTCGTCGATAAAGCTCTCGATGAAAAAGCCGTGCTGCGAATGGTCCACCGAACGCCACGCGGCGAACGGCAGGTGCAGCGGCGCCTCAGCTGTGCGCACACGTGTGTTCGGGATCGAATAGATGCCCGGCACGCTGGCCTCGGCAGGATCGTTGCGCTGCGTGAAGATATTGTCGTAGGCCACCAAAGTGCCGCTTTCATCAAGACCGGCTTTAAACCGGCTGATTTCGGCCGGGCGGTATAGCGCTTTTTGGGTGTCTTCCTCGCGGCTCCATATCGCCTTGATCGGATAGCCGGTGGCTTGCGCAATGCGCGCGGCCATCACTGTGTAGACGCCTTCCAGACGCCGCCCGAACGAGCCGCCCAGATAAGGGTGGTGCACGGTGATGTTTTCCTTGTCGATGCCCAGCGCCGCGTTCAGTTCGGTGCGCACGCGCAGGGGCACCTGCGTGCTGGTCCACACATCGCATTTGCCGTCGGCCACCATGGCGGTGCAATTGATCGGCTCCATCGGAGCGTGCGCCAGATAGGGCACCTTGTATTCGGCCTCTAGCGTGGTGGCCGCGCCCGCGAAGGCTTCGCCAAAGTTGCCCTTGGTCGCGGCCTCTTCGCCGCCATCCGCGCCCGCTTCGTCCATCGCGCTTGTGTAGGCGGCGTACTGGTCCGCTGTGGTTTTGATCGGGCTTTCGCTCTTGGTCCACGTAACATCGACGCGGTTCAGCGCCTGCTGCGCCTGCCAATAGCTGTCCGCCACCACAGCGACGAAATCGCCCATATTGAGGATTTGCAGGACACCCGCCATGTCCTTGGCGCGCGAGGCGTCCATGCTGGCGACGCTGGTGCCGGGCACAGGCGGGCGCACGGTGGCGGAGTAGGAAAACTCCACGCCTTCAGGCGCGGCGTCGATGCCGAATTTTGCGGTGCCGTTGACCTTGCCCGGAATATCCTTGCGGGCCTTGCTCTTGCCGATCAGCGTGTACTGGTCAGCGGTCTTGAGCGTCGGGGTCTGGTCCATCGGCTGATCGGCGGCGGCGGTCGCGAATTCGGCGTAGGTCGCCGACTTGCCCGAAGCCGCGTGGATCAGCGTGCTGTCTTTGGTCTCGATCTCGCTTGCCGGCACACCCCATTCATCCGCCGCTGCGCCGACCAGCATCTTGCGCGCCGCCGCGCCCGCGACCCGCATCTGGTACTGGCCCGTCGTGCGGATCGAGGAGGACCCCCCGGTAATGAGCGCGTCCGCCATAAGACCGATCTGCGTGAACAAGCCGTCCCACGTCGGCTCAATCCAATCAGCCGCGTTCATCGTGAACGGCGCGACAAAGGCGCGCGCTGTGTCGGTAACGATATAGCTGCCATCGGTCGGCGCTTGCTGCACGCGCACCTGGCTCCAATCCGCATCCAGCTCGTCGGCGAGCATCTGCGCCAACACCGAATGCGCGCCCTGCCCCATCTCGCAGTGGGGGACGATGGCGGTGATCACGTTGTCGGTGTCGATCTTGACCCAGCTGTTGACCAGCTGTTCGCCTTCGCCCGACGCCACTTTGGGCGCCAGTGCGCCGATGGGGTTGCCGGAGCGAACGCCGATACCGATCAGCAGGCCTCCACCCGCCAGCACGCCCGCACCGATAAAACCGCGGCGGCTCCATTTAGCGAGGCCTGAGCGTTTCTTTTCAGGGGTAAGGTCATTCATGGCTTACACCTCCTCGCCCAGGATTTCGGAACTGGCGGGCAATTGGCCCGAGGCGACTTTGATCGCGCGGCGAATGCGGGTGTAGGTGCCGCAGCGGCAGATATTGCCCTTCATCGCGGCGTCGATGTCTTCGTCAGACGGCGTGGGATTGTCGCGTAAGAGTGCGGTGGCGCTCATCAACTGGCCGGACTGGCAATACCCGCACTGGGGAACCTGCTCTGAAATCCACGCTTGTTGCAGCGCGGAGAGCTCACCCTCAGGCCCCGCAATGCCTTCAATGGTCGTGATGGCCGCGCCTTCCGCGGCCGAAACGGGGGTCGAGCAGGAGCGGATCGGCGTGCCATCCAGATGCACGGTGCACGCGCCGCACTGCGCAATGCCGCAGCCAAATTTGGTGCCGTTCATGCCCAGCTTTTCGCGCACGACCCACAGGATCGGCATGTTCGGATCAGCGTCGACCTCTACAGGTGCGCCGTTCAACGTGAATTTTGCCATGGTTTTCGTCTGCTCTCTCTCGCTTCGAACGGCGCTTCCTCCCCAGGGCGCGGCTCCGTTGCATCGTGCAATCTATCGCAAGGCTCGACGTTCGCCAAGCGCAATACTATCGCGGATCGTATGGAAACGATCCCCTTCGACACCTTCGCCGCGCTCGATATGAGAGCGGGCACCGTCACGCGGGCCGAACCTTTTCCCGAAGCGCGCCATCCCGCGATCAAGCTGTGGGTCGATTTTGGCGGTGAGATCGGCGTGAAAAAAAGCTCGGCGCAGATCACCGATCGCTACACGCCAGAAGGGCTCGTGGGGGCGAAAGTGATGGCGGTGGTGAACTTTGCACCACGGCAAATCGGGCCGTTTATGTCCGAGGTGCTAGTGCTGGGCTTTCCCGACGAAGATGGCGCGATCGTGCTGGCGAAACCAGAAGCGCCGGTGCCAGACGGTGCAAGACTGGCCTAGACCAAATCGCCAAGCGCGGTTTTGAGATCATCCAAGTAAGGCTCAAACGGCTTCCAAGCGCCTTGCCCCTTGCGGTTGATCGGCTCGCGCACTTGTTCGCTCGAAGCTGTGCGCACCGCGCGGTCCGTCTTGTGAAATTGCAGCGTCGCCTCTTCAAAAGGCAGCTCGAGAAAATCGAGCATCCGGCGGGTCTGCCCCTCCTGATCGTCGAGCACGTCTTCGTGTTGAACGCGCAAGATTTTGCCGGGCAGAACCGCATCCCAATGGGCCATCAGGTCGACGTAATCGGAATAATATCGGCCGACCTCGGTAAGGCCGTAAGTGAACTCCTGCCCTTCGGCAAAAAGCTGCTTGAAGCCGCTGAAACAGCAGTCCATCGGCGCGCGGCGCGCATCGATGATCTTGGCGTTGGGCAAGATCAGGTGGATGAGGCCAATGTGCCGGAAGTTGTTCGGCATCTTGTCGATGAAGAACGGCGCGCCCTGGCGGTGAATGCGGGTGTTCTCGATAAAGTCCGCGCCGAACTTGGCCAATTGTTCCGCGTCCAGATCGTACAGGATTTCAGGATAGCGTGAGACCCCCGCTTTGCGCCCACGCAGCCGGTGAGCGAGCGCCAGGATATTGGGCAATTCCAGCGTGCCGTCGATCTGCGAATGGCTGGCAAGGATTTGCTCAAGCAAGGTTGAGCCGGCTCGTGGAAGGCCGAGGATAAAGATCGGGTCGGGCGCTGTGTTCCCTGACCCAGCGTGTTTCTCAAACATCTCGGGCGTGCAGATCGCGCGCTGCTTGACCAGCTCTTCGCTCATCTTATCCGCGCTGTATCGCGTCTGCGCGCGTTTGAGGCTGTTGCCCTTTTCGTAGAAAGCAAAGCTCTCTTCGTATTCGCCCGCATCCTCCAGCGCCTTGCCCAGGGCAAAGCTGATATGCACGCGGTCCATAAAGGCAAGGTCTGGGCGTTCGGCTTGCTGACGCATGGCGTCAACCTGCGCGTCGTCAAACCGATAAGTCTTGAGATTGGCGAGCGCGTAATAGGCATCGCCGTGATCAGGCTTTGAGGCAATTGCGGCGCGGTAGCTGGCCTCCGCCTCTTCGCGCGCGCCTTTGGTTTTGAGCGCGTGACCACGGCTCGTCAGGCTGGCGGGATCGCCGGGTAGTTTTTCGAGCACCTGGTCAAACAGGGTGAGGCCCCGTTTGTACTCGCCCATCTGGATGCACTCAATCGCGAGGCGCGATTGAAAGATCGGGTTGTTCGGGTCGCGGGCGTGCAACGCTTCGGCTTCTGAAAGGGCTTTGGTGAAATTCTGTCGCCGCCGCAGCGCGTCGATATAGTCGAGCCTGAGTTGCACATCGTCGGGCGAAAAGACCACCGCGCTTTCGAGCAGAAACTCCGCTTCTTCCAAAACGCCGAATTCAATCCCTATCCGGGCGAGCAAGCGCATACCTTCGACGTTTCGCGGGTTCTGGCGCTGGAAGTGGCGGCAGATTTCCTCAGCGCGCAGCAGGCGTCCTTCGGCCAAATGGTGCTGCACCGCCACCAGTTCGCGAGGAAGGGTGCCCAAACGCTGGCGCTGCGCTTCGGCCGCCTGCGCTTCGGCCAGCCGCCCCGCCTCGCGGTGTAGCCGCGCCTGTTCGCGCCAGCTGGCCTCCAGAGCGGGGTTGAAGCGGGTGGCGCGCGTATACGCCTCCAGCGCGCCCGCGGTGTTGCCGCGCGCGGCGAGAAGGTGCCCCTGCTCCTGCCACGCGCGCCCGTACTCAGGCATCGCCGCGTGTAGCGCCGTCAGATGCTTGGCGGCCTCGTCAAATCGCTTCAGATAGCGCTGGGCAATGGCGGCCATGTAATGCGCGTCGCCATCGTCCGGATCGTCCGCCAACACTTCACCCGCCAGCGCAAGCCCACGTTCAAACTGGCCCGCCTGCAACGCATCTTGCGCGGCTTTGAGGGTGTCTTGTCTGCTGCTCATGATCGAGGCCCTAAAGAATAAAGGCGGGAAGAGCCAAGCCCTCCCCGCCTTCAATCCTGTAAGACGCGAACCGTCAGTAGTCGAAGCCGACGCGCATACCGACAGTCAGCGGACGGTTGACCACGATCCGTTCGCGATCGTTGCCGTAGATGCCGGAGATCTGAGCGCGTTCATCGGTGAGGTTCTCGCCGAAGATTTCCACGCGCCAGCGATCGCCCTTCACGCCGAACGAAAGGTCCGCGAGGAAGTAGTCCGCCAACTCGATATTGTTGATCTGCACAATGTCGGTGAACTTCTCAGCCGAATAGGTGAACTGCGGCTGGATGTACGCTTCCAAGCTGTCGTTCAGATCCCACTCGTAACGCGCGCGGATATTGCCTTGAAACGCCGGCGCGTAGGCGAGTTCTGAGCCCACGACCACATCATCGGATGGCGTCAACACTTCGGTGATCTCGGTGTCGAGGATCGAGAACGCGCCCGCCACGGTAAAGCCCGGAAGCGAATAGGGCGCGATCACAAAGTCGGCTTCAATCCCGTAAATCTCCGCGTTCGCCGCGTTATCGGCGAAGAACAGGTTGGTGATCGACGGATCAAAGATCGAGGTTTGCAGATTGGTGATATCGACGAAGAAGGCCGAGCCGTTGAGGCGCACCTGCCCATCAAGAAATTCGGTTTTCCAGCCGAACTCGTAGTTCTTCACTTCATCGGTCTCGAGCTCGAAAGGCACCACGAACCCGGTTGGGCCCACAGCTCCGCCGGGACGGTTAAGCAGACCGGGGCGGAAGCCTTCCGAATAAGTGGCGTAGAACAGCAGATCTTCGGTCGGCGTCAGCGTGACGGTGCCTTTGAAAATCGTCCCGCTGGTCGAAGCCGTATCCGGGTTTCCGTTCGGGTTGTTGGGCGCATAGAGGGCGCTGATATTGGTGCCGCCCAGCTGCGTGTCCTGCCGCTGGTCCTGCGGGATGTTCACGTTTGGCCCGAAGATCGGCGAAACGCGGTTGTTGAACGAGCCATTGGCGCTGCCCAACAGGTCCACTTCCACATCATAGTAGCGCAGGCCCGCGGTCACCGTCAGCAAGTCGGGTACAATATCGCCGCTGACTTCACCGAACAGACCGAACTGTTCATCGGTGCGTCGCACATCGTTGCGGAAGATCGTATCAGCCGGGAAGGGGCCGGGATCGCTGAAAAACCCGTCCGAGGTGTTGCCCACGGGGCCCGGAGGCGCTCCGGGATTGGTCAGCGGGAAGTTGGGCACAAAGCCGAGACCCACGCCGTCAAAGCCGCGCGTGAAGACGTTGCCCGGATAGGCAAAGTCGACGCGTTCATCGAGTTGGAGGTCGGAATAGAACCCACCACCCTGGAACCGGACGCGCCAATCATCGGGCGTAGAGAAGCGCAATTCCTGCGTGAACACCGTCGTATCCGAAACCGAATTCACATACAGGTTTGGCGCCTGGCACGTGCCGCTGGGCGTGTTGCCCGCACCGGGATACACCACCGAAGTGTCGCAAATGTAGTAAGGCAGATATTGGCCAGCGAACAGGTAATCGGTGTAGTCCGCGCGCTGGTTAGTTTCGCGGTCCGTGTAGGCGCCGGTATACACCACGTCGAGCATTGCGATACGGCCTTCGACCGTCCAGCTGGTGTTTGAGAAATCGTCTTCAAGACGGTCTTCTTCAAAGCGGCTGATCTCCAGATCATCAAGTCCGCCAATATTGGGATCGGCGAAGAACGAACCGTCCGATTCCAGCGACTGGCGCTGGTGCGAAACGGTGACGGTCCAGTTGGGCGCTACTTCCCATAGAGCGCTGGCGCGGAAGCCAGCGTATTGGGTATCATTGAAATTGTCTTGCACCAGACCCGCGTTATCCGCGGCGATAAAGTTGACGTCGGAAAGGTCGGCGGTCGACTGGAAGCCAGCGCGCACGGCCGAGACCGGCACACCGTTCGAACGTACCGTGCCCGCCGGGCGGAAACGCGCGCTTTCGGTGAGGTCCTGCGTGCCAGCCACATTGTCGATAAAGCCGCCTTGGTCGTCGAGATAGACCACGCCGCGCAGCGCGAAGCTGTCGGTCACCGGCAGGTTGAGCATGACTTCGCCCTGATAGCTGCTTTCGCCGCCCTTGGTGAAGCTGACGCCGCCTGAGAAGCTGGCTTCGACACCAGCAAGGCTTGGCTTGTTGGTGATCAGGCGCACAACGCCCGCTTGTGAGCTGGCGCCAAACAGCGTACCCTGCGGACCGGAAAGCACCTCGATCCGCTCAAGGTCGGCGGCGTAGACATCAAGGTTACGCCCCGGCTGCGCGAGCGGTTGATCGTTGAGATACAGCGCCACGTTGGGGGCCAAGCCTGCCACACCGGCAACGGTGATGTTGGGCGTGGTTGAGGCAAGACCGCGGATGTAAATCGTACTCTGGCCTGGACCATTGCCTCCAGCCGTCACGCTGGGCAGCTGGTCGAGGTAGTCTTCAAAAGTGTCGATGTTCAGCTGTTCAAGCTGCTCAGACCCGATCGCGGAAACGGAAATCGGCACGTCTTGCAGGTCTTCGGAACGCTTCTGCGCGGTCACAACAATAACCGGCACACCGCCGCGCTTCTCGGGCGCAGCTTCGTCGGTGGCAGCTGCGGTTTCCTGCGCGGCAGCGGGCGCTGCCAACGCAATTGCACGCGCGCCAACCGACGCACAGCCAATAAGATATATCAATCTAGGCCCCTTTGGACTTTCAACCATGGCTCGCGATGCAGTCTTGCATCAGCGCTGCCGTTCAAGACACAGCGATTAAAGAAAATGCGCGTCTTCGGATTTGCGGTAACAAGCAGCGTGCAAGCTGGCTACCGCCCAGCGTGACAATTTCGAGAACGGTCGGAAAGTTGTTGCAGAATAACAACATTCAATTTCCGCTGCCATACAAATCAAGTTGTTCGAAAGTCGTATTCTCAAAACAGTCTTAAAGAATGATTTTTACTTGATTGATTTCCGTTTTTTCTAAGCGATTATAAAAGTAATGGGAAATACAATTTTCCTAGAGATCGATCAACACATGGGAGAGTTAAGTCAATCTGAAGTTACCAGCGTCCCATCCCAGTCCTCGCATTCTTGCGCTGTGCACGGCACACCGTGATGCTCGCGGATCAGGTCAAAGGTCACCGCCTTCAGGATTGATACGCTCATCGCCAACACGACGAAGGAAAATGGCAGCGCGCCGATGATCATCGTGATGCGGATCGCTTCGATCCCGCCGAGGATCAGCATGGACCCGACCACGAAAGCCAGCGCCACACCCCAGAAGACAATGTGCAGGCGGCGAGACCCTTCGTTCTCACCCGCGCCGTTGATCGTGTTGACGATCAGGATCGCGCTGTCGGCGCTGGTGATAAGGTAAGTCATCAAGAGGATGACGATAAGGCCCGAAACGACAACCGCGACCGTGGGAACAAGCAACAACGC
>ERZ1740070.1084-NODE-1084-length-17381-cov-8.306764_pt1 | contig 17381 bp, 19 predicted proteins | sample MGYA00581734_ERZ1740070 | MGnify/ENA primary metagenome ERZ1740070 (study PRJEB43018, sample SAMN04849744) | marine metagenome | isolation source: floating plastic debris | place: Pacific Ocean | collected 2008-09-01 | study: EMG produced TPA metagenomics...
TTTGGGCCTGTCGGTTGCGCGAGTGGGTGTGTTTGGCTGCCGAGGGGTGGGCGATGTGCCGATAGAGGTAACCCCGCGCGTGTCGCGGGCGTCCCTAGAGTGGACCAGCTCGGCCCAGGATGGGCACCGAGAGTTCCGCGCCTTGGGCGTTTGGTGTTCGGGCGATCGGCCCGGACCAAGTGGCGAGAGCCAGTGAATGGGAGATGCCATGCCGGCAGCGAGTGTGAGCTACCAACGGACGCGTGAGATGACGGTCGACGAGCTGCTGCTCGAGAATCGGATCGTGTTTCTCACGCAGGACATCAACCACGCGTCGGCGACGCGGGTGATGATGCAGATGCACTACCTCGACCGCGAGAAGCGCGGGCGGGAGATCCAGTTTTACATCAAGAGCCCGGGCGGCTCGGTGGACGAGACGCTTGCGCTCTACGACACCATGAAGCTGCTCGGCAGCCCGGTGAGCACGTACTGCATCGGGTATTGCTACTCGGGCGCGGCCGTGCTGCTGGCGGCGGGCGAGAAGGGCAAGCGGTTCATGCTGCCCCACGCGAAGGTGATGATCCACCAGCCGTACGGCGGCGTGACCGGCCAGGCCGAGGACATCCGCCTGCAGGCCGAGCGGATCATCAAGGACAAGAGCTCGCTGAACCGCATTCTCGCCGAGAGCACGGGGCAGACCTACGAGCAGATCGCGGCCGACGGCGAGCGCGACAAGTACTTCGACGCGAAAGAAGCGCTCGAGTACGGGCTCGTCGACGAGATCCTCAACCACCCCGAGAAGACGCCCGAGGGCAAGAAGGCCGACGCGTAAGCGCGCGGGCTCATTTCGGCACGAGATATGAACCACACGGCGCGGCGGGCAATCCCGCGGCGCATAGCGACGACAGGACACGGACAATGTCTTACCTGGTACCGATTGTCATCGAGCAGTCCCAACGCGGCGAGCGCTCGTACGACATCTACAGCCGGCTGCTCAAGGACCGGATCATCTTCATCGGCGGCGGCATCAACGACGACATCGCCAACCTCGTGACGGCCCAGCTGCTGTTCCTCCAGAACGAGGACCCGAAGGGGGACGTTTCGATCTACGTGAACTCGCCCGGCGGCAGCGTCACGGCGGGCCTCGGGATCATCGACACGATGAACTTCATCCAGCCGGACTGCGCGACGTACATCATCGGGCAAGCCGCGAGCATGGGCAGCCTGATCGCGTGCTCGGGCGCGAAGGGCAAGCGGTACGCGCTGACCAACGCGCGGAACCTGATGCACCAGCCGCTGCTCTCGGGTGTGATGGAGGGGCAGGCGACGGACATCGAGATCGAGGCCCGCGAGATGCTTCGCCTCCGCGATCGCCTGTACAAGGTCTACGCGAACGCGACCGGGCAGACCGAGAAGCAGATCGAGCTCGATTGCGACCGCAACAAGTGGCTCGATGACAAGGAGATGGTCGAGTACGGCCTGATCGACAAGGTGCTCGAGAACATCCCGCAGGCTGCCAAGGACTAAAGCAAGGCGCGGCGTAACGCGAGTTTCGACGGCACGGCTCGCAGGGGCCGTGCCGTTTTTCTATGCGCGGGTGCGCTCGGCGAGGCGTGCGGCGAGGGCGGTGAGGGCTCGGCGTGGGCCGTGGAGCTCGAGGTGGTCGAAGGCGTCTTCGATCGCGTGCCACGCGCGGTCGCGGTCGTCGCACTCGGGCCAGTCGTCCAAGATCTCGGTGACGCGGAGGGCGAAGGCCTCTACGCGGCAGGTTCGGCCGTCGGGCTTGTCGTATGTGTAGGTGGCGAGGCGCGGGCCCTCGATGACGCCTCGGACGCCAGCTTCTTCGTAGGACTCGACGATCGCCATCTCGGGCGGCGTGAAGCCGGCGTCGATGTGCCCCTTGGGAATCGCCCACTCGCCGGCGGAGTTGGTGATGAGCAGGACCTGCGTGTGCTCCGCGTGCAGGCGGAAGGGGAGCGCGGCGGTTTGGGGGGTGACGGCGGTCATCGACGGGAAACCTCGAGTGTATGGGCCAGCAGAGCTGGTGCTTCGTCAAACGCCGACAGGGGAAACTCCCGACGCAAGGCGTTGTCCGTCGAACGCATCAGGATGAGGTCTCCTCGTTGTTTGACGACGACTTCACTCCATTCTGCACGCACGGTGTGTCGTCGCAGGCGTGCTGCGAGACTTCCACCTCGCCGTTCAATGCCTTCCGACGTCACGCGGTGCTCCGAATGATGCACCGAAGACAAAGCCTCATCGACAAGGTTCAGCAGCGCCCAGATCGCAACCAAACCGAGCACGCTCACACCTCCAATGAACACGGCTTGGCTCACGGAAAGCCGCGAGCCAACCTCGTTTGCAGGGCGATCAAGCGCGGGGGCAACAAACAGAACCATGATGGCCAACAGCGTCAGGGTCAAAAAGCCTGCGCGTCCGAGAACGGATGGCAAGCAGCGCAGATCGACTTCGACATCCCGCAACACAGACTCGGTTGCTCGTATTCGCCGAAAGGTCAAGAAGTGCCGCATAGGCGAGGTTCGCTGAGTGCTTACACGTGCGCAGCCTGTGCCCAGATCGGGTTGGCCTCGCACATCGTGCGGACGTCTTCGCGGATGCGCTGGGTCGTTGCCTCATCGCCCTTGGCGCTGAGGACCTCGTCGATGAAGCCGGCGATGGTGTGCATGTGGTTTTCGGCGAGGCCTCGGGTGGTGAGGGCGGGGGTGCCGAGGCGCAGGCCGCTGGTGGTCTTGGGTGGGCGTGGGTCCTGGGGGACGCCGTTTTTGTTGCAGATGATGCCGGCGGCTTCGAGCCATGCCTCGGCGTCGGCGCCGGTGAGGGATTCGTCTTTGGGCTGGAGGTCGACGAGCATGAGGTGGTTGTCGGTGCCGCCCGAGGTGATGCGGAAGCCCTTGGATTGCAGTGCCTTTGCAAGTGCAGCCGCGTTCGCCTTGACCTGCTTCTGGTAGGTCTTGAACTCGGGCGTGAGCGCTTCGCCGAAGGCGACGGCCTTGGCGGCGATGACGTGCATGAGCGGGCCGCCCTGCATGCCCGGGAAGGTTGCGCGGTTGAACTTCTTGGCGAGGTCTTCGTCGTTGGTCATGAAGAGCCCGCCGCGCGGGCCGCGGAGGGTTTTGTGCGTGGTGGTCGTGACGACGTGGCAATGCGGGAAGGGTGAGGGGTGCTCGCCCGCGGCGACGAGGCCTGCGATGTGTGCGATGTCGGCGTGGAGGAGTGCGCCGCACTTGTCGGCGATGGCGCGGAAGCGCTCGAAGTCGATAACGCGCGGGTACGCGCTGAAGCCGCACATGAGCAGCTTGGGCTTGTGCTCCATGCAGACGGCTTCGACGGCGTCGTAGTCGAGGCGCTCGAAGTCGGGCGATGCTTCATCGCGGATGAGCGGGTAGTGGACGGGGCTGAACCACTTGCCGGACATGTTGACCTTGAGGCCGTGCGAGAGGTGGCCGCCGTCGGCGAGCTCGAGCGAGGCGAAGGTGTCGCCGGGGCTGAGCAGGGCGAGGAAGAGCGCTGCGTTGGCTTGCGCGCCCGAGTGCGGCTGGACGTTGGCGAAGTTGCAGCCGAACAGCTCGCAGGCGCGCTGCTGGGCGATGCGTTCGACCTCGTCGTGGTGGACGCAGCCGCCGTAGTAGCGGGCGCCGGGGTAGCCCTCGGCGTATTTGTTGGTCAGGCACGTGCCCATGGTGTGCATCACGGCGGGCGAGGCGTGGTTCTCGCTGGCGATGAGCTCAAGGGTGGTGTGCTGGCGGTCGGCCTCCTTGGCGATCAGGTCGGCGATCGCGGGATCGGCGTGGCGGAGGAGGTCGATGGTCTGGTCGTGGATGGGGTCGTTGGCCATGGGGGGATGGTATCGCGCGGGGGCGGGGTAGCTCGATGGGATTCCGCCAGTTGCTCGCGGCACGCGGAGGGCGTTAAGGCCAAAAGTGTGACAAGACCGGGCGGAGCAGCGGCTCGAATGGTGAGAAGATCAGCGGGTACGTGGCGAGGCTCAGGGCAACACTCGTCACGATCGCCATCGCCGCCGTGCCGCCGATCGCGATGCGGCGTGCGTCGGCGTTCGGCATCCGGAGGTAGCGACGGGCGAGGCACCACTGGGCCCATGCGGTCCACGAAAGGGCGGGGAGCGTGATGATCCAGCCGGTGTACGGCCTGGCGAGGCTCCCGAGGTGGGGGATGAATCCGGGAGCCGGGTAGCCCACGCGTGTGAGCACCCCGAGCGTCCAGCCGAGCATCGCCGGCAGAACGCTGGAACACAGCACCAACCCGGCGATCGGAAGCGCGAGCAGGCACGCTCGCAGCACAAGCCGAGGGCGGGCACCGTCCCGGCGGAACACGGTTGGGGAGACGAGAAAGACCAGCGGCGTGAGCACGATCACGAGCGGCGCCCAGCCAAAGTGCGGCGAGAAACTCGGCGACGCCGCGGCGAACATCCAGGGATCGGGAAACGGCGTCAACACCCATCGCAGATTGCTCGGCCGATCGATGTAGAACTCGAGAAGCTCGGCAAGCGACAGGTTCGAAACCTGCGTCGCGCCCGCGATGAACCAGACAAGGACGAACGCGACGACAGCCACGTACGTCAAGGCCGTCGCGATGCACACGCCGAGCGTAAGCCTCGCAAGCCGGATCGATGGTGTGCGTTGCAGCCCCTGCCAGAGACGACCCGGCCGCGGTAGAACTGTGAGCCATCGAAGCCAGACGCGCACGCCGCGGTGCTGCTCGAACGACCAGCGCGGCGAGTGGTTGGCGGCGGCGAATGCGTTGCTGATGTCGACGTCATCGCCGCACTCGGGGCATGTCGATACGAGCGGGCACTGCGTGGTCCACGAGGCGATCTCGCCGGCGAGGTCGTAGTCGCAGCGGGGGCAGGCTGGGGCTGGCGGGGGCGGGCTGGACATGGTGTCACACGCTCCACATCAGCTGTTCGCCGCGGACGAGACCGGTCGTGAGCACGATGATGAGCGCGGTTGCGATCGCGATTGTCAGGAAGGCGAGCATGATGAGTGTTGGGCGTGGGAGACGGAGGTAGCGGCGGATCGTGCCGCGCCACCAGAGGGCGAGATAGCCGACGCCGAGGACGAGCCAGCCGATGTGCGTGAGCCACTTGTGACGCCACTGGATGTAAGAGAGGTCCATGAGGGTCGGGTCCGTCATCATCGCGAGGGGCCAGATCATGCGCGTGAGCGCGTCAACAAGTGCGCCGCCGGTCGCGGCGAGTGGGAGCCAGGCGAGGCTGTAGACGCCGACGCGGACAAGATGTCGCGGTCGGATTTTGTATCTTTTTCGTGTCTGCGGCACGAGTGCAAAGAGCAGCGGCATGAGCAGGGCGGCGATCAGGAGGATGACAATGCCGCGCGGGTCGGCGTCGTCGAGCAGATCAACCAGTAGGCCGTAGAGGTCGGGCACTCCTGGATTCATGATGTAGGTGAGCTCGGCCCAGTCGAGCTTGCCGCGGTGCGTCGGGCTCCAGGGCCAGGTCGCCTTGCCGATGATCTCGACCCGCATGATCTGGGAGTCTCTTGCGGCCGGGCCTTGGACGGCCGATTGGAGCATCGCGAGCAGATTGCCCACGGTGAAGAGCGCGAGGTACGCGAGCGTTTGCAGGATGTAGGCGAGCACGAGCGCGAGGGGCACGAAGATCGCGAGCCTCGGCGCGCTCACCCGGTGCTCGAGACGGAGCGACGTGAACAGCCACTTCGGGCGCATCGCTCGAAAGAACGTGCGCAGCATCGGCACGAACTCGACCTCGACGGTGTGCTCGAACGACCATCGCGGCGGCGTGGCGTGCTCGACGATGACCTCGTGCCAGTGGAAACCCAAGCCGCACTCTGGGCAGGTGCCGTCGAGTGGGCACTGGGTCGTCCACGCGGCGATTTGGCCCGCGAGGTCGTAGTCGCAGCGGGGGCAGGTCGGTGGGGATTGACGCGGCGCGGTCGGCACCCGCTCAGCCTACTTAGCGATGAACAGGTGGCAAGAGTTGCTTAGGCGATCTCGCCGTCGAAGGCGATGGACTCGATGGGCTCGGTGACGCCGGCCGCCTCGTGGGGGGAGGGTGGATTGCTCAGGTCGATGGGGAGGAATCGGCCGGTGTGTGTGTCGGTGTTGAGGACGACGGCGTTGGGCGCAACGAAGGTAACGCCGTGCGGGGCGTGCTCATGGCCTAGCACAAACAGGTAGACGCCCCACCGCTCGGTGAGGTCTTCGAGGAGTTCGTCGTCGTGGCCTCGGCCCCAGACGAGCATGTGCGCGCTGCCTCTGCGCGGGGCGTAGTCGTCGTCGGTGGGCGTGCGCTCGAGGACGCTGGGATCGAATCGGCCCATCATCGCCGAGCCGGGGAGGCTGTGGGCGCAGAGGATGTCGCCGCGTGGGGTTGTCGCGCGGAGCGCGAGGGGCATGGCGCGGACGAATGCTTCGATGGCGGCGATGATGTCTTCGGTGTGATCGCCGAAGACGTATTCGACGCCCTCGTTGAACGCCTCGACGACCTTGACGCCGTCCTTGATGATGCCCGCGCCGATGATCTGGCTGAGTTCGTGGTTGGCGAGAAGGCAGTGGACGTGCTCGGGGTGGGCTTGCTTGAGGTGAGCGACGCGGGTGAGTGCGCGGTAGGAGAAGTCCATGCCGTTCACGAGGCGGTCGGAGTGGATGCACTCGTGGAGCGTGAGGTGGCGGAGGCCGTTGTTGGTTTGGTCGTGGTCGAGGTGGGCTCGGCGGACGAGGCGGTGGAAGTTGAGCGGGTTGTCGTGGAGATCGCCGGTGGCGATGAGGGTGCCGGGCGAGTCGATGCGGTCGATCGCGCCGTCGCGGCAGTCGGCGTCGATGCATGCCTGGGCGGCGGCGCGCAGTGTGTCCGCGACGGCGGCTGGATCACGCAGATCGATGGGATCGGCGGCGGACACGGGCGTTAGTCGGCTTGGGCCGCGGTAGACCCGCCGGCCTTGGCGGCGGTGCCGGCGGCGAGAATGCCGCGGACGAGCTCGAGGCGGTCTGCGACGAAGCGCATCGACTCGGGGCGCTTGTCGGGGTCGACCTCGACGCTGCTCATGATGAGATCGTTGAGCTTGGGATGGATGCGCGGGTTGAGCTCGGCGGCGGGCTTTGGGCGCTCCATCAGATTGTCGTCGAGGGACTGGACGAGGCTGTCTCCCTTGCCGAGCGCGGTGGGGATGTGCTGGCGGGTGAGCACCCAGTAGATGGTGGCGCCAAGGTTGTAGATGTCGGTCTTGGGTGTGATGGGTCGGCGGTGGACCTGCTCGGGGGCGATGTAGTCGGGCGTGCCCTGGATGCGCTCTTTGACCGTGCCAGCGGCGCAGGACTGACCCAGGTCGATGACCTTGGCGATGTTGCCGTCGGAGAGCACGACGTTGTTGGGCTTCATGTCGGCGTGGATATAGCCGCGGGAGTGCATGTGCGCGAGGGCGTCGGCGACCTGGTGCAGCGCGTCGAGCGCTGCTTCGAAGGTGTTGGGCGGAGCCTGCTCCATCGAGATGCCGTCGACGAGTTCCATGACGAGGTAGAGCTCGTTGGTCTTGAGGAAGGAGCCCTTCTTGATGACGCGCTCGATGCGGCGGAGGCCGGGGTGGTCGAGATTCTTCGAGACGTTGAACTCGTTCTCGGCCTGGTCGAGGAAGCGTTGGTCTTTGGGGTTCTGCTTGCGGACGTGCTTGAGGCACCAGACCTGCTTGGTCTTCTCGTCTTGGACGAGGTAAATGATGGAGGCCGCACCCCTTCCGACCTCGGAAAGAATGCGGTAGCCCTCGACGATCTCACCTTTTTTCTTGATGAGCAAGCAGCGTCCGATCGGGGAGCAAGAGCGCGGGCGGAGTGGGCCCGAGGGGGTCGAGGGTGATCCCGGCCGCGGGGAGCGCGGGGTGCAGCCGCGGAGGCGGCACGGGTGATATGCGTGGCCGAGCGGAGAGATCCGCCGAGAGACCACTGATACGCACGATATCGCTCGCGGTGTCGCTCGGGCGACAGAACGCGCGATGTCGGGCGAGTATCGGTTAGATTGGCTCGGTCTGCAACGCGGCTGCCGGGCTGAGATTGCCCAGAGTCAACTGAGCAGAACGAAATCCAGATGTCATGACCGCATGCAAGGCCGAGACAGGGCCAGCATCGGCGTGAGACGCGGGAAAAGCCAGATCGGGGGATTGGATTTAGGGGGTTGAGAGGCTGGCGAGCTGCTCGCGGACCACGGCCGTCGGGAAGAGGCGGCCTGGGGAGGATGCCCCAGCGATGTCGGAGGCGAGGTAGACGCGCTCGGCGGGGATGCCCAGCTCGGTCGCGAGCGTACGGGCGAGGTGGACGGTCCGGCGGATCTGGGCGTCGGTGAAGGTGCGGCGGTTGCCGTCGCCCACGAGGCAGATGCCGATCGCGTGGCGATTGAGCCAGTCGGCGTTGTCGCCCGAGGCGTGGGCACCGGGGAGCTGATCGAGCCAGCGGTAACCGACGTGGATCTCGCCGTCGGGAGCGCCGGAGCCGTTGCCGATGACGAAGTGGAAGCCGAGGCCCGCGAGGTTCATGTCGACGTGGCGGCGGGCGATGGTGGCGGCCGAATCGCTCGGGCGGGCCGAGTGGTGGATGACGATTGCTTGCCAGCGGTCGGTGTCGAGGGTCTCCCGGGGGGTGAGGACGGCTTCGACGTTGCTGGGCCCTGCTGCGGCGACGAGCGCGGGCAGGGCGAGGCCGTCGGACCGAACGGCGGGGCCGCCCTGGAGCAGCCACATGCACAGGCCGACGCAAGTCATCGCACCAACGAGCGCCGCCCACACGCGCGTCGATCGAGCCGACATGGGCGAGGCTGCGGGTGTTGGGCTTGCGGTGCGCGGCACGGGTTACGGGCTTTCGACGGGTTGCGATCGGTTGCGGAACGGCTGGTCGCAGACGGAGTGATCGGACCCGCGGCGAGAGAAGCACGCCGCGTTATGGTCGGACCATCGGTCGAGTGTACGGTTTGGCTTGCAGAATCGGTGACGACTATGTCGGGAATGCCGTGGAAAACGTCTGGATTTTTCGGATCAACTGGTTATGCCGGGAGCGGGCTTGCACGTCGGCGCGGGGCGTGTACCTGTGTCACTCTTTGCCGACGAGGCGGGCGCGGAGGTTGGGTTTGCGCCGGCCGAACTCGTCGAAGACGTACTGCTCGGCGTGCTGATTGCGGACCGCGTCGTAGCGATCAAACTGCGAACGCTCGTCGTTGGGTGTGATCAGCGGCTTCTGGCAGGCCGGGAGCGACGCGCCAACAAGTGCGAGCGCGACGACCACAAGACCGCGTGGGAGCGGGGATCGGCGGGCACGAGGTGTGGCGGGCGGCAGCGCCGGGACGCGGCCGATAGTGAGAGTGCGCATAGCTTCAAAAAGTGTACCGCCCCGGCAGAGCGGGGCGGTTCACTGGAGGAGAGAGATCTGAAATGAAGGCCTTGGGTCGAAGGCCGGTGCGTGTCCTGTTGTGGTACGCGCTGGCCGGCGCAAAGTTCGGTGGGTTGGTCGGATTGCAGCGGATTTTCTGCGCCGAACTTCACCGCACACAAACAGATTGCGAACACGATTTTGCGCGTGCGGGATAGCCCTACTCGGGGAGTCGGCCCTGGGCGTCGAGCGTGGTGTGGCCGGTGGCGATGGCTCGGCGGACGGCCTCGTAGATCACGATGCCCGCGGTGACCGAGACATTGAGCGAACGCTCGCTGGCGCGCATGGGCAGGCAGACGCAGGACTCGGGCTCGGCGTTGATGATCGCATCGGGCAGTCCTTTGGACTCGCGGCCGAAGACGACGTGGTCGCCCGGCTGGAGCTGGACGTCGTAGAACGAGCGGTCGGTGCGGGTGGTCAGCAGCCAGCGGCGGGCGGTGGGCGAGGTGGTTCTGGTCGTTGCGGTGTAGGCGGCCCAGTCGTCGTGCTCGTGGAGGTTGAGACGCGGCCAGTAGTCGAGGCCCGCGCGGCGGCGGGCGGGGTCGTCGATATCAAAGCCGAGCGGGTGGATGAGGTGGAGCGCGCAGCCGGTGGTGACGCAGGTGCGGCCGATGTTGCCCGTGTTGTTGGGGATCTCGGGCTCGTGCATCACGACGTGCAAGAGCGGCTCGGTTGATGTGGGACTTTGGATCGTCATGGCGCTGGCTCGCGGAGTGGGACGAGTGCATGAAGGGCGACGGCGGCGGTGGTTGCGACGTTGAGCGAGTCGGCTTCGGCCCGGATCGGAATGCGGACGCGGTGCGTGCACGCGCGCATGGCGGCATCGGTCAGGCCGGGGCCTTCGGCGCCGAGGACGAGGGCTGTGGGCGTGCTGTCTCGTGGCACGTCCGCGATGTCGACGGCATCGTCCGCAGGGGTGAGCGCGAGGACGCGGTAGCCGAGGGTCGCCAGGTGCGTGAGCGGGTGCGGCCAGGGCTTGTCTTCGTCGTCGGCCCAGCAGAACGGGACGCGCAGGGCTTGGCCGATCGAGACGCGGAGGGCTTTGCGGTAGAGCGGGTCGGCGCAGCGGGGGGAGAGGACGACGCCGGCGTGATCGGCACCGATGAGTGCGGCGGCGTTGCGGAAGATCGCGCCGATGTTATCGTGGTTGGCGAGCTCTTCGAGGACGATCAGCGTGCGGTGCGAGCCGGTGCCGCTGGCTGTCGGGAGCGGCGCGGCGAGCGATTCGAGGGTGTGTGGGGATGGTCGCGGGCGGATGCCGGCGGCGAGCAGGCCGCGGTGCAGGTCGAAGCCGACGATGGCGGCGATGGTGGGCCCGTCGGCGACATACACAGGGACGTCCGCCGACAGGTCGGCGCGGAGGTCGGCGGTGGACTCGAGGCGGGCCTCGCCCATGAGGACGGAGTGGACGGGGAACTCGGACTGGACGAGCTGGCGGACGACGAGCTCGCCCTCGGCCATGAAGAGACCCGCGATGCGGTCGTCGAGACCTGTTCCGGATATGCCTTGAGGGTGGCTATGCGTCTGGGTGTGGGCGTGGGCCTGGGCGGCGAGGTTTCGGCGGACGGTGAGCCAGGCGTCCTTTTGGTTGCGGAAGATCGCGACGCGGGGGTCGTCGATGTTGGTGATCCGGATGGGATTGGGTGGCGTCACGAGCCGATGCTAGTGGGCGGCTACGCTCGCGGCGGGCTTCGGTGCGCGCCAATGGTCAGCCGGTCCCTCCGCTCACGCGGAAGGCTCGCATGAGCACGCGTTGGATGGGCGGAACGAGAAGGGAGCTTGATCGTGGAGTGGTGGCAGGCGGCGATCCTCGGGCTGGTCGAGGGCATCACGGAGTACCTGCCGATCTCCTCGACGGGGCACCTGATCCTCGCGAGCAGCCTCATGGGGCTCGATCGCGATCCGGACGTCAAGCGGGCGGTGGATGCGTTCAACATCGTGATCCAGGGCGGGGCGATTCTTGCGGTGGCGCTGCTGTACGTGAAGCGGATCGTGCAGATGCTCAAGGGGCTTGTTGGCAAGGACGCGGCGGGGCGCCGGCTGCTGGTGAACCTCTTCATCGCGTTCCTGCCCGCAGCGATTCTCGGCTTGATGCTTGATGACTGGATCGAGAGCAAGCTGTTCTCGCCCGTGCCCGTGCTCGCGGCATTGGCGCTCGGCGGGGTCTACATGATCCTGACCGATCGGTATCACAAGAAGCATGAGCGCGAGGATCGCACGATCGATGACCTGACGTGGAAGCAGGCGCTGATGATCGGGTGCTTCCAGGTGCTGGCGATGTGGCCCGGCACGAGCCGATCGATGATGACGATCACGGGGGGTGTGTTCGCGGGGCTCAAGCCGCGGGAGGCGGCGGAGTTCAGCTTCCTGCTGGGGCTGCCGACGCTCGGCGGGGCGTGCGTGTACAAGCTCTACAAGAACATGACCGAGTCGGCGGACGCTGGCGTGCCGAACTTGTTCGAGCAGCTCGGGATCATGAACGTGGTGATCGGCATGGCGGTGGCGACGGTGAGCGCAGCGTTCGCGGTGCGATGGCTCGTTTCGTTCCTGAATAAGCACGGGCTGACGCCCTTTGGCATCTATCGTCTGGTGCTTGCTGCGGTGCTCGGCGGGCTGATTTATGCGGGCTTTGTGACTATTGGTGGATGAGCGCATGACCCCGACGAGCTTCCCGAAAGACAAGATCAAGGTCGTGCTGCTCGAGGGCGTGCACGATCGTGGCGCGGCGATGTTCGAGGGCGAGTCCTTCGACGTGACGCGTCATGCCAAGGCGCTCGATGGCCCAGAGCTTGTCGCGGCGGTGCGGGATGCGCACGTGGTGGGCATCCGCTCGAAGACGCAGCTTGCTGACAGCGTGCTCGAGGCGGCGCATCGGCTGCTGGCGGTTGGGTGCTTCTGCATCGGGACGAACCAGGTTGATCTCGACGCGGCGCGGACGCGGGGCGTGCCGGTCTTCAACAGCCCATTCAGCAATACGAGGTCTGTCGCGGAGCTGACGATTGCCGAGGTCGTCGCGCTGCATCGCCGGCTTGGCGATCAGTCGGCGCAGATGCACGCGGGGACGTGGAACAAGAGCGCGAGCGGTGCGCACGAGATCCGCGGTCGGACGCTGGGCATTGTGGGGTACGGGCACATCGGCTCGCAGGTGAGCGTGATGGCCGAGGCGATGGGCATGCGGGTGGTGTATCACGATCTGGTGCCGAAGCTGCCGCTGGGCAATGCCCGGCAGGTCGCGTCGCTCGATGCGCTGCTCGAGGTTGCCGATGTGGTCACGGTGCATGTGCCGGCCGAGGCGAGCACGCACGGCTTGATTGGCGCGACGCAGATCGCGCGGATGAGGCCCGGCTCGCACGTGATCAACAACGCGCGGGGGAGTGTGGTTGATCTTGATGCGCTGGCCGAGGCACTTCGGAGCGGGCACTTGGGCGGCGCTGCGCTGGACGTCTTTCCGGATGAGCCCGCGTCGAGCGGGGCGGGGTTTGAGTCGCCGGTGCGCGGGCTTGGGAACGTGATTCTGACGCCGCACATTGGCGGCTCGACCGCCGAGGCCCAAGAAGCGATCGCCGAGGACGTGGCGACCAAGCTGATTCGGTTTGTGAACGTGGGGTCGACGACGGGCGCGGTGAACGTGCCTCAGGTGGAGCTGCCGACGCAGGGCGCGGTGTCGTCGGATGTGCGCCCGCACCGGGTGCTGCACTTTCACAAGAACGTGCCGGGCGTGCTGCGGACGCTGCACGGGATCATCGGCGAGCTGGGCGTGAACGTCAGCGGCGAGTATCTGCGGACCGACGAGGCGATCGGGTACGTCGTGCTGGATGTCGCGCCGACGGACGGGCCGGAGCTTCTGGAGCGGCTGCGGCGTGTGCCCGAGACGGTGCGTGTGCGGGTGCTCTGGTAGGGCTTGCGGCTGTTTTCTAGCGGCCGTTGAGGATGTCGGCGAGACCGTCGAGGTCATGCTCTTGGCCGTTCAAGATCACGCGGACGGCGTTGCCGTCGAACGTGATCGAGTAGTCGTCACTGGTGGCGAGTGCACCGTCGGGTCCTGCGCTGGTGAGCGCGAAGCCGGCGCCCTCGCTGACGAGGGTGTACTCGATGGGCGTGCCCCAGGGATCGGTGATGCGATCGGCAGAGAGGCCGCTCCCCGAGAGTTGGTCGAGGGAGGCGGGGAAGCTGCCGGTTTCCTCGCGGTGCTCGACGACGGCGCCGGCGACGTCTTTGAAGCGTGCGACGGTGTTGAGCCCGTCGATGCCGCCGGCCGAGGCGACGGTCGCGATGCCGGCGACACCCACGGCGGTGAATAGGAGCAGGGCCGCACCGAGCACGAGGCCGAGGATGATGAACCCGAGGCTTCCGATGAAGCCGATGATGGTGCCGGCGATCGCGAAACCGCGGGGTGCGCGGAAGAGGGCGATGAATGAGATCAGCAGGCCGATCGGGCTCAGGCAGCCGCCGGTGAGCAGGCCGAGCACGGAGGTGATAAAGCCGGCGATGCCGAGGGCGTTGGAGCCGGCGTTGGGCTTGCCCATCTGGTCGAGATCGATGTCGAGCTGGGTCATCGCGCGGGTCCCCTCGGGTGGTGCGTGTGCGTTTTTATTCTGATTCGGGGCGTGGGAATTGCAAGCTTGGGATTTGGGGGCCGTGGGCGGCGTGGGCCGCGTTATGCCTCGATGACGACGCGGATCTGGTCGGGCGTCATGGCGGCTTCGAGGGCTGATCTTGCCTCGGCGAGCTTGCCGCGGCGGGTGATGAGGCCGTCGAGATCGAGGGTGCCGGCCTGGAGTGCCGCGACGGCCTCGGCGACCTTGCCGCAGCGGGCGCCAATGACCTCGAGCTCATTGACAACGATCGGCGTGGTGTCGACCGCGACGCGGGTGGCGGCCGAATCGAGGTTGGGGATCGGCGCGGGCGCGGAGCGCGCGATGATCTTGCCGCGTGGGCGGACGAGCTGCATCGCGAGCGCGAAGCCCTCGGGCGAGCCGGTGCAATCGACGACGACATCCTGATCTTGGAGGCGGCCGACCTCGTCGACGTGGCGGTGCTTCACGCCCCACTTCTCGGCGCGGCCGAACTTGCTCTGGTGTTTGCCGAGCACGCGGACGGATGCGTTGAGTGCGGCGAGGACTTGGGCGGTGAGCAGGCCGGTGATGCCATCGCCGAGGACGGTGACGTACGGCTTGCCCTCGACGCGGACGACGTGCGCGGCATGGAGGGCCGCGGCGATGGGCTCGGCGAGCACGGCCGCGTCGTCGGGCACCGAGTCGGGCACGGCGGCGAGGTTGCGGGCGGGGATGGCGAAGGTCTCGCTGAAGCAGCCGTGCATCTTGTGGAGGCCGAGCACGCGTCGGTTGCGGCAGTGGTTGGAGAGGCCCGCGCGGCACATGTCGCAGACGCCGCAGACGGCGCTGATGGAGCCGACGACGCGCTGGCCGGCGGTGATGCGGGCGTCATCTGGGGCGTGCTCGACGACGCCGACGAACTCGTGGCCCAGCACGCCCTCGTGGGCGATGCGGCCCGTGGCGACGGCGATGTCCGATGCGCCGATGCCCATGAGCGTTGGGCGGACGATCGCATCGCCAGCCTCGGGCGCGGGACCGACCCAACGGTCGTCGGTATGGAGTTGGCCGGACTCGATTCGGATTGCGCGCACGCGGCGGGTACTCCCATTACTGGTGGAGGTGTTGGCGGAGCGGATAGCGGAGGGCTCTTGGTTTGTGTGTGTCGGCCGATTGGTCGCTTCGGGATGAAGCGCAGCGCGGCGCGGCTGGTGATCAGCCTTCGGTGCCGAACGCTTGGACGGGCGGGAGGCCGACGGGCGTGGACTCGGGCTCGTTGGGAGGTCCGGGAACGAAGGGGAGGTACTCGACGAACTTCTTGTCGCGTTGGAAGACCGGGTAGGTGTAGGGCCGGCGGGCGGCGAAGGGATCGTCGACCGAGTCGTACCAGTCGAGCCAGTCGCGGCGGTCGAAGGCGAAGTCTTGGCCTGTGAGCGTTGAGAGTGCGCGGCGGGTGCTGAGGTTGACCGCGAGGGAGCGGTCGGCGAGGGAGCCAATCAGCGCCTCGACCACGCGGGACTCGGCGTACTGGCCGAGCGCGTCGGCGGCGCGGGCGCGGACCTCGGGGTCGGCCTCGGCGGGCACGTCGGGCCGCTCGAGATCGGGCTCGCGCGACGCGACGAGCAGGTCGTCGACGGCGATGGGGTTGTGCAGGCGCTGGAGGGCGCGGGCGGCCTCGCGGCGGACGAACTCGTCATCGTCGTCGAGGCGCGTGAGGATTTGCTCCACGTGGCTCGGGTCGCCGTGGTTGGCGAGCCCTCGGGTGGCGGCGGCGCGGACGTTGGAGTCGGGATCGTCGATGTGGTCCTCGTAGAGCTCGACGTAGACGGGCTCGCCGCCGAAAGTGGCGTTGGCGAGCAGGAGGGTGCCGCGGTAGCGGAGGTCGGGGTTGTAGGGGTCGGTCGCCCAGGTCGCCGCTTCGGTGGGCGTGGGCGGGCTGAAGGCGGCGAGGAGGCTGTCCGAGCCGCGAGCTCCCTCGAGCGTGTCGCACGCGGCGAAGGTGCCGAGCAGTGTGAGCAGTGCGGCACAATTTGTGACGCGGGAGGCGGCGCGAGAAGTTGTTGCGGACGTGGACATCTCAACCAAGTGTAGTGCGAGCGGGCCTACGCCGGGATGCGAGTTGCGGGCGTGACGGGGTAGGCTCGACAGATGCGCGATGTGGACTCCAAGGCGGCTGTTCTGTTGGTCGTGGTTGCGGTGGGCGTGCTTGCGGCCGGCTTGACCGGTTGCGGGTCGGCGACGCCGACGGCACCGCCCGCGGTGCTGATTTTCGAGGCGGACGAGGCGGCGGGCGCTGGGGAGGGCGCGACGCGGGCACGCGTGGCGAGCTCTGCGATCTATCCGCGTGGGCCAGTGGTGTTTCGCGGGACTCGCTTTGACGAGCGCACGCCGGACGCGACTGGCGAGCGGATCGAGCTTCGGCGCAGTGGCGATGGCGCGGATGGCGTGTTTACCGACACGCTCTTCGTGCTTGATGACGACGACGAGCGGCTTGTTCGGACGAATCGGTTCCGGCGTGATGCCCACGGGGCGGTGGTCTTGCTCGCGACGACGAACCATGAGCAGAGGTCGACGGCGATGTATGAGCCGCCGCTCGTTGGTGCGGAAGCGGGCGGCGTTGGACGCGATGGCGTGGAGACCGCCAGCGCGGTATCGATCGACGACAAGAGCGCAGGCGAGGCAACGATGCGCGTTGTGTATGTGGGCGACGAGATGGTTGAGGTAGGCGGCGTGCAGGTGCGCGCGGCTCGCCTTGAGACGACGTTTGTGCTCAAGCCCAGGCCCGCGGTGCGGGTGGAGCGGAGCTTCGTGCGTTGGATCGCGGCTGTGGATGCGGGTCCAGCGCGCACGGTGCGCGAGCGCACGCACGAGGTGATCCGCGCGGGGCCGATCACGGTGAGTGAGCGGCGATTTGTTGATGTCTGGGAATGACGCGGGCGTTTGGGTCCGGCGGCACGGCTAGCCGCCGATCGACTGCGTGGGTGGGCGCATCGAGACAGGTGGGCTGAGCAGTTCGTTCAGGATGATCGCGCGGCGGAGGGACTCGCGGTTTCGCATGTCTTGGGCGATCGTGGTCGCGGCGAGTGGGTTGACGACGCGGGCGACGACCTTGGGGCCGGCGAGGCGGCTGCGGCGGGGCGCGTCCTTGGCTTGCTCGCCTCGGCGGACGGCTGCTTCGTTGGCGAGGTCAAACGCGTCGCTGGCGGCGTCGGCGGCGAGCTGGAGATCGCGGGCGGTCTGCTTACGCGGCGACATGTTCTCGGAACGCGCACGCGATTGGTTGGCCCGGGGCGACTGGGCTGCACGCTGCGTTCGGCTCGGGAGATTCCGCCGGCCCTGCTCGGGCTGGACGGGGACATCGATGGGCCTGGCGGTGCGGCGTGCGGTCGGGGCTGGAGGCGTTGGCGTCGGGGCGGGCCTGGG